>Ga0075021_10000424_pt1 | contig 22633 bp, 17 predicted proteins | sample ColStrG_CSR_2012_FD_72749 | JGI IMG/M metagenome (GOLD analysis project Ga0075021, IMG submission 72749) | Freshwater sediment microbial communities in response to fracking from Pennsylvania, USA - Cold Stream Run_MetaG_CSR_2012 | ecosystem: Environmental > Aquatic > Freshwater > Creek >...
AGATTCTGACCGAGTGCCGAGCAGGTGCTTGCACCGATCAGCGCGCGGCGGTGAGCGCGTGAGCTGGGAGAACGAGCGGCGAGCGTTCGCCGAGAGCGTCGGGACCGCCGCAGAACGAGCGCTCGGCGGACGAACGCCCGCCTGGCGTCCGGGTGCGCCGTGCGACGACCGCGAGCCGGCGCTCGATCAGGCGCTCGGCCGCCTCGGCTGGGCCACGCTCGCCGAGGACCCGGATCTCCTGCGGTTCGCCGGTCCCGCCAGTGTCGAGCTGGGGCGCCGGCTGGCGCCGTTTGGCGCGATCGACGGGCTGCTCGGCGGGCCGCTGCTCGCAGGGGAGCTGGTGCGCTACGGCGGCGCGGGCCGCGCGGTGACGCTCGCGGATGGCGAGATCGCGGGCCTGCGCCTGCGCGACGAGCTGCCGCTCGCGTACGGCGACTCGATCGGCGTGCATCGCGTGCAGTCGGCGACCGAGACCGGGCGCGTGAGGGGCGAAGACGCGCGGAGGCGAATCGCCGCGTGGATCGCGGCGAGCGTCGGCTACGCCGCCGGGATCGGTGATTACGCGCTCACGCTCACGACCGGCTACGCGCAGCAGCGCCGCGCGTTCGGCACGTCGCTCAGCGGCCTCGCGCCGGTCCAGCAGCTGCTCGCCGACGCGGCGACGAGCGTCCGCGGCCTGACGCTTCTGGCGGGCGAACAGCCGGGCCCCGAGGCGCTGGCATTCGCCGGTCCGGCGCTGTTCGCGCTCACCGCCGCCTGCCAGCAGGTCACCGGCGCGATCGGCTTCACGCTCGAGTACCCGCTGCAGGCCGCCTACCGGCGCTCGCGGGCGCTGATGGTGTGGCACGAGGCGGCGCTCGACGCGCTCGCCGGCGCATCGGCTTGATGCCATGCCAGAAAGCGCCGCGCCGCCGCGGGACTGCCCGCCAGCCGCCGCGCGCGCTGACGCTGCGCGTGGGGGGTGTCCGACCGGCTGAAGGTCCATCCGAGCGTCGCCAGGCGACGGCACATCAGGAATGTGGGAAGCTCGGCGAGGTCGCTGTCGGACAGCGGCGTGATCGAGCGGTAGCCCGCCGCGAGCAGCTCGCGGCGCGAATCGAACGCCGGAGTTCCCTGAAGCGGATACAGCGCGCTGGCGAGCTCGTACACGCACCAGCTTGCGCCGCAATCGTCGAAGTCGATCACGACCGCCGCCCCGTCCGAGGAAACGAGCACGTTCTCAAAGCCGAGGTCCGTGTGGATCAGGCCAAACCGCGCCGGAGCGGACCCGAACCGCTCGAGCCGGTCGCGGACCGTCGCCCTCGCAGCGAGGATCAGCTCGCGGTCGCTCCTGCTCCAGACTCCCGGCGGCACCGGGCTGCCCCAGCGCGGCGCGTCCCCGACGAGAGCATCCAGATCCCAAGCAGGACGGGTGAAGCCGGCCGGAGGCGTCCATCGGCGAGCGTGCCCGTGCAGCCTGGCCATGATCTCGCCGAGTCGCCGCCATGGCTCGAGCTCCTGCACCTGGGACAGCGGCACGCCGTCGATCCACTCAAACGCGACCACCAGCTGCAAGCCGCCGTCCGCCCGGCGCACCTCCTGAACGACCTCTCCGTCGCGGCCTACGACCGCCCGAGCGGTGTCGATGCCGTCCTCGCGCAGCGCCGACATCCACGCGATCTCGGATTCGATGGCGGCGCGGGACTGATATCCGGGCCGGGCGACGCGCAGCGCGAGCGCGTCCTCGCCACGGCCGATCCGATAGGTCCGGTTCTCCCCGTAGCGAATCAGCGTCGCGCGGCATCGGGCCGGGATCGGATACAGCGCTGCCGCCGCCCGAGCCACGGTCGCCGGCTCCAGGTCGGCGAGCGTGGGTGCGCTCATCGACGGCTGTCCGCCGCCGCGCGGTGCCGGCGCGGGACCGGGCGGTTCACGTCCTTGGCGCGGCCGAGGGCCTGCTCCAGCCGGTCCAGCACCTCGCCGGCGGTGCGGGCGTCCATCAGCAGGCCCGGCTTGAACTGGAGCACCGACTGGTCGAACCCGGACGCGATCGCCCAGACCCCGAGCTTGTAGAGCTCCTGCTGCATGTAGACGGCGCCATCGGCGTGGTCCACCCGAAGGCCGATGATCAGGCCCGTCTGACGAACCTCGGTCAGGTACTCCTGGCGCTGCCGGAGCGAGGCAAGCCCGGACTGAAAGCTGGAGATCAGCTGCGCGACGTTCGCCTGCACGGCGGGGCGCGTGGTGATCTCGAGCACCTTGCTCGCGACCCGGCAGCCGAGCTCCGAGCCGCCGAAGGTCGAGACGTGACCCCACCCGTATTCGTGAAGCCAGCCTGCGTTCCCGCTCGAGATCACCGCGGCGGCGATCGGATACAGCCCTCCGGACAGACCCTTGCCGGTGACCAGCACATCGGGCGCCACGCCGTGGGGCTCGACCGCCCACAGCGAGCCGGAGCGGCCGAGCCCGGTCTGGACCTCGTCGGCGATGTACAGACTTCCGTGTCTGTCGCAGAGCGCCCGCAGCCCCTGAAGGTAGCCGTCGGGCACGACCGGGAAGCCATACGTCGCCGGGACCGTTTCGATGATCACGGCGGCGACGTCCTCACGGCGCAGCTGGGTCTCGATCGCATCGAGGTCGCCGAACGGCACCGCCAGCGCGTCCTGTGACTCCGACAGGAAGTACCGCGCAGCGGTGTCCTCGCCGACGGCTCCGGCGAGACCGGTGCGGCCGTGAAACCCGGCGGCCAGCCCGACCAGCTTGCGTCTTCCGGTGGCGTGCCTGGCCGTCTTGATCGCCACGTCGATCGCCTCGGCGCCGCTGGCGCAGAAGACCGAGTACGTGAGCTCACCCGGCGTCAGGCGTGCGAGCTGCTGCGCGAGCTCGGCGCGTGCCGGGCTGGCGAAGTGGTGGTTGCCGATGTCGAGCTCGGACGTCGCGTCGATCAGCGCCCGCACCAGCTCGGGGTTGCGGTGCCCGAGGTTGAAGGTGCCGCCGTTGAGATGCAGGTCGAGCAGCTCATGGCCGTCCAGATCCCAGATCCGGTAGCCCTCCCGGCGCCCGATCACGAGCTGTGTCCGGAACGCCTCCCAGACCTCCACGCGGTGTGGGGCCACGAACCTGCGGGTCAGCTCCAGCACGCGCTGCTTGTCGACCGAGTCGGTGATCCCCCGATCCTCGCAGGTTGCATAGGATCAGGCGATGAGTCCAGCGAGGCTGTGCGCGCTGCACTGCGGCGGCGACATGATGGACATGGCGGCGTTCGATCCGTTCGACCCGCACGTCGGAACCAAGGTCTACAACCCGTACTTCTTCTACGTGATCCAGCATCCACGGGGCAACGTGCTGTTCGACAGCGGCGCGCACCCCGATCTAGGCACCGATCCGAGATCACGCCTGGGGGATGCTGCCGCCGACTTCGGCGTGCGCCTCTCCCCGACGGACCACATCGAGCGTCGTCTGGCCACGATCGGTCTGGCGCCACGGGACATCGATGTGGTCGTGCAGTCGCACCTGCACTTCGACCACGCCGGCGGACTGGCATGGCTCTCTCACGCGCCGATCCTGGTCCAGCGCGAGGAGCTCGCGTTCGCCCGTAACCCCCCGGTGTACCAGCGGCTGATCTACGTCCAGCGGGATTTCGACATGGATCTGGATTGGCGCGAGCTCGACGGAGAGCACGACGTGTTCGATGACGGCCGGCTCGTCGTGATCCCGACCCCCGGTCACACCCGGGGCCACCAATCCCTGCTCGTGCGCCTGGACGGAGGTACGGTGTTCCTGCTGGCCGATGCGGCATACCTGCTGGGGAAGATGCGCTCGAGAAGCCTCCCCGGCGTGCTCTGGAGCCCGGACGCGATGATCGAGAGCTGGGATCGGATCGAGCAGATCGAGCGTGACGAGCATGCGCGGCTGATGACGACGCACGAACTCGACTTCCAGACGAGTGTCAAGCTCGCCCCGGACGACTTCTACGAGTAGCCGTCGGTCGCCTACGGGCCCTTAGGTTCCCTACGGGCCCTCAGCGCTCGGCTCTGACGGTGTTGCGCAGCGTTCCGACGCCCTCGAGGTAGGTCTCGACCACGTCGCCGTCCCGCAGGTAGCGCCTGGGGTCGCGAGAGTCGCCGACACCGCCGGGCGTGCCCGTCGCGATCACGTCCCCCGGTTCGAGGGTGACGCCGCGCGAGACATACTCGATCAGCTCCGCGACCGAGAAGATCAGGTCGGACGTGTTCGCGTCCTGCATCACCTCGCCCGAGACGGTCGTGCGGATATCCAGGTCTGTCAGGTCAAGCCCGTCCAGAGACGCGATCGCGGGCCCCATCGGCGTGAACGTGTCGAAGCTCTTGCCCAGCGTGAACTGCCGCAGCGGAGTCTCGAGCTGCGCGCGTCGGCCGGTAACGTCCTGAATCGCGGTGATCCCGCCCACCGCGGCAAGCACGCCGTCGCGGGAGGCGCGATAGGTCCGGGTCCCGATGATCACGGCCAGCTCCCCCTCGAAGTCCGGCCGTGTCTCCTCTCGCGGGATCACGATCGGCTGGTCGTGGGCGGTGAGCGACGAAGGCCATTTGGCAAACACGACCGGGACCTCCGGCACCGAGAGCTCGGATTCGACTGCGTGCGAGCGGTAGTTCAGGCCCACCGCGACGATCTTGCGCGGTTGCACCGGGTGCAGCAGCTTCACGTCATCGAGCCGGTAGCGCTGGCCGTCCGCGTCGGCGATCGACGTCCAGCCGGCCTCGTCGGGCACGAAACCGAGCGGTCCGGCGGGGCCGGCGTCGATGATCGTCTCGCCGTCGAGCGCGCCCACGCGGGTCTCGCCGGCTGTTGTCGAGAATCGAACTGCCTTCACTGCGCCTCCTCTTGTCAGTTCGAATAATGTCATCCGGCTGGTGAGCATGACCGATCGCAGCCGAGCGCCGGGCGCCCGCACGGGCCGCCAGTTCCTGGAGGGGCTGAGCGCCGGCGGGCGGGAGATCTGGCTGAGGGGCGAGAGAATCGCCGATCCGCTGAGCCACGACGAGCTGCGCGGAGCGGCGTTGAGCATGGCGCGGGTGTTCGACGCCCAACACGAGCATGCGCAGGAGCTGCTGGCGCCCTCTCCCGGCGACCCGGACCTGCTCGTAAACGTCACCCATCTGATCCCGCAGACGGGTGCGGACCTGGTGCGTCGCCGTCGCGCATTCGAGCTGATCGCGTCGCTGTCGGGCGGCACGATGGGACGAACCCCCGATTACCTGAACGTGACGATGGCGTGCTTCGCAGCTCGCCACGACGTGTTCGCGCGGCGCGGCAACGAGCGTGGAGCCGAGAGCCTCGTGGCCTACCAGGCCCACATGCGAGACCACGACCTATCGACCACCCACGCCCTCGTCAACCCTCAGGTCGACCGGGCCAAGCCCGAGGCCGAGCAGGCGATGGGAGAGGTGTCGTTGCACAAGATCGCCGACACGGAGCACGGGATCGTCGTCCGCGGCGCGCGAATGCTCGCCACGCTCGCGCCGTTCGCCGACGACCTGCTCGTGTACCCCGGCTCCGACATCCGCCCCCAGGACGAGCGTTACGCGCTCTCCTTCGCGGTGCCGATCGCGACCCCAGGACTGCGATTCATCTGTCGCGACAGCTTCTCCAGGCAACGCGATCCCTATGACTATCCGCTGTCCTCCAGGTTCGACGAGATGGATGCCGTAGTGATCTTCGACGACGTCGAGATCCCTTCAGAGCGAGTATTTCTCGACGGCGACCCGGTCGGCTACAGCGAGGTGATCACCGACACGGGCTGGCGGTCGCACATCATGCATCAGGCGTTCACGCGCGCTTACGTGAAGCTGAGCTTCGCGTTCGGGATCGGGCACATGATCGCCACCACGATCGGAGCGGCGAGGTTCGACCACGTCCAGGAGAAGCTCGGGCAGATCTGGAACATGGCCGAGCTCGCCCGCAGCGCGCTGATCGCCGCCGAAGCCGGAGCCGAGATCGACGAGGGCGGCGTGCTGACGCCCGACGAGCGGCCGTTCATCGCGCTCCGCGGCGAGTTGCCCAAGTGGTTGCCGCGAGCGAACGAGTACATCCAGCTGATCGGCGGCGGCGGTTTCATGGCCACGCCGTCACGAGCAGACATGGACGGTCCGCTGGCAGGGGAGATCGAGCAGTACTTCCAGGCCGCCGGCGCAGATGCGCAGCGCCGCATCCGGCTGTTCAGGCTTGCGTGGGATTTCGTCGGCTCGGAGCTCGGCGGGCGCGGGGCGCTGTACGAGCGCTTCTACCTGTCAGATTCCTGGCGGATGACCGTGCTCGCCTACAACCTCGCCGACAAGTCGTTCCCGGAGTCGCTCGTGAAGCAGTTCCTCGTCGACTGACGCTGGTCGTGCGGCGCTGCGCACTGATCACGGGTGCAGCCGGCGGGATCGGCGCCGCGGCCGCACGTCGTCTGGCGGCCGACGGGTTCGACGTCTGCGTGACCGGCCGGCGGATCGAGCCGCTGCGAGCGCTGGCGCAGCAGCTCTCAGGGCTAGCGGTTGCGGCCGACACGAGCGTCCCGGCCGAGATCGAGGCCGCCGTATCGGCGACGATCGAGCGCTACGGTCGCCTCGACGCGCTGGTCTGCAGCGCAGGCATCGGGGCCGGCGGCGCCGTCGCGGATCAGACGCTCGAGCGCTGGAATCTGGTGATCTCGACCAATCTGACGGGAGTCTTTCTGGCCGCACGCGCGGCGTTGGGGCACCTGGTCGCCTCCCGCGGCGCGGTCGTGACGATCTCGTCGCTGGCGGGGCTGCGCGCGTCTCCGGCGTCCGCTGCCTACTGCGCCTCCAAGGCCGGGATGATCATGTTGACGCAGTCGATCGCGCTCGATTATGGTCCCCGCGGCGTGCGCGCCAACTGCCTGTGCCCGGGATGGATCCGAACCGAGATGGCCGACGGCGCCATGGCGGCGCTGGCCGCCCAGCGGCAGGTCGCGCCGGAGGATGCTCAGCGGCTGATGGTCGCCGAGGTTCCAGCGCGACGGATGGGAACGCCCGAGGAGGTGGCCGATGCCGTCGCCTGGCTCGTCTCGCCGGGCGCCTCGTACGTCAACGGCGCCGTGATCACGATCGACGGAGGCGCCGCGATCGTCGACGCCGGCTCGCTCGCATTCGCCGATGCTTCGTCAGGAGAGAGGGAGGTTGCAGATGGCTGACCGACTGAGCCCGCCCGCGGCGGAGAGCGAACTCGCCGACCACGTGACGGACCTCGCGGATGTCGGTATCCGCGTCGTACGCCTGCAGTACGCCGACCTCCACGGCATCTGCCGCGGCAAGGACATCCCGGCGGCCGCTTTCGCGCACGCCGCGCAGGACGGAATCGGGTTCGTCGAGGCGATCATGACGGTCGACCTCAGACACAACGTGGTCGCCGGCTTCGAGCGCGGCTTCCCGGACATCATCGCCCGCCCCGATCTCACGACGCTGGCTCGGCTGCCGTGGCAGCCGGACGTCGCCGCGTGCATCGTCGATCTGGTCGAGGCGGACGACCACGAGCCCTCCCCGCTCGATTCACGCGGGGTGCTCAAGCGTGTGCTCGGGGGCTACGAGAGTCTCGGACTGCATCCGGTGCTCGGACCGGAGCTCGAGTTCTATCTGTGCCGCCCGGACAGCTCAGACCCCCGGGGCTACGGGCTCTACACCTCGGTGGACAGTCCCGTGTACACGGTCGGGGAGGTCGCGGATCCGAGCGGAACCTTCTCGGCCATGCTCGACGCAACCGTCGCGCTGGGACTCGGCGCGGTCGCCGCGGCGCACGAATATGGGCGCAGTCAATACGAGATCAACCTGCGCCACACCGGGGCGCTCGACTCAGCGGACCGCGCCTTTCGCTTCAAGTCACTCGTCAAGGAGCTTGCCGCACGCGACGGGCTGCTCGCCACGTTCATGGGCAAGCCGTTCAACGGCGACGAGGGTTCCGGGTTTCATCTGCACATCTCGCTGTGCGACGAGCACGGCGCGAACCGCTCAGAGGACGCACAGCACCCGAGCGGCCTGGCCGCCGCGACCCGTCACTTCATCGCTGGCGTGCTCGAGCATGCGCCGGCGATGATGGTGTTCTTCAACCCGACCGTGAACGCCTATCGGCGGATCACCCCCGAGGCGCTGGTTCCGACGCGTGTGTGCTGGGGGCACGACCACCGGATGACGCTGGTCCGCGTCCCAGGTGAGCGCGGAGCGGCCACCCGGCTGGAGCTCCGCCTCGGCGACGGCACCTCCAACGTCTACCTGGCCTCCGCGGTGGCCCTGGCCGCCGGGCTCGACGGAATCCGTCGCCAACTCGAGCCGCCCCCACCGATCGAGGGCTTTCTTTATGACCTGCCCGAGGAACAGCAGGGTGCTCCGCTGCCGAGCGCCTTCGACGAGGCTCTGAACGCGCTCGAGCGGGATGAGGTGATCACCGCGGCGCTCGGCGAGCGGCTGATCGACACCTTCCGGACGATCAAGGCCGCGGAGTTCGAGCGCTTCAGGATGTGGGTCACGGACTGGGAGTTCGCCGAGTACGCACACCGCCTGTAGCGCCGTGGCGCCGACGAGCATCTCCACGCCAGACGCGGTCGACCTGCTCGACCACGACCTGTTTGCGCGCCACGAACCGTGGGACGTGCTCGGCCTGCTCCAGCGCGAGGCGCCCGTGTACTGGCACCCGGCGCCCGACGGCGACGGCTTCTGGGTGCTGACGCGCTACGACGACGTCGCGGCCGTGATCCGCGACACGAAGACGTTCTCCTCCGAGGTCGGCGGCTCGGCGACGATCGAGCGGCTGCCCGAGGACGTGCTGGAGGCGCGGCGGAACTTCCTGGAGTTCGACCCGCCGAAGCACGGCCGCTACCGGAGGCTGATCTCGACCAGCTTCACGCCTGGTGCGGTGAGGCGCTACGAGGACTGGCTCCGAGGACTGGTGAGCGCCCGGCTCGATGGTATTGCGTTCGGCGAGGAATTCGACCTGCTCGACGAGCTGGCAGCGCCGATCCCGATCCGAGTGCTCGGGCAGCTGCTCGGTTTGCCCGACGAGGCGATGCCACGCCTGATCGAGCTCGGGGACCGGCTTCTGGTCGACACCGACCCGGAGATCGTCGGGGAGGCTGCGTATCACGGCGAGCGGCCCGAGGATCGCTACAAGCCGTTCGGCTCGCCGTGGGCGGACGAGCTGTGCGCGCTCGGCCGGCGGTTCTACGCCGACCGCCGCGCCGCCCCCCGCGACGACGTGCTCACCAGGATCGCGGTCGCCGAGATCGACGGGTGCCCGCTGTCGGAGCGTGACCTGGACAACATGTTCGCGCTGCTGATCGTCGCCGGCAACGAGACCACGCGCCAGGCGATCGCGCTCGGCACGCTCGCGCTCGCGCAGCACCCCGTCGAATACGAGCGCGTGCGCGCGGATCGCTCGCTCGTTCAGTCCGCCTCCGAGGAGCTGCTGCGCTACAGCTCCCCCGTGTGGTTCTTCAGGCGGACCGCGACTACGGACGTGCAGCTGCGCGGCATCGAGATCGCTGCCGGGGACCGCGTCACGGTCTGGTTCGCCGCGGCGAACAGGGACCCGGATCACTACCCCGACCCGCATCGCTTCGATGTGACGCGGAATCCCGCCGACTCGCTCACGTTCGGGCGCGGAGGCCCGCACCACTGCCTCGGCGCCCACCTGGCGCGGCTCGAGGTGCGCGTCTACCTCGAGGAGCTGCTCGCGCGCGTGGCGCGAATCGAGCTCGCCGGGGAGCCGCGCCGTCTGCGCTCGAACTTCACCAACGGGCTGAAGCGACTGCCGGTCCGCTTCCAAGGTGGCTAGCGTCGCTGGTCAGGCTCCGCGGCTGGTGCTCGTGCTCAGCGAGAACTGGACGCTCGTCGAGCCGCGGGACCTGAGGGCGCTGGTGCGAATCGCGCAGGAGGCGGAGGACTGCGGAATCGACGGCGTGATGCTCAGCGAGCACGTCGCGCTCGGCCCGAGCGCCGGCGCGAACGGGCGGATGGCCAACCCGAGGGACTACGCAGCGCCCGGCAATCAGGACCCCGCCACCCCTTGGCCGGACTCGATCGTGCTGCTCGGCGCGATCGCGGCCGCCACCACGCGCCTGCGCCTGATCGCCGCCGCGATCATCGCGCCGCTGCGACATCCGGTGCTGCTCGCCCACCAGCTGGCGACGCTTGACCTGCTGAGCGGCGGTCGCCTGGTGGTGCAACCCACCGTCAGTTGGTTGCGCGAGGAATACGAGGCGCTCGGCGTCCCGTTCCACAGCCGCGGCGTCCTGCTGGACGAGCACCTTGCCGCATGGCGGGTACTGTGGCGCGAGACCCCGGCGAGCTACTCCGGGAGCCATTACCGCTTCAGCGACGTCTACCTGATGCCGAAGCCGTCGCGCCCCGAAGGACCGACGCTGTGGTTCGGCGGTCAGAGCATCTCGCCTCCGATCATCCGCCGTCTGGTCGCCTACGGCCACGGGTTTCACCCATTCGGGCAACCGACCGGCGATCAGCTCGATCCGCTTCGCGCGGCGCTCGCCGACGGCGGGCGAGACCTCGCCGAGCTCGAGCTGGTCGGTGGGATCCGGCCCCAGTTCCCCGATGACGAGCACCCGGCCGACATCGACCTCGCAGCTGCGTCGATCCCCGCTCAGCTCGAGGCGGGCTACACGACGATCTGCTTCAAGCCCTCCCAGTACACCGATGATCCCACCGAGATCGGGAGGCTGTGCCGGCGGCTGGTCGCCCGGGTCGAAGCTCAGTAGACGATCACGCTCCGGGCCGTGTGCCCGGAGCGCATCCGCGAGAACGCTTCGTTGACGTCGTGGAGCGTGCAGGTCGTGATCAGCGGATCGAGCCGCAGGCGGCCATCCCGGTATAGCTCCACCAGCATCGGGATGTCGCGCAGCGGCACGCAGGAGCCGTACCAGGATCCCCGCACACACCGCTCCTGGAGCGTCATCGTCAGCGCATCGAGCGCCACGCGCGCATCGGGCGAAGCCATCCCGATCAGGACCGCCTGGCCGCCGCGGCCGGTCATCGCCACGGCCGACTCGATCGTATCGATGCGTCCCAGGGCCTCGAACGCGTGATCGACGCCCCCCGGCACCAGCTCACGAACGGCCTGCGCGGCGTCGCCCACGCTCGCGTCGAGAGCGTGTGTCGCGCCCAGTTCACGCGCCAGCTCGAGCTTCTCGGGGATTACGTCGACGGCGACGATCGTGCTCGCGCCCGCGATCCGGGCACCCTGCACGACGTTCAGCCCGACACCGCCGCAGCCCACGACCGCCACCCGATCACCGGGGCGCACCCGCGCAGTGTTCAGCGCGGCTCCCACTCCGGTCATCACCGCACAGCCCATCAGCGCCAGCTCGGTGAGCGGCAGGCTGCGATCGACCCTGATCGCGGTCCGGGCCGGAACCACCGAACGCTCGGCGAACGACGAGGTGTTGTAATGGTGGATGGGCGCTCCGTCCTGGTGAAAGCGGCAGGTCCCGTCCTCGAGTGTGGCGTCGTACCAGGCGGTGTTCTCGCAGCGATTCGGCCAGCCGCTCGTGCACGCGCGACAGTGCCCGCAGTACGGCAGCCAGGTGAGCAGCACGTGGTCGCCCGGCGCAAGTCCGCTGACACCGTCCCCGAGCCGCTCGACGACGCCGGCGCCCTCGTGGCCCAGCACGACCGGCAACGAGGTGGGGTGGACACCCTCCACGACGTGCAGATCCGAGTGACAGACGCCGCTCGCGGCCATCCGCACCTGCACCTCCCCGGCCTTGGGAGGGTCGAGCTCGAGCCGCTCAACGACGAGCGGCTGCCCGAACTCCCTCAGCACAGCCGCCTGAATCGGGGTCGCGGACACTAGATCCCGCCGAGAACGACCAGCCGCTCCTCCGTCATCTCACGGACCGTGTAGGCGGGCCCCTCCTTGGTGTTGCCCGAGGCCTTGGTGCCGCCGTAGGGCATCTGATCGACGCGCCACTCGGGCGCCTCGTTGATCATCACGCTGCCGAACTCGAGCCCTCCGGCGGCCTTGATCGCCGGCTTCAGCGAGCGGGTGAAGATCGCGGCCTGGAGTCCGTATTCGGTCGCGTTGGCCTGCTCGAACGCCTCGGTCAGCGAGTCGTAGGCGATCACCGAGCAGACCGGGCCGAAGATCTCCTGGCAGCACACCTTCATCGACGGGGTGACGCCCTTCAGCACCGTTGGCCTCAGGAGCTCCGAGTCAATCGCTCCGCCGGCGACGATCTGCGCGCCGCCCGCGAGCGCCTCCTTAATCCAGCCCCGGATCCGCTCCCGGTTCTCGGTGTCGATCACGGGTCCGACGTCGGTGCCCTCGTCGGCCGGATCACCGACCACGAGACGCTCCACCTTCGGCGCGAGCAGCTCGAGGAACTGCTCGCACACGGCGCTGTGCACGTACACGCGCTGGACCGACACACATGTCTGGCCCGCATAGGAGAAGGCGTGCGTGGCCACCTTGCTCGCCGCCAACTCGAGGTCTGCGTCCGGCTCGACGATCACCGGCGAGGCGTTGCCGAGCTCCAGCGCGACCTTCTTGCGCGGGGCGCGTGCGCGGATTCCCCAACCGACCTCCGCGGAGCCGGTGAACGTCAGCATCGCAACGCGGTCGTCCGCCACCAGCACGTCGCCGACGTCACCTGCCCGGCCCGGCAGGACGCTCAACCACCCGGCCGGCAGTCCGGCCTCCTCGGACAGCGCCGCCAGCCGCAGCGCCGACAGCGGCGTCTGGCTGGCGGGTTTGTGCACGACCGCGCACCCGGCGGCCAGCGCCGGGGCGAGCTTGTGCGCGACCAGGTTCAGCGGAAAGTTGAACGGGCTGATCGCGCCTACGATCCCGATCGGCACACGCACCGTCCACGCGGCGTGCCCATCGCCCGACTGGGTGCCGGTGATCGGCACCGATTCGCCGGTCAGCCGTCGTGCCTCCCCCGCGGACAGCGCGTACGTGTTGACGGCTCGAGCCGCTTCGACGCGGGCGGCCTTGATCGGCTTTCCCCCCTCGGCGCAGATCGTCTGCGCGAGCTCTTCGGCGTGCTCTCGCAGCAGCTGCGAGATGCGCTCGAGAATGTCCGCGCGGCGCCACGGGGGCAGAGGCTCGCGCATCGCCTGCGCGGCCGCGTCGATCGCGCGGCGCGTCTCGTCCTTGCCTGCACGGGCGACGCGCGCGACCACCTTGCCCGAGTAGGGCGAACGGACCTCGAAGGCCTCGCCGGTCTGCTGCCACTCGCCGGCCAGATACAGACGCTCCACGGTGTCTGCTTGCACGGTTGCCATAGCCTCTCCTTGCGGCCCCGCCTGTCTAATCACGGACGCGGACGGGTATCGACTTGAAGCCGTTGACGAAGTTGGAGCTGAGCCGGACCGGCGTGCCCGCTCGCTCCAGGCGCAGATCGCGCGCGAGCAGCTCCTCGAGCAGCACACGAATCTCGAGGCGCGCGAGGAACGATCCCAGACAGAAATGCGGGCCGCCACGGCCGAATGCCGTGTGCGGGTTCGGATGGCGCCCGACGTCGAAGCGCATCGGGTCTGCGAACACCTCCTCGTCGTAGTTGGCCGACAGGAACCACATCGCGACGCGGTCGCCCTTCTGAATCGGCACGCCTCGGATTTCGATGTCCTCGGTCGCGGTCCGGCGGAAATAGATGACCGGCGTCGCCCAGCGCAGGATCTCGTCGACCGCGCTCGGCAGCAGCGCGTGATCTCTCGCCAGCCGCTCGAGCTCGCCCGGATGCTCGATCAGCGCGAGCATGCCGCCGGAGATCGCGGTGCGCGTCGTCTCGTTGCCGGCGAAGATGAACAGCTCGAAGAAGTTGGAGTACTCGGTGTCGTTCAGACGCTCCCCGTCGACCTCGGCCTGCACCAGGCGAGAGACGAGGTCGTCGCCCGGGCGCTCGCGGCGCAGCGCTCCGATCGTGTGCGCGTACTCGAACACCTTCGCGGCGGCCGGCGTGCCGAACGGGAGCAGTCGCGGCTCGATCTCGCTCGGGTACTTCAACGGGTCCGGGCGGTAATCCAAATCGGTTGCGGCCGCCATCTCGCTCGTCAGTTCGATCAGCATCGGGACGTCCTCGCGGGGCAGGCCGAGGATCGTGATCAGCACGTTCACCGGGAGCGGCTCGGAGATCTCGGTCACCCAGTCGAACTCGCGCTTCGCGATCGCCCTGTCGAGCAGGTCCCGCACGATCGTCCGCGTGTAGTCCTCGTATTCGCGCACCTTGGTGCGCGTGAACGCGGAGCTGACGAGCTTGCGAAGCCGCGTGTGGTCGGGCGGGTCGGTCTCGATCATCGACTGGCGTGCCGCCAGCTCGTCCGGCTCGCGGTCCTCGAGCGCGATGTGGCCGACCTGCGAGGAGAACCGTTTCGGGTCCTTGCCGACGGCGATCACGTCGGCGTGCTTGGACAGCAGCCAGAAGCCCCCACGCGTGCCGGGCCACTTGTGCCAGTGAACCGGGTCCTGGGCCCTCAGTGCGGCGAGCGCCTCGTGCGGAACACCCTCCGCGTACACCTTCGGGCTGGCGACGTCGAGCGCCGAAAGATCGTCATGAACGAGCGTCACGGCCATCCCCTCCCGCGTCCAGACACGCCCGGCGAAGGGCCACCTGCTCAGCCCGCCTGGACGCCGACGACGAAGTCGAGCCCCGGGTCGAGGATCTGATCGACGAGCGACTGGTCCGGGGTCACCCCCATCTCACGGCAGCGGTTGAGGTAGTGGCGGACCTTCTGGCGCTGATACTTGTCGAGGTCCAGCCCGGGCACGTTGCGCTGGTACTCGAGCATCCCGACCGCATTGCCGCGGTACTCGTCGATCACCTCGTGGACAAGCGTCTCGTATGCCGGGTCCTTCTCGATCAGAATGCGACACGACTGGGTCCCGAACGTGATGTGGCGCCCCTCGTCGCTGAGCGTGCGGCGAAATCCCCGGCGCAGCGCCGGCAGCACGCCCCACAGCTCGGTCGTGTCGATCACGATCTCGTAGGACGGCATCGTCAGCACCCCTTCGACCCAGGCGCAGTAGAGCGTCACGAACTGGACGAATGCGGCCTCGATCTCCGCCTCGCCGCCTGACTGCACGGCAGCCATCAGCCGCCTTCCGTACTTGGGCAGCCCTTCGTAGACGGGCTCGCCGGCGCTGAACCGGCCGAGCGGGTCGACCGTGTGTTTCCGCGGCGGCCAGTACGCGGCCTTCTCGCTCGGGGAGCGCAGGCCCGCGACGCGAGCGTGCCAGAGCGTGAAGAACTCCGAGTGGCGAGCCTCCTCGTGGATGAAGGTGGAGATGAACATCACCCAGTCGAACCGTCCCAGCGCGTGCGCCGCCGCGAGCATCGGCAGAAGCTCATCGGTGACCTCCTCCTCGCCGGCCTCGAAGCGCACCGTGATCGTCACGATCCCCGCCCGCTGGCCCTCGGTCATCCGCTCCCAGTCGCGGGCGTCGAGCTCGTAGTCGAGATCCTTCGGGTCCCACGCGGCTCGCGACGCCTTCTCGTACTTGCGGTAGATCGGGCCGGCCATCATCTCCTCGTCGAGTCGGAAGCGCGACTCGACCGGCGGCAGCGCAGCGAGCTCCGTCACGTGCGCGCCGGCCCCGATACGAACTCGCCGGCGTCCACGATTGTCGCGATCTCGTCGCCCAGGGCGGCGCAGAAGGCTGCGTGGACCTCGTCCGCGGGGACGCGCACGCCGCGATGCTCCAGATCGGGGGCCGCGCACGCGTCGTCGATCAGCACCGGTTCAAGCCCGAGGTCGGCGGCGGCGCGGACGGTCGCGTCGACGCACATCGAGGTCATCATCCCGCAGAACGCGACCCGGCCGGCCCCGGCCTTCTCCAGGCGCTCCGCAAGGTCGGTCTGAATGAACGAGTTGGGATGGTGCTTGAGGATCACCGCCTCGCCCTGTGCCGGCGCGACCGCGTCGTTGATCTCGACGCCGGTGCTGCCGGGCACGAAATACTCGTCGCTGTCCGGCTCCTCGTGGCGGACATGGATCACCTCGATCCCGGCGGCCCGGGCCGCGTCGATCGCCTCGGCCGCCCGGCGCGCCGCCCGCTCCGCGTGGGGCAGCGTCAGCGCGCCGTCCGGGAAGTACTCGTTCTGGATGTCGATCACGACCAGGGCGTCCGCCACACGCTCAGTCTACGGTGAAGCAGGCTCACAGCGCAACGGGATTCACGGACGCGTCCGATCGGCAACTCACGCCGCCGGCTCGGCGTGCCGGCGGCGTTTGCGCTCATATGCCCGCCAGGTCAGCGCCCACCTTTCGGGGTCGTCGTGGGGCGCCTGATCCATCCTGTGGACGGTGCTCCGCTGCGGCGAGTCGGTCGCCTGCTCCGGGTGCTCGTACGCCTCGCGTGCGATCTCGGCGATGATCTCGGCGTACTCGTCGAGGTCCGCCCGCGAGTAGGACTCAGACGGCTCGAGCGTCATCGGCTCGGGCACGATCCACGGTTCGTGGCTGGTGAAGTAGGCGGCGACGCCGAAGTCGGCCGAGCGCCGCGCGACGTCGAGCGTGCCGACGCCCGTGTCCTGCGCCAGTTGCGCCAGCGTGTAGCGAATCTGCTCGAGCCGGTGCGCGGGATTGGAGTCCCCGAACGAGACGTCGATCCCCGGCACGCCGGCGAGACGCGACGCGAGGTAGTTGTTGTTCAGGACCGCCGCATGCGCCACCTCCCGCAGGCCCTCGGCGCCGAGGTTCAGAACCCATGCGAACGAGCGCACGACCGTCGCCGGGACCCCGTGGAACGCCCTGATCTTGCCGATCGACTGGGGCCGGTCGTAATCGAGCCGGTAGCGCGAGCCGTCGAACTCGACCGTCGGCAGCGGCAGGTACGGGGCGAGCTCCGCCGTGACGCCGCAGGCGCCGACCGGCATGCCCATCGAGCAGTGCGGTGAGGAGAACGTCTTGTGCAGGTTGAACTGGCAGAGGTCGAAACCGGCCTCGCGCGCCCGTGTGATCCCGAGGATCCCGTTCGCGTTGGCCTGGTCGTAGTGACACAGGCCGCCGGCGTCGTGAACGATCTTCACGATCTCCTCGATGTGCGGGTTGAACAGCCCGGTGTCCTCGGGGTTGGTGATCATCAGCCCGGCCGTACGCTCGGACACCGCCCGCCGGATCGCCTCGGGCTCGGGATAGCCGTCCTCGCCGGCATACACCGTGATCACCTTGTAGCCGGTGGTCGCCGGGGCCGCGCCGTCGCAGGGGTGCGAGAAGATCGTCGTGATGATCTCGTCGCGCGCGCCCTCGCCCCTCGCGGCGTGGTAGGAGCGGATCATCCTCGCGTTCGCGTACACGCCCTGCGACCCCCCGGCCGGTTGGAAGGTGAACCGGTCAAGGCCGGAGATCTCGCACAGCATCAGCTCGAATCGGTGGAACACCTCGAGCATCCCCTGGACGGTCTCCTCGGCCTGGCGCGGGTGCAGGTCGGCGACCTTGTGCGAGCGGATCAGCTCCTCGTTGACCTTGGGGCTGTACTTCATCGTGCACGTCCCGAGGCCGAGGTGGATGTTCACGTCGGCTCCGAGCGTCTCCTGCGACAGCCGAAGGTAGTGGCGAAGGATCCGCGGCTGGCTGCACTCCGGCAGCCGCGGGGCAACGGAACGCCGCAACCCGGCCGGCACGTCGCCGAGCGGATCGCCCGCCGCCGCGGCGAGCTCCAGCTCGACCTCCGGCGGGATCAGCCCGCGCTCGCCGGGGCTGGAGAGCTCGGATAGCAGCGGCTCGTTCCAGCTCGCCTGGTGGAATCTACGGAGCGTCATCGCAGCACCTCCGCGAGCTCTGAGACGAACCTGTCGATGTCCGGCTTTGTGTGAACCTCGGTCACGCACACGAGCGCGCTCTGGCCGAGCTGCGGATACTCGCTGGAAAGGTCAAGGCCGCCGAAGATCCCGCGCTGCAGCAGCGCATGGTTGATCTCGGCGACGGAGCGCCCGGTCTGGCCGAAGTCGACGACGAACTCCTTGAAGAACGGCGCCGACAGCGCCGGCGCAGCGACGCCGGGCAGCTCGCCGATCCGGGCCGCGGCGTACCGCGCGCGCTGCGCGATGCCCCGCCCGAGCTCGGTCAGGCCGCTGGGTCCGAGCAGCGCGAGGTACGCACCGGCGGCGATCGCCCACAGGTTCTGCGTCGTGCCGGTGTACTCCTTGGAGTCTGCGCGCTGCACGTACGACGTCCGCTCCCACACCACCTCGCCGAACGCGTACTCGCCCTCGGCCTCGGTGTGGCCGACCCCGATCAGGAACATCGGGTATTCGGACACGTACTGCTCGGAGTCGTTGGAGGCGACGAACCCGGCGAGTCCACCGCCGTAGTGCATGTGGATCCCCAGCGGCTGGAGCTCTCCGCAGACGATGTCGGCGCCGTAGCGCGGCGGCGCCTCGAGCACCCCGAGCGACGACGGATCGACCCCGACCACCGTCAGCGCGCCGGCGGCGCGCGCGAGCGAGGCGATCTCCGCCGCCTGTGTCTCGATCGTTCCCAGGAAACTGGGCATCTCGAGGTAGACGCACGCGGTCTCGTCGCTGAGCCGGTCGCGGATCGCCTCCAGCTCGAGCAGTCCGCTCTCCGAGTCGAACGCGATCCATTCCAGCTTCACCCAGGGCGCGCAGTAGCCCTCGATCAGCGAGCGCCGGCCGAGCCCGGTCGACTCGGGGACGAGAGCTACACCGCGGCCGGTGATGCGGGCCGCCATGCAGATCGCCGTCGCCGCTGCCGCGCCCCAGTCGTAGGTCGGCTGGCTGACCGCATCGCACTCCACCAGCTCGCCGAGCAGGCTCGCGTACTCGAACAGCGCCTGCATCTTGCCGTGGTCGCCGTAGGTGTCGCCGTAGTAGGCCGTCAGGAACTCGGACCGGTTGACGATCTCGTCGCAGACGGCGGGCACGTAGTGGGGCCAGCAGCCGCCACCGAGGAAGCTCAGCCGCTCGGCGCACGACTGGTTGCGCTCAAGCACGCCCGACACGTGGCGACGCAACCCGTATTCCGAGCGCAGGGGGGAGGGAAGGTCGAGCAACCCGGGCACCCGTAGCCGCGCCGGGATCGACCCATACAGCTCCTCGATGTGCTCGGCGCCGATCTCGTCGAGCATCGCTCGCTGGATGCCCGGGGCGGAGTTCGGGATGTAGGGATGGGCGGGCGACGGGTCGCGCACGGGTGGCCTCCTCCTCCTAGGTGCTGGGTCATCCGGCGACTAGGTGCCAGGTCATCCGGCGACCGGATAGACGATTTCTCGGTTGTAGCCGACGACGATACGGGTGTAGCCCGCGAGGCGGGCGTCGAGTTTCGGATCGCCGGTGTCCACCCGCAGCGGGGCGCCCGCGAGCTGCGCGATCTTGAGCTCGGTGGCGGCGATGACGATCCGATCGGGGGCGATCTGCTCGATCACCGCCGGGGACAGCTGCTGGTTCCCCCGGCCGAACAGGAACCCCTGGCCGCCGACCGGCGTCACGACGATGCCCGCGTCCTGCCCGTCGAGCAGCTCGAGCAGGGCACGCTCGTCGGCGTCGGCGATCAGGCAGCGGTCGCCGCGGACCACATCGACGCCGAGCAGCGTCTTGGGCAGGCCGAGCACTTGCAGGACGGCCGCGGTCGTGGTACCCGGGCCGACCAGCCACGCGCGGTCGTCCAGGACGTTGTCGATGAGGTGATGGGCGATCCGCTGCTGGGCGCCGATCTCGCTGCCGAGCGATCGGGCCTTGGCGTTCTGGACGTGCCGGCGCTCGTGGGGAACGTTGAGGAATCCGTGCAGCCGGGCCGACACCGATCCCGCCCGCAGCAGCATCTCATCGACGTCCATCACCTCCGCCGGGCGGACGCTCCGCACGCCTCCCCGGACCAGGTGCGCCGCCAGCTCGCCGGCGTGCTGCGGGCTCACCGCGAACACCGCCGAATGCATCTTCACGCCCGCGGGGATGCCGAGCACCGCAAGCTTGTCTCCGACCGCCTCGAGCACGTCGACGGCGGTCCCGTCGCCGCCCGCGAACAGGAGCAGGTCCACCCCCCGAGCGAGCATCTCCCGCGCGGCGGCACGAGTGTCCTGCGCAGAGGTGATCGGACCGGCGCGGCCGAGCACGGCGGGCGCGAGCTGGGCGGCGCGCGCCTCGTTCTCGCCCATCTCCCCGGCCCAGGTGAGCAGCTCGAGCGCCCCGGCCAATGGCGCGAGCGATCTGAGTGTCTGGGTGGCTCGCATCGGGGCGAGGGCTTGAGCTCCCCGCCCGCGCGCGGCTTGCACCAGTGCGGCGTCGTCGCTTCCCTTTAGCCCGACCCGGCCGCCGATGCCGGCGACCGGGTTTACGACCAGCCCGAGCCGCACGTCTCGGTGAGTCGGCCGGCGCTTGGGCACCGCCACCCCGGCCCGCCAGCCGGGTGGCGGTGGTATAATCGGCGTGTCATGGCACATCTCCGTGCATTGATCGGGTCGGTCGATCGGTACGTAACGATGGCAGGACGGAATTGCTGCGCCGGGCGCTCGTGGGCCGGGCTGGATCGCAGCCTATCTCGCCACGGCGTGCTCGACACCGATGCCGAGCCGCAGCCCGACTGCGTCGAGGACCGCACCGAGAGCCCGGACGAATCGCGCCGGCCGGCTACGGTTCTCTGACCGCCGTCCCACCCATGTACCTCGGGGCCAGGGCGTCGGCGAGGTCCGAGTTCCTCGCGGCCCGCCCGGTCAACGAGGACAACCTCGTGCCGGAGGAGCCGAGCCTCGGGCTCGTGGCGTTCTGCAGTCCATCCGATCCGGAGCCTTCCCTGCGGATCGCCGACGGCCGTGTGATCGAGCTCGACGGTAAATCCGAGGCCGAGTTCGACATGCTCGACGAGTTCATCGCCAGGCACGGACTGGACCTCGCCGTTGCGGAGGAGGCGATGGCCGTCGAGACGGTCGCTTTCGCACGGATGATCGTCGACCCCGGGGTGCCCAGGGCGGAGGTCGCGCGGCTCGCGGCCGGGATGACCCCCGCCAAGCTCGCGGCGACGCTGGCGCTGCTGACTTCTGTGGAGATCCTTCAGGCGATGCAGAAGATGCGCGTTCGCCGAACGCCGTCGATCCAGGCGCACGTCACCAACCGGATCGACCACCCGCTGCTGATTGCCGCCGACGCCGCGGCGGCGGTGGCGCTCGGGTTCCGCGAGCTCGAGACGACCGTGCCGGTGCTGCGCGACGCACCCTCGAACGCGCTCGCGCTGCTGATCGGAAGCCAGGTCTTCTCGCCCGGCGCGCTGACCCAGTGCTCGGTCGAGGAACGGACGGAGCTCGAGTTGGGGATGCGCGGCCTGACCACATACGCCGAGACCGTCTCGGTGTACGGCACCGAGCGGGTGTTCGTCGAGGGCGACGACACCCCATGGTCAAAGGCGTTCCTCGCGTCCTGCTACGCGTCCCGCGGTCTGAAGATGCGCTTCACCTCGGGCTCCGGCGCCGAGGTGCTGATGGGGGAGAGCGAGGGCAAGTCGATGCTGTATCTGGAGGCGCGCTGCATCGCGATCGCCAGGGCGGCGGGCGCGCAGGGTGTGCAGAACGGCGGGATCGACGGCGTCAACGTGACCGCGTCGGTGCCCGACGGCATGCGCGAGGTGATCGCCGAGAACCTCTGCGTGATGCTGCACGGGCTCGAGTCCTGTGCCGGGAACGACACGCTGATGTCGGCGTCGGACATCAGGCGGACGGCTCACACGTTGCCGCTGCTGTTGGCGGGGAGCGACTTCCTGTTCTCGGGATTCGGCTCGATTCCGGCCTACGACAACGCGTTCGGCCCCTCGAACATGAACGCGGAGGATCTCGACGACTACGTGGTCGTGCAGCGTGACTGGGGGTTCGAGGGTGGGCTGCGCTGGCAGCCGGATGCCGATCTGCTGGCGGCGCGCCGTCGCGGGGCCGAGGCGTGCCGGGCCGTGTTCGGGGCGCTGGAGCTCGCGGAGTTCAGCGACGAGGACGTCGAGGCGTGCGTGCACGCGCACGGCAGTCTCGACGTGCCGCCGCCACCGCCGGATCTGCCCGGCCGCGCGTCGCAGCGGATCATGGAGCGCGGCCTCACCGCGCTGGATGCTGTTGGCGCGCTGAACGAGTGCGGCTACGAGCTCGAGGCCGAACGGGTGCTCGAGATGATCCGCCAGCGGCTTCTGGGCGACGTCCTTCAGACCTCGGCGATCCTCGACGAGGACCTCAACGTGCTGTCCTCGCTGACCGACCCGAACGACTACGCCGGACCCGGCACCGGCTACCGCATGTCGCCGCGGCGCCGTGCCGAGGTCGCGCGGGTCCGGCATGTCTTCGCGCCTGCGGATGTTGCGCTGGAGCAGGCTCGCTCCGAGGGTTGCGTGCTGCTGGACGAGGTCGGCCCGGCGATCGCGGGGCAGCGCGCGGACGAGGTGGTCCTCGGCCTGTCGCCCGCCTACGCGAAGGAGATCTGGTCGGCGCTGAACGGGATGACGGTGGCGGAGATCCTGCGAGAGGTGCTTGCCGGCGTGGAGGAGGAGGGGCTGAGAACGCGACTGGTTCGCGTCCCGCGTTCGATCGACCTCGGCACGATCGGCTCCACGGCGGCGCGGTTGTCAGGCTCGGGAATCTCGATCGGCCTCCAGGCGAAGGGAACGGCGTTGATCCACAGTGCCGAGCTGCCGCCGCTGGCGAACCTCGAGCTGTTCTCGATCGCGCCGCGGATCACCGC
>Ga0075021_10000427_pt1 | contig 22615 bp, 19 predicted proteins | sample ColStrG_CSR_2012_FD_72749 | JGI IMG/M metagenome (GOLD analysis project Ga0075021, IMG submission 72749) | Freshwater sediment microbial communities in response to fracking from Pennsylvania, USA - Cold Stream Run_MetaG_CSR_2012 | ecosystem: Environmental > Aquatic > Freshwater > Creek >...
ACGCCGTGGCGCTTGCCATGGCCGACCTCGACCCCGACGACGACACAATCGATGGTCGCGAGTGCCTTCTTCATCTTGAGCCATCCCAGCCCGCGGCGGCCCGGCGCGTACTGGCTGTCCGGGTCCTTGACCATCAGGCCCTCGTTGCGCCGGGCGCGCGCTTCTGTGAAGGCGGCCTCGAGCGTGTCGACGTCGGTCGCGACGACAAGGTGGGATCGCGCGAACCGACCTCCGACGTCGACTGTCGGCACATCGAGCGCGTCGAGCCGGGCACGTCGTTCGGTCAGTGGCAGGCGGAGGAGCGGCTCGACCGGATTCTCGCCACCCGGCCCGACCGCGAGCGCATCGAAGGCAACGAGGATCACGGGCACGTCGGCCCGGATCGCCGTCGACGGCGATTTGCGTCCGAGCCGGCCCTGAAGCGCGATGAACGGCAGGACCGTCCCGTCACGCCAGCCGAGGATCTCGCCATCGAGGATGCCGTCCCAGGCGAGCGGTCGCGCCGCCTCGACGATCTCCGGGAACCCGGCGCTGATGTCGTGCAGGTCGCGCGAGTAGAGTCGGACGTCGGACCCGCGCTTGTGGAGCTGGGCGCGGATGCCGTCGTACTTGTCCTCGACCCAGACCTCGGGGCCGAGCCGGGTGATGATCTCGGCGGCGTCCTCGGCGGGCGACGCAAGCATGAACTTGAGCGGATGGAACAGTTCGAGCGCGGCACTCCCCAGCGAGTCGTCCCGGGCGAGACCGGCCAGTCGGCCGACGTCCCCGACCAGCATCCCCGCCCACTTCACGTCATCGAGCGAGCGGTCGAACGCCTTGGCGATGGCGGCCTCGACGAGGCCCTCGCGCAGGCCGATGCGCAGGTCGCCGCTCAGGACCTTGACGATGCCCTTGGCGGTCGCCGGGTCCGACCGTTCCAGCAGGTCGCGCAGGATGGCGGACTTGCGCATCGGGCCGGAGGCCGCCTCGATCGCCGAGAACCCGGCGGCCACGTCGGGGAGCGTCGGACTCAGGTCGGGTGGCGGCGCGTGGCCGGCCATCGTGAGCACCTCGGCCACGGCGATACCCAGGTCGGATGAGCGGTCGTAGGCCTCGCCGAGTGCGGATCGCGGAACGTGGCCGATCGCGGTCACCGTCGTCGCGATGGCGGACCAACCAAGACCGGCCGCACGCTGATCGGTCTCGGCGAACGGCCGGCCGGTGAGGAAGACGGCTGCGATGGGCAGCTCCTCGGGGGTGAGGGTCCGGAAATAGTCGGCGAGGAAAGCCGTCTTCTCGGACGTTCGGGTCGTCGCCGCGAGACGCTCGGCAAGCTCGCTCCAGCGACGCATGTGGCGATGGTATACCGTGCCCGAGATGGCGCCGAAACCGTGGTTCCCGGAGGCCCTGTCCGGCACGAAGGTCGTCCTGCGGCGGCACGTCCCGGCCAACATCGGCGCGTTCCAGCGCTGGTATGCCGACTCGGAGATCGCCCGGCTGGCACGCTACCAGGCGACCCCCATGCGGCCCGAGGAGATCGAGCGGTTCTTCGCGGGGCGTGTCGTCGGGCCGGAGGCGCTCGCCATGGCCGTCCACGAGAAGGCGACGGACCGACTCGTCGGCACCTGCGCATTCAGCCAGCTCGACGGCGAGAACGGCTCCGCGCTCTTCCACATCACCATCGGCGAGGCCGATGTCTGGGGCAAGGGGTTCGGGACCGAGGCGACCCAGCTCATGGTCGACCACGCGTTCGGGACGCTGGGGCTGCACCGGATCGCGCTGTACGTGTTCGAATTCAACGAGCGGGCCATCCGGGCCTACAAGACCAGCGGATTCGTCGTGGAGGGGCGGTCGCGCGAGTCGATCTGGCGTGACGGGCGCTGGTGGGACGAGCTGGCGATGAGCGTGCTCGAGTCGGATTGGCGGACGACGCGAGGGGCGGCGTTCCAGGCCGCCGAGTCCGCGATGTCCACCGTGACCACCGGGGTCGCCGGGGTCGCCGGGGTCGCCGACCGGCCGGTCGATGTACCAGTCGAGGCGGGGCCCTCGGATCGCCTGCGACGGACACTGGGGAGGTGGCGGTGACCACACAGGGGGCGGCCGCGGAGACGGCCCGGGCCGAAGTCCGCGAACTGATCGCGGCGAAGGGCCACACCGTGGACAACGCCCGCGACGCGGTGGCGCGGCTGGACGATGCGTTCGAGGCGGGCGACCTCGTCCGAACCCCGGCCATGGATCAGTACCTCACTGACCTGACCCAGGCGCTCGACCAGGATGAGGGCGAAAGGCTCGGCGGCAAGAGCGCCGAGGCGGCCCGGTTCATCCTCCGCGCCGTAGACCGCGAACTCGACAACGCCTGACGGCTCGCTGCGTGGCTGGCGTGAGTCCTCGTGCCCCGACCATGCTCAGTGGCCCGCTCGAAACGGCAAGACTTGCATCAGTGCGTGAGCCCGGTTCCACGAGGGACTCGATGCCATCCACTTTGGATCTGCGCCATGACCAGCAGGTCATGCGCTACTTTCGGCGACCGAACCGGCCGTAGCGGTCCATCCGTGCAAGTGCTGCCACGAACGGGACCGTATGAGATGACCCGGCCGACCCGGCGCAAGGCGCTTGACTCTCGGGTAGGCCGAAGGTCCACGATGGCGGCGTGGACGACGAAGACCTGGGCCACCTTCTCACGATCGGGCGGTTCGCCCGGCTGACCGGGCTGAGCGTGGGTGCCCTGCGGCACTACGACGAACTCGACCTGCTCCGGCCGGCGCGAACGGATCCGTTCACGAGCTATCGGCTGTACCGAAGAGACCAGCTCGAGACGGCTCGGACCATCGTCCGGCTGCGCGACCTCGAGGTCCCGCTGGAGACGATCCGCGACTACCTCGCCAGCGATGACCCGGCGGCGCGCCAGCGGCTCCTTCAGGCGCACCGAATCCGCATCGAGGCCAGGACGTTCCGACTCCAGCGTGTCCTGCACATCCTCGGCCAACCCAGCTCGGAGGACCCGACCCCGATGACGACCACGGTCACCGCACCCGACACCACGGAACTCGACCCGGCGACCCGCCGCAAGCTCGCAGCCGACCTGTTCAACCACACCTGGACGCTCCTCGAGAAGCCCGACCGGACCCCCGCCGAGGACGACGAGATGATCCACAGCGCCCACGCCTCGCGCTACCACTGGGGTGAGGTCGGTGTCGGCGAGCAGGTCAACCTCGCGCGCGGGGAGTGGCAGTGCTCGCGCGTCTACGCGGTCCTCGGTCGTGCGGAACCCGCCGTGTGGCATGCCCGCCGTTGCGTGGCGATCAACGAGGAAGGTGGCCACGCCGACTGGGACATCGCGTCCGCCTACGAGGCGATGGCCCGGGCCTACCTCACCGCCGGTGATCTCGCGGAGTCGGCAGTCTGGAAGGCCACGGCCACGGTGGCCCTCGATGGGATCGCCGACGCGGACGACCGCGACCTCATCGAAGGCGACCTCGCCACACTCTCCTGACCATGCACCTACACTCAAAGGCCTCACGACGAACTGACCGGAGGCCCAGCCATGTCCGACGTCAAGCCCGGCATCCTGCTCTGGAGCCAGTCTGCAACCTGGGCGGAGATGCTCGACGCGGCGAGGCTGGTCGACCGCCTCGGCTATGCGCACCTCTGGACGTGGGACCACATCTACGCGATCTTCGGTGACCCGTACCAGCCGATCTTCGAGGGCTGGTCGCTCCTCAACGCGTGGGCCCGCGAGACCGAGCAGACGCGTCTCGGGCTGCTGGTCGGCGCGAACACCTTCCGGAACCCAGGCCTGGTCGCCAAGCTCGCGACGACCCTCGACCACGTCAGCGACGGCCGGGCGATCCTGGGCATCGGCGGCGCCTGGATGGAGCCCGAGCATACGGCCCATGGCATCGAGTTCGGGACCGGCTTCGGCCAGAGGCTCGACTGGCTCGATGAATCGGTCGGCGCCATCCGGCGCGTCCTCGATGGTGAGTCGGTCACCTCGGAGCCCGGCGGTCGGTACGACTTCGACGACCTGCGCCACGCCCCGGCGCCGGTCCAGGGGCACCTGCCGATCATGATCGGCGGCAGTGGCGAGAAGAAGACCCTCCGGACCGTCGCCCGCTACGCCGACATGTGGAACGCGATGGGCTCGATCGAGAAATTGACCCACAAGATCGAGGTCCTGCGCGGTCACTGCGACGAGGTCGGGCGCGACATCGCCGACATCGAATTCACCCTCGGCGTCAAGCTGACGATCCGCGACACTGAGGCCGAGGCCGACCGCGTCTGGAAGGCCGCGATGGCCCACAACAAGACCCCCCTCGCCGATGTCGAGGACGACGACACGTTCTGGACCGGCACCGCCGAGCAGATCGCCGACAAGATGCGGCCCTACGTTGAGCTCGGATTCGGGACGGTCATCTCCGAACAACCCGCGCCGTACGACGCCGAGACGCTGGAGCGGTTCATCGGCGAGGTCGTGCCGCTCGTCGGCTAGCGTGAACGTGCTGGGACCCGGGATGGCTCGCCATCCCGGGTCCGGTGGTTCACGTCAAGCGCGGATCACCATCAGTCACCACGTCCGAGTGGCTGCCACGCCGGAACTGCATGAAGAGCCGGCGCCGCTGTGACGCGATGCTGATGGCTCCCGTCGGCGTTCATCACGTAGACGGGCCGATCGTTGATGCCGAGAGCCTCGAAGTCACGCAGGAACGCGATCTTCTTGCCGTCCGGAGACCAGGCGGTCCCCCAGTCGTCACCCTGGGCGCACGGCGACGGGTCACTGGCGACGCAACCGCTGAGCTGGTGGTTGTGCCCACCGTCGGCATCCATGACCCAGATCCCGCCGCTCCCGAAGCCGCCGGAGTGGTAGGCGATCTTCGAGCTGTCGGGGCTCCAGTCGGGGACCTGGTCCTTCGGGGCGCTGTCGGTCGTGAGCGGATGCGGGTTCCCGCCGTCGGCGTTCATCACCCAGACCTGTTCGTTGGTCGGGTTGCCGTCGGCGTCGAATTCGTCGCCATGCATGAACGCGACCTTCGTGCCGTCCGGCGACCAGACCGGCAGGTCGTTGAAGCATCCCCCTGCGTACGCGGCGCAGCTCGTCAGAGCATGCAGGCCGCCGCCGGTCTTCGCGTCGACGGCGTAGATCTCGGTGTTCTGATCGACGCCCTCGGTCCCGCCGAAGGCGATCGTCTTTCCGTCCGGTGAGAAGTCCGGGAAGGTCGCGAATCCACCGAGGTGGGTCAGCTGGCGCTGATCCGTCCCGTTCGCACGCATCGTCCAGATCTCGAAACTGCCGCTCAGATTGGCGCAGTAGGCGATCGTGCGGCCATCGGCCGAGAAGGACGGGCAGAGGTGGAACCCGTTGCCCGTGGTGAGCTGCTTCTGCCCCGAGCCGTCCGGGCGGATGGAGAAGATATTGGCTCCGGCGGCCCCCCGGATGCCGAATGCGATCCGGCCGTTCTGGGCGCCGGGATAGCTCGCCGACACGGGGGCCAGGACGAGCCCGGCGAGGGCAGCTCCGAGTCCGATCGAAAGCAGGAGCTTGCGCATGCGAGGCATCCGGGTGACCTCCAGGGTTGGGCTGCGGCGGACCGACATGGGCGACGGAACGAGCCGCTTGGCCCTACGACGCTCGCCGGGGTTCGATCCGATCTAACCCGGTCGACCGCGACCCGCGGTGCAGAGCCCGCCGCCGGCGTTCGGCACGTCTCAGCCGGGCGTGAAACCGGCCAGTGGCAGGCGAAGGATCCGGTTGTTCCCGCCGTCATTGACCCAGACCGATCCTGCCGCGACGACCATGTCGCCGCCACCCCCGAAGGTCGGTCCGGGCACCAGCTTGAGATCGACCGCGTTGGTCGCGGCCGCGATCCTGTTGAGTGCTCCGGGAAGGCTCGGGCTTGTGTCGACCGAGACCCACGGCGCGCCGTCGATGACTGCTGGGGTGTACGCGGTCCCGTCGAGCGTCGCCAAACCGACGACAGCGTTCGTCGTCGGATCGATGTGCGTCACCTTCGGTGGACCGCCGCAACTCGTGATCCAGACCGCGGCGGGCGTGATGGCGAACGAGCCGCACGGCGAGGCTTCGACGGGGATCGGGATCGTCGCCTGGATCGCGTTCGTCGTCGGGTCGATGCGGACGACCGTCTGGTTGTTGGGGATGCCGACCCAGATGCTGCCCAGCCCGCTCGCCAGCCAGTTCGGACCGGAGTCCCCGGTCGGCCCGACCGTGACCGTCGCGACGACCTTGTTCGTGGCCGGGTCGATACGCAGCACAGTGCCGCTGCGCACGTCGGCGACCCACACGGCAGAGCCGGTCGTCAGGACACCTTTTGGCGTGTTCCCCACAGGGATGGTCGTGACCACCTTGTGGGCGACGGGGTCGACACGAAAGAGCGTCGCCGTGTTGGATTCCGTGACCCACACGCCGCTTCGATCGGCCGAGATGCCCTGATAGGCGTCGGTCGTCGCACCCGTCGAGATGGCGGCCCCCAGCTTGTTCGTCGCCGGGTCGATCCGCTGGACGAGGCCGGTCGCCGTCAGGATCCACACCGACGTCCCGTCGGACGCGAGCGCCATCGGCTGGTCCGCCGGGATGCTCGCCGTCGGTGTGATCGGGCCCGGGACGATCGCGGGAGGCGACGGCGAGCTCGGCGGGACGGGTGTGGCTGAGGGCGTCGGGCTGGGCGACGGCGTCATCCCGAGTCCACCGCCGAGGGCACCGAAGGCGAGGACCGCGACGAGCAGCGCCGCGGTCGCCGCCAGCGCGAACCCGGCGATACGGCGCGAAGGCGAAGTCCGTCGCACGGCCCGCTCCCACGGGTAGAGGCGCACCTGGCTGGCCGACATCGTCCGGGCGAACGCTTCCTCCAGGACGGGAACCGGGATCGCCGTCGGGGCGACCTCGTCCATCCATGCCTCGAGCAGGGCGGCCAGATCGCGATCGGATCGTTCGCGCGTCATGCCGTCTTCTCCCCGGCCGGCTGCGAGCCGACCCGGTCATCCGCCTCGAGCGCTGCCCGCATCGCCGCAGTGCCGTAGCGGATCCTCGACTTGACGGTCCCGACCGGGAGCCCGAGCGTCTCGGCGATCTCGACGTGCGACATCCCGAACTGATGCTGGAGGACGAGCGTCGTCCGCTGTTCGAGCGGAAGGCGCCTGAAGGCGTGGTCGATCCGCTCAGATTCGGCGAAGCGCACGGTCGGGTCGACCACCTGGCGTTCGGCCAGATGGAGGAGGGAGACCTCGGCCCGCCGGCGCGTCCGGCGGCCTTCGTCGTAACACGCGTTGACGACCATCCGGCGCAGCCAGGCCTCGAAACGTTCCGGGTCCCGCAGTCGCGGCAACTCGCGCCAGGCCCGGACGATCGCCTCCTGCGTGGCGTCCTGGGCTCGGTCGGTATCTCGCAGGATCAGGCTGGCGAGCGCATACAGCCGGTTCGCCGACGCTCCCATGAGCGCGCCGAACGCGTCGTGGTCCCCCCGCATCGCGCGCTCGACCTCCTCGACGCTCATCGTGCTCTGGGTCCTGTCTGCTCACCGCATCGCGATGCGAATCGGGCCATGATGACCCTGTGCGATAGACAGACGCTCTGGATGGTCGTGCCCGATCTATCTCCAGAGATGGGACGGGGGGAGCCGAAGGATCCGGTGAGCGACGACGCCTGCGGCCGAGGGCGAGCCACGGGCCGGAGCGGCGAGTTGGAGGCCACCATCGAGCCCTCACGGTCGGCGGTCAGATCGAACCTGGTGAGACCTAGCCCCCGGCCTCGCTCCCGATGATACGACCCGGCCGTTCGGGATCCGTTCGGTCCCGTTCAGCCGGCGACCGAGACGAGGATCTCGCGTGTCTCGGCCGCCGTCGGCAGCCGCGGCGAGTTGCGGATGGCCGCGTCGTCGAGGGTGTCGCTCACGAGCTGGTCGATAGCGGCCGCGTCGGAAAGGCCGAACTGGAGGAGGGTCCGTCGCTGGTCCACGTCACGCAGCAGTTGGGCGATGGCGCCGATGGCGGCCCCCGCGGCAGTCGACTCCGATTCGGCGCCCGATGCGACGCCGAGCGCGATGCCGACCAGCGCCAGCTCATGATCGCGCGTCCCCAAGTAGAACCTGAGCACCTCCGGGATGACCGCGGCGAGCGCGGTCCCGTGTGCGACCTTGCCACGCGACCCGATCGAGTGGCCCAGGGCGTGGACGAGCCCGACGCCGGTCCCGCTCGCCTGCCCGACTCCGGCCAGGTGCGACGCCATCAGCATCTGCGACCGTGCCTCGAGGTCCGAGCCATCCGCGACGGTCGCCCGAAGCCACGCTCCGACCGTTCGGATCACCCCGAGGGCCATCGCCTCAGCGAACGGGTTGGGGTTTGCCGACAGGAGCGATTCGAGCGAGTGGGTCATCGCGTCGATGCCGGTCGCGGCGGTGGCGGCCGGCGGCAGGCCGACCGTCAGCAGCGGGTCGAGGATGGTGGCGACGGGCAGCAGCGACGGATGGCCGATGTAGCCCTTGCGCCCGGCCGCCTCGTCGGTGATGACGCCGAAGGAGTTGGTCTCGGCGCCGGTCCCGGCGGTCGTGGACACTGCCACGACCGGCCGGCCGGGCGCCAGGTCCGGGCCGTCGTATTCGAGGTCCCACACTCCGATAGGGTCGTTGGCGGCGCGCAGGTCGAGCGCCTTGGCCGTGTCCATCGACGAGCCGCCCCCGACCGGCACGATGACCGTGCCGTCCAGCCCGAACGTCCGAAGCGCCGCCGCTCCCCGCTCCACGGTCGAGGCGCCCGGGTTCGGTTCGACCTCGGCGAAGACCGTCGCGTCGAGGCCGCCGGCCGCTAGCACGCCGAGGACCCGATCGATGACGCCCGAGCCGCGGACGCCCGGATCGGTCACCACGAACACCCGTGAGCCGGAGGCCGAGGCAACCACCTCGGGGAGTCGCTCGATGGCACCGACCCCGAAGAAGACGCGGTTGCGCAGGACGATCTCGATCTGTCGATCCGCCAGCAGGGTCACGCCACCTCCACGACGGTATCGGTCGAGGTGTCGCGCCGGACCGTCAGCCAGCGCCGGCAGCCGAACGCATGGAACCAGCGCTCGGTCGTGATCCCATCGGGGTTGTCGAAGATCCAGACCTCGTCGAAGTCGCGCTCGTCCGGGTCGCTGATCGAATCGGGGACGGCCCGGCGTTCCCCACCGAAGGTGAATTCGTCGATCGGGCGGCGCCCGCAGCGCGGGCAGTCGAGCCAGAGCATCAGCGCGTCCCCGCCGAGCCCTGGTCGGCCAGGACGTGGTCGCGCCGGAACCGCTCCAGCCCGAACGGCGCGATGAGGGCGGGCGGGCGGCCCGTTGCGATCAGTTCAGCCATCCCTTCGCCGCCGGCCGGGATCGCCTTGAAGCCCCACGTGCCCCAGCCCGTCGTCACGAGGAACCCGTCCACGCCGGTCTCGCCCATGATCGGCGAGTAGTCGGCCGAGATGTCGCAGATCCCCGCCCACGTCCGCAGGATGCGCAGCTCACGCAGGAACGGCAGGAGCCGGGTGATCTTGTACGAGTAGCTGCGCAGGGCGGCGAACGACGACTGCCGGGAGTAGGACGGCTGCGAGTCGAACTCGGCGCCGATCAGCATCTGGCCGCGCTCCGTCTGTGAGACGTAGCACGAGAGCTCCGTGCTGGCGAGGATGGGCCCGAAGCCCTGCGCGTAGTCGTTGGTCACGAAGGCGTGGAGCGGGTGCGTGCGGACCGGGAGGCGAACCTCGGCGTGGGCTGCCATCGCCGTCACCCGACCACCGACCGCGGACAGGACGACCCCGGCGGCGATCGGGCCGTTGGCGGTCTGGACGCCGGTCACACGGCCCCCGTCGGCCGATCGCACGAGCCCGGTGACGGGCGTGTGCTCGTGGATCTCCACGCCCCGCCTGGCCGCCCCGGACGCGAACGCCCAGGCGACACGGTCGTGCCGGGCGGTGGCGCCCTGGAGATGGTGCGAGGCGCCCAGGACTGGGTAGCGGCCGCCACCGGTCAGGTCGACCTGGGGAACGAGCTCCTTGAGCTCGGCCGGAGTGACCATCACGGTCTGGGCACCGCAGGCCGTGTTCATCTGGGCCCGCGCGCGTTCGGTGCGCATGGCCATCTCCGTGTGGGCGACCCAGAATATGCCCTTGGTCTGGTGGAGGATCTCGGCACCGGTCTCCGCCTCGAGGCCCTGGTACAGCTCGAGCGAGTGCTGGTAGAAGCGGATCGCCTCGGGGATGCCGTAGTTGGCGCGGATGATCGTCGTGTTCCGGCCGGTGTTGCCCGATGCGATGTAATCGGCCTCGAGGACCGCCACGTTCGTGATGCCGTGGCGAGTCGCGAGGTAGTAGGCGGTGGACAGGCCGTGGCCCCCGCCGCCGATGATGACGACGTCGTAACTGGACCTGGGCTGCGCGTCCGGCCACTCGATGGTCGAGAGGGTGTCGGTGTAGCTGCTCATCGGAAACGGCTCGCGAGTTCGTCGGCGTACGCCGCGGCGGTGATCAGGAGCGCGTCGCCGTCGTCGCGGAGCCACACGCGAGCGGGGACCTGCGCGATCGCACCCTGGGCGAGGGCCGGGCGCTCGGTCGGGAGCGGCCACTCGAGGTGATGGGCCACTGTCTCGACCGGGAGCCAGGCACCGGCGAACCCCGGCTCCGATTCGACGATGGCGTGCTCGTCGTCGATGTCGACGCCCGTGGCGGCGATCGCAAACACATCGTCGGGGGCGAGGCGCAGGACGGTGATGTCCCCGCCCTGCCACCGGGCCGCGTCGAGTGCGTCCGGATCGGCGACGACCCGAAGCCCGTGCAGTCGGTCAAGCTCGGGCACGGTGGCCCTCCGGGTCGTAGAAGGGCGTCGGCGTCACCACCGCCGCGCGGCCGTCGATCTCGACCTCGGTCGGGAACGGCGTGCGACGGAGCCAGCCGAGCATCAGGGCCCTGCCCAGCAGCGGGGACTCCCACGACCCCGTCACGTTGCCGACGACCTCGCCGCCGGCCCAGATCGGCGCGCCCTCGACCGGTGCGGGACCCGGCATCGTGAAGCCCACCCAGCGCCGATCGTCGGGGAGCTTGGCGGTCCGCTCGAGCGAGGCCCGGCCGATGAACCGCGGCTTCTCCATCCGGACCGCCCAGTCCATCCCGAGCCGGCGCGGCGTCGTGTCGAGCTCGGTGTCCATCCCGACGATGACGTGGCCCTTTTCGAGCCGCAGCCCGAACAGCGCCTGGAGGCCGTGCGGGCGGACGCCCATGTCGTCGCCCAGGGCCAGGAGAGCGCGCCAGAGCTCGATGGAGCGGTCGACCGGGTGGTGGAGCTCGAAGGCGGCCTCGCCGGTGAACGACAGGCGCATGACGTGGCAGGGCACGCCCGCGACATCGGCACGGACGTGGCCGAGAAAGCGGGGTGTGTCAGCCAGACCGGCCCGCTGCAGGAGAGCGCTCGCGAGGGGCCCCGTGACGTTGATCGCGGCGAGCGACATCGTCCGGTCGAGGACGTGGACGCGGAGGCCCCAGACGTCGATCCAGTCGCGGATCCACATCTCGGCGTTGGCCGCGCTGCCTGATGTGAAGGACAGGACGAACCGCATCTCCGAATCGCGCAGGATCATCCCGTCGTCCATGACGTGGCCGCGCTCGTTGAGAAGCAGCGCGTAACGCGACCGGCCGGGCTTGATGTCCGAGACAGTGCACGGGTACAGCCGCTCGAGGAGTTCGACGACGTCCGGCCCGGAGACGACCAGCTTGCCGAGTGTCGAAACGTCGCCGATCGAGACGCCCTCACGGACCGCCCAATACTCCGACACCGCATCGCCGTAGTGCCATGGCCGCCACCAGCCACCGAAGCGATCCATCCGCGCGCCTGCGGCGAGGTGCTCATCGTGGAGCGGAGTCTTGCGGAAGGCGTCGACATAGGTTTCGGCAGACGCCTCGGCCAGGGTGATCTGGCGCGAGGCCGGACGGGCCGTGAACGGATCCGGCACCTGGCCGGTCTTGGCGGCGATCCACGACCGGACGTTGGGCAGGCAGGCGCCACCCTGGCATGGGCCGAGGCAGGCCTGGCTCGAGCGCTTGAGGAGTTCGAGCTCGGTGTAGCCGCGGTCCCATGCATCGACGAGGTCGGCGACCGTCGTGCCCATGCAGCCGCAGATGACGCCTTCGGTCGGCGGTGGCGGAAGCGGCTGGTCGGTGGCCGCATCGCCCACCACGATGACGGGAACGGGGTCGGCCATCCGGGCGAGGAGGTCGCGCGGGGCGAGGCCGAGGCCGACCGCCACGGTGTCGGCGGGGGTCGTGGTTTGCGCGCCGGTCGTCGCGTCTTGTGTGACGACGGACCGAACGTGCCCGTCCTCGCCTTCGAAACGCACCAGATCGCCGTTGACCGGGACGAGCCGACCCATGTCGACGCCCGCCGCCCGGAGCTTCTCGGCCGCGCGCGCGGTCACGATCCCCGCCAGTCGGTTGCCCGGAACGACCGGGTGGATCTCAGCGGCTCCGGTCGCGACGACGATCTCGTGCGCATGGACGTGGAGCATCCCGTGATCGGTCCGGACCACGATCGTCGGCCCGGCGTAGATCGCGACCACCTCGTCGCCGTCGTGCGCATCCAGGACGCGGACGGACTTGCCTGTCCGTTCCGCCTCCGCCGCCGCGGCCCGCCCACTCGAGCCGCCGCCGATCACCGCGACGTCCGTCTCCAGGTGATGCAGCGCGACTGTGGCGGGCAGCGGCGTGGACGTCAGATCCGTTACTGCCGCCACGGGGAGTGCCGGCATCACGCCGGCCGGATGCCGCGCGACCCGCAACCCGGGCCGCGCCGCCGTCTGGCACGTCCGAAGGTAGGCCACGCCATCGACCTGTGCCAGGCAGTTCCCGCAGTCGCCGGCGAGGCACAACGTCCCACCGCGACCCGGCACCTCCCCACCCCGCAGGATCGCGACCGCGACCGAATCCCCCGCCTCGAACGTCACCGGCGAGCCGTCGACGACGATCCGACCGCCCGGAGAAATGCTCACGGCACGATCTCGGACGCCCTGGCGCGACGGACGCCGAACCGACAGACCGCGACGACTCGGGTCACTGGCGCATCCGGGCGCCCGATGGGTCGAACAGCGGCTCAGGCTGGAGGCGGGCCGGCCGGCGTCGTCCGATGATCTCGATCTCGAAACCGGCACCGCCCGGGCCGTCCGGCGACGCCAATGCGATCGGCACATACCCGAGCGCGATCGACTCCTTGACCGAATGGCCGTACCCGCCCGACGTCACCCAGCCGACGACCGTGCCGTCGTGCCAGATCGGCTCATCGCCGATGACGTCGGCAGGCTCGTCCGGATCGGGGTCGACGACGAACGCGACCAACCGCCGAGCCGGTCCACCCGCGGCGACCTCCGCCTCGTGGGCGACCCGTCCGATGAACTCGTGATCGAGCTTGATATAGCGGGTGATCCCGCCCTCGAGCGGCGTGTAGATCGGGCGGTACTCGCGGAACCATGTCCCGTACGACTTCTCGAGCCGAAGCGACATGAGCGCCCGCATCCCGAACAGGCGCAGGCCGTGGGGCTCACCCGCGGCCACGATCCGGTCGAACAGCCCACGCTGGTATTGCGGGCTGACCCACAGCTCGTAGCCCAGGTCGCCGGCGTAGTTGATCCGGGCCAGCAGGACCGGCGTCATGCCCAGGTCGACCCGGCGGAAGGTCATGAACGGGAAGGCCTCGGTCGAGAGGTCCAGGTCCGGCGCGACCGCCTGGAGCACGTCACGCGAGCGCGGCCCGGCCACGGACAACCCGACGAGTCCCAGTCCGAGCACCTCGAACCGGACGGACCCATCGGCCGGCAGGTGATGCCGGAACCAGCGCGAGTGGTGGACCTCGGCCGGCAGCGACCCAAAGATGTAGAACTCGTCCGTGTCCGTGGCCCGGGCGACCGTGAACTCGCCGACGATCCGGCCCGCCTCGTTGAGCAGCGCGGTCAGCGTGATCCGCCCCGGCGCCGGCATCCGCGCGGTCAGCAGCGACGACAGCCACGCCTCCGCACCCGGCCCGGTGACGCGGTATTTCGCGTAGTTGGAGATCTCGGTCATGCCGACCCGTTCGCGGACGGCCGCGACCTCCGCAGCGACCTGCGACCAGGCGTTGGACCGCCGGAAGGTCACCTCCTCTGTCGGATCGAGGCCCGGCTCCTGGAACCACAGCGCATGCTCGAGGCCGAACGTCGCCCCCCAGACGGCGTTGGCGTCGGTCAGTCGGTCGTAGATCGGCGTCGTCAGCAGCGGGCGAGCGCCCGGCAGCTCCTCGTTCGGGAAGGTGATCCGGAAGCGGCGCCGGTAGTTCTCCTGGACCTTGGCGTTCGTATAGGCGAGCGTCGCGTAGTCGCCGTAGCGCGCAACGTCCATCGCCCAGACATCCATCCCGGGATCGCCGCGGTCGCCGGCGGCCATCCAGGTCGCCAGCGCGAGGCCGACCCCGCCGCCCTGCGACAGGCCGGCCATGACCCCGCAGGCGACCCAGAATCCGCGCAGCCCGCGGATCGGTCCGACCAGCGGATTCCCGTCCGGTGAGAACGTGAACGGTCCGTTGACGATGCGCTTGATGCCGGTCGTACCCATGGCCGGGTAGTGCTTGAAGGCGACCTGAAGCTCGGGCGTGATGCGGTCCAGGTCCGGCTTGAGCAGTTGCGACCCGAAGTCCCACGGCGTCTCGCGCGGCGACCATGGCACGCACGCCTGCTCGTACGTGCCGAGGAGCATCGAGCCGCCTTCCTGGCGGATGTAGATCTCGCCACCGAAGTCGAGCGCCATCGGCATCTCGCGGCCGGTCTTCGCGACGTGTTCGGCCACCTCCGGCATGTCCTGGGTCAGCAGGTAGATGTGCTCCATGGCCAGAACGGGGAGCTCCAGGCCGACCATCCGGCCGACTTCGCGCGCCCAGAGCCCGCCGGCATTGACCACGTGCTCCGTATGGATCACGTCGCCGCTCTCGATCCGGACGTCCCACGTCCTGTCGGGCCGCTGGACGAGGCCGACGACGGGGGTGTGCTGGTGGACCTCGGCACCCAGGAGCTGGGCGCACTTGACGTACGCCCGGGTGACCCCCGTCGGGTCCACATGTCCCTCAACCGGGTCGTACAGCGCCCCGACGAAGTACTGCGGGTCGAGCAGCGGGAAGAGGTCCTGCGCCTCCCTGGCCGAGATGAGCTCGAGGTCCATCCCGAGGTAGCGGCCACGCGCCACCGCCATCCGAAGGAAGTCCATCCGGACCTCCGTGTCGGCCAGCATCAGCCCGCCGGGAAGGTGGATCGAGCAATCCTGCCCGCTGACCCGCTCGATCTCCTCGTACAGCTTGATGGTGTACTGCTGGAGCTTCGAGACGTTCGGGTCGCCATTGAGGGTGTGCATCCCTCCGGCCGCGTGCCACGTCGAGCCGGCCGTCAGTTCGCGTCGCTCGAGCAACATGACATCCGTCCAACCGGCCTTCGTCAGGTGGTACAGGACGCTGGCGCCGACGACGCCGCCGCCGATCACGACGACCTGGGTCTCTGTCTTCACGCTGGTCCCTCGCTGAGCCGGTTGGTGAATGGGTCCCGGACTTCGAGGAACTCGAAACGCCTGAATCCGCGATCGCGGGTGTACAGGATCCGGACGCCGTTCTCGCGCATCAGGGTCGCCAAGTGCAAGTCTGGCACGGCATCACCGCGCGCCCTCTTGCCGCCAGAAGCCAAGTACAAGTTCCAGAACTCGACGGACTCGCCGACGGAGCGCACATGGGGTCGCTCGATCAAGCGCTGGATGTTCTCCGTTGCCTCGGACGGCATCAGGGGGTGAGGGAGTATCGACGGATGCGTCACGATTCGCAGGTACGCGAGGATCGTCGGCCAGAACAGGTAGACGATGTCGGGACCCTCGGCGAGCTGGCCCATGAGAGAGGCGGCAAGGTCATGGGCCGGGTCAATGTCGTTGGATGCGTAAACGAGGATGTTCGCGTCGACACTGACGCTCACGATCGGTCGTCGAGGATCGCCCAGAGGGCTTCCTTGTCCTCCAGATCAACCAATGGCAGTCCGAGATTGTGGCTGATCCACTTGAATGGAGGCGGGGCCTCGGGTGTCTCCGCGAACGCTTGCGCAAGGACCTCGGATGCGACTTGCCCCATGTTCTTCCGCTCGCGCTTGGCGCGACGCCGAAGCTCCTGCGTGACCGAAGGGTCAAGGTCGAGAGTCGTCCGTGCCATGATGAGTGATGCTAATCACGACGACATCTGATGTCAATAGTCGGTGGGGACGCCGCCCTCGGCCACCCTGCGCGCGACGAACGCATCGAGTTCTTCGAGGATCGCAGGGTCCATCGGCGGTGGCTCGTACGCGGCGAGGAGTTCCTTCCAGATGCGGTTCGCCTTGGACGGGAGTTCCGGCGAGCCGGCCTCCTCCCACGTCTCGTAGTTGCGCCAGTCGCTCAGCATCGGCTTGTGGAACGCGGTCCTGTAGCGGGACTGGGTGTGCTCCGCGCCGAAGAAGTGGCCGCCCGGGCCGACCTCCTGCATCGCCGAGAACGCCAGCGTCTCATCGTCCACGGTCACCGGCTCGAGGAACGCGGCGACCATCCCGAGCAGTTCGGCGTCCAGGATCATCTTCTCGTAGCTGGCGTGGAGGCCACCCTCCATCCAGCCGGCGCCGTGCATCAGCAGGTTGACGCCGCCCTGGATCGCGCCCCACAGCGAGAAGACCGACTCGTACGCCGCCTGTGCGTCGAGTGCGTTCGCCGCGCAGACGTTGGACGAGCGATACGGAACGCCGTATCGCCGAGCCAGCTGGCCGCCGATCATCGCGGTCCGCATGTACTCCGGCGTCCCGAACGCGGGCGCCCCCGATTGCATGTCCACGTTCGAGGTGAACCCGCCGTAGATGACCGGCGCGCCCGGGTTGACGGCCTGGGTCAGGACCATCCCGGCCAGCGCCTCGGCGTTCTGCTCGGCCAGCGCGCCGGCCAGCGTGACCGGCGCCATCGCCCCGGCCAGCGTGAACGGCGTGATGCATACGACCTGGTTGTGGGCGGCGAACTCCATGATGCCCTGGAGCATCGGCGCGTCGAGCCGAAGCGGCGAGCTCGAATTGACGACCGTGAACACCGAAGGCTCGCGGTCGATGGTCGCCTGGTCCACGCCACGGGCGATCCGGACCATCTCCAGCACGTCGATGTTGCGCTGGCGGCCGAGGCTATAACAGTGGATCGCCTTGTCCATCAGGGTCAGCGCGTCGTAGCTCGCCCACAGGTGCCGGACGCCGTGGTGGAGGTCGACCGGCTCGACCGGGTAGCCGGACAGGAAATGCACGGCGGTGAGCGACTGGGCGAGTCGCAGCAGGTTCTGGTAGTCGGCACGGTTGCCGATGCGGCGGCCGCGGTCGAGGTCGGCGACGTTCGGCGGACTGCCGACCGTCCCGAAGGCGACCCAGTCGCCACCGAGCTCGATGTCGTAGGCCGGGTTCCGCGCATGCAGCGTGAACTGCGACGGCGCCGTCTTGATGAGCTCGGTGACCATGTCCGGGTCGAACCTGACCCGGAGTGAGTCCGGCGAGGTCTGCGCTCCGGCGGCACGCAGGGTCTCGCGAGCGTCGGCGTCGAGGAAGTCCATGCCGATCTCGGACAGCACCCGGAGCGATCCTGTGTGGATCGATTCGAGCTCGTCGGCCGAGATGATCTCCGTCGGGCGGAAGCGGATCCGCGGCTGCGCCCACGGCGGCTGCTGCGGCGCAGCGTTTCGGGCGTGACCCTCGCGACCGCCGCCCCGACGTCGTCGGAGCCCCTCTCCCGCGGCCGTGTCCATGTCCGTCACGCGGGCCTCCCGTCCATGATCGTCGGCGCCGTCCGGGGCCGCCCATCGACCCCTCGCCATGCTAGCGGCAACGGCCGATGCGGGCGTGGCCGCGCGTCGCCTAGTCCTCGCTGCCGATGCTGCGCATGTTCCTGATGAGGTTGACGATGAGGACCAGCAGGACCGCCAGAAGCCCGAGCTGGAACCAGTTGTAGTCCATCTCCCTGGGCAGGATCCGCCGGGTGTCGTCGGGGAAGACAAGGACGAGGTACAGCAGGCCGCCGACCACCAGGACCGCCGCCCCGAAGCTGATCAACCGCCTCTTGACGCGCCGGATCCGGTTGCGGTAGCCGAAGAGCATCCCGGTCGCCTCGGTGATGACCGGCTGCTGCGCTTCGAGGAACTCGACGAAGGCGACGGCGCGCTGCATCCGCCCGGTCACCGCGTAGAGCCGGTCGAATGCGCGCCGTGGGTCGAGCAGAGCGATCGATTGCTGACGCGCGAGCCGCCGGACGAAATGTCGGACGTTGGCCGACAGGTCGTAGTCGACTGCGAGCTGGTGACGCAGCGTCCCGAGGGTCACCAGCATCTTCAGGTAGGCGACGATGCTCGGCGAGAGCGAGAGGGCCTCGACCCGAATGGTCTCGAGGATGTCGACCGCCAGCTTCGAATAGGGGTTCTCTGTGATGCGGGCGCCGGGACCGGGGGCGCCGCTCGTGGAGCGCGAGCGCTCTGCGACCGTGTCGTAGAGGAACGCCTGATGCAGGCGGATGAGCTGGCGACGAGCGGCGTCGGCATCGGTCGAGGCTGTCGGCGCGAGCCAGCGCATCAGTTCGCGGACCGCCGATTCCACCTCGCCGCGGAAGAGCAGCCAGCTGTAGCGCGTGAGTGACTCCCTGACGTCGTCCGGCAGCTGGCCCACGATGCCGAAGTCGACGTAACCGATCGCGTCATCCTTGAGGACGAACAGATTCGCCGGATGCAGGTCGGCGTGGAAGTAACCGAACACGAAGACCTGGTTGAGCATGTTCCAGTCGAGGTTCCGGACGATCCGGTCGAGGTCGTGGCCGCGTGCCGCCAGTGTCTCGAGGTACTCGGTGTCGCCGTCCCGCTTGGCGATCATGATCTCGATGAGCGGGATGCCGGCGATGAACTCGGTCGTGAGGATTCGCGAGGTCGTGTAGTCGCGATGGACCCGGGCGATCCGCTCCACGTTGTCGCCCTCGGCATGTTCCCAGAGGAGGACGGCCTGTCGCGCTTCGATGAGGTAGTCGAGCTCGTCGGCGGTCCAGCGGGCGAATTCGTCGATGACCTCCCGGCTGGCTGTCCCGCCGAACAGGTGCGTCCAGTCGATCAGCCAGGTCATCGCATACATGAGCTGGATATCGGCACCGAGCGTCTCCCGGATGCCGGGCCGCTGGACCTTGACCGCGACCTGTTCGCCGCTGTGCAGGGTCGCCCGGTGGACCTGGCCGATGGAGGCGGCGGCGAACGACTCCCGAGCGAACGACCGGAAGACCGTTTCGGGCTCGCCGCCCAGCTCCTGGAGGACGATGCCGCGGACCTCCGGGTACGAGAACGGCGCGACCTGGTTCAGGAGTTTGAACAGCTCATCGCAATAGGCTGTCGGGAGCAGGTCGAACCGGAGCGCCAGCATCTGGCCCAGCTTGATCCAGGCGCCACCGAGGGCTTCGAAGGCGACGCGTGTCCTGACCGGGCCGCCGCGTCGGTCCGAGCCGGGCAGGTGAAGTGCCGGGGCGATGAAGAATCGGAAGAAGACGGTCAGTACGCGCCACACCCGGCGCGGGTGCCGAAGCAGAGTCCTCACGCCGGGTCTCGGTGGTCAGGAAGGTCCTCGCGACGAGGGAGCGCGATCAGTCCTCGTCGTCCATCGACACCCGTCGGCGGACGCTCCGGAGGGTGGTCTCCTCCTCCCATTCGCGACCTGCCCGCACAAGATCGGCGAAGGTCCGGCGCGACCATCGATAGAGGACAGCTGCCGCGCCCTCGGCGGCGAGCTGACCCTCGCGTCCATAGCGCAGGCCCATCCGCATCGTGTCGGCGATCCGTTCCTCGCCCTCGTCGAAGGCGGCGGCGATGCGTCGCGTTCGGACACGGCGGGCGTAGGCGGCGCGTTCCTCGTCCGTCGGGCCGTTCAGCCACTCTGCGCGGCGCTTGCGCTCGCGCGCGACCCAATCGTCGATCTCGGCCTGTGTCGGCTCGAACGCTGGATCGTCCATCGTGGCGTCCATGGGCGCCGCGCCTTCCGGATCAGTCATCGCAAACCACCCCTGGATCCCTGGTCCCGACAGCTCGTCTCGTCGTCGGGGGAGTGTACCCCTGCCGGTCGCTTCGAGCGACCGTGAATCAGTCGCCGGTCAGGTCGAACCAGGTGGTCTTGAGTTGAGTGTAGCCATCGAGCGCGTGGAGGCCCTTGTCACGCCCGAATCCCGACTGCTTGTAGCCGCCGAACGGCACCGTGATGTCCGCGGCGTCGAAGGTGTTGACCCAGACGATCCCCGCCCGGATGCGGCCTGACAGTCGGTGGGCGCGGTTGACGTCGCGGGTCCACAGACCGGCCGCGAGCCCGTAGGGCGTGTCGTTGGCGATGGCGAGCGCCTCGTCCTCGTCGTCGAACTCGGTCACGGTCAGGACCGGCCCGAAGATCTCCTCGCGCGCGACGCGCATCGTGTTGGCAACGCCGTCGAGGATCGTCGGCGGGATGAAGTAGCCGCCCGAATCCTCGCGAACGCGCTCGCCCCCCGCGACCACCGTGGCGCCTTCCTCTCGGCCCAGCTCGACGTAGCCGAGGACCTTCGCGAGCTGCCTTTCGTCGACGATCGAGCCGAGTCGCGTCCGCGGATCGAGCGGCTCGCCCGGGGCAAGCTTCCGCCCGAGCTCGGCGATGCGCTCCACGAGCTCCTCGCGCACGGACCGGTGGACGACGAGGCGCGACCCCGCATTGCAGGTCTGGCCGCTGTTGTAGAAGATCCCCCAGCCGATCGCGGACGCCGCCGCACCGAGGTCGCCGACGTCGGCGAGGACGACCTGCGGGCTCTTCCCGCCGAGCTCCAACGAGATGGCCTTGACGTCCGACTCCCCGACCGCCCTGAGGAGCGACTTCCCGACCTCGGTCGAGCCGGTGAACGCGATCTTGTCCACGTCCGGATGGCGTGCCAGCGCGTCGCCGATCACCGCGCCCGGGCCGGCCACAACGTTGAGGACCCCGTCCGGGAGGCCGGCCTGGGCCGCCAGCTCGGCGAGTCGGAGCGCCGTCAGCGGTGACTGGCTGGCGGGCTTGAGCACGACCGAGTTGCCGGTCGCGAGCGCGGCGCCGAGTTTCCAGGCGCTGATGATCATCGGGTAGTTCCAGGGCACGATGGCGGCGACAACCCCGATCGGCTCGCGGGTGACCAGCGACAGGGCGCCCGGACCCGTCGGGCCGACCTCGCCGTACATCTTGTCGATGGTCTCGGCGTACCACTGGAGCGTCGTGGCTGCGCTCGGGATGTCGACGTTGAGCGTGTCGCGGATCGGCTTGCCGACGTCGAGCGACTCGAGCAGCGCCAGCTCGTCGAGGCGTTCGCGGACGAGCTCGGCCAGCCTGAGCAGGACCTTCTTGCGCGCGGCCGGCGGCTGGTCGCTCCATCGGCGGTCGTCGAACGAGTGCCGGGCGGCCGCGACCGCGCGGTCGACATCTTCGGTGCCGCCCTCCGCGATGCGTGCGATGACCGAGCCGTCGCGGCCGGCGATGTCGTCGAACGTCCGGCCGGATGCGGAGGGCACGAACCGGCCGTCGATGAACAGGTCGGTCCGCGGAGCGACCACGGCGGCGCGGGCGATCCAATCGTCGACGCTGGGCCTGCCGGTTCCCGTCGTCACGCGGCGTACCGCCGGACGGCGCGCTCGTCGAGCACCACGCCGAGCCCGGGCTCCGATGGCAGGCGCAGGACCCCGTCCGGTCCGGGTCGGATCGGCTCGGCGAGCATGAAATCGCGGCGCTTGGCGGTCCATCCTGGCGGGTCGTATGGATACTCGATGAACGGACCGCCGCCGACACCTGCCGCCACGTGCAGGTTGGCGAGCAGCCCGATCCCGTTCGTCCAGGTATGCGGCGTGAACCACCGGTTGCGAGCGAGGGCGAGCTGCGCGATCGTCCGAGCGTGGGACAGCCCGGTCAGCACCACATCCGGCTGGTGGACGTCGAACGCGTCGGCCTCGACGGCGGCGAGCAGCTCGGGGAGTGTCCGGGTCATCTCGCCACCGGCGATCCGGATACCGGGCGCCGAGGCCCGCAGGGCCGCCAGGCCCCGCAGGTCCGTGCCGGCCAGCGGCTCCTCGACCCAGAGCACGCCGTCGTCGGCCAGGCGCGCCGCGATCTCCCGGGCGGCGACCGGGTCGAGCGAGCGCGAGGTGTCGCCGGCCATCCGCCAGCCCTGGTTGAGGTCGACCATGATGGCCATCGAATCGCCCACGGCATGACGGGTCGCGGTGACACTCGTCAGACCCTCCTCCAGCCGGCGCGGATCGATCCGGATCTTGAGCGCCAGGAAGCCTTCTTCGCGGAGCCGCAGAGCGGACTCGGCCCGGGCCGCGGGAGCGAGCAACGACCCGCAGGAGGCGTAGGCGGGGATGCCGTCGATCGCGCCCCCGAACAGGGTCGCGACGGGTAGACCCGCGACCTTGCCGAGCAGATCCCACAGGGCGGCCTCGAGCGGCCAGTACCGGCCGGCATGGAAGTCGATCGTCTCAAGGACCCGGACGTGTCGGGCGATCGCAGTCGGGTCCTGTCCGAGGAAGAGGTGCTCGAAGGCGTCGAACCCGGCCATCGTGTCGCCCGAC
>Ga0075021_10000428_pt1 | contig 22605 bp, 24 predicted proteins | sample ColStrG_CSR_2012_FD_72749 | JGI IMG/M metagenome (GOLD analysis project Ga0075021, IMG submission 72749) | Freshwater sediment microbial communities in response to fracking from Pennsylvania, USA - Cold Stream Run_MetaG_CSR_2012 | ecosystem: Environmental > Aquatic > Freshwater > Creek >...
CTTAAAAGGGCATTGCTCTGCCAGCTGAGCTACGCGCCCACTTTCGAATCAGTCTGCGCATTATAAATTATTTGGCGCGCGAACGCAGGCACGGTTCATCTCCTGCGACCAGGAATATTGATGTCTAAGTATCGATGTCTATCTGAAAACATCGGGAGGAACCGGCTTCGGGAGGGCACGACTTTCAGTCGTGCCACTTGACGCCGAACTCAGTTCGGCTTTATCCGGTGGGTTCGCTGTCCCATCGCCGCGAGAGCCAGCCTCAGCGGCTGAAGCCGCCAACCATCAGCGTCGTTGCCGTACGGCTAAAGCCAGCCCTCCCTAGCCGGGCCTGCCCAGACTTTTCCTCGGAGTTGGTCAGTGGGGAATTCCGCGCGGGCGAGTCGCCCGCGTCCACACGGGGAGGCGCGATCGACAAGCATTTAAGCCGCCAGCAGGAGTACGCCACCGGCCACCAGCAAAGCTGCCATCCAGCGGCGGTGATCGACGCGTTCATGCAGAAAAATCTTTGCCGCAACTGCGTTGGCCACGAAGGTAAGCGAAGCGGACGCCGGCGCGACCAGGCTCACGTCTCCCCACGACAGCGCGAAGAGCAGGCTGTAGAAGGCCATCGCCATGGCGAGAATGCCGAGCAAGAAACTGGGATTGCGCAGAATCCTGCCGGCCACGGTAAGTAGACCGGCGTGGCGCCAGAGTTCGCCCACATCGCCCACCTGCTTCATGGCCCTCGAGAGCAGCACATCTCCGGTGGTAGAGGCGAGGACGACGGCCAGAACCGCGCCCCAGGTGTAGGCGTGTTTCACGGGTCCATCCTCGTACCCACGGGCCTCGTGCCCCCGGGCTCAGCCAGGCGGTCGCCGCTGGCTTCTTTCTGATCGCGAGGATGGCGAGTCAAGGCCGGACCTTGAGTAACGAATCCCACTCCCGCTGAGATCAACGCAATGCCCAGCCAGCGGGTGGTCGTCACCTGTTCGTGCAGCAGAAATTTGGCGATCAGCGCCAGCAAGACATATCCGAGCGAGGTCGCGGGCAGAACATAGGTCAGATCAGCCCAGGAAAGGGCAGTCATGTAGGCGGCAAAAAATCCCAGCAAAAAAATAATCCCCAGGGCGACCCAGGGATTCAGGATGGTCAAAATCACGTCGGGCAGGCGCTGCAACGAGATGTTGCCCACCTGCTTCATGCCACGGGCGAGAAGAGAATCGCCGATGGCCGCAAACAAGGTCACCCCGGACAGCACCAGATACTTACGAAAAGTCACACTGTCTTTCCTGAGAAGGTTGCTGCGGGAGGAAACCGCGAACCGCAGCGGCTAAAGCCGTATCCGCGTTCAACGACAAGCGGCACGACTGGAAGTCGTGCCCTTCCCGAAGCCCGCCCGGCTAGCGTTCGTGAGTGCCAGGTTCGCGACCGGAAGACATGGGCTTTCAAACCCCATGCAGTCCTTCCGCCTGTGGCTAGGCCTTGGCGGGCTCCGCCACGGTCGCCGAGTCTCCCTTTTCGCGCTTTTCCTTGACCCACTTGTTTCTGGAAGCGCGTAGTTTCAGGAAGCTTTTCGCTTCTTTGTAAAGACGCTTGCGTTCAACGCCATCGAACGCCGCTTTCCTGAGAATGCGGTAGACCGCCTTGGGCCGGAAGTAGTACTCGTCGTAAAAGCGGTGCACGGCGGACATGATTTCGTCCGCGGGCAATCCCGGATATTGAATCTGGGCAAGCTGGTGTCCACCTTCATCAACCATCTTGGTGTCCGCCACCATGAATCCGTTTTTCACCGCGTAGTCGTAAAGCTCGGTGCCGGGATAGGCGTGAGCCACCGAAACCTGGATGGTCTCGACGTCCAGTTCCTTGGCGAAGGCGATCGTATTGTTGATGGTTTCGCGAGTCTCACCGGGCAGGCCCATGATGAAGTCGCCGTGGATAACCAAGCCAAGCTTGTGGCAGTCCTTGGTGAACTGGCGGGCGCGCTCGAGGGTCGCACCTTTCTTGATGTTCTTCAGAATCTGCTGATCGCCGGACTCATAGCCGACAATCAAAAGCCGGCAGCCTGCTTCCTTCATGGCCTTCAGCGTCTCGAAGTCGGTGGTGACGCGTGAAGTGCAGGACCACGTGAGGTTCAGCGGCTTCAACTTGGCGCAGAGTTCTACGGTGCGCGCCTTCTGGATGTTGAAGGTGTCATCGTCAAAAAAGAATTCCTTTACCCAGGGCCAGTATTCCTTGGCCTTAGCCATTTCGCGGGCCACATCATCGGAGCTGCGTTTGCGCCAGGCATGGCCGCTGGTGGTCTGTGGCCACAGGCAGAATGTGCACTGCGCCGGGCAGCCTCGCGTGGTGTAGAGCGAGACGTAGGGATAGAGCAGGAAGGGCACGTTGTAGCGTCGCGGATCCAGATCGCGGTAGTAGACATCGGTGACGTGGGGCAGCGCATCCAGATCCTGAATCTGCGGCCGGTCGGGATTGTGGACTACGGATCCGTTCTTCCGGAAAGAAATGCCGACGATCTCCTCCAGCGGCTTGCCTTGCGCGAACTCCACCACAGAGTGGTCAAATTCCTTGCGACAGATGAAGTCGATGGCGGTGCCATCCTTCAGCGTGCGCTCGGGAAGCACGGTCACATGCGGACCAACGAAAGCGATCTTGATCCCGGGGTTTTCGTCCTTGATCTTGGCGGCGAGCTGGATGTCGCCCGGAAATCCGGGAGTGCTCGTGTAGAGCACGAGAAATTCGTAGTCCCGGGCAATCTTGATGGTCTCTTCCGCCGAGACGTGGTGCGCGGGAGCGTCCAGCAGGCGCGCGCCCTCGAGCATTCCAGTGGGGTAGGCGAGCCAGACCGGATACCAGTAGGACTCAATCTCGCGGGTGGCAGGCCACCGCGAACCGGCTCCGCCGTCGAAGTTCTCAAATGATGGCGGGTTAAGGAAAAGTGTTTTTAAAGGCATAATTGTGAATAACTTATCCTAACATCTCTGCACCGGTTTTGCCGCGAACCTAGGTACAATTCAGGTACATCCGGCAGTCTTCGGCGCGACTTGCCAGGGCACTCCAACTCCCAGTCACACAAGTACTTACATTTGTCCCCTTTAGATTACGTGGGGATAGGGATGGGCTCAACGATTTTGGGTTGAACCGCGAATCCAGCGCCCTGGAGAGCGAAAATCAGCACTTTATATTCATCAGCTACTTGCCTACCCCCAGCCAGCTTTCCAACCCTCCCGTGGCTCGCAGCAGCGTGATGCGCGCCCGCTCCAGTTCGAAATTTGCGTCTTGTAAAGAACTGTAGCGCTCGTTGGACTGCTCCCGCGCATCCTGCAGGTCGTGCCATCCCGCCGTTCCCGCATCCAGACGTGTCTCGAGCGATTCCACATTCGATTGTGCAACCTTGTACTCGAGGTCGGCCACCTCCTGTGCAGCGGCCATCTGTTCCACCGAACGTTGCAGCCGGAGGGTTTCCTCGGACACCTGGTTTCGGGCCGCTTCCGCATCTTTTTTCGCCTTTAACGCAGTGGCGTCGGCGGCCTCGGCGCGCGCCCGTTGTGTGGGACTCCAGAAAGGGAAGCGAAGCACCACTCCGACAGTGGCGTTATTGCGCTGGAATGTCTTAAAAAAAAGGTCGTAATTATTGTATTCAGCGAGCAGTCCGTATTGCGCCGCAAAATCCGCGGACGGCAACATCGCGCGATGCTCTCCCCGAGCCCGGAAACTTTCCGCCGTGGCGCGGCTGTCGGCCGCCTGCACCGCGAGACTCGAGCGGACGGCCTGGCCGGCAAGATCGTCCTCTTGCTTCACCTCGGGCAGAGGCGGCATGGATTCGGGCACGGTTTCGATGCTGGAGGCGGGAAGTCCGGTCAAGTGCGAAAGCCGGGTGCGAATGACGTCGATGGCGCCTTGCGCCTCGGCCAATCGCAAGCGCAGGCGTGCGGTCGTGAGATGCGCCTTGTTCTGCATCAGCGGATTATCCACTCCTTCTTTGATGCGTTCGCCAACCAGTCGCTCGGTCTGGACCGCGGCCGCATGCTCTTCCTGCAGATGCGCTACCAGTGTTTCCCACTTCGCCAGTTCGGCGTAACTCAATACCGTCTCCTGGATCACCTGGTTTCTCTGGTCTTTGGTCTGGATCGTAGCTGCGTTCCAATCCGTCTTGGCGGCGCGGACAAAATCGCGGGTTGCGGGATTGAAAATTGTGGATTGAGAATTCACGTTAAGAACCGAAGGCGCCGCACCCTCCAGACTGAGCGGAAAGCCCCACGACTTCCCCAGTCCGGAGCCGACCACGAGCTGCGGAATATATTGGTTCCGCGCCTCGCGGTAGGAAGCAAAGACGCGTTGCTCGTCGGCGCTGGCAGCCGCCGCAGTCGTGCTGTGCGCCAATGCCAGCTCCACCGCGCGCTTGAGCGGCAGGGGCTCGGCGGCGAGCCAGGGAACGGCGCCAAAGATGGAAATTCCGAGCAAGAGACCGGAAGCAATCGATGCGCGACAAGACACAGATTTCATCTGTTCACCTTCGTGAAAAAATCCATTGGATAGACAGAGCGATTGTAAATAAGTGCTGAGATTCGGTAGGGGTTTGTAGCGCCGGCGTCCCGCCGGCTGTCCGGAGGGCATCTTGCCCTCCGCCGCGAGGGCGAGACGCCCTCACGACAGCCGGCAAGATGCCGGCGCTACGAAGAACCTGAGATGCCCGTTCAGGAAAGGCTCGGAACAGGAAGACCTGCACATCACTGGTTCAGCCGGTCCAGAGCTTCCTGGGCGCTGGAGAAGTCTTTGGCCAGCGAAAGCGCCGCGCGATATTCCTGGGCGGCGGCCTGCTTGTCGCCTTGCTTCTCCAAAGCTGTCCCCAGCAGGTAGTGAGCTTTGAACGCCGGGGCTTCTTCTACCTTCGAGTTCAAAGCCAGGTAGCGGCGCAAATATTGGACCGCCGCCGGAAAATTACGACCGCTGCGCAGCAGGACTTCTCCGGACTCCATAATAATTTCCGGCCGATCTACCTGTGCCGAGACCGCGTGTTGAATGGCGCCTTCCATGTCGTCCCAGCGCTGCTGATGGCGGAAGAACAGTGCGAGATTGAACCAGGTCAAAGCGCTCCCGTGACTGGCTTCAATGGCGGCGCGATATTCTTTCTCCGCCGCGGCCGAGTCTTTCCTTTTCTCCGCAATGCGGCCGTAGAGATAGTGCGCTTTGGCGGGATCGAGCGCGGCCAGTGCCTGCGCTTGTGCCTCGGCCTTATCGCGACCACCGCCGACGATCCCTGGCGCCTCCAGATAGAACTCGCCCAGATCGCTGCGCGCGTCCACATTGTTCGGGTCCAGTCTCACGGCAGCCTCGAACTCGTTGCGCACTTTGCCGGCCAGCGATGCGGCCTTGAAAAAGATGACGTCGTTGGCCTTCTCCCCGTAAATCCGGCCCATCCACATGTGATAGCGGCTGTTGTCAGGGGCGAGGGCGATCGCCTTTTCGCAGGCGGAAATGCCACGGTCCCAATTGCCCATGGAAAAATACGCGCGGCAGAGCAGGTTGTAGGCTTCGGCGTCACTCGGCGAAGCGTTGATCTTCGAGCGCAGGGTGGTGATGGCATCGTCCACTCGTCCCGCGGCTAACAGCGCCGGAGCGGAATCGTCGGCCCCGGCCAGCGTAACGGTGAGGAGGGATGCCAAAATCAGAATTGTTATGCGTAATTTCATGATTATCGAATTCGTTAGTGAACGATTCTCACCGCCGACCCTTCGTGCAGCGGCTTGGAGTTGGTGGAAGCCAGCGCCAGTAGCGCCTTTTCTGTGACGCCGCCGGTTACCTCGACCTGGGTCAGGTTTGAAATGGAAGTCTGGATGTCGCGGCGCTGCAGTTCGTCGTTCACGATCTGGTAAACAAAAGTTTTTCCGTCATCCAGACGAACCGCCTCGCGCGGCACGGTGAGCGCATTCTCGTGCTCGGTCGTGACAATCGTCACTCCGACGTTAATGTTGGGCAGCAGCTTGAGGTCGCTGTTATCCACGACGCAGGTAGCTTCCCCAACGTTCCGTGTCCCCAGCAACTTCACGGTCGAAGGCACGGAACTGACCGAACCTTGCCAAGTCCGGCCTGGCACGGCGTCCCATGTGAGCTCGATCTTTTGTCCGGGGGACAGGCGGCCCACATCGGGCTCATCCACGTAGGCGCGTACCAGCACTTTGGAAAGATCAGCCTCCTGCAGGACCAAGTCCCCCGGACTGACGTATGACCCCTGATGGACGGGAAGGGAATAGACAACGCCGTCAAACGGAGCGCGAATATTCAACTGCTGAAGAATATTTTCGGCGGCGGCGTAGGCGCTTTGCGCCTCAGTGTTCTGCGCCTCAACCCGGGCGATCTCGGGCGGGGAGTAGCGGTCCTTTTGCTTCTGCTCCAACAGTTTGAGATCGGCTTCCGCCGCTGCGAGCTGATCTTCCCCCTGCTTTACCTCACCCGGCGAAGCCGCGCCGCTCTGCTGCAAACGCCGCAGAGCTTCGAGATTGCGCTGCGCCGTGTCGCGCCCTGTACGCGCCTTTACCAGCTGAGACTCGAGGGTTAAAACTTCTTCGCGATTGCCACCGCTTTGCACGGCGCTGCTCTCAGCCTGGGAGGCTCGCACCTGGGCCAAAGCCCGGGCCGCCTGGCTGCTGGCTTCGGCGTCGTTCAACTGCGCCAAAAGTTGGCCTCTCTTTACGCGGTCACCTTCTTTGACCAGCAACTTTTTGACCGTGGTGCCGACCGGGGCATGAGCCTCGAAGCTCTGGAGGGGCTCAACCTTTCCGTTGGTAGAAACCAGGCTACGAATGGTGCCGCGTTCCACCGTGGCAGTGCGCACCGGGACGACGTCGCCGCGCGACATGAATGAGCCCAGCAATACTACGGCCGCAACGATCCCGGCTGCCCACACCAGCCAGCGGTGCCGGACAAAAAAAGACGCATGATTTGCGGACAATGCCATTAGACTTGAAATGCCGCTAAATAATGTATCACCGCATCCCCGGGCCCATACTCTTGTCAGGTTAGATGCATTCAATTCCGCCAGAGAATCGGGTATTACACGCTTTCTGCGAGGTCGCCGCTGGTTACAATAGGGGATGCCTAAACCACGTTACACCCGCCGACATGCTGAAGCGGGCCTTAAATCCAGGTTCCCGGAGATCGAAACCTGGCCCAACCAGTTTCCCGGCTACGAGATCGTTGTGGACGACCCTGAGTTTACCTCTGTTTGTCCCAAGACCGGGCTTCCCGATTTCGGCACAGTAACCATCCGCTACATGCCGGCTAAGCACTGCCTGGAATTGAAGTCCTTGAAGGAATATCTGCAGTGCTACCGCAATTTAGGAATCTTCCAGGAAAACATCGTGAATCGTGTACTGGAAGACGTGGTGCGCTGGGCCCAGCCGGTGTGGGCGGAAGTGAAGGGCGATTTTCGTCCGCGAGGAGGAATCTCGACGGTAGTAGTGGCGAGATGGCCGCGCCCAGAAAAAAACGGGTAGCGGCGGACGCCCGTTTGACTCCGCTCAGGGCAAGCTCCCGTCCGGCCGGCGGAGCAAACTCCGCAGTCCCACTGTATCCGATCCGTGCGACATACCTACTAAGCGCGCCATGTTATATTCCTGCACCAAGTGACCCCACGCAAACTCTATCCCTGGACGGCGCTTGTCATCCTGACGACGCTGAACTTCCTCAACTACATTGACCGGTCAGTCCTGTTTGCCGTGCAGCCACTGGTGCAGAGCGAATTTCATCTCACCAACGCGCAGGTCGGATACCTTACCAGCGCCTTTCTGCTGTTCTACATGGTGGCCGCACCCTTTGTCGGCCCGCTCGCTGACCGCTACTCACGCAAGTTGATCATTGTGCTGGGCGCGGTGTTCTGGAGCGGGCTGACGTTAATGACCGCGGTCACCCACACCTACGGCGAATTGCTGCTCCGGCACACCCTGGTAGGGGTTGGTGAGGCGACCTTTGTCACCATTGCGCCCACCTTTGTCGCCGATTCCTTCCCGGAAAATAAACGCGGACGCATTTTCGGGATTTTTTATCTGGCAATCCCGGTGGGCACAGCGGCGGGCTACCTGCTGGGTGGCCATCTGGGAGCCACCCACGGATGGCGTTTTCCGTTCTACATCGCCGCCTTCCCTGGGTTCCTGCTGGCCCTCGCGGTGTGGTTCCTTCCGGAACCGCCGCGTGGCCAGTTCGACTCCCAAAAGGAAACTCCGGAGCGGGGAACCTTGCTGGGCCTGGCACGCAACCCTGCGTTCTGGATGGTCACGCTGGGCATGGCCGCGGGCACATTTTCCCTCGGAGGAATCCAGGTTTGGATGCCGACATTCCTCTCTCAAGCGCGCGGCTACAGTCTGGAATCGGCAAACCTGATTTTCGGCGAGATCGTCGTGGTCGATGGCATTCTGGCGTCGCTGGCGGGAGGCTGGCTTGGCGACCGTCTGCTACCGCGGATGAAGGGTTCCTACTACTTTGTTTCCGCGGTCAGCATGGGCCTGGGCGTGCCGGTCATGATCGTTGCTTTATTTCACAAGGGGCCATTCATGGTGCCCGCCATCGCGGTGGCGGCGTTTTTGCTTTTGCTGAATACCTCGCCGCTCAACACGGCGCTGGTAAACTCGGTCGGCTCCCACATTCGCGCCACCGCTATCGCGGTGAACATTTTCCTTTTTCATCTTCTCGGAGATGTGCCTTCACCAACGCTCATGGGATATGTTGCCGACAAGCGTTCGCTTCAGGCTGCTTTCATTCTCCCCGTCATCGCGATGGGGATTTCTTCTGCCATACTGTTCTACGGTATGCGCTTTGCTCCGGAGATACGGGTTAGAGTGAATGATAAAGATGAGGCCGGCTCCGCCGGAGTCCCGGCGGAATGAGTTATTTTCACTGGATTGCTGGTTGCACCCTGGGGCTGGCGTGGGTTTGGCGTCTGGTGGACGCCACGCTTGGGGTTCCAACCATCTCAGATATTTCCCGACCCGAGTGGGATCGACGGCCTGCCGGCAACCCCAGAGTCAGCATTATCGTTCCGGCGCGCAACGAAGCCGCGGACGTCGCGGCGACGCTCACGCAATTGCTCGCTCTCGACTATGACAACTACGAGGTCATCGCGGTAGACGATCGATCCTCTGACCGTACGGGCGAGATCATGGAAGAAATCGCCGCGGCGGATCCCGGCCGGTTGAAGATAATCCGCATCTCCGACCTGCCTCCGGGCTGGATGGGCAAGCCGCACGCTATGTGGAGCGCCGGGAATCAGGCCAGCGGCGACTGGTTGTTGTTTACCGACGCCGACGTGTTGTTCAGGCCCGACGCTCTCCGGCGTGCCCTGGCTTATGCGGAATCCGAACCTGCCGACCACCTCGTGCTGTTTCCGTGGATGATCATGAAGGCGCCAGGCGAGAAAATGATGATCGCCTTTTTCCAGACGCTGTTTGTTTTTGGACATCGTCCCTGGAAGGTTGCCGATCCAAAAACCAAAGATCACATTGGTGTCGGAGCATTCAACCTGGTTCGCCGGCAGGTGTACGAAGCCGTGGGAACCTACGCAGCCCTGCGCTTCGAAGTGCTTGACGACATGAAGCTGGGCAAGGTGGTGAAGAATGCGGGCTTCGCCCAGCGTAATGTATTTGGCGCGGACCTGATCTCGATTCGCTGGGCCAAGGGCGCCGTGGGTGTGGTCGACAATCTCACCAAGAATTTCTTTGCCCTCATGTCATTCCAGTGGCCGCGGGCTCTGGCGTCCTGCTTCGCTCTGGCATTTCTTAACCTGATGCCGTTTGTCGGAGTTTTCCTGGCGCATGGTTGGCCACGGTTGGGTTATGCCGTAGCCCTGTTCTCAATGTTCGCTATCTATGTAGGAATGTCGACGCAGTCGGATATTCCGCCTTACTACTTTCTAATGCATCCGGTGAGCACGGCATTATTTGTTTACACCATGCTGCGTTCGACATTTCTAACCTTGGGGAAGGGAGGAATCACTTGGCGAGGAACATTTTATCCATTGAAGGACCTACGCAGCGGGATGGTTTAGACACCAGCGATCTAAAATCATTCTGTGGTCCCGCTTGGCTGTGGTTGATCGACTCAACCAAAATTCTCCCATTGTTTGCGTTGCTCGCGCTCACTCCGGTCATAGCGCGGGCGCAGGCGGACTCTGTTCAATCAGCGATCGTAGCGCTGGAGAACTCCTGGAACGAAGCCGAGTTGCATCACGACTCGGTTGCGCTTGGCCGGCTCATGTCGGACGATCTGGTTCTGACTGAGCCCGACGGCAGCGTTATCGGTAAATCAGAAGAGGTAGCCTTTACTGCCGATCCCGAGGCACACTTTGAAAGTCTGGAATCGCATGATCTTAGAGTCCAGGTGCATGGTGACGACACCGCGATCGTTAGCGGCGCATATCACGAAAAGGGAACATTCCACGGTAAACCCTTCGAGCACCGAGGCCGCTTTACTGACACCTGGGTTCGTCACGGTCACACCTGGCAGTGCGTAGCGGGACACTTCAGCGTGCCGGTGAAGGACTAGGTCGCTTGGGCGATGAGTTACTTGTCGAAGTATGCGTAGACTCGCTGGAGTCGGCGCTCGCTGCCGAGCGAGGCGGAGCACAACGCGTCGAATTGTGCAGCAGCCTCCTGGAAGGCGGAATAACGCCGAGTGCGGGGCTGATCGCGACTGCACGCCAGAAAATCTCGATTGCCTTGCACGTGATGATTCGCCCTCGCGGCGGCGATTTCTACTACAGCGACGACGAGTTTGCGGCAATGCAGCGCGACGTGCTCATGGCCAAACAACTTGCCGCTGACGGCGTGGTATTAGGCATGCTCGACCTGGATGGGAAAGTTGACATTACCAGAACGCGTCAACTGGTGGATCTCGCGAGGCCGCTCAGGGTCACCTTTCATCGGGCGTTCGACATGTCCGCCGACCTTCGCCAATCGGTTGAGCACATCGTGGAGACCGGCGCCGACTGTATTCTGACGTCCGGCGGGGCGCCAACCGCGCTCGAAGGGGCTGCAACCCTGCATGGTCTCGCCGAGGCCGCGGGTGAGCGGGTCATCATCATGGCCTGTGGTGGAATCGACGATCAGAACATCAGGACTATCGTGATTAAAACCGGAGTCCGCGAGATTCACGTCGGATTGAGATCGCCCATCGCCAGCCCGATGCGTTACCGGAACGAGAATATTTCAATGGGATCCAGCGGTTGTGAGTACGAGCGCTTCATCGTTCTTGAGGACCGGGTGCGGCGACTATTGCAGGCAGCCCAGACATCCGGATCAGGCCGCTGAATCAGAACGTAGCCGGTTGTTGATGACGACGATGCGAACAATACTCTCGCCCCGCCTTCTCACTCCGAATCCTCAGGCACGGCCAGCGGCAGATTGGCTGGTTGTTTTTTCTTGGCAGCTTTCTTTGCCGGTTTGGCATGGCTGAATGTTCCCGCGCTGTAGCGTCCCTTCTCTTCCACGTCGTAGGTCTTGGGTAGAGGGGGGATTTTGGCGCCGGAGCCGCTGAGCTGGCGGTATTCTTCCAGGACAATTTCTGCCCGGCCGTCATATTCCTTGACCTGCCCGTGGATCTCGATTATCCGGCCCGTGAGCTGTCGAATATCGCCGACACTTTTCAGGTCGCCGGGGAAGACTACGACGGTGAAAGGGCAGAGCCGGAAGTCGTCGCAGAAATCCAGAAAATGAACGCCGCGCGAGCCCTGCTTGACCCGCAGCACCTTCCCGATGACGCACTTGATTTCTCCCACGTGCTTTTTGGCTTGATCGAAGGGGAGACAATCGGGGCGGGCAAAGTTGCTTAGCAGAAGAATAGTGCAGAGCATTTGAAATTTATTGATGAGAGACATTCTGGCTCTGTTTACCTCGAGTTGTTCGCCAATGACTGCTAGCCCTAGCGGCTGAAGCCGCTTCCGGGACCGGCCTTGACGCAGCGCTGAAAGCTTGCCCTGAGCGAAGTCGAACGGGCGCTGCTCCACCCAAAACCGGCGTCATCCTGAGGGACTTCAGTCCCGAAGGATCTGGCGGGCATCGATACTACTGCCGGGCAAGGGGCGTATCTGCTTCACGCCAGATCCCTCACGGCCTAGAGGCCGTTCGGGATGACGCCTTGATATGAGAAGTGAATTGTATGGTGGGGAACTGCTGGGAAGTTGCTTTCGAAGAAAAGAAATCTGCTGGATTTCCCACAACGGAAAACAGCCGGGGCCGGTCATCTTGCCGGCCCTCGCCAGAAACGAAAGGAATTTCGGATGAAGCTTTAGCTGAACGACTTGATCGCGCCAGCCTCGTCGTCTTTCACGTCGAAGACGGTATACAGCTTGGTGATCTGCAGCAGATCGTGAACTTTCTTGGTCAGGTTGAGCAGTTTGAGTTCGCCGCCCTGGTTGCGCACCGTGGTGAAAGCACTGACCAGCTCGCCAATGCCCGAGCTGTCGATGTAGTTCACGTCTCCAAGGTTCAGCAGGATCTTCTTCTGCCCCTTGGAAAGCAGGTCGCGGACCACATCCTTCAGGGTGACGCTGCCTTCACCGAGGGTGATGCGGCCGCTGCAATCCACGATGGTAACGCCGTTAACCTGACGTGTACTGGTCTTCATGCTCACTGGGAAGCCTCCTTAACGCCCTCGGACGGTCCGGGGACGTGCTTGATAAGTTTAATTTCGGTGCCCGTCTGGGAGGGGCTGATCTGCACCTCATCCATGAACGAGCGAATAAGAAAAATGCCCCGGCCGGATGTCTTCAAGAGGTTTTCCGGCGCCAGCGGATCGGGAATCTTGTCCGGATCCAGGCCTTTGCCCTGGTCACGGATGGTAATGATCAGGTCCGCGCCAATCCGCTCAAATGCCAGGCTGACCTTTTTACCGGGATCGTAGGCATTGCCATGGAGGACAGCGTTGACCGCGGCTTCGCGGACGGCCATGGCGATCCGCATGACCTCGTCATCGCCGAAGCCCGCCTCGGATGCAATCCGGCTGGCTGCCTGCTCCGCGCTGTCGACGGTCTCCAGCGTCGAATCCAACGTATAGGAGACCCGCTGTTCGGTCATGGTAAAGATTGCGCGAGTGCGCGCTCGAACCCTGGAATCTCCGCTGTCCAGCGCTCCCGCCCAAGGTCACGACCAGACCCCGCAAAAAACGCGCGGCACAGCGAAGCGGTAGTTTGCCCTTACGCTGTGCAAATGTCAACGCGGGAGTCCATAACCCGGCCCTAGACCACCGCCATGACCGCCGGACACCGCGGCAGCGCTCAATTCCAACGCTCAAGTGGATTCTTGCCTCCTAGTTGAGTATTCTCGCAGCATGCCGTCCCTCGCGCTTACCGAACTGCTGGGAACCCCGGTTTTTGACCTCGCCGGGAACCGCTGCGGCCGGGTGCGCGAGCTGGCGCTGATCCCCCAGGATGACCGGGCCCGGATCGCCTGTCTCATCGTCAAAACCGCAGCTGGAACCTGGCTACTGCCTTTCGGCTCTGTGACCTCCATGGATAACGGGATTCGGACGGATTTGCCGACGGCCAACTGGACTAAGACCGACGGCTCGGAGGGAATGCTGCTGTTGTCGCGCGACCTTCTTGACCAGCAGGTGATCGACGTTTTCGGGCGGAAGGTGGTTCGGGTAAATGATCTGGACCTGTCCCAGGAACTGGTCGAGAACAGGCCGGTGCTGAAGGTGGGTTCGGTCGATGTAGGGCCACGCGGCGCCGTCCGGCGATTGCTGAAGGGCGTGGTGCCGATCGTGGCCTTGCGAGCGCTGCTGCGGCAAATCCCGCCGCGCAGCATCCCCTGGGATTTCGTCGATCTCATCGAAACTGATCCCGCACGCCGGGTCAAGCTCAAGATTTCCCACGATCGTTTAGCCAAGCTGCACCCCGCCGACATTGCCGATATTGTCGAGGATCTGGCTCCCGACGAACGCGAGGCAGTCTTCGAGACCCTCGATGAAGGCGTGGCGGCCGGAGCTTTGGAGGAAGTCGAGCCCAAAGTGCAGAAGGCCATCGTCGAGTCCCTCGACTCCGACCGGGCCGCGGAAATCGTGGAAGAGATGGAGCCAGACGCGGCCGCCGACCTGCTGGCCGATCTGGCGGAAGAACGTACCTCGGAAATCCTGCTGGAGATGCAACCCGAGGAACGCAAGGAAATGGTCGAACTCCTGGAGTTCAAGGAGAACACCGCCGCCGGCAGGATGAATCCCGAGTTCCTGGCGGTCCACGTTGCGGCCACAGTACACGACGCAGTGGAGGCTCTGCGGCGCTTCGAAGGCGGAGTCGAAACGGTGAGCACCATCTACCTGACGGATTCGCAAGGCACCCTGGCGGGGGCCGTGCCGCTGGCCAAGCTGGTGCTGGCCAAGTCTGACACTCCCATGCTGTCGCTGACCCAGGAACCCCTGATTTCCACCCACGCTGGAGCCGGCGAAAAGGAAGTTGCCGAACTTTTTGACAAGTACAACCTGCTGACTCTCCCAGTGGTGGATGACAACAAGAAATTGACCGGGGTCATCACCTCCGACGACATCATCAGCTTGCTGCGCGCGAAGCTGTAACGGACGCAGACCAACCTCCGACATTCGGCTATCCGACCGTCCCTTGTCGGCTTTTTGTAGCGCCGGCATCCCTTCGACTTCGCTCAGGGCAGGCTTTGCCGGCTGTCACGAGAGCGTCTCGCCCTCGTCGCGGAGGGCAGGATGCCCTCCGGACAGCCGGCGGGACGCCGGCGCTGCAACGATCCGTACCCCGATTTCATCTACCCATATTCCTCTCCCGCATTTATGCTGATCGGTCGCTCCGGCTGCCTCGCGTGCTTCATGTCATTTCTGAAACGCTGGAAAATTCGGATTCTGCTCTTTTTCGCGGTCGTCGGTCCAGGATTCATCACCGCGAACGTAGACAACGATGCTGGCGGCATCTGGGTCTATTCCGCGGCCGGGGCGCAATTCGGGCACATGCTGCTCTGGACCATGATCCCGATCACCCTGGCGCTGATCGTGGTGCAGGAGATTGCCGCCCGCATGGGTGCGGTCACCGGTAAGGGCTTGAGCGACCTGATACGCGAAGAGTTTGGCCTGCGTGTCACCTTCCTGATGATGATCGGACTGATCATTGTCAACTTCGGGAACGTGGTCACGGAATTTGCCGGGATCGCAGGCAGCCTCGAACTCTTCGGCCTCAGCAAGTACTACACCGTGCCGGTGTGTGCGGTCATTGTCTGGCTGATCGTAGTCAAGGGCCAGTACAAGACCGTCGAGAAAGTGTTTCTGGCAGCTTCGTTTTTCTACCTGACCTACATCGTTGCGGGAGTGCTGGCCAAGCCGGCCTGGCTGGACGCTCTCGAAGCAACCATCGTGCCGCCGCACAAGGAAATGTTTCTGCACCAGGATTACCTGTATATGGTGATTGGCGTGGTGGGCACCACCATCGCGCCCTGGATGCAGTTTTATCTGCAGGCCTCGATCGTCGAGAAGGGGGTCACCCGGCGTCAGTACAAAGCCTCGCGTCTGGATGTGGTGACGGGATGTATTTTCACCGACATCGTGGCCTGGTTCATTATCGTGGCCTGCGCCGCCACCCTGTATGTGCACGGTTACCACAACATCACCACCGCAAAAGACGCCGCGCAGGCACTGCATCCGCTGGCCGGGGACTATGCCTACATCCTTTTCGCCATGGGATTGTTCAATGCTTCGCTGTTCGCGGCTTCGATTTTGCCGCTCTCCACGGCCTACGCGGTTTGTGAGGGCCTGGGATTTGAGTCGGGCGTGGGCAAGAAATTCAACGAGGCCCCAGTCTTCTACTGGCTTTATACGATCCTGATTGTGGCTGGGGCGGGGGTGATTTTGATGCCAAATATCCCCCTGGTCAAAATTTCCATCCTGTCCCAGGTCGTCAATGGTCTTGTGCTTCCGTTCGTACTTGTCTTCATGCTGCTACTGGTGAACAACAAGGAAATTATGGGTGAGTTTGTGAACTCACGGCTGTACAACGCAGTGGCCTGGGTGACCACGGTTATTATGGTGGCGCTGACCATCGCCTGGTTCTGGACCCTGCGCGGCGGGTCGGGCTAGGCGCCCGACAAGATCCTTCCTTCTGACAGGTCTTTCACCAGTTGCAAATCGGCTTCCAGGAAATCGAATGACGGCAACTCCGAACGCGTCGCCCAGCGCATGTCCTTGAAGATCCGGTTCTCGATTTCACCTTTGTATTCGCGCACCGCGTAGAAGCGTAATTCCACTGCTGATCCGTTCTTATATTCGTGGCGGATGCGCGCCACTTCTTCGCCGATCGTGGCTTCGATGCCGAGCTCTTCTTCCAGTTCGCGGCGCAGGGCGTCGCGGGGCTGCTCGCCTTCTTCGATCTTGCCACCGGGAAACTCCCATTTCAGCGGCATGGTCTGGTAGCGGGTGCGCTGGCAAACGAGAATCTTCTCGTCCTTGAAAACCAGGGCGGCTACAACTCTCTTCAGGGACGGCAAGAAACCTCTTTTATAAAGGGCGCCGCGATTGACCGGCGCGAAACCGGGTCGCCCGAGCCTGTCCTGCGTTTTTGCCAGATTGGTCTCGGCTGGCTCTCATCCCTGCGACTTTTCCAGTTGTCTGCCCACCAGGGACGCGCAATACTCGACCAGTTCCCGGTCCTGATCGCCGAAGGCAGCGGGAAAGTGGCTGTCAATATCGAGTTCGCCCACGACCTTGCCGCGGACGAACACCGGCACCACGATTTCAGATTTAGTCTCGGTGGAGCAGGCCAGGTAACGATTGTCGACGCTGACATCATCCACCACGACAGTCTTGCCGGTGGAAGCGGCAGCGCCGCAAATGCCCTGGTTCAGGGGGATACGCGTGTGCGGCGTCATCGCCCCCTGAAAAGGCCCCAAGGCCAGCATGCGCGGTTGCGTGCTCAAGGGTTTCTCCTCGATCATGTAGAAGCCGACCCAGTTGTACTTCAGCATGCGATCGTGCAGCAGTTTCACCATTTCCCACATCAAGTCTTCCACTGAACCTGCCGCCTGGTTCAGGCGGTCGATATCAGTTTTGACTTCCGCGAACGAAGAGCCTGTCGGCATGGAATGCCCCGGATCAATCTCGGCCGAGGCGCGTGTGCTCAAACCCGCGCTTCCGTGATACATCTTAGACCGTCGGGTTGTGGAAAACACCCGGGATGAATCGCCGCCGCTAATGCCCTCAGGCCGGCGATAAGAGTGGGAGCGGGAGTATTCAGGAGTTCGTCGCGAACACAGTAGACCCGGCTTGCCTTCACCGCCCGCAAATCCTTCCATCCACGGTCGTGAACGATTTTTTCCAGTGGGACCCGGTCGCCGGCTCCGCACCAGGCAGCAGCCAGGACATCAGGATCGTCGGCCAGAATCGATTCCGGGGAGCGTTTGGCGCCGGGCTCGCCCAGAAACTCTCCGCCCGCCGCTTCCACCAGCTCAGCGACCCATTTCTGCGACGCGATCAGGGGCTTGCCCCACTCTTCACAGAAAACGCGCGGACGTTTCCCCCCGCCGATCATTGCGACTTGGCTGCGAACCTCTTCGATATCGCGCTGCATGTCGGAGATCACGGACTGCGCACGCTCTCCGGCACCGAGCGCTCCGCCTATGGTCGCGATGTCAGTGTAGATATCCGCCAGCGTCCTGGGTGCCAGCCCGAGAAAGCGCACTCCCGCCTTGAGGATTTCGACGACCGCCTTCTCCTGGTAGGGAACCGCAGCGATCACCAGGTCAGGGCAAGCCGCAATGATCTGCTGGCTCTGCGCCGTCCAGGAATCGGCGACAATGATGCGCTCGCCATTCGTGACCTCGGGGCACACGTCGACGCAGTACTTGGTGCAGGCCACAACGCGATCCAGTCTGCCGACGGCAGCCAGAACCACCGTTGCGCTAGGCTGAAGACAAACAATCCGTTGCGGAGTGAAGTCGGGAAGCACGAACTCATGTTACAGGCACAAACCACGTGGGGACAGCCGCCCTCGGCTGTTCAGCCCAGCCCGTTCAGCCAAGCATGCTCGGCGGTTTGTTGGAGCCGGCGCGGTACAATCGTCCGCGAGCCGTTACTTGCCAAGGACCTGACCTCAACCATGTACATCCACATGTTCGCTTTTCGCTGGAAGCCGGGAGTTACCGAAGAACAGATACAACGCGTTATCACTGGGATTCGCCAGTTGCAGGGACAGATCCCGGGTCTAGTTGAAACCATCGTCGGGGTCAACATCTCGCCGCGGGGGCAGGGTTACGAGCTGGGAGGCGTGATGAAGTTTACCGACAAGACTTCGCTGGATGCCTATGGGCCGCACCCCGTGCATCAGAAGCTTGTGAGCTGGCTAATGCCGCTGATTGAGCCGGTTGAAGTGGATTTCGAGGTTGAAAAGTAGCGCCGCCGTCCCGGCGGCTGTCCCCTTAGGCTTCGCTCAGGGCAGGCTCTGGGCGTTGCGCACGCCGCAGCCGAGGGCGAGACGCCCTCCGGACAGCCGGCAAGATGCCGGCGCTACTTTTGGCGCGATACAATTTCTTGCAATGTACTCTCCTCAGGTTCTCGATCACTTCCAGCACCCGCGCAATGCCGGCGAAGTGGCCAATGCGGATGCCTCTGTCCAGATCGAGAATCCTGCCTGCGGCGATATTCTCAAGCTCACTTTGAAAGTAACTGTCGGGCGCATCGATGAAATTCGATTTCTCGCACAAGGTTGTGTTTCCGCCGTCGCTTGCGCCTCGCTCCTGACCGAACTACTGCAGGGGAAGACGATTGCTGAAGCCCGCCAACTCCATCGGGAAGACTTGGTGCGAGCCATCGGCGGCCTGCCGGAGGGTTCGCTTCACGCCAGCCACCTGGCGATGGACGCTCTGAATGCTGCCCTCAGGAGTTTATAGCGCGACAACGGAGTTGGGAAAATAAACTGGCCATCGCTTTCCCCGCGCTATTTTCACCAGCTCCGGCGTCGGATTAATCGCAAAGGGATGGCGGGCGATTTCCAGCATGTCTGCGTCCCAGATGGAATTTCCGAAGACCGCGTCCGGAGTTCGCGCAATCACTTCAAGGATCGCCTGTGGTTTGCCTTTGCCGCTTGGTACCCGAATCATCTTGTCCGTAATCCTGCCGTCCTCGACGGTGACAGCCGCCGCCAGAACCCGGTCCGGAGCTATTCCGAAGGCCTTCATGCCTGCCCGGATGACCCATTCGCTGGTGGAAGAGACGGCCCAGACTTCGCACCCCAGGGCCTGCAGATCAAGTACCAGCGCCTTCATATCAGGAAAAATGTCGCGAGCAATCGTGGCTTCAAAGAACGGCGCCGCCTCGCGCTCGACTTCGCCTTCGGACAGCCCGCGATTCATGGTCACCATTTCTGCGCACATATCGTCTTCGCTGACTTTGCCGGCCAGATAATCGGCGTAGCGGGCTCGGGCCCAGCGCACGATCTCGTCGGAAACCACGCCCCGACTCAGTTCCCATTCAAAAAAGCCCGCTCCGGCGTCGCCCGGCCACAAAGTGCCGTCACAATCGAAGACAGCCAGCTGCGGCCGAAGTTCTAGGACCGATTTGAGAAAGGCTTCGGTTCTGAGTGGAGAGGGCAGGTTCATATTTTCCTGATTCACGTTTTTTGAGGGAGTCATCTTGTCTGCGGACTGGGAAGAGCGGCATACTCGTCCGGTGTGTTCACGTTCATGGTGACATGGGGATCATCGACTGCGACATACTCCACGTGCTGGCGGTACTGACGCTCCACGTCTCTCGCAGTTGCAGTCTCCGGAGCCTTCAGGAATGCCTCGATCATTTCCCGGCCAATCAGGATGGGATGTCCGTGTCTCCCGTTGTACTCCGGAACCACTGCCCAGGTCTCTGAAGGCGCGGCTTCGAATGCCGACCGCAATCTGTCCAGACCCGCCGCGCTGGCTGGCGGGCGGTCTACCAGCGTAATCATAGCGGCGTCCCGGCCCTGGTTCAGGACTTCCCGCAGCCCGATGCGCAGTGAGCTGAACTGTCCCAGCTCGGGCGTGGGATTCCGCACCAGTGATGCGCCGGCCGCATATACTGCAGGAGCGAGGCCGAGCTCGTTTTTTCCCACAACCACCACCACCATGTCGGTGACGGGAATCAGGGCGCGGATCGCGGCGGAGACAAACGTCTCGCCTGACAACGGAACTCCACTGGCAAGAGGAGGCCACGGCAAGAGCGCTTTGTCCGAACCCATGCGCGTGGACTCGCCCGCCGCCAGAATCACTCCGCACCAACTCGGGCTCCGGCTCATGTGGGAAAGATAGCAAAATTCCAAGATTCGCGAAGGCCGATTCGCAAGCGATCCATGTAGGGAAGGGCGCCCTCGCCCGTCGAGCCGCGCAAAGCCCGGCAGGGGTGGTGTGGAGCGGGCGCCCTCGCCCGCTGCCTTTGATCTTCAGAGGGTTGGTAGGCCACAAGGGATCCGCACAGCGCAAGGTTAAGAGCGGCGGGCGAGGGCGCCCGCCCCACACAATCAACCGAGACCCGTCCTTGATTGCTCCCACCTACGCATCTCGTTTAGAGTGTTTGGGCTCATGCCTACCACTGGGGAACGCTTTGAACGGGCGGTTTCCATCATGGCCCGCCTGCGAGGTCCGGGCGGGTGTCCCTGGGACCGCGAACAGACCTTCGACTCGATCAAACCCTACACGCTGGAAGAGACCTACGAGGTTCTGGAGGCGATTGACAATCGCGATTGGGATGAACTGACGGGCGAGCTCGGTGATTTGCTCCTCCAGGTGCTGTTCTATGCCGAGATGGCCAAGGACCAGGGGACTTTTTCAATCGACGAGGTGCTCGACCGCCTCTCCAAAAAGCTGGTAGACCGGCACCCCCATGTTTTTGGCGATGTGAAAGCTGAGACATCGTCCGAGGTGCTGCGGAACTGGCAAACCCTGAAGGCCGAGGAAAAAAAGAAGCGATCGGCGGCAGCGGGCGAGACCGCAAAGGATTCAGGCGCACCAGAGTCCCTGCTGGCCGGCGTTTCCTCAGCAATGCCGGCGCTGATGGAAGCTTATAAACTGAGCTCTCGCGCCGCGCATGCGGGGTTCGACTGGCCCGACATGGACGGTTTGTTTGAAAAACTGCAGGAGGAAACCGAGGAACTGCAGCAGGATCTGGAAGACTTTCCGGCACCGGGTCCCCGACCGCACGGGCGTGGAATTGCCGGAGCAGGGGCGCCCAAAATTTCAGAGAACCTCAGACAACGGCTGGAAGGAGAGATTGGAGATTTGTTTTTCGTGCTGGTGAATATCGCACGCTATCTTTCGCTCGATCCCGAGTCGGCGCTGCGGAAGACCAACCGCAAGTTCAAACAACGCTTTCAGTGGATGGAAGAGCAGTTGCGGGCCTCGGGACGGGGCCCGCAGCAAGCGTCGATCATAGAGTTGGAAACGCTGTGGCAACAGGCAAAACTTCAGGAGCTCGCCCACCAGCAAAAGAAAGAGCACGAACAAGAATGACACCGGGCGCGATGGTGATCCGCAAGTGCCACAGCCTGGACGAAATGTCCGCCTGCATTGCCTTGCAGAAAGAAGTCTGGAATTTCACCGACGTAGAACTCGTACCGCTGCGCATGTTCGTGGTGGCCGAGAAGATCGGGGGGCAGGTCATCGGCGGTTTCGATGACGGCAAAATGGTGGCGTTCGCCCTCTCCCTGCCGGGCGTGCGGGGCGGACGCTCCTACCTCCACTCCCAGATGCTGGCGGTGCGCCGCGAATATCGCAATGCCGGGCTGGGACGTCAAATCAAACTTTTTCAGCGGCAAGACGCCCTCGCCCAGGGATTCGAGTTGATCGAATGGACATTCGATCCGCTGGAAATCAAGAACTCGTATCTGAACGTTGAGCGTCTGGGAGCTATCGCGCGCCGTTATAGCATCAACCAGTATGGGATTACGTCTTCGCCGCTGCAGGGTGGGCTGCCCTCGGACCGGCTGGTTGCAGAATGGTGGCTGAAGTCGAAACGGGTAGAGAGTCTGTTGCAATCATCACCAGAGACTAAGTGGGGGCGGCTGTCTCCACGTGGTTTCGAAACGCTGAAAACCATCTCTGTACCGGCTGAGATCTACGACTGGAAGGCCTCGCCCGCGACACGGGCACGGGCCGCGGAGGTTCAGCAGTGCAACCGGCACGATTTTCTGCAGGCATTCTCCGATGGTTTGGCAGTCTTGGGATACGAACGGGATCAGCAGGGAAATGGTAAGTTCCTGCTGGGCCGGTGGGACGAAAACTGGTCGTACTCAAACTGAATTCTCATGAAGATTGAAACCATTACGCTGCGCGAAATCCAGATGCCGCTCGTGAATTTTTTCGAGACGAGCTTCAGTCGCATTTACAGCCGCCGTATTCTGCTGCTTACCGTCGATTGTGAGGGGGTGCGAGGATGGGGAGAGTGCGTGGCCGGCGAAGATCCCTATTACAGCTCCGAATGGATCGAAACTGCATGGTCGACCATCAAGCACTACCTTGCGCCTGCGGTGGTGGGACGCCCCATAACAGCCGCTCACGAAAGCGCCGGACTGATGAGCCGAGTGCGCGGTCACCGCATGGCCAAGGCGGCCATTGAAAACGCGTTGTGGGACGTCGAGGCCCGGCAGAAACAGCAGCCCCTGTGGAA
>Ga0075021_10000431_pt1 | contig 22496 bp, 27 predicted proteins | sample ColStrG_CSR_2012_FD_72749 | JGI IMG/M metagenome (GOLD analysis project Ga0075021, IMG submission 72749) | Freshwater sediment microbial communities in response to fracking from Pennsylvania, USA - Cold Stream Run_MetaG_CSR_2012 | ecosystem: Environmental > Aquatic > Freshwater > Creek >...
CCGAGCATCCCGGCCTCCGCCATCCCCTGCCACGTGCACGACGGTCGCGACGACGTCCCGTTATTGGCAGGCGACAGGGCAATACTAGAGAAATACTTGGATTTGTTTGAATACAAAAGACGATATTGGTTATTTTCCGTCCATGACCCGCACGAATGCAGGTTGGGTCAAGCTTTCGCGAGGGCCCAACAGCCGTTCGGAAGGGGACACGCTGTTCATCTTCGAGACCAGCCTGTTGCAAGGCCCACTGGCCGCCGTCAGCGAAGATGAACAGCGTGTCCCCGTTGGCGCATGGCCGAGCGACCGAACGGCCTTTTCAGGCGCGGGGCAACTCCTGGGCAACCTCCCAGACGTGGCCCGCCGGATCGGCGAAGGCCGCCGTGCGACGCCCCCACGGCCGGTCCAGCGGACCGCTCAACAGGGTGACGCCGTGATTGGCCAGGGCGGCACAGACCGCATCGACGTCTTCGACCTTGATTGTCAGCAGAAAGCGCGGTCCCGTTGACGGCGTGGCCACGGCCACCGGCGCCACGAGAGTGGGCGCCTCGGTCGCCCGCAGCAGGTTGATCATCACGGACCCGAGCTCCATGACGGAGCAATTGTCGTCCTGATAGACGATCTTGCGCCCAAAGACGGACTGGTAGAAGGTCCGGGCAGCGGGCAGGTCCTCGACGAACAAAGTGATGACTTCGAGGGCGTCGAGGGCTTCGATCGTGGCAATCTCCAACGGTTGCGCTTGCTCGGCCTATTTCTGCGCCACCCAGGGACCGGGGTGCTGCTCATAGAAGACCGCCTGCGCGTTCGGCCAACTGACCTGATAGCCGAACGCCAACTCCTGCTGCTGGCCGGCATCGAGTTTCAGGTCCCAGGCCAGCAGGCCCTTCTTGTCGTCGACATCGCGGACGGTCGGCGCTGCCGTGTTGGCAAGCATTTCAACCTTGATCTGATCGTTCAAACTCACCGGCAGCTGATCGAGAATGCGCATATCGATGGGCCGGGCGTGCAGGTTCTTGACCGTCATCTTGAACGACTGGGTGTCGGTCTTGGAGGTGGAGATCAGCCCGGTCTCTCCGGCTTTGCGGCCCAGATTGGCAAACTTGATCCGCACCTTGTCGTCGGCGCCAAAGCCAAGCTGCTGCTCCTCGCCGCCGATCAGCTGGGGAATGTCGCCCCGCCCCACGAACACGCCATCGCGGAACAGCGACACGCTGCCCGGCAACAGCAGGCTATCGGCATCGAGCTTGTATTTGGCGTAGAGGAACGCGGTTTCGCTGAATTTCGGCACCGCGCGAACCGACAGGATCGGCTCGACGGATTTAATGTCGATCTGCACGCGCTTGTCACCGACACCCGACTTGATGGTCTGGCGGTCGGTGATGACGTACACTGCCTGGAATGCGGTGGTGATCGTCGTGGCGCGGCGCTGCTCGACGTTGGCCGCGATGTTGGCGGCCAGTTCCGGGGCGGGTGCCGCGGGCTCATCAACCTTGGCGAGGGCATCGGCCGGGGCGGACTTGCCCGCCTTCAGTTCGCTGTAGGATCGTTGCAGCCGTTCAGCCGAGCCGATCCCGTTTTGCCGCGCCTCCTTCTCCACCAGGGGCGCGAAGTCGACCGCCAGCGGTACCAGCTCCGGCGCCGCGGTGCCGGCCTCGGGCCGGGTGGTCGAGAGGGCGAGTTGCACGTCGTCCCAGGGCTCACCCGTCTGTTGACTGACGATGGCGCGCCGGATCAGCGACAGCTTGGGCGCGTTGGCCCCGTCGCCGGTCTCGAGCCGGGCGTCATAGACCGGATACCAGGCCGCGGCGGGCACCTGATAGCGGATGCGCAATGTGGCATCGAGCGGCGTCGCCGCGCTCACATGCACCTTGACCTCGGTGCGCTGGTCCTGGGCTTGGGGCTGTTGGTTGAGCTGGTTCTGCAACTCAGCGATTTTCTTGGCGTTCTCGCGCTTGGCGATCTCGTTGTCGGCGATGGTCTTGTTGGCGTCGCCGACCCGTGCGCCGATCAGCGTGAAGAGCTGTCCCCAGTCAGGCTCGCTCGGCGCGGCGCCGCCAGAAGATGGCGTCCGCAGTGGAAGCTTGGCGACGTTGTCGATCAATTGAAGCTGGGTGCGGGCGCCCGAAATGGCGGCGTCGAACGCCTTCTGCTTGTCTTGCAGGGCCTGAAGATCGTCCATCAGCTTCTTGCGCGCGCCCTCGCTGGCACCTTTGTCATCCTCCGACAGGACGAACACCCGGGTATCGACTGACCCGATCTCGACCTTGCCCGTGGCCTCCCCCTGCACCCGCAGGGAATCGCCGATGAGGCTGGCCGGCAGGTCTTTCAACACGACCGTCTGGTCCCCGGGCACCAGCATGACATGGGCGATGCGGGTGATCTCGGCGCCTTCGGGAAAAAGCGTCACCGAGTCAATCTTGGAGGTGGTCTTGAGATCGTCGGCGAGCGCAGGGGCAGCGCCAGCCAATAGCGACAGAGCAACTGCGAGGACATAGCGCATGAGGGGCTCTTTTCGATCAAGATGTGGGACGTGGGTCCGGCAGCCAATCCCCGCACGGGTCTAGCCCGGATGCCGGCGCTCAGATTCTCTGGCCTTCAACCTTGCGGGCCAGATCGTCGATCTCGGGCTTGATGTTGGCGGAAGTTGGATCAACAGCTTGCAGCCGCCGAAAAGCCTTCAGGGCCAAATCGTTGCGCCCAACCTCCCGCATCATCGTGGCGAGCGCCTCGAGGGCGTCGAAGTGGCGGGGCTCGAGCACCAGTACGTGACCGAGATCAGCCATGGCATCGCCAAGGTGCTGCTCGGCATAGTCGAGATCGGCGCGCCGGTGCCAGCCCTCGGGATTGTCAGGCGCAAGATGAATGATGGCACCCAGGAGCCGCCGGCGCAGCGCCAGATCGTGGGTGAGTCCGGCCTGCGCGTCACGGGCCAGCAGCAGATCAATCGTCGGACTGCCGGAATTTGTCCATTGCTCGCGAATCTTGGTGCGGATAGCCGCCGCCTCGGACTCGTTGGCGGCCTTGGCGAGACGATCAAGCAAGCCGGATAGCACCTTGGCCCGGTCTTCGGGGGCGGGTGGCAAGGCAAGCGCCGATCCTGGATTATCGGCGGCCGGCGCGTTGGGTGCGTCGGTTTCCTTGCCACCGGCGAGCGCCGGCGCGGACATCGCGACCAACACCGCAGCCACGGCGGCCAGTCGCCGAATTCGAGTTCCGGAAATCAATAGCGGTGGCAACGTCATGGCGACAAGCCTAGCGCGCCCATGCCATCGGCGTCAAAGGCGAGCGTTGCTCAGCCCTGGCGCGCCTTGAAGCGGCGCATGGTCTTGTTAATGACATAGACGCGCCCCTTGCGCCGCACGACGCGGTTGTCGCGGTGCCGCTTGCGCAGGGATTTCAGCGAGTTTCTGACTTTCATGGCAAAACCTGAATAATTGGGCACAACCGCTCCGGGCAGTCCCGGCCGGCGATCCAAGCGATGGGAGGCTTGGTGTGAAGCGGCAAACAGTTAGGCGAAGCGGGCAGGCGTGTCAATCGGCGATCCGAGACCAAGCTGACTGTGTGATCCCAACCGAACAAGTTGCAGCACCCTGTCGTCTGGTTTGCGATAGATCAGAACGAGGTCCGGCCGCAGGTGACAGTCCCTGAAATCCTTCCAGTCACCGACCAGCGCGTGGTCCCTGTACGGGGCGGGCATGGTGGCGTCGGTGGCGAGCAGCTCGACGGCATTTGCGAGCATGACGTCCAGCTGCTTGCTGTGCGCGCCCTTTGCTTCCCGTTTGAAGTCTCGGCGAAACCGGCTGGTCGTCTCAATCGTCCGCATTCAAATCCGCCATCAGGTCCTTCACCGATTTGAAGGCCCTGACCTTGCCTGCACGGACTTCTTTCATCGCCGCGATGGTCTCTTCGTTGGGTACCAGCGGCTCGAAGGGCAAGGCCTTGTCCCTGGCGATTCGAACCATCAACAAGCGGAAAGCATCGGAGACCGTGAGACCAATGGAAGCCAGGACCAGCGCGGCCTCCTCCTTGGTCTCTTCGTCGATGCGGGCACGAACCACCGTATTGCTCATGGCAATCTCTCCTTGGGCCACAATGTAGCACATAGCCAGGCGGCCAAGCAAGCGGTACGCTCCCCCCATGACCCATTCGCTTTGCCGCGATTGCTGCGAACTGAGCGAAACCGCCGAGGTATCCTGCCCCGGCTGCGGATCGGCTTGGCTGGTGCGTCACGCCGAGATCGCCGGGCTCGCCATCGCCCATATCGATTGCGACGCCTTTTACGCCTCTGTCGAAAAACGCGACAGGCCGCGCCTCAAGGACCAGCCGGTGATCGTCGGCCATCCGGGTGGCCGCGGGGTCGTCACCACCGCCTGCTATGTCGCCCGCCAATATGGCGTGCGCTCGGCCATGCCCATGTTCAAGGCGATGGAACTGTGTCCGCGAGCCACCGTCATCGTGCCCGATATGGGCAAGTACAAGCGCGTTTCGAACCACATCCGCGAGATCATGCGGGCCGCCACACCGGTCATCGAGCCCGTGTCGCTGGACGAGGCCTATCTCGACCTCGGCGATCCCCATCGCCTCTCTGTCGGCACTCCCGCCGAGGCACTTGCCCGCATCGCGCGCGATGTCGAGATCGAAGTCGGCATCACCGTCTCGGCGGGCCTGGCGCCCAACAAGCTGCTGGCCAAACTGGCGTCAGAATTGGACAAGCCGCGTGGCTTCTCGGTGATCGGGAAGGCCGAGGCACGGGAGTTTCTTGGCCGGCTGCCGGTCGGCAAGATCAACGGCGTTGGCCCAGCGACAGCGCGGCGGCTTGAGGCTGGCGGTATCAAGACCATTGGCGACCTGCAATTGTTGAGCGAAAGCGAACTCACCGTGCGGTTTGGCCGATTTGGCCGGCGCCTGGCGCAGTTCGCCGCCGGCGAGGACGAGCGCTCGGTGACACCGGACCGGCCGACCAAAAGCATCTCGGCCGAGGACACGTTCGCGCGTGATACGGCCAAGCTGGATGAGCTACTGGCCGAGGCTCGGCGGCTTGCCGGGCGCGTCTCAAGTCAGCTGGCGCGGAACCATCTGGCGGCAGGAACCGTGACCGTGAAGCTCAAGACGGCGCGGTTCGCGCTTCTCACCCGTAGCCGCCGACTGGCCGTCCCAACCCAGAAGGCGGAGGTGCTGCTCGAGGCCGCCCGGCCATTGATCGAGCACGAGGCAGACGGTCGCGCGTTTCGCCTCATCGGTATCGGCGCCGATCGTCTGGTGCCGGAAGCCGAGGCCGACCCCCCGGATCTGTTTGGTGGCTGAGCCTTATTCGGCCGCCACGGGCAATCCGGCGGCGAAGGTATCCATCGGCACCGCGACGTAGCCACAGGCCTCGTTCGCCAAGGTCGGCAGCGACAGGGCGTCGCTGTAGAGCGTACCGTCGTGGAAGAAGTAACTGACCGTTGTGCGATAGACCTCGGTCCGGGGCGCATCGCTGGTGCGAAGCACGCTGCGGGTTGTCGCCACCACCGCCGAAATCTCCCTTCGGCCGATCGCTCGTTGCAGTTCGCTGTCGTCAAGCATCTCGGCGAGCACGCCGGTCGCGGCAGCGGCCAGATCGCGGCCGATCCAGTTGGCGACCGAGGGGCGCTTCTCAAGGGCCGGCTTGGATACCGCCAGCAGACACAGCCGAGCCCCTCGCGTCAAAGCGCGCGGTGCCGGGCAGTGGATGATCGAGGCATGGATGCTGTGCAGGAGCGATCCCGTCGGCTCCCAACCCAGATCGCGCAACCGCCGCTGCTGGGCCAGGCTCGGATTGTCCTCGCCCCGTTCCCAACGCGAGACCGTGCGCTGCGACACGCCGAGCATCGCGGCGATCCGCGCCTGGCTCAAACCGTGCCTGAGCCGGCAGTTCCGGATAATGCTATTCCAACCGCCCATTCTTTGGCCATGACGCGAAAAACTAACGGGAAATGCTTAGACACCTTTAGACGTTGAGTCCCGTAAAAAACTGTCGCTAAATGCTCAACATGTCGGGTTTGGGGCCAAGGCCACAACAACGGCAATCGCTTTTGGGGAGGGACCCCGTGAGCGCGGCGCTGCGTCGCCAAGCAGAGAAGCGGGGTGGCGCAGGGGTCGCCCCGTGGACGGCCGGTGGCTCGGCTGCGTCGTGCCACCGGCCAAATTGCTACACGATCGAGACGTTGAGGGGCGTGCGTCAGTCGCCGTCGCCGTCGCCGTCGCCGAACGCGGCCTTGAGCTTGGCCGGCAGCCGCATCGGTTTGCCCTGACTGCTCACCAGCACCACCAGCACCTCGGCAATGGCCAGGGTCACGCCATCGCGGCGGATCTCCTGCTTGAGTGTCAGTGTCGCCTGGGTGAGGGCGGCGAGCGCTGAAACGACCTCCAGCGCATCGTCGATCCGCGCCGGCTTAAGATAGTCAATGGCCAGGCGCCGGACGACAAAAGCAGCCGGCTCGTCGCCCATGAGCAACTCGCGGTGATGAACGCCCAGCAGGCGCAGCCAGTCGGACCGGCCCCGCTCGCACCACCGCACGAACGAGCCATGATAGGCTAGGCCAGAAAAATCGGTATCCTCGAAGTAAACCCGCACTGGCAAAATATGTTTTTGCCCGGCCATCCGCCCCGACAGGTCCGGCCAAGTGGCAAATTCGCTCAAACCGCGGTCTCAGGGTAGCCAAGTTCGACCACCACCAGCTCGGGCGGAACGCCAAATCGCAGCGGAACATTCGAGCAGCCGAGACCTCCTGACACCACCAGGTCGCGGCCATCCTCATGCACATGCCCGTAGGCAAAGCGGTTGCCAAAATTGGACGGAACGATTGGCGAATATCCAAACAGCCGTACCTGGCCGCCGTGAGTGTGGCCCGACAGCGTGAGGCTGACGCGGCTGGGCACCTTGGGGAAAATGTCAGGCTCGTGCGCCATCAGAATCACTGGCGCATCGTCCGTCACTTGGCCGAGGGTGCCGTCGAGATTGGCAAGTCCGGTCAAAATCATGCGTCCGAGCCGGGGCGAGCGCAGCAGCGCCAGCTGATCTCCCAGTCCAGCCAGCCAGAAGGGCTGCCCGTCCTTGACCAAACGCACCGAATTGTTGTGGTAGACGGCGATCCCACTGGCTTCGAGCGCGGACTGGGCGAGGGTCGGCCCGTGACCCGACTGCTGGGCCGCCCGGTCATCCCACCAATCGTGGTTGCCCAGCACGGCATGGACGCCGAGGGGCGCGCGTAGCGTGCCAAGGGCCGGAGCCCATTCGCGCGCCGATATCGGCCAGCCGAGCGTGTGGCCGCGTGAATAATCACCAAGCAGAACGGTCAGGTCCGGCTTCAGCGCGTTCGCGGTTGCCGCAATGGCGCGAATACGATCCGTGGTCATGGCTGGCGCCACCGCGTGGATGTCGGCCAGCGCGCAGATGCGCAATTGGAGCCCGGCCGGCCACCCGGCGGGGTTCAAGCGGTAACGGCTCACCGCCAGCCGCAGCAACGGCTCCACGCCGAAGGCATAGCTGGACATTGCAAGGCTGCCGGCAACGAAGCTGGCGGCTCCGCGCAAGAAGTTACGGCGCGAGATCAAGAATAAAGTCTCCGATCGAATTGCCTGCTGCAGCCTATAGACTCGCAGAGTTAATTTCTAGGTAGTGTGCAAGAACGATGCCCAAACCAGGGCGGGCCGCTAAAGGGAGGACGGGAGCGCCCGGACTGGCACAGGGGCGTCAAGCGACCAACTCGCGGACCTGGGCGCAAGTCTTGATTTGCGAGATCGTTGCCATCTCGGCCAGGGCAGACCGGTGCTGCTTGGGCTCGAAGGAACCCACGCCGTCCGACAGCACGATGCCTCTGAAATCGCGCAGCAAGGCATCGCGCAAGGTCGTCGCGATGCTGACCGGCGTGGTCAGCCCCGCGATCAGCAGAGTGTCCACCTTGATGTGCCGCAGCATCCATTCCAGCGCGGTCATGTAGAAGGCCGAGAATGCGAATTTGTCGATGTGCAGATCGGCCTGACCCAATTCGTCCACCAACTGGTGACCCCAGCTTCCCTGCTGGAAATCCCCGTGCTTGAGAAACGGGCGAAGTTCACGCATGTGCTCGGTCAGCAGCGGCTCGCCCTGCTTGCCCTCCATGATTGTCAGATGCGTGGCCACGATCCAGCCACCACGCTCGCGCATGGCTTGCGCCAATGGCGCCAGATGCGCCGGCAAGGCACTGACGAGATCGCAGGTAAGGCCCGCGCGTCCATAAGCTCCCTTGGGATGCAGCGCGTCGTTCTGCAGATCGATCAGCAGCAGAGCTGTGGTTTTGGGATCGAGGCGCCTCGTGGGCATCGTTTGTCCTGGCCTATGCCTTATGAGATGGCACTGCTTACTAGGTTGACGCGCAAAGCCAAATGGCATTGCCGGTATGCGTGCCATGCGATCTGGGCATTGCGGGCTGTCGCAGCACACTCATCCCTTCAGGCCGCCGGTGGGATGTCCTCGATGCGAGTGTAGACCGGAATCCCCCGCTCGCGCGCCAGTTTCACATCGTTGTCGGCCCCCGTTGAGGCTCCGGGCAGGCGGAGCACCGCATCGCACAATCTGATAAGCCGGTGGGCGGTTGGATGGAGAATCTCGTCATAGAGCGCATCGCCGACTTGCCGCCCGCCTGCGACCCGCCAGATTGGCAGTGCAACCCATTCGCCGACCATAGGCACATGGCCGAGCTTGAACAGCGGCCAGGACGCCTCCTCGAGGCGTCGCAAATTGGCCGCCATCTTGGCCGGATCGTCGCCGGTTCCTGACCGGTAGGGGCCGGCTATGAGGATCAGCATGGTGGGTCCTATCAGCGGGCAAACACGGTCAGCGCGGCGTGCTGGAGAAGCAGGATCGTCTTGCCGTCGACGATCTCGCCAGCCGCGACCATCGCCAATGCGGCATCAATGGTCGGCTCCAGGATGTCGATCTCCTCGCCCTCATCGGCCAAGCCGCCACCCTCGGTCTTGCGATCGGCCGCGGAGTATTCGGCGATAAAGAAGTACAGCTTCTCCGACACCGATCCAGGCGACATGAATGCCTCGAACACCTTGCGCACATGGGTGATTCGATAGCCCGTCTCTTCCTCGGTCTCCTTGCGCACACCGTCTTCGGGCGTGGCCTGATCGAGCAGCCCGGCCGGAGTTTCGATCAACAGATCATCGTGGCCGTTGATGTAGGCCGGCAGGCGGAACTGGCGTGTCAGCACCACCGTGCGACGGCTGAGGTCATAGAGCAGAATGGTCGCGCCATTGCCACGGTCATAGACTTCGCGGGTCTGGGGCTGCCAGGTGCCGTCGTTGCGGCGATAGTCGAACTGGTATCGCCTGAGCTCGCCCCAGTTCTTGGAAAGAACCGTCGCCTCCCCCATGCGAATCCTGTCGGCGATGGACATGCGCAGTGCTCCCCCCGATTGCAGCCTCACAAGAACGTTCCCGCCACGTCGATGCTCGACGTTTTGCCCACCTTGTCGAAGTGGTTCGTCAACCAATCCTCCGCGCTTCTGCGCCCGACGGCCTTCAGGTGCGAGAGAAATTCCCAATCGGGATTGAGCTTGGTGGCCACGCCCAGCATGATCATTTCGGCATCATCGCGGATCGAGTGGATCAGCATCCGGTTGTAGCGCTTGGCGTCGACATTGCCCTCGTCAACCAGCCGCGAGACGAAGGCGATGGCCCGCATTTCGCGCAGCAGCGAGGAATTGAACGAGATTTCGTTGATCCGATCGTAGATTTCGGGCGCCGTCACCGGCAGCTTCGGCCGCTCGATGGGGTTGACGTGGACGATCACCACGTCGCGCGAGGCGCCGTGATAGATCAGCGGATAGATGGCGGGGTTGCCCATGAAGCCGCCGTCCCAATAGTGCTCACCCGCGACCTCGACGGCCTGGAAGATGTAGGGAAGGCAGGCGGTGGCCAGCACCACGTCCGAGCTCAGGTCGGCGTTCTCGAACACCTTGATCTTGCCCGTGCGCACATTGGTCGCCGACAGGAACAGCCGAGTGGTGATCTCGCACTCGTTCAGCCGCTTGAAGTCGACGACCTTCTCCAGAACATCACGCAAGGGGTTGAAGTTCATCGGATTGAGTTGGTAGGGCGAGAACATGTGGGTGAGGGCGTCGAAAGCGAAGAACGCCGGACTGTAGTCAGGATGAATGCCGAAGCCTGCTAGCCATTTTTCCCATGGCGCCGTTTGAAGAGGCGAAAACATCTGGCCGGTGCGCGCGATCTCCTTCCAGAATTCCTCCAACTTGGCCCGCCCACCTTCGTAGCCGCCAATGGAAATGCCATAGGCCATCGCCACCGCGTTCATCGAGCCCGCGCTGGTCGCGCTCATGGCTTGAATGCCCAGCCGGCCGTCCTCCAGCAGCTTGTCGAGCACGCCCCAGGCGAACGCTCCATGGGCCCCGCCACCCTGCAGGGCAAGGTTCACCGGTCTCGTGCCGCGCTTGGGCCGCAAGGGCTTCATTTGGGTCATGGGCAGGTCTCATGCCGTACGGTGCGAGGCAGATTTTCGAGGTGGCGGCCCAAGATCGGGCACCGGACCGCTAGTAAGCCCGGCCGATGCAGAACTCCACCACATCCATCAGGGCCGTCTTGTACCGGCCATCGGGGAAGATGGCCAAAGCGTCGCGGGCGATCTTGCCGTAGTGGTGGGCGCGGCCGATGGTATCGGCCAGGGCGTCGTGCCTCTGCAACAGGCCAATTGCAGCTTCGAGATCGCCGTCTCTGATTGATCCCTCTTCCAGCGTGCGCTTCCAGAAGGACCTTTCGGTTTCGCTGCCTCGCCGGTAGGCGAGCACCACCGGCAAGGTGATCTTGCCCTCGCGGAAGTCATCGCCGACCGATTTCCCCAGCCGCGCCTGCTCGCCCGAATAGTCCAGCGCATCGTCAACGAGCTGGAACGCCAGTCCCAAATTGCGGCCATAGGAACGAAGCCCTGCCTGTTCGGCCTGAGGCCTGTCGCAAATGGCCGCGCCAACCTCCGATGCGGCCGAAAAGAGCGCGGCGGTCTTGGCATCGATGACCGCCAAATATTCGTCCTCGGTGGTGGCGGTGTTCTTGGCAGCCGACAGCTGCATGACCTCACCCTCCGCGATCACGGCGGCGGCGTTGGACAAAATACGCAGGCATTTCAGCGAGCCAACATCGACCATCATCTTGAAGGCCTGGCCGAGCAGGAAATCGCCGACCAGCACGCTGGCCTGATTGCCCCAGACCAATCTGGCCGTCGGTTTGCCACGGCGCAGGGCGCTTTCGTCAACCACATCGTCGTGCAGCAACGTGGCCGTGTGCATGAACTCGACGCTCGAAGCGAGCTGGATATGTCCATCGCCGCCGTAACCGCACAGCTTTGCAGATGCGAGGGTGAGCATTGGCCGCAACCGCTTGCCGCCCGAATCGATCAGATGCCGCGCCAGCTCGGGGATGAGATCGACGTCCGATCCGGCCTTGTCCAGGATGATGCGGTTTACGCGCTCCATGTCCGTGGCAACCAGGGCGACCAAGGGTGCCAATTTGGCCGCCGAATCGCGCGCCTCCTCCAATGGAACGACAACCCCCAAGATGAAACCCCTTGCTGGTGAAACGTGTTTGCCGGAACTATAGTCTGGGCCTCGCGAGCGAGGTCAAGGCAGAACGCCGCACGTTTTACGGCTACCGGCTCAAACAGTGGTGAAGGTGGGATTGCGCGAACTGCTCAAAACCAACGATCCTGTGCTCATCAGCCTGGTGGAAGCCCTGCTGACGGGTGAAAACATTCCACTTTTGGTCGCCGATCAGCACATGAGCGCGCTTGAAGGCGGGCAGGGCATCCTGCCGCGTCGCATTTTGGTGGCCGACGAGGATCTTTTCCGGGCGCGGGTGCTGGTCGCTGCGGCCGGGGTGCCACACGAGCAGCTTAGTCGGCCGGCCCCAACCTCCGACGATGGTCTCGATGTCTGAGCGGGAGGGCGACGCGTTCCTGGGTGGCCGCTTGCGGCTGGTTCAGCCAATACGTGGCCACCGGGCGGGACTGGATGCCGTGATGCTGGCGGCCGCGGCTCGCGTCCGGCCGGACGATGCTGTGCTCGATGCGGGCGCGGGTTGCGGCATCGTGGGATTGTGTATCGCGGCGCGCGAGGCGTCCTGCCGGGTTGTCGGGGTCGAGATCGAGCCCGGACTATCGGCGCTGGGCGCCGCCAATGCTGAACGCAACGGCTTGGCTCGACGTTACCAGGCAATCAACGCCGACCTTACCCGCCCCCAGTCGCATCTAGCTGCGTTTGATTTGACGCCCGATAGCTTCGATTGCGTTGTTGCCAATCCGCCATTCCATCCACAGGGGCGGGTGACGGAATCGCCTGAGCCAGCCCGGACTCAAGCCGCTGTCATGCCCGAGGGAGGGCTCGAGAACTGGCTGCGATTCATGACGGCAATGGCCAAGTCTGGCGGTGTGCTCGCACTGATTTATCCTGCGGCAGCGCTGGCCGAACTGCTGGCTGCCATGGATGCTCGCTGCGGGGGCATTGTGGTGTTCCCTCTCTTCCCGCGGTTGGGCGAACCGGCGCATCGAGTAATTGTATCCGGCATCAAGGGCAGCCGGGCGCCCTTGGAGTTGCGTGGCGGCATGATCTTGCACGGAAGTGGCAATGCCTTCACGCCCGAGGCCGAAACTGTGCTGCGGGGCGGCGGCGGCATTGATGTCGGCGTCTGACCGGCGGGGGCAGCACATTGCGCACTTGCAAGCGGCTTGCGATGCTCGCATGGATGAGTTCGCCGCAGTGATGGGTACGGATGACAGGGCGGATCTAAGACGATGCACGACCAAGGCACCGCACGAGATTGGCGCGCCGTGCGATTGCGCATCGAAGGCAATGTCCAGGGGGTCGGCTTTCGCAATTGGACCCAGCGGCTGGCCGGACAGCTCGGATTGGCGGGCTGGGCGCGCAATCGGCGCGACGGCAGTGTCGAAGCCGTGTTTTGCGGGCCATTGGCGGAGGTTGAGGAGGCTGTGGCGCGCTGCCGCATTGGCCCCCGCTCGGCGAAAGTGACCAGAGTGACGGTCAGTGAAGCCGAAGACACGGAATTCGCCGGGTTCGAGATTCTTCCCGGAGCTTAGGCCACCGGCCAACGAGAAATAGTGGGTACTCAGTGAAAATCACCGCACTCTATGCAGGCCTTTTGGCACTGTTGTTCCTTGTCTTGTCGGCCCGTACTATCTTGTACCGGCGGGCGCAAAAGGTCGAGATCGGCGATGGCGGCGACCGGGAGTTGCTGCGCCGGGCGCGCGTCCATGCCAATTTCGCGGAGTATGTTCCCTTCACTCTCGTGCTCATGGGGCTGGCCGAGTCGCTTGGTACCCCGGCGCGCGGATTGAACACGATCGGCATTGTGTTGCTGGTGGGGCGGCTGGTTCATGCCTGGGGACTGTCACAGACGCCACATGTGCTGGCTTTGCGGGTCGCCGGTGTTGCCGCGACCCTGGCCGCGCTATTCGGTGCCGCGCTGGCCTGCCTGACGCGCGCCCTTATGGCGATCTAGCGCTCACGGATCGACTGTGTGCCGCGATTTGCATATTGGGTTCCCGCGTGCATAGGGTGATGGTGCAACTTGAGTCGGTCAGCGGGCCTGCCTGAAGGGGTAAGCGCGAATCGCCGGCCGCTAGAGGGGGGACGAATGGCTGCCAGCGACATGGTCTATATCGGCAAGTCGGCGAAGGATGAGGTACTCGATCCTCGCCTCGCCAACCGGCATGGCTTGATCACAGGCGCGACCGGCACCGGCAAGACCGTGACGCTCCAGGTGATCGCCGAGGGGCTCTCCCGGCTCGGAGTTCCAGTGTTTTGCGCCGACGTCAAAGGTGACCTCTCAGGCATCTCGCAAATGGGCGTGCCAAATCCGCCGCTGGAGGCCCGCGCCCAGCAGATCGGCCTCACCGATTACAAGCACGAGCAATTCCCGATCATCTTCTGGGATCTGTTCGGCGAGGCCGGCCACCCGATCCGGGCGACCGTCAAGTCGATGGGACCGCTGATCGTGTCCCGCCTGCTCGACGTCAACGACGTGCAGGAGGGCATCATCAACATTGTCTTCCGGGTCGCCGAGGACGAGAAGATCCCGCTTGTCGACCTCGACGATTTTCGCGCCATGCTCAACAATGTCGCCAACCGTTCCGACGAACTGGCGGCCAAATATGGCAATGTCGCCAAGGCCTCGGTCGGGGCGGTGCAGCGTCAATTGCTGGTGCTGGAACAGCAGGGCGGCGGCAATTTCTTTGGCGAACCCGCGCTCGATATCAACGACTTCATGAAACTGGACAGTTCGGGGCGCGGCTACATCAACGTGTTGATGGCCGACAAATTGATGCAAAGTCCGCGGCTCTATGCGGTGTTCCTGTTCTGGCTGATGACCGAGCTGTTCCAGAAGATGCCCGAGCTTGGCGATCCGCCCAAGCCTAAGCTGTGCTTCTTTTTTGATGAAGCCCACCTGCTTTTTGACCAGTCACCGCCCCCGCTGATGGAGAAGATCGAGCAGGTCACACGGCTGATCCGATCCAAGGGTGTGGGCGTCTACTATGTCACGCAGAATCCGCTCGACGTACCCGACACCGTATCGGGCCAGCTCGGTAACCGGGTTCAGCACGCCCTGCGCGCCTATTCGCCCAAGGAACAAAAGGCCGTCCGCGCCGCAGCCCAGACCTTCCGGCCGAACCCCAACATCGATACCACCAGGGTCATCATGGAACTGGGCGTGGGCGAGGCGCTGGTGTCGATGCTGGAAGGCAAGGGCACGCCCGAGATGGTCGAGCGGACCCTTATCCGCCCGCCGTCGGCACGGGTGGGCGCCATCACCGAGGCCGAGCGCAACGCGGTGTTGGCGGCCAGCCCCCTGCTGGGCAAATATGATCAAAAGGCGCAAGGCCAGAAGGCCGCCGATGTGCTTGGCGGCGCACGGGGCTCGGCACCGGTCGAGGCGACCGCATCACGCGGTGGTTCCTGGTGGGGTGGCGGTGCGCCCGCCAGCGCGCCGGGCGCGCCCTATGGCAGTCAGCCGGCGCCGGGCCGGACACCATATGGTGGCAACCGGCAAAGCACGGCGGAAGTGGTGGAGAAGGCGGCGGTGCGGGCCGCGGTGCCATTTGTCTTCCGAATCCTCGGGCAAGTCTTTAGATCCTGGCTGCGGGGCTAGAAAAAGGGCGTACTCGGCCAGTTCAGGCACCCCCCCCGAGGAACGTTCGCGATGCCGGAATAAGCGGAAATGGTTGCACTGATCTTCGGCCTCGTGATTGTCGGCGCTCTGTTGTTCGGGGCGCGGCTGTACAACTCGATCCCCACCGTCGAGCGGGCCCAGCTGCTTCGGCGGACCGGTGCGGCCTTGGCGTTTCTGATCGCGCTTGGCTTGGCGGTCAGTGGCAAGGTTTTTCTGGCGGTGCCGCTTGCCTTTTTTGGCTGGCTTGTGCTGTGGCGGCGGCAGAGACCGGGCGCCCCGGCCGGGCGCCTTTCGTCGGGCGCGCGGGTTTCAAGTGTGCGAACAGCGTTCCTGGAAATGGTGCTCGACCAGTCTTCGGGCGCACTCAGCGGTCATGTGCTCGCCGGCTCCTTCACCGGACGCGATTTGGGCGGACTGTCGCGGACCGAGCTGGCGCTGCTGTGGCGCGAATGCAGGGCCGGGGAACCCCAGAGCCGGCAGCTTCTTGAGGCCTATCTCGATCGTCGCTGGCCCGAATGGCGGGCCGAGATGCCTCGCTCGGGCGCAAGTGACATGGGCGGTCAGCGAGGCGGCGGAGCGGGGGAGGGCGAGCGAAGCCGCGCCCCCATGACCCGGGCCGAGGCGTTTGAAGTATTGGGATTGCCGCCCGGTGCTGGCACCGAGGACATCAAGTCCGCCCATCGCAATCTGATGAAGCGCCTGCACCCAGATCAGGGCGGCTCAAACTACCTTGCGGCCAAGATCAACGAGGCCAAGGACTTGCTCACCGGCAAACGGACATGACAGCGGCGGGTATCGATCTTCCGGCCGGCGCGGGGGCAAGGCCGGGGCTCTGGGTATTCTCGACGCTGTTCTTCCTGGAAGCGATGGCCCGAGCAAGCCTTATCGCGATCGTGCCGCTGCAGACCTACTCGTTGCTCAAGGAAGCCCGCTATGTCAGCTATTTGACCTTTGTCATGGCTGTTTTCGGGCTGTTGGCGGGGCTGGCGATTCCGATGCTGATCCGGCATTTGAGCCGGCGCTGGACATACACTTTGGGCGCGATCTCGATTGCCGGCGCGGCTGCGGCGTTCGCGGTCCAGACGGTGCCAGGCCAGATCGCGGGCATGGGGCTGAGAGGCTTTGGCGCCCTGTGCCTCAACATCGCGCTGATGCTCTATATCATGGACTTTGTGCGCAAGCACGACCTGGTTCGCAACGACACCCGGCGATTGGCGGTTGGGACCTTCGCCTGGACCCTTGGGCCCTATCTCGGCGTGTGGCTTTTTCAGCATCTTGGGCCCGCTGCGGCTTATGGCTGGAGCGCCCTGTGGGCGGTGCTGCTCGTCGTGACATTTTGGGTCGTGCGGATGTCGGACAGCGGCGTGATCATTCCGGCCAAATCGCCACCGGCCAATCCCTTGGAGTTCGTGCCGAAGTTCCTTGCTCAGCCTCGCCTTATGCTGGCCTGGACGATCGCCTTTGGCCGCTCGGCCTTCTGGAGCACACTGTTCGTTTATGGCGCCATTCTGATGCAGAAGTCGGGGGTTACCTTCGATTTCGGGCCAATCCATATTTCCAACAGCGACGCCGCCGGGTTGCTGATTTCGGCCAGCCAATTGCTTCTGGTCAGCTCGCTGATGTGGGGCCGGATCGCGGTCCGGCGGGGCCTGCGGGCGGTGATCGCCGTTTGCTTCGCCGGGATGAGCGTGACGCTTCTGGGGGCAGGCTTTGCCGGTGAGCTGTCGCCCAAGTTGGCCGCCGCCGCCTTGCTTGCAACCGCCTTCTTCTGCACGGGTCTCGATTCCGTCGGCGGTGTCGTCTTCTACCGCGCCGTCAAGGCCCGCGAGCGCGCGCCGATGACGGCCGTCTACCGGACCTATTTGGAGATCGGCGATCTCATCCCCAACCTGATCTACGGCATCATCCTGCTGTGGCTGCCGTTGGGTGCTGTCTTTGCCGCCGACGGCCTGGCCTGCGCCGCCTTCGCGGCAGTGTGCTGGCGGTATCTGCCGAGGGGGATGTGAGCGAGAGCCCCGCAGCGCCTTTGGCTTTGAGGTCTGGCCCGGCACGCGCTATACAGCCTGCAACGCACCGCCAACGGACCTGGGCCCGCTCATGGAACAACTGCTCGGCAACTATCTCGCGCTCGTCATATTCATCGGCGTCGCGGTCGGTCTCTCGCTTGCCTTGACCATCGCGCCGTTTCTGATCGCCATTCGCAATCCGGATCCAGAGAAGGTGTCGGCCTATGAATGCGGCTTCAACGCCTTCGATGATGCGCGGATGCAATTCGACATCCGGTTCTATCTGGTGTCGATCCTGTTCATCATCTTCGATCTCGAAGTCGCCTTTCTGTTCCCCTGGGCAGCGGCATTCAGGCATATGTCGGACTATGGCTTCTGGGCAATGATGATATTCCTGGCTGTGCTGACCATCGGCTTCGTCTACGAGTGGAAGAAGGGAGCGTTGGAATGGGATTGATCTTGCCCGGCCAGAGCCAGCCTGTGATGGAGACGGCTCGCGACGGCGCGGCTGGGGGCATTGGCGCGCGCGATCCGAAACTCGATCCTGCGCTGATGAGCGAGATCAACAACGATCTCGCCGACAAGGGCTTTTTCACAACCTCCGCGGATGCCCTCATCAACTGGGCGCGGACCGGCTCGCTTATGTGGATGACGTTTGGCCTCGCCTGCTGCGCCGTCGAAATGATGCAGACAGCCATGCCACGCTATGACCTGGAGCGCTTCGGCTTTGCCCCTCGCGCCTCTCCGCGCCAGTCCGACGTGATGATCGTCGCCGGCACGCTTACCAACAAAATGGCGCCCGCCCTGCGCAAGGTCTATGACCAGATGCCCGAGCCGCGCTACGTCATCAGCATGGGCAGTTGCGCCAATGGCGGCGGCTACTACCATTATTCGTACGCCGTGGTGCGCGGCTGCGACCGCATCGTGCCGGTGGACATCTACGTCCCCGGCTGCCCACCGACCGCCGAGGCGCTGGTCTATGGCGTGCTGATGCTCCAGCGCAAGATCAGGCGGACGGGGACGATCGCGCGGTAGCGTTGAACTCCAATCGAAGGACCTTCATTTGTCATCCTCGGGCCGAGCCCGAGGATGACAAATTAAGAATGGCAAGAATGATATGGCTCGATCCTTCAGCTCATCACCCCCATCATCACCAGGCTGATGAGCAGCCCGCCGATGAAGGCGCGATAGATCGCGAAGGGCCAGGACGAGAACCGCTCTAGCACTCGCATCAGCCCCCAGATCGCCGCGAAGGCCGAGATCGAGCCGATCACCAGGCCAACCGCCAGGACGGACCAGCCGTGCGCATCGAGATGCGCTTTGTAGAGCTTGTACAACTCATAGAGGCCGGCAAGCGCGATCGCCGGCAGACCCAGCAAGAAGGAGAAACGGGCCGCCTCCTCCCGCTCCAAGCCTAGGAACAGGGCTGCCGTCAGCGTCGAGCCCGACCGCGACACGCCCGGAATCAGCGCACCAACTTGCGCAAGCCCGACAACCGCGGCGTCGCGCCAGGTGACGTCGCCCATGTGCCTGGTATGTCGCGCCATGATCTCGGCCAGCGCGAGCAGCACCGCCATGACGATGCAGGCGATGCCGATGACAAACAGCCCGCGCAAGGGCGAACCACAGGAATTCAGTGTCGAGGACAGCAGGGCTCCAGCGATGACAATGGGGATGGTCGCACCCGCGATCCACATCGCCATCTTGAAGGCCGGGTTCGTGAAATCGCGCCGTACCAGGGCACCAAGCGAGCCGCCCACCAGCAACCGCACGTCGCTCCAGAAATAGCTCACAACCGCCGCCAGGGCCGCAAGTTGCATGGCAGCCGAAAACGCCGAGCCCGGATCCTGCCAGCCAAGCAGCGCTGGTACGATCCGCATGTGGGCGGTCGAGGAGATCGGCAGCAGCTCCGTGATCCCCTGGACGACGCCGAGAATCGCGACCTTGGCATAACCTAGTGCGACAAATCCCGTGTCCAAGCCGTCCGTGCAAGCGTCCGCCATGCTGTCCCCTCCCCAACCGACCGGAGCCTTATAGCGAGGAATCACGGTTGGGCGGGGCGACATAGGGTTGCAGCACGACGGCCTGCCGTTTGCGCGGGCGCGCCTAATAGGTTACCAACGCCGGGGTTCGAACCATGGGGCATGGCGATGCAAGGGACACTGGAAGAGCTCGGCTCAAAGACAGCCAGCGCGCTTGGCACCGCCGCGACAGCCAGCCGGATCGCGCATGGCGAGCTGACCGTGACCGTGGCGCGGGATCAGATCGTGCCGGTGCTCACCAAGCTGCGCGACGATCCTGAGTTGCTTTTTGAGGTCTTGATCGACATCTGCGCCGTCGACTACCCCGGCCGCGCCAACCGGTTCGACGTGGTCTACCATCTGCTCAGCCCGCGACTCAACCAGCGCATCCGCCTCAAGGTCGAGACTGACGAGCAGTCGCCGGTAGCCTCGGCGGTTGATGTGTTCGTCGCCGCCAACTGGTTCGAGCGCGAGGCGTTCGATCTCTACGGCATCCTGTTCACCGGCCATCCGGACTTGCGCCGCATCCTCACCGACTACGGCTTCAAGGGCTATCCGTTGCGCAAGGATTTCCCGATGAGCGGGTATGTCGAGGTGCGCTACGACGACGAACAGAAAAAGGTCGTATACGAGCCGATCAAGCTGACCCAGGAGTTCAGAAGGTTTGATTTCGAGAGCCCGTGGGAGGGGGCGGGGATACTGCCGGGGGATGAGAAGGCGAAATAGGCAGCGGTGCGCAGGCAGCAGGCAGCGGGAATGAGAGTCCAATGGACGACAATGGCCAATCCATCCGCTCCTATCGCGACCTGGTTGTTTGGCAAGATGCAATGACTTTGGCTGAACTTTGCTATCGGCTGGTGGCAAAATATCCGAGGGATGAATTGTACGGAATAACCTCACAAATACGCCGGGCAGCTGTTTCGATCCCGAGCAATATTGCCGAAGGATATGGCCGTGAGTCCTCGGGCTCCTATGTTCAGTTCCTCAAGACTTCGCGCGGCTCGTTGAGAGAGCTTGAGACGCAACTCACGCTGTCGGAGCGAATTGGGTTGGCCCAGGCCGACGAAGTGATACGAGTGTTGGAGCAATGTGACTCAGTAGGCAGAAAACTCCACGGATTGATAGCATCCGTTCAAAGGTCAGAAGGCCTTCAATGATCGAATTCAAAAGTTGTTCTCCCGTTGCCCGTTGCCTGCTGCCCGCTGCCCTCCAGCTTTTGACCGAAACACGGTAGTCTCCCATGCCCCAAACCGACATCCGCCAGTTCAACATCAACTTCGGGCCGCAGCATCCTGCTGCCCATGGCGTGCTCAGATTGGTTCTTGAACTCGACGGCGAGGTGGTCACTCGCGTCGACCCCCATATCGGCCTGCTGCATCGCGGCACGGAAAAGCTGATCGAGCAGCGCACGTACTTGCAAGCCCTCCCCTATTTCGACCGGCTCGATTACGTCGCACCGATGAACCAGGAGCACGCGTTTTGCCTCGCCATCGAAAAGCTGCTGGGACTTGACGTGCCGCGCCGTGCCCAGCTCATCCGCGTGCTCTATTCCGAGATTGGGCGGCTCTTGTCGCATCTGCTGAACGTCACGACGCAAGCCCTAGACGTCGGGGCGCTGACACCGCCGCTGTGGGGGTTCGAGGAGCGCGAGAAGCTGATGGTGTTCTACGAGCGCGCCTCGGGCAGCCGGATGCACGCGGCCTATTTCCGCCCCGGCGGCGTGCATCAGGACTTGCCGCCAAAGCTCGTCGACGACATCGAGGCGTTCTGCATCAGCCACCCCAAGGTGCTCGACGACATCGAGGGCCTGCTCACCCACAACCGCATCTTCAAGCAGCGCAATGTCGACATCGGCGTGATCTCGCTGGCCAACGCTTTTGCCTGGGGCATGTCTGGCGTCATGGTGCGCGGCTCGGGCGCGGCCTGGGACCTGCGCAAGGCACAGCCCTACGAATGCTACGCCGAGATGGATTTCGACATCCCCATCGGCAAGAACGGCGATTGCTACGACCGATATTTGATCCGCGTGCTGGAGATGCGCGAGAGCGTCAAGATCATGCGCCAGTGCATCGCCAAGCTGCGTGAGCCGGCGGGCCAAGGTCCCCATGTAGCCGACAACAACAAGATCGTGCCTCCCAAGCGCTCCGAGATGAAGACCTCGATGGAGAGCCTCATCCACCATTTCAAGCTCTACACGGAGGGCTTTCATGTTCCGGCGGGCGAAGTCTATGCGGCGGTCGAGGCTCCCAAGGGCGAGTTCGGCGTGTACCTGGTGGCTGATGGCTCCAACAAGCCCTACCGCTGCAAGATCCGCGCTCCGGGCTTTGCCCATCTCCAGGCCATGGACTTCATGAATCGCGGCCATATGCTGGCCGATGTCAGCGCCGTCCTCGGCAGCCTCGACATCGTGTTCGGCGAGGTGGACAGGTAGGCTGCGCGCGGGTAGCGTCGTGACCCCGGGAGCCGGCTTAGCTCAGTTGGTAGAGCACCTGATTTGTAATCAGGGGGTCACAGGTTCAAATCCTGTAGCCGGCACCAATAAAATCATGGACTTGTCTAAAGATTATCTCACAAGGAAAAAGTGCGGGGGTCCCGTGGGGGTCTCGAAGAACGAAGCTAGCCGTGGACATCAATGGACGGGTCGGGAGTGAACGCAGTCAAATCGCTGGCTTGCAGCATTGAGCAATCCATTGATTGGCGGAGTGCCGGGCAGCACCGGAATTGCGAGTGCCTAATGTCGAGTGGTGGTCTGTGATCGCCGCCTTGCTGAAATCCCAAGCGATCAAGGCAGGCAGCTAAGGTAGAGTGCTCTCGGACCGTGGCCGTAAAGTTCCGAACAATCTTCTTGTTCCGACCCGCAATTTGGTCCGGCACAACCAATTTCAGGACCGGCACGGATCAGGACCGCAGGGGATTCGCTCGTGGTGACCACAAGCTTGATCGCAGGCTGAGGTAGTTTGACAACAGTGCCAGATGCGTTTCCGTCGGCGGCAGTTCAATCAACCGGGTCTCTGCTCTCCAAGTGAACGGGAGTCTTTCTGCGGTTCACAGCAGGTCCTGAAGCAAGATGCGGTCGGGCCGCATACGCAGGCACGACTCCAGCAACTCCTTGGTACCAACGTTGGCGAGGCCCAAGGCGCCCTTGGAACAGAACAGTGAACCGCCCCGGGTTTGCCGGAGGCTCCAACTCTTGAGAGACTGGAGCCATGACGAACGATTCGAAATCCCAAAAGTTCTCGCCGGAGGTGCGTGAGCGCGCTGTCCGAATGGTGCT
>Ga0075021_10000432_pt1 | contig 22472 bp, 16 predicted proteins | sample ColStrG_CSR_2012_FD_72749 | JGI IMG/M metagenome (GOLD analysis project Ga0075021, IMG submission 72749) | Freshwater sediment microbial communities in response to fracking from Pennsylvania, USA - Cold Stream Run_MetaG_CSR_2012 | ecosystem: Environmental > Aquatic > Freshwater > Creek >...
GACCGGAGCTCGGGGCGCTCCGAGACGAGCCGGACGGTCAGCTCGCCCCGGTATGAACCGGGCCGCGAGGGAGCTTGAAGCTCGAGCACGGCGCTTCGCGAGTCCCCGGCAGTCAGGCTGCCGAACACGAGCAGCGGCTGTGGGGCCGGCGCCTCGCGGCACGGCCATAGCCAGTCGATTCTCCAGTGCTCCATCGTGCAGGGCGGCGACATCGCAGCGCCGAGATTCGTCAGTGTGAGCGTCAGCGCGGCCGTGCCGCCGGCTGGGACGCGGAGAACCGCCGGCGCGGTGACGCGCACGGCGAGAGCCGGCGGCGGACAGAGCTGACCGGGCCGATAGGCGACCGGCTCCACCGTCACCTCGGTCAGCGCGTCCGAGCCCTCCTCGAGCACATCGATGACCGCGACCCCGAGCAGCCGCAGGACCCGGATCGCCTCGCCGATCGACTGGGCCGCGACGTCGGGCTCGTTGGCCGGGCTGAGAGGTCCGCACCGCACGAAGTCGAACTGCTCGTCGGCAAATCTGTGTGCGCTGGTCGCATCGGCCACGTCGCACCGGGCGAACTCGTCAGCCAGCGCGCGGAGGAATGCCGGTGATCCGCCCTGCATCACCAGAGCCCGGTGACGTATGAGCGGCGCATGACGCTCCGCCTCGGCAAGCATCAGCCGCAGATCAGATCGTGCTCGGTCGTCCTCCAGCTCATCACTGGCGAACGGAGGTTGCGCCACCGGAACCGCGTTCGCGCGCCATCGCCCCCGAGTCAGGGCGAGTCCACGTGCTCGAGGTAGAGGATAAGCGCGGGATTCAGCAAGTTCACAGGTGCGCCTGCTCCGATCTGCTGGAACTGCGTCGTGCCTTGCTTGAGCTTCGCGATCACCTCATGGGGCTCGTCGACGAGCACCAGTCCGGACTCGGCTGAAAACACGACCTTCGTGGCCATGGAACGACTCCTTTCGCGATCGAATGATCGTTGACGTCGAGAGCGCTGCAGCCGGCGGCCTGGGCGTCCGATACCTGTGAAGAGTGATGTTCGAACCGCCTGAGCCGAGCACCGTTACGGCCGGTGAGATCCTTGGGACAGACTGGGTCGGCTGGCCGTGGGGCGAGATCCTCGAGGTGTCTCTCGACAGCCCGGCGGCCGGTCCACTGACGGACCCTCTGTCGCTTCGGATCGACGGCTGGATCGTCGGCGCGTCCAAAGCGGCTCGCAACGTAACCGCGTTGATCCATCCATATCCCCCCGACGGCCTTCCGTTGCTGAACATGCCGGTGTCCTTCGTGCGTCAGGATGTGCTGGCACGGTTTGCGGACCTCCGGGCGAACGCGCCCACGGGCTTTGGGACGATCCTTTCGACGGCCGGGCTTCCCAGGCGATTCGAGATCTCCCTCGAGGCGCGATTCGATGACGGCTCGGTGGAGCGCTTCGCGCGCGTGCGCGGCACGCATGAGCCGATCGACACCGGGTTCAAGCCGGCCCTGCATCCGCTGATGGTCACCAGCCTTGGACGTACTGGCACCACCTGGTTGATGCGTCTGCTCGCCAAGCATCCCCAGATCGCCGTCTACGACGCATACCCGTACGAAGCGAGGGCGAGCACATACTGGCTGCACGCATTCGACGTGCTGGCCGAGCCGAGCGACAGCGGCCTCGCCGACAAAGACGGTTTTCACCTGGACCGGACAGCCGTGAGAAACAACCCGCTGTACGAAAGCTGCTGGGGCGACAGCCTCGCGCTTGGCTGGCTCCGCGGTGAGTACGTCATCCAGGCGGCCCAGTTCGCACAGAAAGCGACCGAGGGCTTCTACAAGATGGTCGCTGCGCGGAATGGTTGCTCCGATCCATGCTGTTTCGCCGAAAAGTTCCATGTTGGGCGCGGGCGCTGGATTGCGCGAAGTCTCTACCCGGGCGCGAGCGAGATCGTGCTGGTTCGCGATCCTCGCGATGTGTTCTGCTCGATCTTGGCGTTCAATGACAAGCGCAACACGGTCGGCTTCGGCCGCCAGGAGGTGACGAGCGACCAGGAGTTCGTCGGCACAGTCGGGCTCGACTTCACGCGACTGTTGTCCGTTCTGGACGAAGATCCGGACGGAATCCATCTGGTGCGGTACGAGGATCTCGTCACCGAACCGATTCGGACGCTCGAGGGAGTCGTCGAGAACGCCGGCCTTGATGCTTCGACCGCCATCATCCGGCGGATGCTTGAAGAGGCTGCTCGCGACGCGCCGGAACTCGTGCTGCATCGAACGTCCGCTGACGTGCGCAGCTCAATCGGACGTTGGCGCACCGATCTGCCGCCCGAGCTGCAAAATCACTGCAACGTATCGTTCGCTGCGATAGTGGAGCGGCTCGGCTATGAACCTGCATGAGCAGCGGTGGAGAACGAACGCAGTTCGATACCTGCTTTCCGGATTGCGACACGGACTGAGGGGTCGCACAGCACCGCCAGCTCGAGCGGGCGCTCGTGCGCGTAGCTCGAAGCGAGCTCGGGCTCGACGGCTGGGTGACAGCCCAGCTCGGTGACCCCCTCTGGCAGCCTCGAGAGCAGACCGATGAGGCGCTCAGAAGTGATGCCCTCGGGGTATGGTTCGCCGCGCCCGGATTGCCCGTAGAACTCACCGCAGTACGAAACCACGGGACTGAACGCGCGAACCGGCACGCCGAGCGCCGCCCCGGCCGCCACCAGCGCCGAGCGCGCCGGCTCCTCCAGGTGGACGTGCTGATGAGAGTCCAGGTGCGTCGGGTCACGTCCGAGCAGGCTTCTGAACAGAACAAGCTGGCGCTCGAGTTCATGCTCGACGGACGGTGGCGTGGGATCATCGATGACCTCATAGACGGGGCGCCATTCGCCGTCGAATGTCCACTCGGACAGATCGAAGTGCAGTCCGACCGACAGTGAGTTGCGCGGATGCGCCCACTCGGCTGCCGCTGCGGCCGCTGGCCATCGCACCATCAGGCTCGCGCTGGTCACGATTCCGTGCTCGTGTCCCTTGACGATGCCTGCGTTGATGCCCTCGCTGCGGCCAAAGTCGTCGGCGTTGACGATCAGTACTCGCGTGGGTGTCATGATCATCCTCAGCTGAGCTGGGCCGCAGCGGTGCGCGCCTCGAGCGCCCAGTCGAACGCCTGGTGTGTGGGTGGCTCCCACCGCGCAAGCCACCCGAGCCATCTGACCGCGAGGTGAAGCCGGGCAGACACCAGCAGCAGCTCGAACTGCTCAGCGGGAGCAGTGGCGGGTGCGGCGTCACGGTAGGCGTCGATCATGCGCGACGCGAGCCGGCTCGGAAGGCCGGTGAGAAGCGCCGCGAGGTCGATCACCGCCGCGCCGAGCCCCGCCAACTCGAAATCGACAACGCAGACGCCCGGTGCGCGGCCGCGTGTGACGAGCACATTGGCGGGGTAGAAGTCACCGTGGATGAATACCACAGGTGTCGCCGCGAGCAACCCGACCGCTCGGCGATGCGCGGCCGACAACTCATCCAAGCCCGCCGCCGGTGCCAGGCGCGAGGCGCGCCGGAGCCAGCCGGCGTAGAACCGGCGGTCGTAGCGCAGCCAGTTCTTGCTCGCCGGCGGACGGAGTCGGTGAAACCTCGCAAGCCAGGTGGCCGCCGCGACCCAGTCTCGAGCGTGCGCCGACTGCCACAGCGGCTCGCCCTCGACAGCCTCGACGAACAGCCAGAAGCGGCGTCTGTGTTCATCGTTGCGAAAGCCGAGCAGACGCGGCGTCGAGATCTCCGGCCGCTCGCGCAACATCCGGTAGACCTCGATCTCCCGCCGGGGGTCGAGCACGGACCGGGGCGCGCGGTGCCTCGCCGCAGGGCTCAGGTCCTTGAAGATGACCGAGCGCAGGCGCCCGTCGACCGTCAGGAGATCGAGCCTGCGAAGCCGACAGCTCGAGCGCAGAGGATGCTCCCGGACACCGATCAGCTGGGCGGCGCCCGGAAGCTCGCCGATCGCATCGTGAAGTTCTGCGCCGACGGTCATCACTGAGGCTGCACCTCGTCGATCATCTGCTCCAGGACCCGCCTTGAGTCGAGATGGGACTCCGCGATCTCCCGCGCGGCGCGCGCGTGTGACGTGTAGTCGCATGCGACCGCCTCGATCGCTTCCACCGCCCCGTCCAGCGATCCGAAGCAGAGCAGTCCCTGGCCGGATGGCAGGCGGGACCCGAACCCGGTGTCGTGGCAGACGACCGGGCGACCGCTCGCCAGGTAGCAGGCGCTGCGGTCGCTGAACCAGCCGCAGCGCGAGCGCACGTACCCGGCTTTTGCGATCCCGATCTCCGCCTTGGATGTGGCGATGAAGCCACGGTAGGCGGCGGTGCTCGACGCGACCCGCGCCGGATCCGCGAGGTGCCAGCCCTGGGCTCCGAGCATCCTGAGGTCGGCCTTTTCGTCAGGGTGGATGGCGAGCGCCAACCTGAACTGCTCGGGGCTGCGCAGCGGAAGCTCCGACAGGAGGCGCAGAGAATGGGCCTTCTGGCCGTAGAACACGCCGCCGGCGTGGATCGACCCGTACGAGCGCCAGTTTCCGATTGTCGTGTATGCACCCGCAGGCGCGAGTGGGGCCACGGGCCAGCGCTCGAGCACGACGGGTGGAACGGTCGGCCGCCACCGCAGCCCGAAGGTTGGAACCGTGCAGTCGGGTTCGCCGACGGTCACCCCGACGGTGAAGTGGTGCGTGTGAGCGGAGAAGCCGCGGTCAACCCCCCCGGCGTGCCAGAACTGGTTGAACGCGGGGTCGACGTCAAGGTAGACGCGGGTCGAGAACAGCTCGAGCAGCGCAGGATCTCTCAGCACGCCGGAGATGTTCAGCAGCAGGTCGGCGTCTGCGCAGACGCGGCGGATCGTGCGGCGTGTCGCGCCGACGCCCGCACGGTCACGATCGCCGCCGAGCAGTAGGGCCGCCTTTCCAGCCAGCCCGAACTCTGCCACCGTTCGCTCGAACCACGCGCGAATCGGACGCAGCGATCGGCGACTCGCCGCGGCGGCGTCCGCGATCGGCTCCAGCGCCCAGACGTCGTAACCGAGCTCGCACAGACCGAGCACGTACTGCATCACCGCCCAGGTGGCGCCGGCCTGCCCGGAGACGTCGGCGAACCGGCCGGCGACGACGATTCGTCCGCGAGGGGTCACATCACCTCCTCAAGCAGGCGGCTCAGCACGGTGTCCGAGTCGAACCGCTCCTCGGCGAGCGCACGCGCGGCTCGGGCGTGGTCGCCGAAGTTGCGCTCGAGCGACCCGAGCGCCGCCGCTGCCGACTGCGGGTCGGTGAAGGTCAGCAAGCCGCGTCCGGTCTCGACCGTGTCGGAGAAGCCGGTATCCTGCACGACCGCCGGCTTGCCGGAAGCCAGATAGCGAGTTGTGCGGTCGCTGAACCAGCCGCTCTGGGTCTCGACGTAGATTCCCTGGGCGACCGAGAACTCCGCGGCCGAATCCTGCACGTAGCGGCGAAACGCATCGGGGTCGCCCGCTGCGGACCGCGGATCGGCGAGCGTCCAACCTGCCGCGTTCAGGTGCTCGCACTCGTGGTGCTCGGCGGGATCGATCTCCAGAGCGATCTCCAGCGCGCGTCCGGCGAGCGAGGGGACGCTCGCGAACGCGCGCAGCTGGTGCGCCTTCTGTCCGTAGAGGATGCCGTTGTGCTCGAGGCGCCCGTAGGGCCCTCGCCAGCTCGCGACGGTCGTCACTCGGTCAAGCCCGGCGCTCGGCTGCACCGGCCAGTCGTCCAGCACGACGGGAGGCAGGAGCGGTCGCCAGAACACGCCGGCCGTGGGGATCCGGCAGCCGGCCCTGCCGATTCGGGTGCCGAACGTGTAGTAGGCCCGGTGCCCGGCGAGCCGGTCGCCAAGCGCTCCGGACAGGTGCCAGAGCTGCGTGTAGCCAGGGTCGTCGTCGATATAGACAGCGGTTGAGATCGCGCGCCGGAGCTCGGGGATCTGGAGGTGTCCGCTCATGTTGATCAGGACGTCTGCCCGTTCGGCGACCGCGAGCAGCCGATCCCAATCCAGCCCGCCGGCCAGCGGGCTGGATCGGGAGTCGAACAGCCCAGCGTGGGCGCGATCGCCCCACGCGGCGAACACGGCCTCGAAGAACGCCTTCCCTGAAGCGGATGCGCCGGCGGCGAGCTGCTCCACGAAGTAAGCCTCGACTCCGAGACGCTCCAGTCCGCGTGTCCACGACAGCCTGGCCCAGGCGTTGCCGCCGTTGCCGGGCTTGTTGGCCAGCGCGCCTGCCACCAGAGCGATCATCGGTACTGCACCGCCGCGAGCAGTTCGGTGAGGACGGCATCGGAATCGAAGTAGCGTTCCGCGATCGACCTCGCGGCGCGTGCGTGCCGTGTGTAGTCGGCGAGGATCGCCCGGGCGCCGTCAATCGCGCCGGAAGGGGAGGTGAATGTCAACAGGCCCCGGCCCGTGGGGTAGAGGCCGTCGAGCCCGGTGTCCGTTGCCAGCACGGGCCGGCCGCTGGCCATAAAGCAGGCGCTGCGGTCGCTGAACCACCCGCCGCGCGTCCGCACGTACATCTGCTTGGCCACCATCAGCTCGGCGGCATGCGCTCGGATGAAGCGCCGGTAGGACGCTGGGTCCGCGGTCGCGGGGGCCGGCTTCACAAGCCCCCAGCCGCCGTCGCGCAGAAGCTCAGCGTCGGCGCGATCGGCGTGATCGATGTCGAGGGCCGCTTCGAAGGAGGCGGCCGTGCGCGTGGGAAGCTCGGCGAGCGCGCGGAACTCGTGTACACGCAATCCGTAGGTCTCGCCACCATATTCCACCGGGCCTGTCGGTCCGCGCCACGCGCCGACGGTGGCGAAACCGATGCGCGCTGGGGCTTTCATGGCCGGCCATTGCTCGAGCACGACGGGGGGTCTGGTCACGATCCATCGCAGTCCGCAGGTAGGGATGACGCAATCGCCCGCGCCGATGCGGCCGGCGACCGTGGCGAAGACGTCGTGACCGGCCAGCACGTCGGCCAGCCCGAGCTCGCGCCACATCTGCGGGAAACCGGGATCGAGATCGAGGAACACGCGCCGGCGAGCCGCGGCCAGGATCTCCGCATCATCGAGGAAACCGCTGATGTTGATGAGCGCGCACGCCGTGCGCGTGCGGGCGATCGCCTCACGACGGGTGATGCCGGCGATCGGCTCGCCGTTGTGATCGAGCACGATGAATGAATCCGAAAGGTGATAGCGCCGCAGGACGCTGGTCAGCCGGCGAAGCTCATGGGAGCGCTTGAGAGCACCGCCAGCCGGCGGGTCGTTGAGCATCTCGGGGCGGAGGCGGTCGACCAGCAGGACGTCGTGGCCGAGTCGCCGGAACCCGAGCAGGTACTGGAGAAACACCCAGAGGTGCCCTCCGTAGGAGGGATTCTGCGCGGCTGAGCCGGCCACCACGACGCGTTCAGGCCGCCGGGGGCTCACGTCAGCGCAATGCTCTGCGCCGCCCGCCGCCGAGCGGCAGCCTTGCGTGCGCCCGCCGCCTTCGACTTGCCCCGGCCGAGTGGATAATCGAACATCGCCAGGGCAGGACCGAAGGCATCCTCAGCCGCCTCGAGTAGCTCGTCGCTCATGTCGTTTCGGAAGCGGCCGACCGACTCCTCACCCGTGCTCGTCGTGCGGTGGACGGCGAGCTCCGCCGTATCGTCGGTGGCTGAGCTGACCATTTCGCGCCTCAAAGCCGCGTCGGAACTGAGGCCCGCGTGCGTGAGGATGCCCGCGAGGGTCTCCCCGGGGCGAGTGACGAGATCCTCGTAGCGAACCACGAGACCGGCTGTCTCCCGCTCCCGCACGTAGGACGCCAGGCGCGCCACCGACGGGGCGAGCGCCACGACGAAATCCTCGTCGGTGGAGACGAGGTCACGTCCGTAGGAGATCCGGCCGGATTTGTCGTGGAAGGCGAGCATCGAGCAGGCCATGTCGCGGAAGTCCCGGACGAGCAGGATCTCGCGCCCCGCTGGGTACAGACTCGCGTGCGTACGGGCCATGTCACCGGGTTCCAGCTTCTCTGCGAAAAACCGAGGCTCCGTGATGCCGGCCGCGGCGGCGGCGCTGGAGTAGAAGCCGGACGTCGAGCGCCTGCAGAAGTCTGCGAGTCCCTGTACGTAGTCGGTGCCCAGCCACGTGGCGAGCTCCGGCGAGTCGGTCGCGGGTGCGTCGTTCATCGGGTGAGCGCCGACCCACCCGAGGCGGCTGTCGAAGGACTCTGCGCTGGCCGAGGCGATCGAGTCAGCCGGTTCGGCGAGCACGCGGAACATGTGCGTCCAGTAGGCGGCGGGCCGCGTTGCGAATGGGTGCCCGCCGTGGACGATCACTTCCGGGTGGCGCCGCAGCATGCCCATTACCAGCGTGGAACCCGAGCGCCCCAGCCCGGTGACCGAGATCGGCTGGATAACCCCGGCTTGCGCGAGCGCGAGCGCGAGCCGCGACCGGTGACCGCGAATCAGCGCGAACGGCACGCGGTGCCCATTCTCGAACCCTGCTTCGAGTCGGAGCACGAAGCTGTCCGGTAGCCAGGCCCCGCCAACCCGCACGCGGAAGCCCGACCGCTCTGCGCCGGGGAGATCCGGGTGCGCCCACGCGACATCGAGCCGCTCGATGTCGACCGGCACCGATCGGACGGCCGCGTGCTGATGTACCACTTCGACGCTCGAAACCGGAGCCTCGTGGCCCACGACCCAGCCGGATATCTGCAGCCACCAGAGATCGGTCGCGGTCTGTTCGGTCGGCACCTCCACACTCGCGCCGGCGATGTGATCCGAGCCATCGGCAAGCGGGACGACGTCATCGATCTGGATCAGCGCCATTGATCGGCTCCTTTGCTCGTTTGACAACCAGCGTTGCTCCGTTCGGCCCCCCGCCGCGCGCCCGCTTGCGCAGCAGTGACAGCTCGTGCGCCAGGCCGATTGATTGCAGCTCCAGGCGCGCCGTGCGATCGCGTTGCTCGGCAAGCGCGCGGCGCAGCGTCGAGAGCTCGGAAGGCAGCGACTCGCCGCTTGTGCCGAACCAGGCGAGCGTCGACTTCAATCTCCGGTCAAGCGTCGCCGCGGTGCGCTCGAGCTGCTCCAGGCGCTCGGCGGCGGCCGCCGCGTCCGCTTCCGCCTCTCGTCGCAGCGAGCCGAGGGCGGCGGAAATCGGCTCGGCCATGGCCGAGCTCCACGCGTCCGTGAGGACGCCCCTGCCGTGGGGCCCGCCACGAGGGTCGGCCAGCTCCTGCTCGAGCCGCGCGACCCGCGCGGACAGGTCCGCGCGCCTGGGCCTCGCGAGCCTGACGATCGTGCCCGTATCAGGCTCGTCGAACAGGGTCTCGTAGCGGCTTTCGAGATGCTCCCGCAGCCCATCGTAGTGATCAAGCCACCAGCCGCTGGACGCAGGAATCACCAGGTATGAAGCGCCGTTGGCCTTTAACTGCTCCAGATGTGACACCGCCGCCTCGCTGTCGGCTGGGTAGTAACCGGCGTAGGTGCCGTCGCCTGCGCGGGGAAAGTGCCACGCGTGCCTGGAATCGAGCTCGAGCAGTTGGTGATCGCCGCGGCTGACGATCGCGATCGTCGCGCCCTCCGGTGTGTTGGTCTGGATCGCGAGGCCAAGACGCTCGACGAGTGCGACGTAGCCCGGGTAACCCTTGGTAGCTGGCGGCCGGAACCGCGATCGTCCGTCTACGCTCGCAGCACAGCGCCCCGCGATTACAGCCATCCGCGCGTCGATCACCTCCCCGACACTCGTCGCCGAGAAGTGCTCCTCGATGTCCAGCTTGCCGCGCCGTGCCTTTGCCCTCGCCTCGCGCCGGTTCTCGAACACGTGGCGCATCAGCTTCGCCGCATGCTCCGTCGAGGGATCGGCCCAGGTCTGCCCGGCGAGATACGGGCCGACATCGCGCGCCAGCTGCGTCAGCTCGTAGTCGACCGGGTAGCTGTTCGCGCCATTCATGAAGTCGGTGTTGCCCGACCAGCCGGTGGCGATCACCGGCTTGCTGTGTGCCATCGCGTCGCTGATCGTGATTCCGGTGCCTTCGGAACGGTGCAGCGACACATACGCGTCGCAGCCCGCGAGCAGGTCCACGACGTCCCGAGCCGGCCAATAGCCGGCCCGGATGTCGACTCGGTGGCCCTTCGTCCGCGCGGTCATCTCCGCCATCGCCGCCTCGTCTGCGTGGGCGTTTACGCATTTGATCACCAGACGTGCCTGGTCGCGCGAGGTGAACGCGCGCGTGAACGCGTCGATCACCGCGAGCGGGTTCTTGCGCTCGAAGAAGCTGTGGAAGTCGAAGATGAACGTGAACACGAACTCCTCGGGGTCCGCTCCGATCAGCTTGCGCCCACGGCTGCGCGTGCCGCGCCTGTCCACCGAGAGAACCGGGGGCACCACGACTACGGGCATCGGTGCCACCTTCGCGAGTGCACTGGCGATGAACGAGGTGCCGACCCAGACCTCGTCGTACCACGGGAAGCGGTCGTGCCACTCGGCCGGAAAGCTCGGAAGCTCCCAGGCCCACACGCCGATGTTGTAGCGAGTCCGGAAGTTGTCTTCGCCCAGCTCCTCGGCCACCCGAAAGTGCTCGTCGGCGTTGACCACCACGAGGTTGACGCCGTAGCGCCACTCATCGTCGGTGGCGCGAATCGTCGGGTCCTCGGTCCTGTTGACCGTCAGGTGGCTGATGTCGATCAGAGACGTTGCGATGCGAGCGCTGCTCAGTGCCCGCACGTAGCCTCGTGCAGCAGCGCCGAGGCCGCTCTCACTGCGCAGGTAGGCGATCACATTCATGCCGGAGGCGTCGAGCGGGTGACCGGGACGCGTCGGTGCGGCCGCTGCCCGCGCAGACACGCTCGCGGCCAGCTCACTCTGCGGAGGGCGATGACCCCCGCTGCCCGGCTGCAGCGGAACGCTCTGCAGATCGATCACCTGACCGTTCCCGTCTGCGCGCACCAGACGCGGGTCGTAGCGCTCCTCCTGCGCGCCCTGCGATTGCGCCCAGGTCAGGAATGCGTCGCGATCGCGACCGTCGACATCCGGGAACGCGGCGGCGAGGTCATACCGCAGCATGTAGATGCTGCTCAAGAACAGACTCAGGCGCTCCCCGCGCGGCTCCGTCGCCCAACGCAGGAACGACGACGAGCCATCGTCGGCGAACGGGTCGCCGAATCGCGCGCGAGACGGCTCGTCGAGCCCGAGGTACAGTTGGCGGAGCACCGGGTGCACGGCGATCCCGTTCGAGAAGCGGCTGTAGCCATACTCCCAGGCACAGGACGTCGCGTGGTCGTGCAGGTCGTGCAGCTCGGCGTACTCGGCGAGCAGTTGGGCGAGCGCAGGATGCTCGGCGACCGTGAATCGGTCCTGGTGCTTCGAGAAGTCCGTCGGCCGAGTCGGGTTGAAGCCCGAGAAGTGGAAGAAGGCCAGCGGCCTGCCGTTGATCAGGTAGGTCCCGTCGGTACGGCGGTCGAGCGCGCGGCTGTGGAGGTTCCAGTAGGCAACGTCGTAGGTGTCATCGCGCAGGACCGCCGCGGACGGGAACAGCCCGGGAACCAGATCGATCCAGCGCTGGTCGGTCATCAGGCCCTCGCTCGGGCTGACCCGGCAGAGATCCCGTAGTCGCTCTCCCCACCAGTCGAGCAGCTGCAGGCTCTCGTCGTGGCGGCGCACGGCGATGAAGCCGAGGTTGTAGGAGCCGGCGATCAGGATGTCCTGTTCGTTCGGCCGGTGGCCGTCGAGCGGGATCTGATCGAGAAGGTGCGGCACGAGCACGATCCCCGCGCGCCCGAGCGTGCGCCGCAGCTCGACCAGCGGACGGGCGATCAGAACGTCCGGGTCGAAGTATGCGACCCGCGACTCTCCTCGTACACAGAGCAGGTGATGCAACATCGCGGGCTTGACGGCCGTCGAGAGCTCGGTGACGTCGTACTTGAAGCACATCTCGTAGAACTGAGGCAGTTCGAGGTCCTCAGGCGCCACCAGCTCGATGTAGCCGGGCAGCTCGACGCCGGCCGGCAGTCGGTCGACGACCAACAGGTAGAAGCGTCCGTCCGGTTCGTGACGGGCGAACGACTCCGCCAGGATCCGAGCGTGCGAGAGGTAATTGCGACTCACGATCGTGCATGCCGCCATGCTCGACTTCACCCGTCTGCTGTTGTTCGACGCCGTCATGCTGCTCTCCGCTCGGAGTCAGTCAGCGGCGTGCCACGAAGAGCGAACAGCGCCCCGGCATGCTCGTCGTGGGCGAGTAGCGATCCGGTCTGCTCGAGGTGGCGTCGCAGGTCGGCGTAGTGCTCGAGCCACCACAGCGAAGGCTTGGGGATCAGCAGGTGGCTGGCGCCGAGTTCTCGAAGTCGCTCCAGCTCTGCGATCGCCTCGTCGGCGTCCGGCGGATGGAAGCCGGTGTACGCGCCCGCGGCATCCTGCGGGAAGTGGCGGCAGGTGCGCCCGGACAGCTCCAGCAGGCGCTCGTCCCCCTTGCTGACGACGAGGACGGTGCCGTCGGTGGGGACGAGCTCGCCGACCAACTCGCGGGCGCGCTGGATCATTCGCTCCCGCGCAGCCGATGGCCGCTGCCTGTGCGGACGCCAGCTGGTCGCCCACTTCTCGTTGTACATCCTCCGGTTCTGCTCAAACAGGGCGCCATACGCTCCGGTTCGCGCGAGCCAGCCGATTGACGCCTGTCCGAAGTGGTGAACGTAGACGTCCTCTGCGCAGGCGATCTCATACCCCGCCCGCCTGACGCGGGCCACGTAATCGTCGTCCTCGAACATTCCAAGCCCGAAGCGCTCGTCCAGCGGACCGACCTCGTCGTACACCGAGCGGCGCAGCGCGGCGCAGAACAGAGTCAGCGACCCGATCGGCGTTCGCTCCCTGGCGTGGGCGTCGGCTCGCCGGCGGGCGAGTTCGAGGAACTCGCCGTAGCTCGAGTAGTCCGTCTCGATCTGTGCCTCGGTCGCGGCGCGGTTGCTGACGGCGCCGATCAGCCCGAGGCCCTCGTCGACGAGATGGGCGCCGAGCGCCGACAGCCAGCCGGGAGCCACGATCGTGTCGTTGTTGAGCAGCACGAGCAGATCGCCACGAGCCGCAGCGAGCCCGAGATTCGCGGCAGCGGGAAAGCCGAAGTTGCACGCGCCCAGCTCGATCCGAATGCGCGCGTCAGCAGCCGCGAGCTCCTGAAGGTAGTCCTGGGTTCCGTCGAGCGAGCCGTTGTCGATCACGATCAGCTCGAACGGCACGAGATCGGCGCCGGCAAGAACGCTCTCCAGACACATTCTCGTGAACACGAGGTTCTCGCAGGTTGCGACGATCACGCTCACCTCGGGGAGGGGCACGCCGCGCCGAGCGGGGGCAGGAAGCGAGCGTGTCATCAGCGTGGTCGCGGTCGCACCCTGAAGCAGAGTCGGCCACCGGGACCGCGGCTTCAGCTCCAGGTCGGGCGGCAGCTGCGCTCCGTCGAGGACGGGCGACGTCGCGTGGGGGCGAGTAAGCGCGAGTTCGTCGACCAGCCTTCCGAGGACGCGCTCGGCGTCGAAGTGTTCGCGTGCAATCTGAAGCGCCGCCGCGGAGCTGGCTGCGTGATCGCGGTTGATTCGCTCGACAGCGTCCAGGATCTGCCCGAGCGTCGCAAACGCGAACAGGCCGTCGCCGGTCGGAAGCCGTTCTCCGAAGCCAGTGTCCTGGGTCACCACGGGGCAGCCGGCGGCAAGGTAGGTCGCGCTTCGATCGCTGAACCAGCCACTGCGCAGACGTACGTTCTGGTCCTTGGCCACCGTGAACTCGCCCCGCGAGTCCACGATGTAGCGGCGGTAGGAGTCGGCGTCGGCCGACAGCCGGGCGGCGTCCCGGACACGCCAGCCATGTTGCTCGAGCCATGCCCGGTCTTCCGCCGTGTCGCTGGCCAGAGCGAGCTCGAACCGCTGCTCGGTGTGATGCGGCAGCTCGACGAACTTGGCGAACTCGAGGTGCTTGCTCCAGTGGTAGACCTCGCCGCTCAGGTTCACGTCGCGCCACTCCTGGCGCCAATTGCCGATCGTCGTGAAGAGCGAACGCCGGCCGAAGGGCGCCAGCGACCACTGGTCCAGGAGCACCGGGGGCACCGTCGCATTGATCCGGAGGCCCGGCGGCAGCGGCACTCGGCAGTCCGAGCGTCCGTAGTTGAGGCCGTAGGAGAAGAACGCGCAGTGCGCGTCCAGCATCGCGGCTGCGTCGGCGTCGCCGTTGAACAGCTGAACCTCCAGCTCGACCGGGTCGGTTTCCAGGTAGGTCAGCCTTCCCGTCGCGGTCAGCTCCTCACGCGGGAGCGTGCCGCCGTGGAGGTTGATGATCGTCGCAGCGTCGCGGTAAAGACGAGCCAGGCGGCGGCGGCTCAGTCCGAACACTTCTCCGTCGGCGTGTAACGCGTGAAGCGCCCAGCGGTCTGCCAGGTCCAATCGACGCATAACCGAGTCGATGTAGCCCGCGGCAAGCGCCGAGCTGTCGTCGTCGTCGCGCTCCATCAGCGTCGTCGGCGTCCGGGCGTGGGCTTCGACGTAGTAGACCTCGAAGCCCAGCCGCTCGAATCCCAGGAGGTAGGCCCCCGTGAGCCAGACCTCGCCGGCAACCGGCATCTTGCTGATCGAGCCGAGCAGGACGATCTTCTGGCGCCCACGGACGGCGGTCACGACATGGTCCCCGCCATTGCGATTGGCCAATCGACGAGCTGAGCGGCGTGCAGGCTGGCGAACAGGCCGCCCGAGGCGAGCAGCTCATCAGGGGCCCCTTGTTCAACGAGCCGGCCACGATCGAGCACCAGCACCCGGTCGACCCCGCGCAGCGTCGACAACCGGTGGGCCACCAGAAACGTCGTCCGGTCCGCCATCAAGCTGTCGAGGGCGTTCAGGATCGCCGACTCGGTACGCGAGTCAAGCGACGCGGTCGGCTCGTCCAGGATCAGGATCGGCGCATCCTTCAGGAACGCTCTCGCGATCGCGAGGCGCTGGCGCTCGCCGCCCGACAACTGCCGGCCCTGCTCGCCGAGCTCGGTCTCGTAGCCACCCGGCAGCGAGCGGATGAAATCGTGGATCTCGGCCGCCCGGGCGGCGGCGACGATCTCCTCGTCACTGGCCTCCAGCCGTCCGTACCTGATGTTGTACGCGATCGTGCCCGAGAACAGCATCGTGTCCTGATGCACGATGCTGATCGCGTGCCTGACGCAGTCCAGCGTCAGCTCGCGCACGTCATACCCGTCGATCAGCACGGATCCTGATTGGGGGTCGACGAACCTCGGCATCAGGTTCATGAGCGTCGACTTCCCCGCGCCCGTCGGGCCAACGATCCCGATCCGCTCGCCGGGCGTCACGTCGAACGACACCCCGTCGACCGCGAGCATCCGCCTCGCATAGCCGAAGCTGACGTCGCGGTAGGTGACGCGCCCGCGGACGGGTGGGAGCGAGATCGCGCCGGGCGGCTCGAGGATCCCAGGTGGCTCGTTCAGGAGACGCAGCGCCATTCGCAAGCTGACCACCTGATCCTGCAGCACCGTCATCGTCGAGGACACGCTGCGCAACGGCAGGTAGACCTCGGCTACGTAGGACATCATCACGAGCAGCCCCCCCGGCGAAAGCTTGCCCTCGATCACGTGCCAGGCGCCGACGCCGAGCACAAGCGCCGTTCCGGCCGCGGTGATCAGACTGACGGCCATCGAGAACACGGTCTGGCGCACGGTGAGGCTGACCCGGGCGTCCAGCGCCTCCTCGGCCCAAGTACGGAACCTCGCGTACTCGTGCTGCTCGCGCCGGAACGCGACGATCACCCGCAGCATCTTCACCGCCTCGTAGACGACGTTGAGCGAGTTGTGCTCGATGTTGCGAACGCGGTAGAGCTGCGGTTCGATCCGATTCGTGTAGTAGCCCGTTGAGGCGTAGACGAAGGGCACCACCGTCAGCGACAGCAGCGCCAGCACCGGGTCGATCCCGATCGCGATCACCAGCATTCCGATCAGCGTGAGGACCGCCTGGAAAAGTGGCGGAAACGCGACGGCCACCTGACCGGCGGCCTCCGCTGCATTGTTGATCGTGTAAATCATGGCGCCGGTGCGCGTCTCATCGTGGAAGCCTTGTGAGAGCTGCTGGGCGTGCTCGAACAGCGAGCTTCGAAGGTCAAGCGTCATGCTGGAGGCGAGCTTCGTGGTGCAGTACTCGCTGATCACGCCGACGCCGTACTGAAGAGCGGTCAACAGAAAACCCCCGGCGATCACGACGACGAGCACCGTCGTCTGGCTGGCCCCGGCGAACAGCTGCCCGAACAGTCCTCCGGTCTGGTGTCCGGATACTTCGTTGATCACGATCGCCACCGGCCACGGTGCGAGCAGCGCTGCGAGCGCCCCGAATCCTGTGGTGAGGTACGACGCGAGGACGAGGCGCCAGTGCGGCCGCATGAGCGGAAGCACCTTCGGCAGATCGTGCACGAAGCCCCAGTGCGCTCCGCTTGCGGCCGGGTCGACGGCGCCGTGCGTCTCATCTCCGAACGCCTTCATCGAACCGTCGTCTCGTGGTCGGTTCCGAAGTCGCCCTCGTGTTCGTTGAGGGCCGCGACGGCTGCGATCGGCGTCGCGACGCACGCAGATGCCTCGAGCCAGACGCGCGTCGCCGCAACCGCGGCAGCCGCACCCAGGACGACCGCCTGGAGCTGGAGCTCGCCGGCGAAGGCAAGCATCGAGAGAGCGAGGAGCGCGATGGCCACCAGAGCACCTCCGGCTCCAAGCCTCGGCCAGACGCGCACGCGCACCATCTGCCTGCCGTGGCCGTGCTCCTCGACGGCCAGGCGCACTCGAGCGGTCGCGAGCGAGCCGGCATGCACCTGGAGGTCCCAGGTGTCGTAATCGCCGCCGCGCAGGACTCTCGCCCCTGAGCGCGCCAGCGCCCGTTCGAGACGCTGGGCCCATCGTTCGCTCGAGAGGCCGCGATCGCTCCACAGGGCAGCGGTGCGTGGACGTGGCAGCGCCCAAGCGCGCCGCCCGCGCAGACGCCACGGTGTCAGTCCCTGACCAGTGCGTCCCACCAGGCGCGCGACAGGTTGTAGGAGGCACAGCCAGAACGTGACCGTTCGGATTGCGAGCCGTCGACCAACCGGCATCGAGGGCGGTAGCAGGACTGCCAGGGTCCACAGCGATGCCCGGCCTGCGATCAGCGCCAGGCCGGCCGTGATCAGCGAGGCGCCGAGCGGCAGGTCAGCGTCCTGGACCGCCGGGAGCATGGGGTGCGCGATCATCAGCCAGATGGAGGCCGCGATCAGCGCAAGCACGACCAGGTACCACTCGGGCGCGAGCGGAAATGCGCCAGCGTCGTCGCGACGGCCGTACACGGATTGGAACAACGCTCCCGCGGCACGGCCGTAATAGACCTGCCAGCGCCGCCGGGCCAGAGAACGCTTGGCCTTCCCGCCGTGCACCCGGCCGCCCCATTCGACGTGGCCCGCTCCCGTGTATCGCGCCGGCCACTTGCGCTCGAGCATCGCCTCGGCACGGCCGTAGCCGACCTGCTGGCGCAGGTAGCCCCGAACGGTCGCGCGCGGGTGGTGCCAGACGACGGCCCCGGGGCTGAATCCGAGCACGCCGTCGGCGTCCTGAACTCGCCAGCAGATGTCGACGTCGTCCCCCGCGGTCACGAACTGTCGGTCGAACCCGTCCATCCGCTCGAGCACCCCGCGCCGGAAGGCCATGTTGCACCCGGGAATGTGCTCGGCGGCCGTCGCGGTCAGAAGCACGTGCGTGGGGCCGCCCGGCGCGTGCGCCACGGCGTCGCCGATCAGCGACGACGGTGGCGCGATGTTGGGGCCGCCGACCCCCGCATAGTCTCCCGAACGAAGTGTCCTCACGAGATATCGCAGCCAATGGCGATCGGGTTCGCAGTCGTCATCACAGAAGGCGACGATCTCGCCGTCGGCAGCCGCAGTGCCGGTGTTCCGCGCGGCCGACAGCCCTGCGTTGCCCGTGCTGATCACGCGCACCCCGTGCGTCCGGGCGAGAGCGGCGGTTGCGTCTGTCGAGCCGTCGTCGACGACGATCACCTCGTAGTCCGGATAATCGAGGCCGGCCAGCGCATCGACGCAGGACGCGATCCGATCGGCGCCGTTGTAGCTGCAGACGACCACGGATACGCGCGGCCACGACTCCCCTTGCTCGAATGGAAGATCTCCGTACGCCGCGCGCATCGCGTGAAGTGCCGGCTTCGGCTCGCGGGCTCGATCGACCACGCCGAAATCCCAGTCGTCGACAAGCGCCCCGTCGCGCGCCCACTCGTCGGTCCACGAGAACACGAAGCAGCCGGCACAGGCTCCATCGAACGCCGTCGTGACCTGGGCGGAGATGCTGCGAGCCTGCTCGGCGGTCCCGTTGCGCCGGCTGTCAAGCCCGAGCTCCGAGACGATCAGCGGCCGGTCGGCGGCGATTGTCTGGAGTTCGGCGAGGTAAGCGCGTAGGCGTTCCGGCTGTTCGAGGAACAGGTTGACGCAGAGGACGTCGAGGAACGGAAGGTCGAGGTACTCGGTCGACGGGTAGTTGGCGTACGTCACGAGCCGCGACGGGTCCTCGAGCTTCGCGGCACGGTAGAGCCGCTCGATGAACCGCTCGACCCGGCGGCGCCCGTGCCAGCGCACGATCCCGGGCGGGATCTCGTTGCCGACCACGTAGCCGAGGACGGCCGGACTTGCGCGGCACGAGCGGACAGCATCGACCACGCGCCGCTCGATCGAGCGGGGGAGAGTGCGGGAGTCAAGAAACGTGACGTGTTGCTCCCAGGGGATCCCGACGAGCAGCCGCAGACGCGCGCCTACGGCGAGTTCGAGCATCCACGCGGGGGGCACGTCGTAGGTGCGAACCGCGTTGACGCCGCAGTTCGCCATTGCCTCAAAGTCGGCCCGCACGACTCTCGCGTGGGGAAACCAGCCGGGCCCGGAGAACCCGCCGTAGGTCACGCCCCGGAGATAGTGCGTGTCGCCGCCGGCCACAAGGAACTTGCCCGACACGCCAATGCTCTCGAGCGGCTGGATGTCAGTCTGCGCCGACCGAATCGTCGCGGCCGCGATCGGGGATGCAAGGACGTGGCCGCCGGTCTCGTTCGACATCCGCCGGGCCAAACTACAGGCCGTCCAACAGTCCTCACAGCCGAGCAGACGGATGACGTAGGGAGATCGGTGATGCAGCCGGGCGCGGCGGCTGGGGCGGGCATCTCGCGGGCGCGAGCGCCGGCGAGGAGCCTCGAGATCAGCCGGTGAGCTTGAGGCGCAGCGGCAGCGATTCGAGCGAGTAGATCCCGGAAGGAGTGCCGAACGCCGGCTCGCCGTCGGCCTCGAGCCGTTCCACGCGCTCTGCCAGAAAAGCGATCGCCTCCTCGATCTCGGCGCGCGCGAGGTTCGCGCCGACGCAGTAATGGATCCCGGCCCCGAACGTCAGCAGCCTCGCGGCAGGCCGCTGCGCCGTGATCTGGAAGACGTCCGGCTGCCCGGGATCACGGTTGGCATGCCACGCTGAGACGAGGATCACCGAGCCGGTTGGGAAGCTCACGCCTCCGTACTCGACATCCTCCACCGTGATCCGCGCGGTGAACGGAGTGATCGGCTCGTAGCGGAGCGCCTCCTCGACCGCCGCTGACGCGAGCCCGCGGGGATCGCCGCGGAGCACCTCCCACTGAGCGGGCTCGCGAGCGAGCAGGCGCACCGTGTGCGCGAGCTGGCTCTGGCTCGTGTCGACCCCGCCCACCAGGATGTTGAGGACGAGGTTGCGCAGCTCGTCGTGGCTGAGCCGGTCGCCGGCCTCCTCGACCGCGATCAGGTCGGTGATCAGATCCTCCCCGGGGGTGCCGCGACGCTGCTGGATCAGCTCGTCGATGTACGCGTAGCAATCGGCCACCGCGCGCTCGATCTCCGCCCGCTCGGTCGTCAGGCTGACCGGGTCAAACTGACGCTGGATCCAGCTCGACCAGTGGTGCAGCCGGGATGCGTCAGCCCCTGGCGCGCCCATCACATCCGCGATCACCATCGCCGGGTAGGGCTTCGCGAACGCCTCGATGAACTCGCAGCAGCCGTCGCCGGGCAGCGCGTCCAGCAGCTCGGCGAGGAACTGGCGCATCGCCGGTCGGTAGCGGTCGACGCGGCGGGGTGTCAGCGCGGGGTTGACGAGGTTGCGCAGCCGCCTGTGATCGGCGCCGTTGCGCGCGATGATGTTCTTGATGATCTCCTCGTGCAGCGGCCCTTCGGAGACCCCGAACAGATCCGCGAGCGTGAGCGCGGGAAACACCGCCGAGCGGGTTCGCAGGAAGAACTCGCCGGCCTCGCGCTCCAAAACCAGGTACCCGAACGGCTGCGCCGCCAGCCAGCCATCGTGACCGCGCAGCGCCGCCATCTCGTCGCGGTAGCGCGTACCTCGTAACCCCGGGTCGGTGTGGTCGATCCGGGGGAGCGCGAGCTCCGACGCGAGCGGCATCGGTTTGAGCCTACAGCTCCAATGAGAAGCTGCGCGAGCGGGTCAGAAGGCTCCTCTACGCAAGCCGGATCACGACGTCGGTGGAGGGTGCGCGGTCTGGCGGCTCGCGGCGCTGACGAGGCGCTCCGAGATGGATCAGGGCCACGAACCGCTCGTCCTCGCCGATACCGAGCGCCGCGCGGCCCGCTGCGGTGCGCAGCACTCCCGGTGTGCGCCAGTAGCCGACGAGGCCGCGAGCGTGGGCGGCGAGCAGCACGATGTAGGTGGCGCAGGCGGTCGCGCACAGGTCCTCCTCGTCGGTGACGGGGTCCGGCGAGCGGATCGCCGTGACCGCGATCAGGGTCGGAGCGCGATCCAGCTTCGTCGCCGCCTCAGGTCCGGCGGCGCGCTTGAGCTGCTCGCGCGCCTCGGGGCCGATTGCCCGAAACCGCCACGGGTTCGTGAGGTGGTGGTTGGGCGCCCAGCGCGCCAGGTCCAGCAGCTCGTCGATCACGTCGTCGGGCACGGGGTTGCGCCCGAATGCCTTGTGTGTGCGACGGGTGCGGATCGCGGTCGCGACGTCCATCGCGGGAACGGTAGCCGGGTACGGTTCTACGGTGGAGCAACGTGAGTTGAACACCCGGCACGGCCCGGCGCGCGCGCACCTCGAGCGCTGCCCCCGACCAAGTGGTGCGCTGGTGCTCGGCCACGGCGCCGGTGGCGGTGTGCGCTCCCCGGACCTGGCGGCGGTCGCCGAGCTCGCGCGTCAGCAGTCGATCACCGTCGTGCTCGTCGAGCAGCCGTATCGGGTGGCGGGCCGGCGCTCGCCGGCGCCAGCCCACCAGCTCGACGCAGCTTGGCTGCAGGTGGTCGAGGCGCTCGCGTCAGGCCCGCTGCGCGGGCTTGCACTCGTGTGCGGCGGGCGCTCCTCGGGAGCACGGGTCGCCTGCCGCACCGCGTCGGAGACGGGCTGCGTCGGCGTGCTGTGCCTGGCGTTTCCCCTACGGCCTCCGGGGCGCGGCGAGGACCCGACCAGGAGCCGGCTGCCCGAGCTGGATGCCGTGCGCGTCCCGACCCTGGTCGTGCAGGGCGAGCGTGACGCGTTCGGGATCCCGCCCGCGCGGCCGGGGCGCATCGTCAGGGTGGTGCCAGGCGATCATTCGCTGCGCGACGGCGCGGCGGTTCGCGCGGCCGTCGGCGACTGGCCGGCGGAGCGTCTCCGTTCGGCCCCTATCCTCTGAGTGGATGCCTGCAACGTTCCTCATTCGGGCGATCGGCGGTGTCGCCGGTCGCGTCCCGGGCATGCGGCGCCTGCCGCTGTTGCAGCTGCTGCTGCTCGGCGAAGTGGCACTCCTGCTCAAGGACCACGTCCAGCGACTGACGCCGTCCGAGCGCCGGCGGCTTCTGACTCTGATTCGGGACGCGCGCGGCCGGCCGGGACGCCTGTCGCCGATCGAACGTGCCGAGCTCGAACGTCTCATCGCCAAGGCGGACCCGCTGCTGTTCGCGAGCACGGCGGCGCGCAAGTTCTCACCTGTGCCGTTTCCCGGCGGGAGCAAGCGCGGCGACCGATCGAGGTAGGCGGGCTGACGTCATCGGAGCGCCGTCTGGCTTCGGTCGGTGCGTGACCAACGCCCTGTGCTTGGCGACACCAAGCGGCAGAGGACTAGAGCAATCGTCCAGTTACGGCAGTGTGATCTTGACCGGCTCGACGGGCTACCGTAGGCTCGGTTCGGAGGGCTACCTCTCGCAGCACGGACGCGAGCACGGGCCCTCCTGTTTGTATCTGTAACAAGCACACATGGTCAAAAGGAGAGGACCATATGCGGAGACTGCTCATGCTGTTCGGCGTCGCGGCGGGCACGGTGCTCGCGCCGGCGTCCGGTGCGCTCGCGCATCAAAACTGGAAGTCGGCCGTCCGCGGGCACGCGGCGTCACTCACGTTCGGCGGTGAAAGTGTGGCGGGGCCCGCTTGGGTCGTCCAAGACCTCCCGTGGAGCCGCGGCGATGGCGGCGGTGGTCAGGGCGACCATTCCGTCAGCGGCGGCTGGGGTGGCGGCGGCTGGGGTGGCG
>Ga0075021_10000433_pt1 | contig 22455 bp, 19 predicted proteins | sample ColStrG_CSR_2012_FD_72749 | JGI IMG/M metagenome (GOLD analysis project Ga0075021, IMG submission 72749) | Freshwater sediment microbial communities in response to fracking from Pennsylvania, USA - Cold Stream Run_MetaG_CSR_2012 | ecosystem: Environmental > Aquatic > Freshwater > Creek >...
TCCAACGGCTGTCGCATGACCTCCAGAACGTTGCGCGGGAACTCGGGTAGCTCATCCAGAAACAGGACGCCGTTATGAGCCAGCGAGACCTCGCCGGGGCGAGGCACGGCGCCGCCTCCGATCAGCCCCGCGTCGGAGATGGTGTGGTGCGGCGAGCGGAATGGGCGAATGCCGACAAGGCCCGCGCCCGCATCGAGCACTCCGGCGACGCTGTGGATCTTGGTGGTCTCCAGAGCTTCTTCAAAGCTAAAAGGGGGCAGGATAGTGGGCATGCGCTTGGCCAGCATGGTCTTGCCTGAACCCGGAGGCCCGATCATCAGGATGTTGTGGCCGCCGGCACAGGCCACCTCCAAAGCTCGCTTCGCAGTCTGCTGGCCGCGAACATCCTTAAAGTCGACGGCATAGTGTTGGGCTTCGCTCAACAACGTGTCACTGTCGACCTTCAGCGGGACAACTCCGTTGCCGGTGTTCACGAACCGAATCACGTCGAGCAGCGATCGCACAGGATAAACGTCTACTCCGCCCACCATGGCCGCCTCGCGGGCGTTCAGTTCGGGGACGACCAGGCGCGAGATTTTCTTCCCGCGAGCCTCAATGGCAATCGGCAAGGCGCCGCGCACACCGCGAATACCGCCGTCGAGCGAGAGCTCGCCGACGAACAGGCAATCGGGGACCTCTTTCTTATTCAAGCCTCCGTAGGCGCCCAGAATTCCCAGGGCCATCGGCAAGTCGAATCCCGAACCCTCTTTCCGGATGTCGGCAGGCGCAAGATTGATGGTGATATGAGTGGAAGGAATGTCATAACCGCAGTTCTTGAGCGCGGCACGCACCCGGTCGCGGCTTTCTCGCACCGCGGCGTCAGGCAGTCCAACCGTATGGAAATGATCTTCAGTGGTCTTGATGCCGGAGACATCCACTTCAACCTCAATGATGCTCGCATCGATGCCATACACCGCTGCGCTCAACGTCTTATAGAGCATGAGGTGGTGTGCTCCGAGTCGGACAGTTCATGCCCAACCATCAGGACCACTGAAGAGCTGGCCGCTGACTGCACACTTGACATTCACAATACGAGCCTGGCCGGAAACAATCGGTGACGGACGTCACAAAGGGAAGTGACAGGTGAACCATGACCGCCCCAATAACCCCGTGAAGAATGACCGGACACACCCGCGGTTGTGCGAGAACCAAGTTCCTAACAGGCTTTTCATTCTTTGGGCACTGCCGTTGAATTAGGATTCAGCTAACATCCCCAAGAAGCTCGGAATCAAAAAGCGCCGGCTCCCAGCCGGTCGCGGCAGTTATGGCGGAAGACGAAGATAAACCCGCAGGCCCGGCCCGACCCTCCGGTCATCTGGAAAAGGAAGAGGCCCGGTTGTGGCGGCTTGCTCTCGGATTTCTGGTCCTGCTGGCTACCGGACTGGCCGCACTCTCCTGGGAACGCCTGCAGGATCTTCCCTACCATCTAGGGGCGATTTCCATCGGACTTCTGGTGCTGGCGGTGTTGTTCGCCGCTTACGTCTACGGCCGGCGCCGGGAAGTCTCCGAACTCAAACACCTGTTGCAGGATTTGCACGGCCGCACCGGCGCTACACCTTCCGACGAGCAGCTCGACCAATTGGGACAGGTGATACAGCGCTCGCAACGAAGCTTCAAGGAACTCATCGACTCGTTTGATGACGTGGCTTTTGCCTGTTCGCTGGATGGCACGCTCAGAACGGTGAACCGGCGGGTGACCCAGTTGCTGGGACTCGCGTACGCGGACGTCGTAAGCCACAAGATCGACGATTTCCTGGCGGAGCCGCTTCGCCGTGACGTGGAAACCGGTCTGCCCCGGTTTCTGGAAAAGCGTCGCTGGTCCGGCCTGGTGCGCGTCCAGGTAAAAAACAACACCCGGGCGCTCTACTTCGATTGCGTGTTAAATGCGATCGTCAAGAGTGACGAGGTAGTGGGCATTAGTGCCCTGGCTCGGGATGTGACCGAGGAGCGCGAGAAAGAACGGCGCTTTACCGAACTCTTTGAGACCTTGCAGGAAGGCGTGTATTTCAGCACGCCGGAAGGCAAGCTGCTCGATGCCAATCCTGCGCTGATACAAATGCTCGGCTGCAATAGCCGGGACGAGCTCTTGTCGATGGATCCCAGCGCCCTGAATGTCGACCCCGGCCAGGGGTCTGTGCTGGGACGGAGCACGGACGATCGTGGGAGCGAGCGCAGCCGGGAGCTCGTGCTGCGACGAAAGGATGGCACGACCGGCACGTTTCTGGATACTTCGCGCGCGGTCTGGGACGAGGCTGGCAAAATCATTCGCTACCAGGGAACTCTGGTCGACGTGACGGAACGACGCAAGATGGAGAAGTCGCTGCGCCGGCAGGAGGAGTTCCAGCGATACTTGCTCGAGAGTTTCCCCGACCTGATCCTGGTGATCGATCTTGAGGGGCGCTACAGCTTTGTCAGCTCGCGCATCCGGGATCTGCTGGGCCGTACGCCCGCGGATATGCTGGGAAAAAAGGTTGACGATGAAGCGCAGGAGCAGTCGCCGGAGTTTCTGGCGCTTTACCGGGATGTGAGCACCGGGGCGAAGAAATTTGGCTTCTGCGAGTTTGGTGCCCGGCACCGTGACGGGAGCTGGCGCACCATGCGGGCCAATGCGAGCCCGCTTTCTGATGCTGAAGGCAAAGCCAGCGGTGTGATCGTGTCAGTCCGCGATATCACGGTGGAGAGAAAGCTGGAACAGCAGATCATTCAAAGCGAGCGGCTGGCGGCCATGGGACAGATGATCGGCGGCTTCGCCCACGAACTCAACAATCCCCTGACCAGCATCATGGGTATGGCTGAGCTTTTGCAGGAAGGTGAGAAGGAGGAGGCTACTCGCAGGCAGCTGGTGATCCTGCAACAACAGGCCCGGCGCGCCGCTGACATCGTGCAGAACCTGATGTATTTTTCGCGTCCACCTGCTCCCGGCAGAGGACCCGTCAACCTCAGCGAACTGGTGCAGCGGACACTGCACCTGCACACCTACTCATTGCGCAAAAACAATGTCACTGTGGATTTTATTCCCGAATCCTCGCTGCCGGCGGTCCTCGGGGATTCGCATCAATTGATGCAGATTTTCCTGAACCTGATTCTGAACGCCGAACAGGCGATGCGGGAAGCACGGGATCGCGGCACGCTGAGGATCCGGTTGGAAAAGATGAATAATTCGGTCGTGGTCACGTTTCAGGACGATGGGCCCGGGATCCCGCCGGAGGTGCTGCCCAACATCTTCGATCCCTTCTACACTACCAAACGGCCCGGGCGCGGCACGGGCCTCGGTTTGAGCATCTGCAAAGCAATCCTGCGGGAGCACGGGGGAGAGATCGAAGCCAGTTCCGGCCCGGGAGGAGGGGCCGTTTTCCGGGTGATGCTGCCTGCGCAGGCTGCTACAGCGAACGGGTAGGAGCGCTGAATGGAGGACGGGTGTCTCGCCCGTCTTTGCAGAGACTCGAAAGGGACGGGCGAGGACGCCCGTCCTCCATCGAACTACAGAGGTCGCAGAGTTTACCGCTCAACCGCCATGGCCACTGCGTTTCCGCCGCCGAGGCAGAGAGCCGCAATGCCGCGATGCACATCGCGGCGAGTCATTTCGTAGATCAGGGTAACCAGTATGCGGGCCCCACTGGCTCCGATGGGATGCCCGATGGCGACCGCCCCTCCATTCACGTTGACCTTGCTGGGCTCGAGGCCGAGCTCGCGCATCACGCCCAGCGCCTGCACCGAAAAAGCTTCGTTGAGTTCGTACAGATCAACGTCTTCATTCTTCCAGCCGGTCTTTTCCCAGATCTTTCGTACCGCGCCCACCGGCGCCATCATGACCCATTTGGGATCGATGCCGCTGGTGGCCTGAGCAACAATGCGCACCATGGGTTGGGCTCCCAGTTCCTTGGCGCGCTTCGCACTGGTGACAACCACCGCCGCCGCGCCATCGTTTACGCCAGGTGCGTTGCCCGCCGTCACGGTGCCATCTTTCTTGAACGCGGGCTTCAACGATCGCAGGATTTCAATAGTGGTGTCTTCGCGAGGCGATTCGTCCCTTTCGAAAATTCCAGGGGCCTCGCCTTTTTTCTTTGACGGCAGTTCGACTGGGACGATCTGCGATTTGAAGCGGCACTCCTTGATTGCAGCCAGCGCTTTGCGGTGAGAGTTGAGCGCGAACTGGTCCTGCTCCTCGCGCGTGATGCCATATTTCTCCGCCACGTTCTCGCCGGTGACGCCCATGTGATAGTTGTTGTAAATATCCCACAGCCCATCATTGACCATCGAGTCGACGATCTGCGCGTTGCCCAATCGATATCCCTTGCGCGCCTGGGGCAGAAGATAAGGAGCGTTGGTCATCGATTCCATACCGCCGGCAACCACGATCGAACTGTTTTCGGTCTGGATCGCTTGTGCTGCCAGCGCCGCCGCTTTGAGTCCGGAACCACAAACCTTGTTGACGGTCATGGCACCCACTTCCGGAGCCAGTCCGCCGAAGATCGCAGCCTGACGAGCGGGATTTTGTCCCAGACCGGCGGAGACGACATTGCCCATGATGCATTCGTCCACCTGCTTCGGGTCGAGATTTGCGCGCTTCACTGCCTCTCGTACCACGATGGCACCCAACTGGGTTGCGCTCAATTCGGACAGGCTGCCCTGAAATTTTCCCACTGGGGTACGACAGCCGGAAATGATGACAACATCGTCGTAAGCCGCCATTTATATGCTCCTGCGATGATTTCTACACTTCAATTATAGATGCGCGCAGTGCGAAAAGATCAGAATTCTCGGCAGCGATGTCTGCGCTTCTGCGCGTTGCGCTCACGTTTTCTGATCCCGAGACATGGGAGAGTCAAAAGTGTGCGATGAAGTTTTTGGACGAGAAAAATTCGCCCATCATGCCTGAAGGTCGATAAAGATTCCTGTCGGATGCTCTCTGGTGACTTTGGTGTACGGGTCGAATGCGCGAGTCAGCATCATTTTTTTCTTGACATCACTTTTTATTGACTCTATACATTCAATAAGTTGCAACTGAACACCGTTGCATAGCAGTCCATGAAAAATGGAAGGGAGAATAGAACCATGGCAACCAAGAAAAAGGCAAAGAAGAAAAAGAAGCACTAAGAGAAAGTATTGGCAAGCAGCAAACCGGGGACGCGGAAGCGTCCCCTAAGTTTTTCCGGCAGAAAGTTTTCCCCCAGCAAGAACCCACCACTGTCATCCTGAGCGGAATATTTCCATTCGCTTGCGAATGGAAATACGGAGTCGAAGGACCTCTACCGAGTAGACCCACTTCGTCATCTGTACTCTTCTCATTCGAGAGCAAACACCGCACGCGCCGGGCCTTGAACTTGCTATAGGGGGCCTTCGACTGCGCGGCTGCTTCGCTTCGCGAAGCAGTCACTCCGCTCAGGATGACACGGCTTTTTGTTTGGCGGTTTTCTTCGGCGGGGGTTCCTGCAGGCGCTTTTCCGTGGCGGGACAAAGATTTCGATAGGCGCAGAATCGGCAGTAAAAGCCAGGCTTGGGATCGAACATTCCCGCCGCGATATTTCCCGCGACTTCAGTGACCCGGATCCTGGCTTCGTTCAATTGAAAGTCGGTACGCCTGGTTACCACCGGACTGTTTCCTTCCAGATTGTAGAGAATGAGATGATCGGCCCGATATCCCCACTTCTCTCGCGCCGCGAGGGCATAAATGGAAAGCTGCAGGCTCTCGTCGGAATCTTCCTGCGATTGAGCTTTTCCGGTCTTGTAGTCGGTGATGACGACACCGCCGCCAGCCACCTCGTCGATACGGTCGATGCGACCCACTACTTTTACGTCGCCCACCTTCACATCGAAGAACTCTTCGGTGTGCAGCACTGTGGGCGCGGGACCACGCCGGAATCCAGCCAGGAAATCCTGCAACTGCACAACCCCCTGCTCGCAGTAAAGGTCATGCTGGTAGCGGTCCTGAATACCGGCGGCAGCGAGTTCGTCACGAAAGAACTGGATGACTTCCTCGTCTGCCATAGGACGCTGTGCGCGAACCGAGTTGTAGAACGCAAGCAGGACGCGATGGATGACTCCACCATATTGCATGGCGGCGGGAACCTCGCCCGGTATCTTCCACTCGCGCTCCAGCTTGAACTGCAGCGGGCAAGCCTCGTAGGTCTGGACCGCGCTGGCGCTTAGTTTTGCCGAAAGGTCGGACGCCGGCGGCAGGTTAAGCCATTCGCTCGCTCGCGTCACGGGAGCCGCGCCCGCTGACTCGGCAAACATGTCGGTTTGAAAGCCGCGGGGCTGGCCGGGTACCAGCCAGCGTCCCAGCAAGCTCGAGTCTTTCAGAAGATCGCGCAGGAAGCCGGGAGGGCTGGGGTCTTTGCCTGAACCCTGTTTGGCATAGATGGTAAGCGAATCCCGCGCCCGGGTCATAGCGACGTAAAACAGCCGGCGCTCCTCCTGCCTGCACAATTCCCTGTCGTCGTCCTGGGCAATGGATCCCGGGTCGTGCAGTTCCCGCGGAAACTCGAGCAACGGCTCCTTGTAGGTCGACGGAAAAGACGGCGAGCTGGCGCGAAGGATGAAGACGTGTGCGAACTCAAGACCTTTTGCGGCATGCGCGGTCATAAGCCGCACAGCATTTTCATCCTTTGAGGCGAGCGGAATTACGCCTCCTGCCTCCCGAAAATATTCCAGGTAGTCGAGAAGCTCGCCGATCTCTCCGGTCTTGGTGATCGGCTTCTTCTCCCATTCCTTGATGAACTCGAGGACGGCGCTCAGGGCCCGCGAACGGCGATCCAGAGAAAACATCTGCACAACTACATTCACCGCAGCGAGGCCCCGAGCATTATTAGCGGCAATTTCATTACGCGTCTGACGCAGGAGCTCCAGCACAGCGGGGCCGCCTTCGATCTGGGAGAGCACCAGCGCGATTGCGGCCGCGCCCTGGTCTCGTGGCAGGCCCTTGATCGCACCCCGCAGCCTTTCGGGATCAATCACGAACTGCGGCAGGGCCGCAACTCGAAACAGGCTGGCACCGTCGGCATCGGAGACGACCGCACCCAGGCAGGCGAAGAGGTCTCGGGCTTCGGGCATATCCAACACATCCATGTTCTCGATGGAGAACGGAATGCCCTGGCTCGCCAGTTCGGTAGCCAGCTGATCGCGATGAGAGTGGGTGCGGTAGAGTACAGCGCAGTCGCTCCACGGGCGTCGCGTCTTCCGTTGCCAGTCGCGGAGCGCTGTAACCAGTTCGGTGCACTCGAAATCCTTTTCGGTTAGCACCACGGCCTCAACCGGCACGCCCTGTAACTGTTTGCCTTCTCGCGCCGCATCTTCCTCGCGGGCTGAGATCAACACCGAACGCTGATATGCGGTTGAAATGGGACCCGCGCTGAAGACGTTCGGGTTCTTGGAGATTAGAGCAAAGGCGCTGTGCAGGATGGGGGATAAAGAGCGGCGATTCTTTTCCAACTTCACCAGGCTCAGGCCTGGAAAGTGGCGCTGGAAGAGAACGAACGCCGCGCTCGATGCTCCCCGGAAGCGATAGATCGCCTGGTCCGGATCTCCTACCGCAAACACGTTGCGCTCTTCCCCGGCCAGGCGTTCCAGAACTTTCACCTGGGCGAAGTTCACGTCTTGAAATTCGTCCACCAGGATGAAGCGGCTGCGCGCCCGGGGCGGTTCGCCGTCCTGCTGTAACAGGTGGTAGGCATGGGTGATCATGTGGCCGAAAGTTCCCAGGTTATCTTCTCGCAGCATCCGCTCCACGGTGGTAAATACGCTGGAGATCTCGCGGCACCGACCCAACACTTCCTCGTCGGACACTTCATCCGCGTGCCTCGACCTGGTCACGCGTGGAATGGGCAGTTCCCCTCGTTCGAGGCGCTGAAGGTAATCCTGGTATTTTTCCGGGGTGACCAGTTCGTCGTGACAGTGCTGCATGAATTTGAGCAAGTCTTCCAGAAACGCGCTCACGCTGGCGGCGCGGACAAAATACTTCAGGTTCAGTTCACGAAGGCGCCGGCGCAGGTAAATCCAAAGGTCCTTTTCGTCGAGCACGCCGAACTCCCTGCCATTTTCATGGAGAAGGTCGTTGCAATATTCGTGAAAGGTCGCGACCCGCAGGCCGGTCAGGTCGGTGCCGCGCAACTCTTCCTCGACCCGCTGGCGCATCTCCTGGGCCGCATTCTTGGTATAGGTGACGGCGAGAACTTCGTCGGGCCGGGCATGGCCTTCGCGAACCAACCGGGCGATGCGTTTGGTGAGGACAGTCGTCTTTCCCGTGCCTGCGCCGGCGATCACCAGCATGGGCCCGTGGACGTGTTCGATCGCTTCGCGCTGACGCTGGTCAGGCTCAAACGTCCGGGGTTCGGAGGCTCGGGGTTCGGGGGCTCGGGGACGCGAAATAGGTTTTGCGACAGCCACTAAGCAGGAGAATACCAGAGAAGAATGAGGATTTTCTGTGAGGAGAGTCTTATTGCAGCTCCGCCAGCGCGACGGCTGTGGCGGCAATAGCCGCGGTTTCAGCCCGCAGGATCGTGTTGCCTAAGGATGCCGCGATCCAACCGGACTCGCGGAACAATTGCAGCTCCAGTTTTGTCCACCCACCTTCCGGACCAAACCCCAGAGCGATTTCACCGGGCGGGATGAAGGCCTGCAGAGCGTCTTTCAACATCATCTGCTCTTCTGATTCAGCCAATACGATACGCGTATCGCCGACCAGAGTCACAGCCTCTTTCAGGTTGACCGGCGGCGAGATTTCCGGGGGCGCGGCTCGCCGCGACTGTTCTGAAGCCTGCCGGGCAAGGCGCTGCCAGCGCTCCACACGCTTCGGCGCGGCGGTGGCCAGATGGGCCTCGGTGCGATGGGCAATTACCGGAACGATTCGGGCGGCGCCCAGTTCCACGCACTTTTCGATGGCCCATTCCATGCGGTCAAACTTGAAAATGGAGAGCAGGAGGGTCAGGTGGGGGAGAGCGACGGAGGGAACAACCTCGCCTAATTCGAATTCGACGCGGCCATCGACAATGCTGGCAATGCGGCCGCGACGCACGTCCTGACCGGTTGCGATGTCGAATTCCTGGCCGACGCGGCCACGAAGCACCTGGGCCAGATGATCGGCGTGAGAACCCACTAAAGCGGCACGATTGCCGGAAACTTCGTCGGCGATCCAGCGGCGGCGGGTCATGGTAGTGGGCTACTTTGACCTTATTTCGCCAATGATGAGGAAGTAAGCGCCGAGAAACGAGAAAATGACGGGAGTGTACCAGATCAGAGCAATTTCGACCAGGCGCATGGGTGGAAATGGGCGAAGACGGGGCTCATAGTTGAGAGCCAAAACGAAGATCGCAGCACACAGCGATGCAAGTAATATTACCGCGACGCCACTGACCAGTCGTAAGAGTCGATTCATTTACGCCGCTCTTTCCGCCCTCCGCTCTTCGTAGGCTTCCCAGACAATTCAGAGTAGCTCATTCCGAGTCATGGTAAGGTTGTCACGTCGAAGCAGCCTCGCTAATTTGTCATCCTGAGCGGAGTACGTCCGCTCGCTTGCGAGTGGATGGACGGAGTCGAAGGACCTCTGCAACAGGACCGGCAGCGTTTTCCGGCGTGCAGACTTCGCCGGAAACAGCAAACCTCAGCGGCTAAAGCCGCGTCACTTACCCGCACTAGCGGCACGGCTGAAGCCGTGCCCTCCCCGGGTCCGCTACCCGAAGATGTCCTTCACTTTGCCGAGCAGGGTACGGCGCTGCGGCCGGTTTTCCACTTTGGTCAAGCCTTCGAGTTCCTGCAACAACTCGCGCTGGCGTTTGTTCAGCTTGCCGGGAGTCTGCACCCGCACTTCGACGAACAGATCGCCCTTGCCGTGTCCGTTAAGCACGGGCACGCCCTTTCCGCGGATGCGCAGCGTGGTGCCTGACTGGGTGCCATCCGGAACCTTCAGAACGTGGTCGCCTTCCAGAGTGGGGACGCTGAGTTCCGCGCCCAGCGCCGCCTGCGAAAACGAGACCGGAATCACACAGTGCAGATCGTTTCCCTCGCGCTCAAAGAACGCATGCTCCTTCACGTGCAAAACTACGTACAGATCGCCCGGAGGGCCGCCATGCAGACCGCCTTCCCCGAATCCGGAGTAGCGAATGCGAGTTCCGTCTTCCACGCCTGCGGGAATTTTTGCGTCTACCGTCCGCTGCCGCAGAACCCGGCCCTCGCCTTTGCATTTGGCGCAGGGATCGGTAATGACGCTGCCTGTGCCCTGACACGTGGGACACGTGCGCGCAATACTGAAGAAGCCCTGCTGGTAGCGAACCTGTCCCCGGCCATTGCAGGAGCGGCAGGTGACCGGCGCCTTGCCCGCCGCCGCACCTGACCCTCTGCACTCTTCGCAGCTTTCATGGCGACGCACTGTAACCTTGGTTTCGGTGCCAAAAACGGCTTCTTCGAACTCCAGGTTGATGTCTTCGCGGAGATCGGCGCCTCGCTGGGTGCGGCTTCGTTTCCGCGTGCCCCCGCCAAAAATTTCTCCCAGGCCGAAGAAGTCACCGAAAATGTCGCCCAGATCGCTGGGATCGAAACCTGCCCCGCCACCTCCGCCCAGGCCAGCATGGCCAAAACGGTCGTAGACAGCGCGCTTCTCGCCATCCGCGAGCACGGCATAGGCCTCGCTGCACTCTTTGAATTTTTCTTCCGCGTCAGGATTGTTGGGATTCCGGTCGGGATGAAACTGCAGCGCCAGCTTGCGATAGGCGCTCTTGATTTCCTGCTCGCTGGCGGCGCGGGCGACGCCCAGCACCTCGTAATAGTCGCGTTTTCCGTTGCTGGTCAGAATGGCCTTTCCCAAAATCCTTTCAGTTTTTCGGTTGAGTTCAGTGCCCGGAATTTCGTGCGACCCGCACCATGGCAGGACGCAACAGGCGGTCTTTCAACTTGTACCCGCGCTGCAACTCATCAAGCACATGATGATCCTCGGCCTCGCTGGTGTCCACCATTTCAACCGCTTCGTGGAGATGGGGATCAAAAGGCTCACCCTTAGCCGGGATCGGGCGCAGTCCCAGCTTGGTCAACGCATCCTGCAGTTGCCGGTAGATGAGTTCTACTCCGCTGCGAAGTTCGCTCTTGTCCGCGGCGCTGGTCTGCAGGGCGCGCTCGAAACTATCCAGGCTGGGCAGAATTGCCTTCATCGCATCGGCCAGCGCGTATTCGCGGAACTCCTGTTGCTCGCGGACACCGCGCTTGCGCGCGTTCTCAAATTCGGCCTGCAGCCGCGCCAGCCGGTCAATGAGCGTATCGCGCTCGGCTTTGATCTTGTCAAACTCAGAGTCTCGCCCTTCGCGGACGGCTTGGGGAGGAGCGCCTGTTGCACTCGCGTCCTCGCGTGGGTCTGCGGCGGCGGGCAATTCGTGCTCCGCATCCAGTTCCGCAGCATCAACTTCCGATTTTCCGTTTCTTCTTACCATAACGTCACTCGGATTCGTTCAGGATCTTGTCAAAAAGACGTGCGATGTACGATACCGCAGTCATGGTGTGCTGGTAATCGATGCGCGTGGGCCCGATCACGGCCAGGGATCCCATGACATCGTGGCCAACTCGCGCCGGAGCGCCGATGAGCACGAAATTGCGCATGGACGGCAAAGCCTCGTCCAGTCCGATCACCACTCGTACCGCTTCCTGTTTGGCGTCGAGATAAGCGCCCAGCAATTCAACGATCTTCTGCTTCTCTTCGAGCGTCTGTAGCATTTGCTGCAAGCGTTGACGATCTTGTTCCCCGGTTACAAGATTAGATGTTCCTTCCACGAAAACGACTTGCGATGTCTCGTCGGCGGCCAAGGCTCCCTGCTTGTAAAGTTGTTCGATCGACGTCATCAGGCGGTCGTATTCGCTTCGCTCCTGCTCCAGCCGCCGGGCCAACTCGGCGCGCATCGCCTCCATGGTCCAGCCGCGAAAGTTTTCGTTGATGAAGCGCGCGGCCGCGTCCAGGTCGGCTTGCGGGAGATCCAGACGCAATACACGGTCGCGCACCAGGCCCGACTTCGTGACCAATACGGCCAAAACCTTCTGATCGCCCAGACGGGAAAAGTACACGTGCTCGAGCGCATTCTTCGGCCCGCCAATGGCGACGGTTATCCCCACATTGTGGGAAATCAGGGAGAGAACGTGCGAAGTCCGCTCCATGAATTCCTCCACGTCCGAGATGCCTTGCAGCGACTCCTGAATCATTCCCTGGTCTGCCTGGGAAAGACTGGCGTCGCCCGTAAGTTGTTCCACGTAATACCGATACGCTTCAGTGCTCGGCACCCGGCCGGCGGAAGTATGGGGCTGCTCCAGGAAACCGGCATCGGCCAGGTCAGCCATCACGTTGCGGATGGTGGCCGGACTCAGTCCCTCTTTATTGGAGCGTGCCAGGGTACGCGATCCCACCGGATCGCCGGTGGCAATAAACGTCTCCACGATGGCGGTCAGTATCTCCCGCTCCCGCTCCCCGATCGGTGGCCCGGATGGCATAATAAGTACTTTTGATCCAAAAGCTTAGGTTGGGATACAAGAATACTCCAGCTTTGATTCTAGGAACGGGACGCCGCCCTGTCAAGCATTAGCACTCTCCCGCCTAGAATGCTAATTTAGCTTGGTGCGACGACCAACCGCGCCTGGCTGGCAGGAAGCGAGGCGAACCTGCCCGTCGCCCCACCGTAGCAGCTGCATATATAAACGACTATGTCTTTCTCCCGGAGATGGCTGCTGAAGTTGGGCGCCGCGGTAGGCGGGACCAGTACTCTTGGGGCCTGGTTCCCTTTTCTGAAACTCGATTCTGGGAATATGCTCAGGCAAGCCGACGACGCTGCAAGAACAAGAGGAGCAGGAACAAAAGGAAAGATGCAAGCCAAAACTCACATTGCGGTGATTGGCGCGGGAGCGTTCGGAGGTTGGACCGCTCTCTGTCTTCTGCGCCGTGGAGCGCGAGTCACTCTGGTGGACGCCTGGGGCCCGGGCAACTCGCGAGCGTCTTCCGGCGGCGAGACCCGCGTGATCCGCGGGACCTATGGCCCGAATCAGCCCTATACGAAGATGGCAGCGCGGGCGATGCAGTTGTGGAAGGAAAACGAGAAGCGCTGGAACCTGAAGCTGATGCACCAGATCGGCGTACTGTGGCTGGTGACCACAGGGGACGACCAATTCGAGCGCGGCTCGTTGCCGGTGTTGCGCGACGCCGGCATTCCTTATGAGGAGCTATCGGTCGCGGATCTCAAAACCCACTGGCCGCAAATTAATATCGAGGCCGTGCATTGGGGAATTTACGAGCCAGAGGGTGGCTTTCTTACGGCGCGGGTCGCTTGCCAGGCGGTGCTGGATGGATTTCTGGCCGAGGGCGGCGAGTACAAGCAACTGGCCGTGATGCCACGCGATCTCGACTCCGGGTCGTGGGACGGCGTGTCACTTTCGGACGGCTCCAGGCTTCACGCCGATCAATACGTCTTCGCTTGTGGGCCGTGGTTGGGAAAACTGTTTCCTGAAACGATTGGCAATCGCGTTCGCCCCACCAGGCAGGAAGTATTTTTCTTTGGCACTCCCGCCGGAGATGACCGCTTCACCGATGCGAGGTTGCCCGTCTGGGCCGACCATCGCGACAAATTCATGTACGGGATTCCGGGGAATCAGGGCCGGGGCTTCAAGATTGCAGACGACACGCGCGGCCCGGAATTTGATCCAACGTCGGGGGAGCGCTCAATCAGTGCCGGGGGCCTCAAGTCGGCGCGGGATTATGTCAGCTTCCGCTTTCCTGGGCTCAAAGATGCGCCGCTACTGGAGTCGCGTGTCTGCCAGTACGAGAACAGCCCGGACAATAATTTCATCATCGACCGCCATCCCGCGCATCAGAACGTTTGGTTGCTGGGCGGAGGCTCAGGCCACGGGTTCAAGCATGGTCCGGCGCTGGGCGAGATGGTAGCGGGATTGATACTCGAACACAAAGATGCGGATGCGCTGTTCAGGCTGGGGAGATTCGGCAAATAAGGAACCGGGCATCTCTTGATCTTGCCCGTTTCCGGTTCTGCATCTGCAGCAAGATAAATCCATGACCGGCATGAGAATCGATAAGTGGCTGTGGGCCGCCAGATTTTTCAAGACGCGCGCCTTGGCGGCACGAGCCTGTGCTCTGGGCAGAATTCAATTCAATGCACAGCCTGCCAAAGCTGCGCGTGAAGTCCGGATCGGAGACATGCTGCGAGTTACCAACGACGGCGGCGACTTTGAGGTGGAAATCCTGCTACTCAGTGAAGTGCGCGGACCGGCCCCGGTTGCACAAACCCTCTACCGCGAAACTGAGGCCAGCCGGGAGTTGCGACTGAAGGTGGCAGCGGAGCGCAAGGCGATGAGGCAATTCGAGGAGTTGCCCGCGGGAAGACCATCAAAGCGCGATCGCCGGAGAATTATCCAGTTCCGGGGAAGAGCCTGACCGTCGTCAAGAAAACTGATCCGAACGCGAGTTCAAGCCGGTCAAAATGAATCTCGAGGGTGGCCCGACCAAGCTCTGCTTGGGCGGGGGTTTCTGAGAGCGGTTCCGAGGTTTGTTCCACGGCCGAAGGGTCCCCGGCTTGGCCGGCACCCACGTCTCGAACATCGCGAGACGTGGAGCACCTCTCGAAAATCGTGAGACCTGGACACCCGCATGCTCATCCACTACAAGACCACAGGAGAAACATCATGGGAAAGCTGGAAGGCAAGATCGCAGTTATCACCGGAGGGACGTCCGGCATGGCCCTGGCAACGGCGAAGCTGTTTGTCGCTGAGGGCGCCTACGTCTTTATCACAGGCAGGCGCCAGGAACAGCTCGACAAGGCTGTCAAGGAAATCGGCAGGAACGCCACCGGAGTGCAAGGAGACGCGGGGAGTCTCTCAGATCTCGACCGTCTCTATGCAAAAGTCAAAGCCGAGAAGGGTCGGGTGGACATTCTCTTCGCCAGCGCCGGCACCGGCGAATTCAATGTTCCCATTGAGTCCGTTACGGAGACGGGTTTCGACAAGGTTTTCAACGTCAACGTCAAAGGAACGCTGTTCACGGTGCAGAAAGCGTTGCCGCTGATGCCGGACGGCGGAGCGATCATCATGAATGCCTCCATCGCCAGCGTGAAAGGCTTCGGAGGCATGAGCGTCTACAACGCGAGCAAAGCCGCCGTTCGTTCCTTCGCGCGCAGCTGGACGTCCGACCTGAAGGCGCGGAAGATTCGCGTGAATGTCATCAGCCCGGGCACGATCGATACCGGCGTGTTCGTCGGAGTTCCGAACGAAGTCAAGGACCAGTTCGTTTCCATCATTCCCATGGGCCGGATCGGGCGTTCAGAAGAGATCGCGAAGGCGGCGCTCTTCCTGGCTTCGGATGATTCCAGCTTCATCACCGGAATCGAGCTGTTTGTCGACGGCGGCACGGTGCAGATCTAAATCGGTTGCCCATCTTTTCGCGCTTTTTGCGAAAAGGTGGGTGATGGAAATCAATACGAACGATTGAATTTTCGAGAGTCACAGAGCATCCCGGCCTTGTGCAAAGAAACGCGCATGAGTGCGGTACCCGATCCATCCTCAGATGCACAGGTCCTTCGCTGCGCTCAGGATGACAGCGCTCTACTGAATCTGGATTACGCTCTCGCCGGCGGTTGACTTGATCTCATCCACACGGGTTTTTACCTTGCGGGCGAAATCGTACAGTGACTGCGCAGGCATCGAGGCTTCTCCGGCGAGAACCATGGGCTGGCCATCGTCGCCCGCCTTGCGGATCGCGGGATCGAGCTGAACCGCTCCGAGGTATGCCACACCAAACTGGCTAGCCGTCTTCTCTGCGCCTCCACGGGAGAAAATGTCAGTCTCCTGATGGCAGTGCGGGCACACGAAGTAGCTCATATTTTCGACCATGCCTACCAGGTCGACCTTCATCTGCCTGAACATTTCGATCGCTTTACGCGCATCCTGCAGCGAAACATCGGAAGGCGTGGAGACTACGATAGCACCGGTCAGCGGAACCGTTTGAATCAAGGAGAGGGCAACGTCTCCCGTGCCGGGAGGTAAGTCCACAATCAGATAATCAAGCTCGCCCCACACCACCGAGCCCAGAAACTGCTTGATGATGGAATGCAGCATGGGACCGCGCCAGATCAGGGGCTTGTCGCCGGGATTCAAAAACCCAACCGAAATGACCTTGAGCCCGTGGGCTTCGAGCGGCTCAATGCGATTGTCGCCCAGAACCTTGGGCTGCGCGTTGATGCCAAGCATCAGAGGCACGTTGGGCCCGTAGACGTCGGCGTCGAGCAATCCGACCTTGTGTCCCAGCTTCGATAAAGCGATCGCCAGGTTGACCGCCAGCGTCGTCTTTCCTACTCCACCCTTGCCGGAACCAACGGCAACGATAGCACCCACCCCCGGCAAAGGCTGCGGGGAGGGCGGTTGCGGTGGTTGTCCGGGGCGCGGGGGGAGAGGAGTGCTCATGGGTTTGATTATACGTGAGGAAAAGCAGCTCTCAGCCTTCAGCTATCAGCTATCAGTAGGCCATTCCTCACACTGCCAAATATCCTCCATCCACTGGAAACACCGCACCTGTCACCCAGGACGATTCATCGCTGGCCAGATAGACTGTGAGTCCCGCCATATCTTCCGGCTGGCCCAGACGGCCGATAGGATGCACTCTAATGCGCTGGCGCCGTACCGCGTCAGGATCCGGAACTTTGCTCAGATACCCCGCAGTCAATTCCGTCTCGACGAACGACGGGCAGACCGCGTTGACCCGGATATTTTCATGGCCATGATCGATGGCCATGCACTTGGTGAGCAGCACGACCGCTCCCTTAGACGCCGCATACACCGCCCGGTCGCGCGCGCCATTGATGCCCAGTACCGACGCAATGTTGATGATCGAGCCGCCTCCGGCCTTGCGAATGTGCGGCAACACCGCGCGGGAAAGCAGCCAGAGCCCGCGAACATTGATGTTGAACGTGTCGTCCCACTGATCCTCGGTGACCTGTTCAGCCGTCCCTGGGTGAAGAATTCCGGCGTTATTGACCAGGACGTTGACTTCCCCGAACGCGGCCACCGTGCGCTCAATAACGTTTTCAATCTCGGCCTTTTTCGATACGTCCGCGGCCAGGGCAAGCGCAGATGCGCCCGCCTCGGCGGCAACCTCTTCAACCCGCTGCTTGCGGCGGCCGACCAGAACGACGTGAGCGCCTTCGCGTACCAGGGCGAGGGCACAGGCGCGACCGATTCCGCTGCCGGCACCGGTCACAATGGCAATCTTGTTCTTGAGGCGAGAGCTCATACGTGGCGCGATCAGCGATTCGCAAACCAGTAGTGGTTTGGATCTCCAGGATGCCTGCTATCGAGGCCCGTTGGCCAGGCGAGGCACTTCAACGAAAAGGAACCAACCTCCCAGGCCGTGAAGAAGCAAAATGAACGAACTCCAAACGATGAAGAGCACTGAAAATAGTTGACGCGCCCGGGTTACTCCGGAGAGCGATCTGCCGAGCAGGACAATTGCCGCGACCGGGAGAACGAAAGCCAGGATGAAACCAAACGTCGCATATGCTTCTGTCAAACCACCCGCTACCGCGCCCAGGCCAATTGCTTTGTTCTGGGGTATCCCACGGAACGCGTTAAAGAACAAGATGATGAACGGAATCGACGAAATGGCGGCGAGCACCGTCCCCCAAAGAAACGGCTTCCGGGTAAAACTGTGGCTGCTGGCCTCATTCATAGTGCTGAGAGATTGTCACGCAGCCGATGGAAAAGCAAGTCTACTTGATTCCAACGCGCGTTACCGGGGGTTGCGTTTGCGCTCTATCTCTGCGCGTCTGATCTCCCGCCGTCGCCCCGCATCTTCGTAGCGGCGTCTCTGCTCATCGGTTTCCGGAACCACTGCCGGAACCGAGAGGTGACGGCCGGCCGCGTCCACCGCGACAAATGTCAGGTAGGCAGAGCTCACGTGCTCGCAATGATCAAGCAGATAATTTTCCACCCAGACTTTCACTCCCACTTCCATCGAAGTCCGGTAGACCCGGTTCACCGAAGAGCGCAGGATTACTAGGTCGCCGACGTGCACCGGAACCTTGAAGTCGAGATGGTCGATGGAAGCGGTCACCACGTAATTGCGCGAGTGCCGGTGCGCGGCCATGGCTGCCGCCAGGTCGATCCAGTGCATGAGGCGTCCGCCCAGCAGCGCGCCCAGTACGTTGGAGTCATTGGGCAGGACAATTTCGGCCATCTCTGACTGCGAATCCCGGACCGGCCGGGGCAACGCCAGATCTTCGCTTGGGTTCATGAGTTTTCTTTCGGTACATTCGTGGGGACGGCCTGAACTCTACGCTGCAAATAGGCCTGAACATAACACTCCAACATCTTCTGAATACGCTGGTCGGGGTGCTGCGAGACCCAGTCAGTCCGGTCGACGTCGTACTCCAGCGTGCCGTGTTTTGCCGGACGGTGGCCTGCCTCGCATACGAACCATAGAAGCAGGCGGGAACCGTGGTCGCGAGCAACCGAGAAGCGGACGGCGTCGAACTCGCGCTCGCTGGGCAGCCGCGAACACTTCGCGGCGTATCCCAGATTGCAAAACTCGTGAAGTTCTTCCGTGGAAGGCTTGGTGTCTTCATGGCCCGGGGCGGAGCAATGACCGTCCCACCCGCCTCCTAAAGGCAGGCGCGAAGGGTGGAGCCAGGCACCATCCAATTTCTGCACCGGCATGAAAAAGGGGCACGCCAAATTGATTTCTCCGTGGTTAGTGATGCACATTGTACTCATCGAAAAGGCGATCCGCCAATTCAACAATCAAAACGCATAACCTCAGTGGACACGGAGGTTCACGAAGGGAAGACTTGATGGAGGACGGGCGTCCCGGCCGTCTTGGAGAGAGCGTCGTTCGACGGGCGGGACGCCCGTCCTCCATTGAACTTTGTCGGCTTGTAGTAATCTCGTATCGAGTTTGTTGAGCTAAGAGCCAGGAGCTAGAAGCTGATTTATGGACCGCATTGCGATGCTTACGGAAATCCTCTCGCAGAATCCCGCAGATGCCTTTGCACGTTACGGCCTGGCCATGGAGTATTCGAACTCTGGAGAGGTCGAACGGGCGCTGGAAGAATTCGCCAAGCTCCTGGCGGCACACCCTGATTACACCGCCGGCTACTTCATGGCCGCACAGACGCTGGCGAAAGCCGAACGCACGCCAGAGGCACGGAAGATGCTGGTAGACGGTATTTCCTCGGCGAGCAGAACCGGCAACACTCACGCTCAATCCGAGATGACTGCCCTTCTGACGGAACTTAGCTAGTCGGAGAGGATTCTTCTTCGCGTCCTTCGCGGTTTAACGATTTTGAACGCAGAGGTCGCGAAGAGAGCGGAAAGACCGCAAAGAAAGCGGCCAATCATTACACCCGCCGCGCCATCTTCACCATGGTTCGCTCTACCAGGCCAGGAAACAACTGATAGACCTTTATTGCAGGATGCATCGTCCAGGGCACGACGACTTCCCGCTTCTGCTTCAGGTAGCCTCGCAGCACAGCCCGCGCCACGCGCTGGGTGCTGATTCCACGGACAGAGGACGGCCTTACCGTCTTCGCTTCTTTCCCTTTGATGGCGTTGGCGCCAAAATCTGTGCGCACATACCCCGGACACACCGTCATGACATGGATACCCGAACCTTTGAGTTCCACGCCCGCAGCTTTGCCGAAAGCGTTCATGGCAAATTTGGTCGCACTGTACACGGAGTGAAATGGAAGCGGAATGTGTCCGGCAACGCTCGAGATATTGATGATCGCTCCCGAGCCCTGCTGCTTCATCACGGACAGGGCAGCCTGCATGCAGGCGACCGTACCAAAGAAATTGGTGTCGAAGGTCTCGCGGCAGGCGGTCATATCCACCTCTGCGGCGGTATCCATCAATCCGTGCCCGGCGTTGTTGATCCAGATATCGATGCGCTGGAAATGATGGAGGGTCAGGCTGACGACGCGGTCAATTTCCTCCCGGTTGCGAACATCACAGGATAGCGCCAGCGTGTCTTCGCTGTGACCGATCCGCCCACGGGCCGCTTCCGCGCGCCCTGCATCGCGGGAAAGCAGGACGACTTTGGCGCCCTGATCCGCAAAAAGCTGCGCGATGGCTTCTCCGATGCCCATCGAAGCGCCGGTGATCACCACCACTTTTCCGGAGACGTCTATTTGGTTTGGTTTTGTCTTGCTAGCGTTCATTCGATTCTCTGTCAAAACGATATGTGTTTCTTTGCGATCTCAGTGACTTACTTTGCGATCTTTGCGGTCAAAAGCTCTTAACCGCAGAGGTCGCCAAGAAATCGCTAAGGACGCTGAGGAAGGCGCCACCGAATTCCTGGTTCCCGATTATGTCAAGTCGCGGGTGGGCGTACAATCGAGGAATTCCACCCGCACTCGCCGGGAAAATAATGGAGCTTCTGCGTGAGCCTTCTCCCGCTGTTTCCGTTGGACGTGGTGCTTTTCCCGGGCACGCCCCTGCCGTTACATATCTTTGAGCCGCGCTACAGAGAAATGATCGCCGAGTGTCTGGACCGGAAAAAATCGTTTGGCGTAGTCCGGACCAAAGAGGAAGGCGTCGCGGAGATCGGCTGCACAGCAGAGATTATCACCGTCACAAAAAAATATCCCGACGGACGCCTGGACATCATAACCGAGGGGCGGGACCGCTTCGAGGTCATTCAGGTAAGCCAGGAACGGTCGTTTTTGCAGGCAGAGGTGCTCTACCTGCAGGACGAGCCCGGCAAAGCTACCCCGGAGGAGATTGCGCTGGCGGTAAAACTGCAGGGAGAGATCGCTCAACTGGCTGGAGCCAATACTTCAGACCCGCCGGAGATCGACGCTTCGCATCTGTCTTTCAATCTGATCGGACCACTTCCGCTCGATCTCGATTTCAAGCAAACCTTGCTGGGGATGAAATCAGAAGCGGAGCGGATGCAAGCGATCATTTCCTACCTTGAGGCCATTCTGCCGAATTTGCGCCGCACCGTGCTGGTGCGCCAGAAGGCCGGCGGCAACGGCCACGTCCATTAGTTCTAGAACTCCGGCCAGAATTCTGCCGGACGGGCGGGACGCCCGTCTCTCCACAATATTGGTCGATGGAGCGACGGGCGTCCCCGCCCGTCCCGAATCAAGCATGCTCGACGGCGTATAATCCGAGTCAGACGTTGCTTTTTTGGGGGCCATCATGAATTTGGCGCGGACACTCGGCGAGTTGCGTTCCAGTCCTTTTACTGAACAACGGCTGAGCACGCGGCGCGTGAAAGACGAAATGCGCGACAACCTGATCGTGAGACTGCGTCAGGGTGGATCCATTTTCCCCGGCATTGTCGGATACGATGACACGGTCGTACCCCAGATCGTGAACGCCATTCTCTCGCGTCACAATTTCATTCTGCTGGGACTGCGCGGGCAGGCCAAAAGCCGCATCCTGCGCGCCCTGACCTCATTACTCGATCCCCAAGTCCCTTATGTTGCCGGTTGCGAAATCCACGACAACCCCTACTCGCCCATCTGCCGCCGCTGCCGCGAGGAAATCGCCAAGCTTGGCGACAGCACGCCGATCGCGTATCTTACGCCCGACCAGCGTTACGTGGAAAAACTGGCCACCCCCGATGTCACCATCGCCGACCTGATCGGGGACATCGATCCCATCAAGGCGGCTCGAGGCGGGCACGAACTCGGCAGCGAATATACGGTGCACTACGGACTGCTGCCCCGCGCCAACCATGGCATCTTCGCCATCAACGAATTGCCGGATCTCGCGGGAAAAATTCAGGTGGGCTTGTTCAACATTATGCAGGAAGGCGATGTGCAGATTAAGGGATACCCCATCCGCCTTCCCCTGGATGTCGCCCTGGTTTTCAGCGCCAATCCGGAAGACTACACGGCTCGTGGAAAAATCATCACGCCTCTGAAAGATCGCATCGGCTCTGAAATTCGCACTCACTATCCAGCCACCGTCGAAGAAGGTATGACCATCACCGCCCAGGAGTCCTGGATGCAGCGCGATGGATACAAGCTGCAGGTGCCCAAATACGTGCAGGAGGTCATCGAGCGCATCGCCTTTGCCGCCCGTGAAGACAAGAAGATCGACAAACGCTCCGGCGTCAGCCAGCGCCTGCCCATTTCGTGCATGGAGAATGTGATTTCAAACGCCGAGCGCCGGGCCATCCATCAGGAGGAAAAGCTGGTGGTGCCGCGCATCGCCGATGTCTACGCCGCCATGCCCGCCATCACCGGCAAACTGGAACTGGAGTACGAAGGCGAAATGAAGGGCGCCGACCACGTCAGCCGCGAACTGATCCGAGCCGCCGTCGCCAAAACTCATGACGGATATTTCAAAGGCACCGACATGCAGCAGGTCGTGCAATGGTTCGATCTTGGCGGAGAAATCCAGCTCGCCGATACTGCCAGCGCCGCCGAAGCGCTGCAGTCACTGCGC
>Ga0075021_10000434_pt1 | contig 22442 bp, 15 predicted proteins | sample ColStrG_CSR_2012_FD_72749 | JGI IMG/M metagenome (GOLD analysis project Ga0075021, IMG submission 72749) | Freshwater sediment microbial communities in response to fracking from Pennsylvania, USA - Cold Stream Run_MetaG_CSR_2012 | ecosystem: Environmental > Aquatic > Freshwater > Creek >...
GGTGACCGGCTGGTGGGAGGGCGTCGCGATGACCGGTGCGATCGCCGCGGCCACCTCGACGATCAAGGTCGGGACGTGGGTCATGTCCGCGCTCCACCGGAACCCGGGGATCACCGCGAAGGCCGTCGAGACGATCGACGAGATCAGCGGCGGCCGCTTCGTGTTCGGCCTCGGTTCCGGGCACGCCGGTGGCCAGGCGCACGCGTTCGGGCTGCCCGAGGACCACGTCTTCGGCCGGTTCGAGGAAGCGGTCGAGATCATCGTCCCGCTCCTGCGAGCTGGCCATGCCGATCTCGAAGGCACATTCCATGCGGCTCGCGACCTGGAGCAGCGACCTGTCGGGCCGCGCCCGGGTCGGATCCCGATCATGATCGGTGCGGGGGGCCCGAAGATGCTGCGGCTGGCCGCTGTCCACGCCGACATCTGGAGCTGGTACGTCCAGGGGCGCAGCGACGTCGAGGAGTTCGGCCCACGGATCGGGGCGCTGGAGGCCATGTGCCTCGAGGTCGGGCGGGATCCTGCGACGATCGGCAGGTCGGCTGGCATCATCGTGGAGCCGACGTCGGTGACCGGGGCGGCCGATGCGCTCGCGGTGCCGATCCGCGGCTCGGCCGAGGAGATCGCCGACGGGCTCCGTGCATTTCGGTCCGCAGGGTATACGCAGGTCGAGGTGATGCTCTGGCCGCGCACGATCGCGGCGCTCGAAGCGATGGCCCGGGTGCTCGAGCTGTTCGACGGCGACTGAGCGAGGCGCGCCTGGTCAGCCTCGGGCCAGTTCCACGCACGTTCGTGCCACCGCCTCGTCGATCGCGCGCGGGACCGGGACGACGCACGACTCCGGGCCGACGGCGCCGGTCGCGACTGCCTCGAGACATCGCGCCTGGAGGCTGAACCCGAGGTCCATCGAGTCGACCGAGTTGCCGATGGGGCGGGGCCCGGCCAGGTTGACCATATGGCCCTCGGTGAGGATGTGGATCCGCCGTCCATCGGCCAGGCCGAGCGTCGCCATGCCCTCGTCGCCCGCCGGGGCGTCCACCACGTCCTGTGCCGCGCGGATGCCCTTGACGTCGATCTCGGCGGGGAAATGGCCGGCATTGGCGAGGATGACGTCGTCGGCCAGGAGCGGGAGGTCGGCTGCGGTGACCACGTCCCGGGCGCCTGTCACGGTGATGACGATCTGGGCATTGCGCAGCGCCTCGTCCCGGTCCGGCACCGCAAAGCCGTCAAACAGCGCCTCGAGCCGCAGGACCGGGTCGATCTCGACCACCGACACGAGCGCGTGGTTGTTCCGGAAGTTCAGGGCCACACCCTTGCCGCATGCCCCATAGCCGAAGACCGTCACCCGCCGGCCGTTCGTCGCGCGATTCGTGATCCGCAGGAACGACTCGATGACCGCCTGACCAACCGAGTGGCGGTTCTCGGCGAATTGCTTGATCGGGCTGTCGTTGATGACGAGGACCGGGAGCGCGATCCGGTCGCGCAAGAGCGCCAGTCGAGCTCGGCCGGACGTCGTCTCCTCGGTCCCGCCGAGCAGCCCCGCATACGGGTGGTCCAGGTAGCGGACGAAGAGGTCACCACCATTGTCGAGCAGGACCTGCGGTCGGTTGGCGAGGACCTCCGCGAGGTGCCCATCGCGTTCGACCGGGTCTCGGGTCGGGCCGCCGATGACCGTGACACCGTGCTCGCGGAGGTACGTCACGGCACTCGGCTGCGTGGAGTTGAGGTTGCCCGTGGCGACGACGTTCGCCCCGCCGGCCTTGAGCGTGAGCAACAGCGCGACCGTCTTCGGTTCGATGTGGATGCCGGTCCCGATGGTGATACCGGCGAACGGCTGCGACCGCTCGAACTCGGCGGCGATGCCGTTGAGCATCCGGCAACTCTGGCGAACCCACTCGATCCTGGACGTCACGTGGCATCTCCTCCTGTCTCGCGGCGGTAGGCCTTGACGCCTTCGGTGACCGACCGGTAGAAATGGCCCTCCTCGATCACCTCGAGGAGCCCGTACCGCCCCATGTCGTCACGGACGTTCGACTGGAGCTCGGCAAAGGCGAGATGGATGCCGCTCGCGTTGAGTTCGAGATCGAGGTCGGCGAGCATCGCGCCGGCAGTCGTGTCGATGTCGGTGATCGGCTCGGCGGCGACGAGGATCCAGAGCGGCGGCGTCTCGGATCTCTTGATGGCCTTCCGGATCCGGTCGCGGAACTCGTTGGCGTTGGCGAAGAAGAGCGGCGCGGACCACCGGACGATGAGCAGGCCAGGGACCTGGACCGCATCGGGGTATCGACGGATGTCGTGGTAGCCGGGGACCCCCGGAGCCTTCCCCAGGATCGTCGCGTAGGGTGCCCAGGCTCGCTTGAAGATATACATCGCAGACAGGGCGACAGCGATGACGATGCCCTGGAGGACGCCGATGAACGCCACCCCAAGGCCGCACGCCACGGCCAGCGCGAACTCCGTCCGGCGCATCCGATAGAGACGCCGCAGCGCCGCGACATCGAACAGGCTGAGCGACGCGGCGATGATCACCGCGGCGAGGACGGGCTGCGGCATCGCCTGGACGAGTCCGGGCACCACGAGGAGCATCAGCAGGACCAGGCTCGCCGCGACCAGACCCGTCAACTGTGTCTTTGCGCCCGACTGCGATGCCACCGCCGTGCGCGAGCCGCTCGTGCTGACCGGGAAGCCGGAGAACAGGCCGGCCGCCAGGTTGGCCGACCCGATCCCGGCCAGCTCCTGGTTCCCGTTGACCTCGTAGCCGCTCCGCGCCGCGAAGCCGCCGGACGTCGAGATGGTGTCGCCGATCGCGACCAGCGAGATCCCGACGGCCGCCGCGAAGAGCAGCGGGATATCCGACAGCGTCCCGTGCGGGAGCGACGGCACCGGGAACCCCTGCGGCAGCACGCCGATGACGGACACACCGTGAGCGGCCAGGTCCAACCCGATCGAAAGCGCGATCGAGACGACGACGGCGACGAGGATGCCCGGCACCTTCGGCGCGGCCCGCTGCAGGCCCAGGATGATGGCCAGGCTGAGGAGGCCGATCCCGAGTGCCCACGGGTTCGTCTTGTCGAGGTTCTGCACGAATGCGACCAGTTCGCCGACGAGACCGTCGGCATCGACCTTGAATCCGAACAGCTTCGGCAGCTGGCCGACGAAGATGACGACCGCGAGGCCGGCCAGGTAGCCGACCCGGACCGGGTTCGAGAGCAGGTCGGCGACGAAGCCTAGCCGGGCGATCCCGGCCCCGACCGTGACGAGCCCGACGAGGAGCGCGAGCATCCCGGCAAGCGCGATCGCCTGCTGCTCGTCACCGCCGGCGAGCGGCAGGATCGTCGCCGCGATCATCGGCCCGAGTGCCGAATCGGGACCAAGCACGAGGACCGGCGACGGCCCGACGAGGGCGTAGGCGATGAGGCAGACGACGGTGGTGTACAGGCCCGTGATCGGAGGCAGACCGGCCAGTTCGGCGTAGGCCATCCCCTGCGGGACGAGCAGCGTCACGAGCACGAGGCCCGCGATCAGGTCACGCGACAGCCACGTCCGGTCGTAGGTCCGGGCGACCCGGATGCCCGGGATCCAACCTTCGATGCGATCGCGCGAGGTCTGCGCGATGCCCGGCGAAGCCTCCGTCGTCATCTCGGGCTCACTATGGCATCCGGCGCGGTGCCGCGCGGTTCAGTTCGGGGTCACGACGATGCTGGTGCCGTGATCGTCGACTGCGATGCCATGAGATCCACGACGGACATGTTGGTGTTGTAGGCCGTGTCGCCGACCGTCCCGATGGTTTCGATCCAGACGGGATGGCCGCCAGCGTCGATCAGATAGCCGTACCGGGTCTGGCCGATCGCCACGCCGTCGCCGCCAGCCGTTGCGGTCGCTTCGATCCGCGTGGCGGATAGGCCACTCACAGTCATGGGCTGGTTGACGAGGACGTTCCACGCCGTCGGGTTGGTCGCCGCGGTCAGCGCGTCCGTGTACGAGGCCGTCAGATCGGACTTGATCATGACCGCGGTCGCGAAGGTTGCCGGATCCACTGGGACCGTGATCGCGTTCGGGTCGAAGTAGCGACAGGCCAGGGTCGGAGGCGCCGCCACGGTGTGCCAGGTGGCCGGATACACGATCGTCGCGAGATTCGTGGTCGCCGGGCTGACCACGGTGCACGTCGCGGTCGGGGGGAGCGAGGCCGGCGGCTTGACGGTGGGCGCGGGCGTGCCGCTCGGTGCCGCCGTGGGAGTCGGTGCCGGGGTCGAGGTCGGCGTCGCGGTCGGCGTCGCGGTCGGCGTCGGCGAAGGCGTCGCGCTCGGGCTCGCGCTGGGCGTGGCAGTGGCGGACGCGATCGGCGTGGGCGCGGCGGTCGCCGAGGGCGCGCTGCTGGGGCTCGCCGACGGCGCCGCGGTCGTTGGCCTGACCAGCGCGACGACGATGCTGCCGTTGCGGTCTTCAAGCAGGAGCGTCTGACCGCGACGCTCGACACGTGCGACGCCCTGGAGCGCGGCGAGGTACGCCGTTTCCTGGGTCATGACATCCGCGGCGCAGGCCGCCCTGGTCGTGGCCAATGGACCGATCGCCGCGATATTCCCATTCGTCGTATACGGCCCCGTATATGAATTGCAGCCCGCGAATCCGGCGACCTTGGTGAAGTTGAAGATGGCCGTCAACTCGGTGCCTGGCAGCGGCACAGACACCGTGTTCGGCGCGCTCTCGAAGGAATCGACGACCCATGAGCCGAGCAACGGGTTGGCCGGCGCCGCGACGAAGAAGAGCAGCACCGACTGGTCCGGGCCGCGGATCGTAAGGGTGTCGCCTCTGATGTTGTAGAACCGGCTCGACTGAAGCAGCGTGAGGTACGACGTCTCGAAGGCGGCTTCGGCATCCGGGCAGGCCTTCAACGTCACGGCCGGGTGGCTGACGAGGATCAACCGCCCTGCGTTGCGGTAGACGGCGTCGTAGTCGTTGCAGCCGGAGAAGCCCTTGACTCGGCCCGCCGTGAATTCGGCATCGGCGAACAGGCCCTCGGGGACGATGGTCAGGACACCGCCGACCGCGGACGACTGCAGGATCCACGCGGATCCCTGGAGCTCGCCGCCTGACCCGTCGGCCGAGGGACCGGACGACGCGCCCGCGGAACTGCAGGCGGCGACGAGCAGCAGGAGGGTCCCGATCGCTCCGAGATGTCGGATCGTCATCAGCGTGGCCGACGGTCCGCGGCTACTTCGATGAGCCGGCGACGTATAGCGCGAACAGCCGGAGGGCGTGACCGAATGCCGCGACGATGAGCGCCAGGAAGAGAGGGACGCCGATGGCCGCGGCGGAGATCGCAAACGCCTCGATGAAGTTGAACGCGGGGCGACCGGCGAGGTCGATCCACCACAGGACGCCGGCGATCAGGGCATAGATGATCGCCAGCCAGCCGACCCAGACGAAGACTGTCCCGATCGTGGCGAGCCGCATGGCATCGCGCTGCAGGTCCACGGTGCTTCTCCTTTGTGCGGTCATGCCGACGCCTATTGATCGTACGAACGGACGCGGTCCTTGTTGCCGACCGCCCCGCCGCCGTAGGTCCCGAAGTCTACGAGCAGTCCAAGGCCGACCAGCAGCCAGCCGGCCAGGCTCAACCCACCGGCGGCCCACGCGACGACGTACATGATGGTCGTCCAAGGCAAGAGAAGGAATCCGAGGATCGGCGCAACCGGCCCGCCGAACACGACGTACCAACGCGCGGGATCCGTCAGCCACCAGTAGAGGATGAAGAATCGCGGACCGAGGATCCCCAGGACGGCGATGGCGCAACACACGGCTCGACCCCCTCCGATCGGACAGCCAGAGGGTACGCCTTCCATGGGCATCGAGGAAGGTCGATCGCGACCCCGGGCATGACCGCGGTCACCTCGAGCCGACCTGGCAGCGGGTACCATCCAGCTCACGCCGGCGGTCGCCGTGTCGGCGGCGAACCGTGAGGTCTTGATGGCACACCGATCGCTGGACGGCCTCACTCCGATCCATGGCGTGGCTCGATGAGGGTATTCGTCGTCACCGCTCCGCGGACGGCCGCGGTCGTTGAGATCGACCCGCCGGTGGCCCGGCCTTGGGAGGTCGTCGTCGCCGTCTCACGCGTCGGCATCTGCGGGACAGACGTCGAGTTCTTCACCGGCGAGATGGCGTACCTCCACCAGGGTCACGCCGAGTATCCGATCCGACTTGGGCACGAATGGTGCGGGATCGTGACCGCCGTCGGCCACGAGGTCGAACCCGGATGGTTGGGTCGTCGAGTGACCGGCGACACGATGATCGGCTGCGGTCGCTGCCGTCGCTGCCTGAAGGGCCTGCACTGGGTCTGCAGCGACAGGGTCGAGATCGGCATCCGCGGAGGGTCCCCGGGGGCGCTCGCCGAGCAGCTGGCGGTCCCCGCGGCAGCGCTCCACGCGTTGCCCGACACGCTCGACGACCGGGCTGGAGCCCTCGTGGAGCCCGGCGGCAACGCGTTGCGGGCCGTGCGGGCAGCCACCCTCGTGCCGGGAGATCGAGCCCTCATCCTGGGACTTGGCACGATCGGCCTGATGGCCGGGATGTTCGCCAGGGCGCAGGGTGCCGAGGTCCACCTGATGGGTCGCTCCCAGCGCTCCATCGACTTCGCGCGGACGCTCGGTTTCGACCACGTCTGGCGCCATGACGAGCACCCGACGCCGCCGTGGGACGCCGTCATCGATGCGTCCAACTCCGCCGACCTTCCGGCGCGCGCCCTCGACCTCGTCGAGCCTGGCGGCCGCATCGTCTGCATCGGCCTGGCGGGGAGCCCGAGTCGGATCGACACGCGGCTGCTGGCGCTCAGGGACGTGACCGCGGTGGGGATCCTCGGGGCGTCCGCTGGCCTTGCGGGCGCGATCGGCGCGTTCGCTGATGGCTCGGTCGATCCTCGACCATTGGTGGCCGCCACGGTAGGGATCGATCAGGTTGCCGAAGTCCTCGCGGGCTGGCGACCGGTCGGAGCTCGACAGGGTCCCAAGATCCTGGTCGATCCGCACGCGTGACCGGAGGACCTGTCAGACGGTTCCGGAACGGCTCAAAGGGATGAGTGGCGCACGCCAACTCTTCGCGGCCCGGCCCAGCGGCGACGTCGTGCCGAACTGACGCGCAGAACCGGTCAGGAGTCATCCTCGGAGGTCTCGCGCCGATAGGGGACGTCGAGGACGACGATGTCCTTCCGCCCGACGAGGTTCTGGCGGATGAGCCGGGCATTCTGGTTGTAGAGGAGGTGTTCCCACCAGTGGCGAGGCATGTTCTCGGGAATGAGCACGAGCAGGACCTCGCCTGGGTTCTCCTCCTGGAGGACCTCGAGATAACGGATGAACGGACGGACGAGCGTTCGGTACGGCGACTCCACGATCGTCACTGGAACGCCGGGTATCTGCCGTTCGATCTGCTCGCGGACTCCTTCGCCCTCGGTGGCGCTTCCCGTGACGTGCACGACGTTGACCTGGTCACCCATCGTCTGACCGACCCTGATCGCCTGGACCACGGCGCGGGTCAGGGAAGGGGCGGCGACGATCACCCGCTGTGGGCGCCGAGGCGGGCCGATCACGACCTCGCGACGGACCTCCATCTCTCGCGCCTCCGCGCGGTAGACGCGCTGGATGGCGAGCATGATCACGACCAGGACCGGCACGATGATCATGACGATCCAGGCGCCGAGGGCGAACTTCGCCACGGCGAAGATGACCGTGACGATCGCCGTGGCGACCGCGCCCACGCCGTTGATCAGCGCGCTGCGTCGCCAACCGCTACCCCGCTCCGTGAACCAGTGTCTGACCATGCCCGATTGGGACAAGGTGAACGCGGTGAACACGCCGATCGCGTACAGAGGGATGAGGGCTTCGACCCGGCCACCGAATGCGACGACGAGAACGATCGACACGCTGGCGAGGGCCATGATCCCGACGTTGAACGAGAGCCGCTCGCCACGGAACGCGAACTGGCGTGGCATGAATCCGTCCTTCGCCAGGATCGAGGAAAGGCGGGGGAAGTCGGCGAAGCTCGTGTTCGCCGCGAGGATGAGGATCCCCATCGTGGCGATCTGGAACGCGTAGTAGAACGGACCCGTTCCGAAGACTGCGCGGGTCACCTGGGACAGAACGGACTCGCCGCCGTTGCCGCCCGGGACCGCCCCCGCGACGAGGGCCAGGTACGAGATGCCCAGGAACATGACCGCGAGCAGGCTGGCCATGATGGCCATCGTTCGTCGGGCGTTCTGCCACTCCGGCGGCTTGAACGCCGGCACGCCGTTGGCCACGGCCTCGGTCCCGGTCATCGCCGATGAACCGTCGGCGAAGGCCCGCAGGACGATGAGGAGGCTCAGCGTTTCGACACCCGGGATGGATGCCGGCACTCCGGTCACGTGTGGCGGTGCCCCGAGAAGCACCTGGATCACGCCGATCGCAACGAGGCTGAGGGCGCCGACCACGAACGCGTAGGTCGGGATGGCGAAGATCGTCCCGCTCTCGCGCACGCCGCGCATGTTGATGATCATCACGAGGACGATCGATAAGACGATCAGTTCGACCGTGATCCCCTGCAGGGCCGGGAAAGCCGACGCCAGGGCGAGGACACCCGCCGACACGCTGACCGAGACGGTCAGCGTGTAGTCCACGAGCAGGGCTGCCGCGCCAACGAGTCCGGGCACGACACCGAGGTTGGCCCGCGCGACGATGTAGCTCCCGCCACCGCCGGGATAGGCCTTGATCGTCTGACGATAGGAGAACGTCACAAGCGCGAGCAGACCGACGATCAGGACGGAGATCGGCATGACCAGCCAGAAGTAGGCTGATCCGACCGCGAGCAACGTGAACATCGAAGCCTCGGTGGCATACGCCACCGAGGACATGACATCACTCGAGAAGACCGGCAGCGCCTTCCAGATGGGCAGGCGCTCGCCGAGCTCGTCATCCGAGTGGAGCGGTCGTCCGAATATGTAGCCGCGCAGGGTGGCCCAGCCACGGCCGATCGGGGTCAGCGGAGCCTCGGCCGTGGCTCGCGCTTCAAGCACGCCCGGCGCCGAGTAACGGAAATATCGGTGGTGAGGCGATTCGACCTGGACCCGCCGGTCCGCGGCCTTTCGTCCTCGCTTCGTGGAACCGAGCCCAGCGATCGAGGGCCGGGAGCTGCTCCGGGAACGCCTGATGATCGGCATGAGGCCAGCCTGTCAGAGGGTGCGATCGGCTGATTCAGCCACGGGCTGAAGTGTCCGTCATCGCGGGAGCTGTCGCCGCTCGCGTGCGCAGGCAGTCCAGAGACGCGACATGACACGGAGGCAGGCCCGCCCGGCGCGGCCCGCCCCCACGATCTGGCGCGCCCGGCACCCGCGCGTGCGCTACGCTCCAGCCCTACGTCGGTTCGTTGGAGTGCCCGTTGCCCTGTACACAGTGCGGCAAGGTCAACGAGGCCGGCCGCAAGTTCTGCATCGAGTGCGGTGAGCCCCTCGCGATCGGATGCCACACGTGCGGTGCCTCGATTCCGGCAGACGCCAAGTTCTGTGGCGAATGTGGCACGAGGGTGACCGGCTCGACGACCGCCGACCGGTCCGTCCGCCGCACTGCACCAGGCCCGGCCCCGGCGCCGGTCGCTGAGCGACGCGTCGTCAGCATCCTGTTCGCCGATCTCGTCGGGTTCACGACCCTCGCAGAAGGACGGGACGCCGAGGACACCCGCGAGCTGCTGAGTCGCTATTTCGATCTGTCGCACGACGTCATCGCCCGCTACGGCGGCACGGTCGAGAAGTTCATCGGCGATGCGCTGATGGCGGTGTGGGGCGCGCCGACGGCCCACGAGGACGACGCCGAGCGAGCCGTCCGCGCCGGACTTGAACTCGTCGACGCGGTCCGCACCCTCGGACCGGGGATCGAGGCTCGCGCCGGCGTGCTGACCGGTGAAGCTGCCGTGACGCTCGGAGCCACGAACGAGGGCATGGTCGCCGGCGACCTCGTCAACACGGCGAGCCGGCTGCAGTCGATCGCGGCGCCGGGCACCGTCCTCGTCGGCGAAGCGACCCAGCGCGCCGCGAGCGGGGCGGTGGCCTTCGAGGAGGCTGGCGACCAGACCCTCAAGGGCAAGGCCAGCCCGGTACCTGCCTGGCGCGCCCTTCGGGTGGTGGCCGAGCGGGGCGGTCGCAACCGCTCGGAACGCCTTGAGGCCCCATTCGTCGGCCGCGACGACGAGCTTCGCCAGCTCAAGGATTCCTTCCACGCGACGAGCCGGGATGGTCGAGCGCGACTCATCTCGGTGATCGGACCGGCCGGGATCGGGAAGACTCGCCTGGCGTGGGAGCTCCTGAAATACATCGACGGGTTGGTCGATACCGTCTGGTTCCACGATGGACGCTCGCCAGCCTACGGCGAGGGGATCAGCTTCTGGGCGCTCGGTGAGATGGTCCGGCGGCGAGCGGGCCTCCTCGAGACCGACGACGAGCCGACGACGCGAGCGAAGATCAGCGAGATGGTCAGGGAGCATGTTCCGGACGAGACGGAGCGGCGCTGGATCGAGCCGGCCCTGCTCGCCCTCCTCGGGGTCGAGGCATCGACTGGAGGATCGGAGCAGCTCTTCGCCGCCTGGCGGACGTTCTTCGAGCGCCTCGCCTCGACGGCGCCGGTGGTGCTCGTCTTCGAGGATCACCACTACGCCGACTCGGGCCTCCTCGACTTCGTCGACCACCTCCTCGAGTGGAGCCGGAATGTCCCGATCTATGTCGTCACCCTGGCCCGGCCCGACCTGCTCGAGAAACGCCCGGACTGGGGAGCCGGCAAGCGCAACTTCACCTCGCTCTACCTGGAACCCCTGACCGAAGCGGCCATGCGCGAGCTCCTGGCCGGGCTCGTGCCCGGACTTCCCGCGGCGGCTGTCTCGGCGATCCTGGAGCGAGCCGGAGGGATCCCCCTGTACGCTGTCGAGACGGTCCGGATGCTCGTCGCCGAGGGCCGCCTGGCGACCGACGACGGGGTGTATCGCCCGGTCGGCGACCTGACGACGTTGGCCGTCCCCGAGACTCTCACAGCGTTGATCGCGAGCCGACTGGACGGGCTAGCGGCGGACGATCGGGCGCTCATCTCGGATGCCGCGGTCCTTGGCCAGAGCTTCACTCTGGCGGGGTTGTCCGCCGTCTCGGGCATCGCCGAGGTGGAACTCGAGTCACGCCTGCGGACCCTTGTCCGCAAGGAGATCCTCACGCTCGAGTCGGACCCACGCAGTCCTGAGCGCGGTCAGTACTCCTTCGTCCAGGCGCTCATCCGCGAGGTCGCCTACAACACCCTCGCGAAGCGCGATCGCAAGATCCGCCACCTTGCCGCGGCGCGCTTCTTCGAGAGCCTCGAAACGGACGAGATCGCCGGTGGCCTGGCCGGTCATTACCTGGCCGCCCATGCGAACGCGGCCGAGGGGCCGGAAGCCGACGCCCTCGCCGGGCAAGCCCGGATCGCGCTCCGTGGGGCCGCGGAACGGGCGATCGCCCTCGGTTCGCACGACCAGGCGGTCACATTCCTTCACCAGGCGCTGTCGGTCACCACGGATCCCGCGGAAACGGCCGAGCTTCTCGAGCGGGCTGGTGATGTCGCCTCGCAGGCCGGCCGTCATGACGAGGCGGAAGCGTTCCTCCTCCGCGCGACCGAGCTCTATCGGGCGCAGGAGGACGACACCGCGACCGCGAGGGCGATCGCGGCGCTCGGACGGGCGCTCCTGACCGGCCGCCGCACCTCCGAGGCCGTCGCCCTGCTCGAACCTGCGGTCGTCGAGTTCGCCGACCTCGGGGACGATCCGGCGCTCGCGGCGCTGCATAGCCAGCTGGCTCGTGCGTGCATGTTCACCGGAGACAACCGTCGGGCGGTCGAGATGGCCGATCGGGCACTCGAGGTCGCCGAGCGGGCCGACCTGGTGGCGCTCCTGGCCGACACCCTCATCACGAAGGGCAGCGCCCTGGGGGACCTCGGTCGCATCCAGGAAGGGATCGGAGTCATCGAGACGGGCGAGCGGCTGGCCCGATCGGCTGGCCTCGTGGCGACCGTTCTGCGAGGCATCAACAATCGGATGATCAATCAGGGCGAGATCGACCCGGCCGCCACCCTCGAGGCGTCCATCGAGGGCCTTGCCCTCTCTGGTCGGATGGGACAGCGCTTCTGGACGTTCGGATTTTCGGTCGCCATCGGCTACGCAGCCTATCGGCTTGGTGAGTGGGACCGAGCCGTGACGGTTCTCGCGGGGGCCCTCGCCGATGACCCCGCTCCCGAGGACCGGATCACACTCCTCGCCAATGCCGCCCTGATGCCCGCGTTCCGCGGTGACGATGTCGCGGACGCTCTGGCCGAGATCGAAACGCTCGTCGGAACGAGTACCGACTCGAGTCTCGTCGGCAACCTGCTCGAAGCCCGCGGGGCCGCGGCCCTTGCGGCAGGGCGCCTCGGCGTCGCCGCGGTCGAGTACCGGAAGGCTGCCGAGGCCAGCACGAGCGTCAACGGCACGGATCAGCGGTCGCTGGCGTCCCACGCGGCGTTCTGGCAAGGGGACATCCCGGAGGCGATCGCCGAACTCGCCGCGATCGATGCGTCGGGTTTCCGGGCGCCGACGGTCGAAGCGCGTCGGTTGACGATCCGTGCAGGCCTGGCCGCGGCAGATGGCAGGCGGGCCGACGCGCTCGCAGTGTACCGCGACGCGCTCCGTCGCTGGCGCGAACTGGGACTCGTCTTTGACGAAGCGCTGGCCTGCATCGACATGGCCACCCTGCTCGACGTCGACGAACCCGAGGTCAGCGCTGCGGCAGATTCTGCCAGGGAGATCCTCGAACGGCTCGGGGCGAAACCGCTCCTCGCTCGACTCGAGGCGGCCATGACGCGACGGTCGTCGGCCACGATCCCGGAGCCGGCCCGATCACGGGATCCGTCGAACGTCTGACGAAGGGCACCGGGTCGGCGACCTCCGGACAGGCGGTATCCCAGTTCCATGTCGAGGTGGCTCCGTGGTCACGGCGCCGGCGCCGACGATGCCGTTCCCGGTGCTGCCTCCGCCGCCCAGGCAGCCAGACGCGTTCGGACCGGGTCGGCAGCGTACCGCCAGGCGACGTAGATGATGATCGCGACTGGCACGATTCGGTGGGCCGGGACCGCGAGCAGGACGGCCAGGATGGGCGCCATCACCGGCTGGGCGAACGTCGAGTAATGGAACTCGGTCGAGGGCCACAGCGCCGGCACGAGGAGCCACCCGGCCGCCCTCCGATCGCGTCGCCACAGAAGGACGATCGCGGTCACCGTCGGGATGATGAACACCGGATGATAGAAGGCACTGTAGCCGCCTGAGGATTCGCGCGCCAGGCGAGCCGAGATCTCCGTGAATCGATTCAGATAGTCGATCCATAACGAGGGCGCGATGGCGACGGTCGCGAGGGTGAATCCGAGGGCGATGACAACGCGCCACAATCGCCGCTCGACCAGCATCGGGACGACGGCATAGACCTTGAGTGCGGCGGCGATCGCGTCCGCGACGACGCCGGCCCTGCCGGCACCGGCGAGGAGCAGCATCAGGACCACGATCTGCGGGTTCCCCGAGTACAAGGCTTCGACCGTCGGCGGGAAGAAGATCCACCACAACGGAAGGTGAAGCCAGCGGACGATGGCGACGGCGCTCAGCGCGGATAGCCCCAGCCACACGGCGATGAACTGGTCCTCCGACAGCAGCGCGCTCGGCGCCAGCACGACGAGCGTGGCGGGAGACCCTGCGTAGCTGAGGGACGCATGGTGGTTCTGGAGGGTGAGGACGACGTTGGCCGACCATGGATTCCCACCAGCCAACCACTCCTGAACAGCGCGGTAGTAGATCCGGATGTCCACGCCGAGCGGGATCTCGTGGGTCACGATGTACTCGATCCGTCGGAACGACTGGGCGAAAAACCAGGCCGCCAAGGCCATCTGGCCGAGCAGGTGGAGTCGCCGTTGGCCCACGCGCGACTGGGCCGCCAGGAGGTACACGACCCCGACGCCGATGGCATGAGTCACGGGTGCCACCGGGAGTCGTCTTGACCGCCTGCTGGACTGTCCAGGGTCGGCGGTCACGGCTGGCACGGAAAGATCAGCCCGGCGAGCAACGGAACCATGACGACAACGATACCGGGTGAACGGGCGGCGTAGTCTGTGGGACACCCCCCGATACCGCCGAAGGACCCGCCCGAGTTGCTCCCGCGTCATCGGGCGCATCTCTTCGGCCACCCTCCTGGGCGGCGGTTCCATGAGCCGCACCAGCGAATCGCCACTCGGCGGTCAGGTACCGGTAGCCGCCTCCTGGATCACGTCCGCGACCATCGCGCCGAACAGCCTCTTGGCGACGACCTCCGCCGTCGTCATCGGGATCGTCGGATACGCGGCGCGCGCGGTCGCGCCATCCATCGTCATGTCGTGTGTGTCCATGAACAGCGCGGCGCCGATCTGGCCGGCCCGCATTCGGTCGATCGGCCGGAGGGCGACCGACAACAACTGCATGGCCGCTCGCGGGATATGCGTGACGCGGCCCGACCGGCCCGATGCGTGCTCGGTGATCTCGACGAGCCGGTCGAGCGTCAGATTCTCCGGCCCGGCCACGTCGATCGCCATTCCGACCAGAGACTGGTCGACGATCGCCATGTCGACGAAGCGGGCGACATCCGAGGCAGAGACGAAGTTGATCGGGTTCCGGCCACGCCCGAACACCAGCGTCTTGCCGGTCTGGACGAGGGGTCCACCGATGAGCCCGAGCCAGGTCTCCATGTAGGCAGACGGGCGGATCATCGTCCAGGGCAGACCGGCGGCGCGAACCGCCTGTTCGGCAGCGAACTTGGCCCGGAAGAGCGCCATCGGGTGATCTGCGGAGGCCTGGGCGACTGACAGCAGGATGAACCGCTCGACCCTCGCCGCCGCCGCTGCCCGGGCCAGGACGCGGTTGCCCTCGACGTCAACGGCCTCGAGGCCCGCCTGCGACGCGAATCCGGTGATCGCGGATACCACCACCCGCGCACCCTCGACCGCCCGGCGGGCGTCGTCAGGGCGGGTCACGTCGCCGGCGATGAGCTCGGCGCCGGAGAGCTTGTCCGCGGCGGCAACCGGGTCCCTGGTGACCACTCGGACGGGTTCTCCGCGGGCGATAAGCAGGGGAACCAGCAGCGGCCCAAGCGTCCCGGACGCGCCTGCGATGACGATCATCGGTCGGCGTTCGGCGCGACAGCCTGAGCGACTGCAGCGTCGATCCGGACGCCATCGTCCAGGACGGGCTCCATGTAGAAACGCGCCCAGGCGATCCGTTCGCTCTCGACGCCGCAGATCGTCGTGCCGCGCATGAGATGCGGGGCGCCGTCGCGCCGTCTGCCGGTCCACTCCCACTCCGACCACACGACGTTTCCATCGACCGCCGCTCGGATGAGCTCGGAGTGGAGGTCGGGTACGGTGGCCAGGATCTGGCTCCAGTTGAGGCGGACCTGCTCGCGGCCTCGGAAGGTGCGCGACGGATGGACCGGGATCTCGCTCAGATAGTCGGGCGAAAAGCAGTCGACGAGCGCATCGAGGTCGTGGGCGTTCGTCGCAGCTCGCAGCCGATGGACGACCGCGAGCGGTCCACGTTCGGTCCGTGAATCTGTGACCATCATCGTGATGTCTCCCGCTCACGCCATCCGCCGCGTCTGTTCATAAGACTTGTAGCGAAATGACTATACTCACAGTCTGATGAAATACGAGGCGACTGTCAAGCGGGTATACCATTCGCCCCTTCGCACGTCCCAGGCGAGCCAGACGCGTCGGTCGATCGTCGATGCGGCGACCCGCTTGTTCGTCGACGTCGGGTATGGTGCGACCTCGATGGACGCGATCGCGGAAGCGGCCGGCGTGAGTCGCGCGACCGTGTTCAGTGCCGTTGGCAGCAAGGCAGCGTTGCTCAAGACGGCGTACGACGTGGCACTCGTTGGGGATGACGAGGCCGTGGCACTTCCGGATAGAGCGGAGTCGCGGGCGATCCGCGCGGAACCTGACCCATACCGTTATCTGACTCGATATGCCGGGCTCGTCGTGGAGATCGGTGGGCGCGTTGCGCCGATCTATGAGGCGATCCGCGGGGCTGCATCGGCAGACCCAGATATCCGCCCGGTCTGGGAGAAGATCCAGCAGGAGCGTCGCATCGGGGCGGCGCACGTCGTGGCGGATACCGCGTCGAAGGGTCCTCTCAGAGCTGGGACTGACACGGGGGACGCCGCCGATCTCGTCTGGGTCTTCATCGACCCGGGCCTGTATCACCTGCTTGTGAACCGCCGGGGATGGTCGCGTGAGCGATATACCGGCTGGCTGGCGGCCTCGCTCATCCACGAGCTATTGGGTGACGGATAGCCGCGGGCAACGCCTTTGGCCGACCGCCGGCGCCATCTCCGGTCGATCCGGGTGCGTGGCACCGCGATGGTCTCGGGAGACGCTCGCCCGCCGGGGTGGACGCGTCTCTGGTTCGTAATGTTCTCGTTGCGGTTGCGTGCGATGCTTCGCTCGACCGGACTGGTGATTTCTGCCTTGATGAGACGTCGCGGCTTGGATCCCGTAGCCATGTCACCCCATGTGGCGCCTCGCGCAACGACGGTCCTCGTCTGGGTGTTGGGGCGCCGCTGGTGCTGGTGTCGGTCGTCGGCAGGTTGGCGGTGGCGTCCGCTGGCGACATCAGCATCACGAGCACCCTCGCGCCGATGGTCGGGGTCTCGAGCCTGCTGGTCGGCTCGATCCTGGTCATCCGGCTGCCCAACCATCCGATCGGCTGGATCCTCTGGACAAGTGGCATCATGTTCGCGCTGACGAGGCTCACTCAGGGCCTGGCCGATCACGGCTTGACGTCCGATCCCGGGAGTCTCCCGGGAGCGATCTGGTTCGGATGGGTGAATACGTGGATCGGCACGCCAGGTTTCGTGCTCCTTGGCGTGCTGCTGCCCCTCCTCTACCCGACGGGACGACCGCCGTCGTCTCGATGGCGGCCCGTGGTCCTCATCGTCTTGATCCAGATCGTGGCCCTGTCGGTGGTCGCCGCCCTGAGCCCGTTCGCTGCCGGGACCTATCCGCCCGGCGTCTCGAACCCGCTGGCGCTCGGGGGTCCGGTGGGAGATATCGTGAAAGCGCTCCAGAGTCTGCTCGGTCTTGGGTTCCTCCTTCTCCTGGCAATAGCCCTGGCGTCGCTCGTCGTGCGATACCGGAGGGCCGCCGGGATCGAGCGCCAGCAGCTCAAGTGGTTCGCGTTCGTCGGAGCCATCGCGATCATCGCGCTGACCGTGGCGGGGCTGCTCAAGGACAGCACCGGTGATCTCCTGGCGACGATCGACTCGTTCGCCTGGCTCATCGGGATCGGCGGCCTCATCCTCATGCCGATCGCGATCGGCATCGCGATGCTCCGCTACCGGCTCTACGAGATCGATCGGCTCATCAGTCGGACGATCGGTTGGGCCTTCGTCAGCGTGGTGCTCGCGGTGGTCTTCGTGGCGATCGTGCTGGTCATCCAGGCCGTGCTGGCGCGGGTCACGACCTCGAACACCTTCGCAGTGGCTGCCTCGACGCTGGTCGTCGCCGCGCTGTTCCAGCCGTTGCGCCGACGGGTACAGGCACGCGTGGATCGACGCTTCAACCGGGCTCGTTACGATGCCGATCGAACGGTCGCCGCGTTCGCCGGGGTTCTTCGTGACGAGGTCGATCTCGGCCAGGTCACGATGGAACTCAAGTCAGCCGTTGTCCGCACCGTCCAACCGACAGTCACCTCGCTCTGGCTGCGAGGTCCATGAGGAATATCTGACTCCTTGCACGAAGGCGGCCGCTTCGGCGTGCGAGATGACGAGCGTCGGTACGTGGATCGCCGCGACGGGCCTCGCCGGCCGGTGGAGCGCCTGCCCTACCAGGCGAGGAGCTTGCCCGATGCCTTGAAGACCGGCGCCAGGACGCGCTGGCCATCGCCGGCGATGTCGAGCAGGTTCGGCTGGACGGCCCTGACGAGTATGTGTGGGTTCATCCATGCCTGGACGAGGGTGGATCCGCGGAACGTCAATTCCAGCGAGATCCCTTCGAGGGTCGGCTCGGACCAGTTCTGGTCGAAGGTGAAGTTGCCGAGGGAGTACCAGATCGGTTTGCCCTTGTAGATCTCCACGGACTGGACCCAGTGCGGATGGTTGCCGATCACGATGTCCGCCCCGGCGTCGATCATCAGGTGGCCCAGCCGCTGCTGTGTCGCGGACGGACCGAAGGTGTATTCGATGCCCCAATGCGGGAAGCCGATCACGACCTGCGCCCCGGCCGCGCGGGCGGCCGCGACGTCGGCCTTGATGTAGGCCGCGTTCAAGGGCGCATCGCCGATGGTCGTCGCAGTCGCCCCGTAATACTTCGACGAGATCCCGTCATAACCGAGGATGGCGACTTTCACGCCACCCATCTCGAACAAGGCCGGCTTGCGGGCAGCGGCCAGGTTCGTGCCGGCGCCGAACGGGACGATGCCGTTCTTCTTCAGGCTCGCGATCGTCTGGAGGATGCCGGCGCGACCACCGTCGCCGATGTGGGTCGAGGCGACAGACGCGACGTCGATCCCGGCTCGCGCGATACCGGCGATGAGCGCCGGGTCGCCGGTGAACACCGTGCCGTGCGGGTGGAAGCTGAAGTGGGTCGGCGCAGACTCCTCCATGTTGGCAAGAGCCAGGTCCGCCGACGAGATCAGGTCGCGCATCGCCCCTGGGTGACCGGTCGAGACGATCGTCGGCACCTTCCAGCCGAACGGCGAGCAGCACACGAGACGGGCGATCCGTGCCGTCCCTCCATTGAACGGGTAGTCCATGCCCTTGCCGAGGTTCTTCACGACGTAGGCATACGACCTATCCAGGCCGAGGTCGCCCGCCGCGAACATGGTCCAGGTCGTGGCCGGGTCGTACCCCGCCTGCGATGGCGCGGGCAGGCGCGCCGTCAGGGACCAAGCCCCGACCGACTTGAGGCGATGGACGCCGAACAGTTGCCGGCTACCCCAACCCAGCGCCCGGACCCCGGGCCCGACCTCGTCGGCACGCAGGAACGCGAGCCGGTCCCGATGGGCCGCGAGATCCGCCATCAACGCGCGGGCGTCAGGGGCCCTCACGATCCGGCGGCCACCAGGCGACAGCTGCAGCGCGTCGAGGATCGGCGTCGACTGGTCAGCGACAAGCTCCAGCGTGGTCCAACGACGACTCGTGCCGGCCAGGACCGCGTCGACATCTCGGTTCCCGATCGCCGTCGCGGTGGTGCGGTAGTCCGCCACGGGGACGATCGGGACGGCCACGATCGCGCCGGGCGTCGGCGAGCTGGGCGATGGTTCCGGACTCGCCGCGCTCCCCTGCGTTCCCGCCTGGCTGAAGGGCGATCCAGCGGGCGGCGGTCCTGTGATCGCGCTCGATCGGCCCGCGCCAGCGATCGGAGAGCTTGGCGCCGGCGCCGACCCAGCGAGTTGCGTCACGGCGGCGAGGCCGAGCACGCCGAGCACCAAGGCCCCGGCCAGGACCAGGCGTGGCCGGTTCGACCGTCGGCCCGGTCGCGCATGGGGTGGCGATCCCATCGTCATCACGCCTCCTCCGACCCGGCGGTCAGGTTCGGCGCGAGGGTACACCGTCAGGCGGGACCACCGCACTGACGGATCGGCCTGAGACGGTCACCGTCTGACAGTGCGATCATCGGCCGCTGACGAGGGCGAGTGCCTGATCGAGTTCCGGCGCAAGCGAGGCTGCGAACGTCGCCGTCAGGTGGTGGTAATCGCGGTAGACGATCATGCCGCCGACAACCGCCGGACAGGTCGTGCCGGCCGAGGTCGGACAGATGTCCGGGGACAGGTCGATCGTCGCCACGCCGGCCCGTCGAGCGGCCGCGCGCTCGACAAGCCCGTGCCCTGAAAATGCGATCGAGCGCGGCGTCGCGCACGGGCGGATATCCGCGCGATGGCTGGCCAGGCAGTCTGGGACGTCCCCGCTCGCATGGGGCGTATCGACCATGATCGTCGACTGCCCATGGACCAGAGCGATCTCCCGAGCGAGGCCCGAAGCCTCCGCCGCGACCGTCCGATCGGTGGATCGCAGCGGGAGGATCCAGTGACTGATGGCGACGACCGTGAGGTCGGGGCGGCTGGTCGCGAGCTTCGCGACGACCGCCGCATCCCATGCCGCGCATTCGGTGTATTCGCGTTTGAGCGAGTTGCTCCAGACGGGCATGTCGATGAACGGGCAGGAGACCTTCGTGAACACGAGCAGCCGCCAGTGCTCTTGCTGCGCGACGCGATTGAATGCCGGGAACCACTGCGCGCCGTGCGAGTCGCCGACGAGGGCGACGGTGAACGTCCCGGCTCGGTCACCATAGACGCACGGCGGTGGCGTGGTCGCCGCCTCGAACGCGAGGCAGCCATCCGACCAGAGACGCTCCCTGTCGTCGTGTGCGCTCGCCAGTGGCGGCGAGATAGTGGCAGGCAGTGCATGACTTCGAGACACGGGGCCCGGTCGGGGCGGCGTCGACGTCGCGGTCGCGATGGGACCCACAGACGACGAACCGATTGGGGATGGGATCGCCGCCGGCGATGCCGCGTCTGAGGTGCCCGCGTAGGCCGGCGTGGACGGGATCCCCGAGCCGGCCGACGGATCCGCGCCCGGCGGGGACTGGTCGATGGTGCCAGGCGGCGACTGGTCACCTGAACCGGCCAGGATGACGATCGGGTCGCCGGGCGAGTCCTTGGCAGCGGTCGAGACGCTCGGGTCCTGGCCCGCCACGACGGCCGCCGCGGGCGCCGTCGACCCGCCGAAGTCGGCGGCCTGCGTGTCGTCGAACTGGCGGCTGACCCCGAACGCCAGGGCGCCGGCCAGGCTGATGACCGTCGCCAGGGTCGCGAATGCCAGCCCCAGCGTCCGTCGTGGATGGTTCACGAGGGTCCCGCTTCGGCGGAACGGCTCTTCGATCGCGAAGCAGGAGATCGTCGCAACGGCGATCGAGACGGCGACGAGGACGATTCGGAGCGACCAGTCGAGCTGGGTTGCTACCGTCCCGACGCCGGTCCCGACGTCCCCGAGCCCCGGAACGCCCGCGACCGTCGCTCCGAACCCGCCAGTCCCGAGCGCGACGGCCGGCAGGACGAGAAGGGGCCAGTGCCATAGGTAGAGCGAGTAGGAGATCCGGCCCAGGAAGCGGAGCGGCGGGAGTCCCAGTGCCAGGCTTGGGCCGAACCGGCTGGTTCCGGCGAGGATCAATGCCGCGGCACCGAGCGTGGGCACCAGCGCGTAGGGTCCTGGATAGGCGATGCCAGCGTCGAGTGAGAGGGCCGACCACAGGATCGCTGCCAGGCCGAGCCACCCGACGGCTGCGAGCATGCCGGCCGGCACCATGGGTGACCAGATGCCCCGCCATGCCGGCTTGCCCCATCTCGCCGACTTGAACGACCGCGAGGGCTTGACCGACGCGGCGGGGTTTGCCGATCTGCCCGAGTTGGCCGCGCGTGCCGTATCGGTAGACGGCCACGGGAGCCGAACGACACCCGGGATCATCGCCAGAGCCAATAGCCCACCGATCGCGAGTTGCCATGCGCGAGTCGGAAGCGAGTAGAAGGCCCAGTTTGGGGCCGCTTCGGTCACGGCCAGTTCGGCACCGAACGACCCGATGGCGAGGGCGCAGAGGACGAGCCCGATCCCGAGTCTGGGTCGGCGACTGCGCCCGGCAAGGATGAGCAGCACGGGCCAGATGAGGTAGAACTGCTCCTCGACGCCGAGCGACCAAAAGTGGAGGAATGGCGACGAGGTGCCCACCGTCGAGAAATAGTCACCGGCGACCGACGCGGACCGGACGTTCCCGATCGAGAGCGCCGACGCTACGCCGTCGGTGATGACCGATGATCGGGACAGCGGATCGAGCACGAGGACCGCGACCGGCAGGGTGATGGCGATGACGGCGACGGCCGCCGGCAGGATCCGCCTCGCTCGCCTCGCATAGAAGCGCAAGAGGTCGACCGACCCTGTTCGCTCGCGCTCCCGCAGGAGCAGGCCCGTGATCAGGAACCCGGAGATGACGAAGAAGACATCGACGCCGATGAACCCGCCGGCCATCCCGGCGAAGCCCGCGTGGAACAGGACGACAAGCATGACGGCCAGGCCACGCATGCCTTCGATGTCAGGACGGAAACCCTCGGATGGTTCCGAGGCGACGACGGTCGATGCCACGAGCTCCGGTGCCATCGGCAGCCGAACCTCGGTCGGCGGTGGCGCCGACCCACGGCGAGGAACGGCCGCGAGCCGCAGTTGCCGCGAACGCGCCGCCCGGCGCGAACGCTCGCGCTGCGCGCGCGATCGTCCCGATCGTTGACCCATGTGAGGTCTCTAGCGTGGGCCTCGAACCCCGCTTCCGCCGCAGCCCCATGGTAGAAGAATCGGCCGCCGGCCGTCAGCGCGCGCCGCA
>Ga0075021_10000436_pt1 | contig 22406 bp, 23 predicted proteins | sample ColStrG_CSR_2012_FD_72749 | JGI IMG/M metagenome (GOLD analysis project Ga0075021, IMG submission 72749) | Freshwater sediment microbial communities in response to fracking from Pennsylvania, USA - Cold Stream Run_MetaG_CSR_2012 | ecosystem: Environmental > Aquatic > Freshwater > Creek >...
CCATGAGCGGGCTGACGGCGTTGAGCTGGTCGGGCCGGTTGAAGGTGATCGTGGCCACCCGCTCGGACACCTCGTAGGTGATGGTCTCGAAGGTCATCGTGCTCCTCGGTCGGGCGACCCCTGGTGGGTGCGAGGACGATCCTCGGACGCTAGCCGTCGCCCTCGACGCAGCCGGCTGGGGTGAACAGATCGCTGGTGCGCTCGGCCTCAAGTTCGCCAGAAATGTCTAAAGGTTATACCGTAAGGCTGGCAGCAGAGCACGGCAATGCAGAGAGGATGCCCGCGTGAGCGATGAGCGAGTGCTGATCGAGCGTGACCTCGACGCCGGGATCGCCCGGATCAGCCTGAACAACCCCGAGCGGCGCAACGCCTACGACCCGGAGATGCGCGAGCAGCTGGGTCGGTACCTCGACGAGATCGCGCTCGAAGACGACATCAAGGTGGTGTTGCTGCGGGGCGAGGGTGGCGTGTTCAGCACCGGTGCCGACATGGGGAACGCCTACGGCTGGTACGGAGACAACGCGAACGGAGCCGACGGATCCGAAGCCCCGGCGCCACCTCGCCGGCCGAGCCAGCGCCGCCGCCTGTCGGTCGACCGCAAGATCTTCGACTTCTACCACGACTTCCTCGGCTACTCGAAGGTGACCGTGGCCGAAGTGAACGGCTTTGCCCTGGGTGGCGGGTTCGAGCTCGCCCTCATGGCCGACATCTCCGTCGTCGGCCGCACTACGAAGGTCGGGATGCCGGCCACCCGCTTCCTCGGCCCCGCGCTCGGCACCCTCCACATGTTCTTCTACCGACTCGGCCCGAACCTCGCTCGGCGGATGTTGCTCACGGGCGACACGATCCCTGCCTCGGACCTCGCCCATCTCCAAGTTTTCACCGAGGTGGTCGACGACGATGCCGTTGCCGCCCGGGCCGACTGGTGGGCTCGCAAGGTTTCCCGGATGCCGGCGGACGGACTGGTGATGGCCAAAGAAGCGTTCCGCCTGGTCGAGCAGATGCAGGGGTACCAGGGCGAGGAGGTGTCGAGCTACCTATTCCACGCCTACGGGACGAACCTCCAGTTCGAGGAGGGTGAGTTCAACTTCGTGAAGACCCGAGCGCAGGTGGGCACCAAAGAGGCCTTCCGGCTCCGCGACGAGCACTTCGAGATCCCCGAACCCTGACCCCTCTGGTCACCCGCTGGGGGCGAGGCGAACCAGGGAGTCGGGCGCCCACTTCGGCCAATCCGCCAGGGCGACGATGCTGCCGTGCTCGAAGCGAGCAACCACCCGCAACGGCGTCGCACCTCGACTGTTGTCATAGATCACTGCTGCGGTTGCGACGCGAGTCGCTTCGGCGACGAGCACCCAGAGCCGCCCATACCTGCCGCGGATCTTCTCCTCGGGAACGCTGTGGCCTCCAGATCGAACCCTCGCTTCGACGCGAGCAACGGCCAGTGCCTCGGGAACCATGACGACGTGGAGGGTCACCAGGTACCCGGCGTCCAGCGCGGAGCGGACCAGACCGAGCTTGGATTCGTGGGAGAAGACCGTCTCCGTCGCGAACGACTGGCCAGCGGCGATCAGTTCGGATCGGCGCTCAGTGGCGACGATGGCGGCATCGTAAGACTTTCCCGCAGGGTCCTCCGGCCACCGCTGCAGTGCGATGACGTCAGCATTGACGAACTCAAGGTGCGTCGTCGGCCCGATAACCCTGTCGTAGAGGCTCGACTTCCCTGCCCCATTCGGACCAACGAGCAGGTGGAGGACAGGGTCCGCCACTAGGCGACCGAGCGAGGGCGCGCCTTCGGCGCCGCGGCTTTCCCCTTCTTGCCCTTCGTACCAGCGGCCTTGCCGCTCGTCCCCGCGGCCTTGCCGCTCATCCCCGCGGCCTTGCGCGACCTGGCCGGTTCGGAGGACCGCTCGACGACGACACCCTCATCGTCGAGCTCGACCCAACGTGTGCCCTCGACTGCGAACTCCTGGGCGAAGTTCAGCGCCCCACGGAGCTCGTCCATCCGCACCGACCACTCAGCCCGGACAAGTGCCTGTTCCCTCGCGTTCAGCCCGTCGTACGACTGGCTGCCTGCGAGTACCTGTGCGATCTCCCTCTGAGAAATGGCGGCTGATGCCTCGATCTCCCGGCCGATCCGCGCCCAGTGAACGACCTGTTGCGAGGTACTACGACTCTGCACCTCACCGGCAAGTCTGGCCGATGCGTAAAGATCGTCGTCGATGCGGGCAGGGGACGTCGTTGGCATCGGGCACCTCCGTGCTAGGGATCAACCGTGAGTGTAGCAATCTGCAACACCACTGAAGCAAGTTCAGACGCTTGTTCTCCATGCTCGTCATGGCGCCGCCGGTGCCGATGCGCCGCCATGAGGATGGTCAGACGGTGAACACGCTGGCGGGGAGAAGCCGCTTGGCCAGCTTGCCGGTCGGTAGGCGGGGCAGCTCGTCGACAAACACCACCGAGCGGGGACACTTGAAATGCGAGAGCCGATCGCGGCAGAACTCGATCAGCTCCTGGCCGAGATCGGCGGTGTCGGGTGGCAGGTCGGCACCCTGCACGATCGCCCTGACCGCCTCGCCCATCTCGGGATCCACGACGCCCACCACCGCCACGTCAGCCACCTGCCGATGCAAGATGAGCACGTCCTCGATCTCGCGCGGGTAGATGTTCACGCCACCCGAGATGATCATGTTCGTGACCCGGTCCGTCAGGTAGAGGTAGCCCGCGTCGTCGACCCAACCCATGTCGCCCAGGCTGGCCCAGCCCCGCGCGTCGAACGCACTCGCCGTCTTGGCGGGATCGCCGTGGTACTCGAACGTGCTCGGGCTCTCGAACCACACCTCCCCCACCTCACCGGACGCGACCTCGGTTCCGGCCGGATCGACGATGTGCACCGGGCCGAGGAGTGATCGGCCCACTGATCCCGGGTGGGCCAGCCATTCGTCGGGACCGATAGCGCAGAACCCGACGCCTTCGCTGCCGGAGTAGTACTCGTGCACGATCGGACCCAGCCAGTCGAGCGCGGCGCGCTTCACCTCAGGGGGACACGGCGCGGCGGCGTGCACCACGACCTCGAGGCTCGACAGGTCGAACCGGTCGCGCTCGGCTTGGGGGAGCTTGAGGAGTCGCACCAGATGGGTGGGCACGAACTGCACATGCGTCACCCCGTGGACCTCGATGAGCGCCAGGGTCTCGACGGGGTCGAAGCGGTCCATCACCACCGCAGTGCCTCCCAGGCGGTGGACCCCGTTCGTCCACCCGGCCGGCGCGGCGTGATAGAGCGGACCGGGCGAGAGGTAGACCGACCGCTCGTCGAACCCGTACAGACCCGACATCAGCGACCCGAAGCCGGTGGGCGCGCCGAGCGTCCCGCCGGTGCCGGGCGGCTTGATCCCCTTGGGTCGACCGGTCGTCCCTGACGAGTAGAGCATCCACGAGCCCTCGCATTCGACCTCAACCGGGCCGGAGGGTTGGCGCGCCAGCGCCACCTCGTAGTCCTCGAACCCGCGGACGGCTCCACCGACGACGAACCGTCGACCGTCGAGCGCGTCCATCTCGCTCAGTCGATCGAGCATCGGACCCAAGGCGGCCGAGGCCACGAGGGCCGAGGCACCGCAGTCCTCGACGATGTACGCGGCCTCGTCGGGAGTGAGATGCCAGTTGATGGGCGTCACGTAGAGCCCCATGCGCATGGCTCCCCAGGCAATCTCGAGGAACTCGGCGCGGTTCTCGACCAGCACGGCGACGTGGTCGCCCTGGCGCAGTCCACTCGACCACAACACGTTGGCCACCCGGTTCGAGCGGTCGTTGAGCTGCGCATAGGTCAGGGTGTGACCGTCCGGAGCGGTGATCAGGGCGATCCGGTCGGGCGAGGTCACCGCGTAGCCGGCGGGATGGAGCACGGATCTCTCAGCCCCCAGGCGACGGGTCGAGCCGGTCGAAAAAGAAGGACTTGCCGTTCTGGTAGAGGTACCCGTCGCGGATCTCGTCGGTCAGGTCGAGATTGGCGGCCTCACCGAGGGTCCGCTCCATCGACAGGGCGGGGAAGTCCGAGGCGAAGATGATCCGGTCCTGGCCTCGGGTCCGCAGGTAGTGCAGTAGCGACTCGGGCAGGCGCTTGGGCGACCAGGCCGAGGTCATGAGCCGGAGGTTCCGGTACTTCAACATGAGACGGATGGCTGTGTCCCACCACGGGTCGGCGCCGTGGGTCATGCACAGCTTCAGTTCGGGGAAGCGGATGCACACGCGGTCGAGGTGGATCGGGTTCTGGGCCTCGGCCGGAAGCGGAGGCCCGGGGATGCCCGTGTTGATGCAAACAGGCAGGTCGAGCTCGCAGCACTTCGCATACAGCGGGTAGTAGACCGCGTCGCCCGGGGGATACATGCCGTCTCCCCAGAAGCTAGGGCCGACGGTGGTGTAGGCCACCGGGTTGTCCTTGACGAACGCCTCCAGCTCACGCATCGCCTTCACCGGTCGGAGAAGGTTCAAGCCGCCGATGCCCAGCGCAAAGCGATCGGGGCGCTCGGTGGCGTAGCGCAGGCCTCGATCGTTTTCGACCCCCAGCTTCGACAACAGAATGGCGCGCTCGACACCGTGAGCGTCCATGTCGTCGAGCAGGTCGGGGAGCTCCGGGCTGGCCAGAAACGATTCCCCGCCCTTGAAGTAGTCCTCCTTGACCCGGACCATCCACTCGGGTTGTCGCTGGTCGCCCAGGTCAACGTTGACCAGGCAATCGAGCGCACGATGCATCGGGTCGGTCACGAGTTTCGACAGTAGTGCATGCCCAATTTCGACAGCATTGCTCTCGCTCCAGAACTCCGAGGCTGGGCTACCCATCCGATACGTTGGCCTCCGCGGACGTGGAGTTCCCGTTCCGGCTCCAGCTCCGACCGAGGTCCGAGGTCACGTGGCAGATCCCAGAACCGAACGTGGACCCGTGAGGGAGAAACCGCAACTCATCGCCGACGAGCTGCGATCACTCATCGTCGGTGGCTACCTGTCCGAGGGCGACTCCCTGGGTCACGAGCCCGACCTGGTCGAGCGCTTCGGCGTCTCGCGACCGTCGCTGCGCGAGGCGCTTCGGATCCTCGAGGCTGAGGGACTGATCACCGTCGTCAGAGGCGCACTGGGTGGGGTCGTCGTCCATGAACCCAACGAGCGGATGACGGCCCGCACAGCGGCGCTGGTGCTGCAGGCCCGCAACGTCCCCCTCGCCGATGTCTACGACGCCCGCAGCCTGCTCGAGCCGACCGCGGCGGCCTCGGTGGCCCGGTCCTCTCGGCGCAAGTCGGCCAGCAAGGAACTGCTCCGACTGGTCGAGGAGCAAGAGGCCTCGGTGGACGACCCGATCGCCTTCGGGGTGGCCAACGCCCGGTTCCATGAGCGGCTCGTCGCGCTGGCCGGCAATCAGACGTTGACGATCGTGGCCGAGATGCTCAACGAGATCGTGGCCAGAGCGGTGACGGCGGTGTCCCAGTCCCGGCCGAGCGCACAGTCGATCGAGACGCGTCGACGCGGCATCCGTTCGCAGCGACGGCTGGTGGAGCTCATCGCCGAGGGCGACACCACCGGTGCCGAGGAGCACTGGCGAGCGCACATGGCCGTGGTGGGCAAGGTGCTGCTCGGACAACAGGCGACCACCGTCATCGACCTGCTCGATCACTACTGATCCCCCGCTCAGGCTCCCGCAGGGCCGATTCCCTCGTTGGCGCCCCGCACGGCCCGACGAGAATCCGCACGATCGTTCAGATTTCCCCCAATCAACACGTTCAGTTGACCGTGGGCGACCTGTGGGACACCTACCGCTACCGGCTCACCAACCCCGCGGCGCCGTGACCGCCACCAACGACGGTCCGGTGAGCCGCCGCCCGGGCGCGCGAACGAAGCCGGCCCGGCGAAACGCAGCGGGCCGACCTCGTCGGAACGAGGAGCTATGAGCCGGAGGCGAGGCCGGTGACGGCCGGGTCTGGCGGATCCCAGGCGGTGCCACCGGTACGGCCACCGAGCTCGGGGCACTCACCAGCGAACGCACCCCAGGTGCACTCCCAACCGGGAACGGTCCAGTCGTGCACCATCCAGATGTCGGTGAGCTCATGCTTGGAGCCACCAACGGCCGCACATTCTTCCTGCGTCATGACCTCGGCCCCGACGACCTCGCCGCCCTTGCCGAAGCAGAGGCCGCCATTGATGTTGTGCTGATGCCAGCGGTCGTTGGGTCCGGCGAATCCTTCGGGTGGGCCACCCACGTTGCGCACGAGGTAGCTCAGACCGACGATCTTGGAGTCGGGATTGGTGCCGTCGTAGAGCAGCTCCGACGGATTGGCCGGATCGAACTTCCCGACGTAGGCAATGTTCGTATAGTGCGCACCGATGCAGGGTACGAAGACCACCGACATGCTGTAGCCACCCTTCTCGGCATCAGCCACCGTCGGGTAGCGCAGCGCCACACCGCGGGCTTGTTCTTGCTGGGCCGTCAGGGTGACCTGGGTGGCGTGGTCGATCGACTCTTGGAGAGCGGGGCCGCGGTGCGAATGGCCGCCCTCGGCATCGGTTGGTACCTGACCGGGCGAGGCCGGCGGGCCCGACTTCTCACACGGCGTCGTGCCAGCTGCCCAACCGGCGACGGCTCCGGCCGGCGCATCACCAGCGTGGGTGTGGCCGCTCGCGGCGTGGGCGCCGGCGTAGGCCGGGGTCATCGAGATCGAACCGAGGGCGAACACCGCGAAGGCCGCCAGCGCGGTGAAAGCAGGGACCAGGCGACGGCTCTGCACGGGCCGCTCCATGAACCGGGGAGCGAACAGGGCAACGAGGGCGACGACGACGACGATGCCCTCGAGCACCGTGGTCAAGATGTCCGGCGTGCCGGCGACCTCCTTGCGCAAGGCGGTCGGCCCAAAGGGCAGTCCGGCGGTGCGGGACACAGCCCAGGTGGACATGATCCCGAGGTTCAAGACCAAGCCGCAGATCCAGAGCCAGCGGCGGGGGCGCACGACGATGAGCACGGCGAAGGTGGCGCCCAGCCATCCGGTGAGGAGGAAGAACCAACCGTGGGCCCAGTCCTCGGAGAGGTGGGTCGGCGCGAATCCGAAATGGATGGCGGCGGCGGTCAGCGAACAGGCCGCCACCAACCAGCGGAGGTATCGACCCACCGTGGGCTGATCATCGCGCGGAGCAGGCTCCGCCGCGGTCGCCTCATTCATCTCTGTCGCCATGGACCCTTCCCCCGTACGTGTTCGTGGCCCGACGTGACCCACGGCACTCAGGGTACCGTGTCCGAACCGCAGAATGCAGTCGGTATGCAATCGGCGGGGCATGGGAAGAAATGAGTCAAGTCCGGAGGACAACGTGACCATCACCGTCGACGGCTCGGACCGCATGGGGGACGACCTCTACGACCCTGACGGCTACGTCGACGGCCCGCCCCACGACACGTTCACCCGGTTGCGCCACGACGACCCGGTGTTCTGGCAGGAGATGCCCGACGGCACCGGGTATTGGGCCGTCCTCCGCCACGCCGATGTGGTCGACGTGGCCCGCCATCCCCTGCGGTTCTCCGCGGCCACCGGGGGCGTCATGCTCGAAGATCTCGACCCCGACCAACTGGCCATGATGCGCGAGATGCTCCTGGCCATGGACCCACCCCGCCACGCCAACTACCGGCGGAGCCTTTCGCCCCATTTCACGGCGCGGGTCATGGCCGGCCTCGAGCCCCGCATCCGCGCCGTGTGCCAGTCGATCATGGTCCGCGCCGCCGAACAGTCGGCTGAGCGCGGTGAGCTCGACTTCGTCCACGACGTCTGCGCTCCCCTGCCGGCCCAGGTCATCGGCGAACTCGTGGGCATCCCCAACGAGGACCGGCCGCTACTGCACCACTGGGCGGAGCGCATCACCGGCTTCCAAGACGATGAGGTGTCCGACGCCTCGGCCGAATGGGGCGACGACGAGGGCACCGGCGATGACGATGCGTTGGCCGGCAGCATCCAGATGGCCATGTACTTCATCGAGCTGGCCGCCCAGCGTCGCGCCGAGCCTCAGGACGATCTGCTCACGCTCACGCTGGCCAGTGAGTTCGACGGCAAACCTATGGACGACATGGGCGTGGGCAGTTTCTTCGTGCAGCTGGTCACCGCCGGCAACGACACCAGCCGCACGATGCTGTCGTCGGGCCTGCTGGCACTGCTCCGCCATCCCGATCAGTTGGCCGAGCTGCGCGCCGATCCCACCCTCGTTCCTGGTGCGGTCGAGGAGATCCTCCGCTGGGCCAACCCGTTGCACTACTTCCGCCGAACGGCGACCGAGGACACCGACATCGGTGGCCACCCCATCGCCGCCGGCGACAAGCTCGCCATGATCTACACCTCGGCCAATCGCGACGAGCTCGTGTTCGACGATCCGCAGCGCTTCGACATCCACCGCTCGCCCAACCCTCACCTCTCGTTCGGGGTGGCCGAACACTTCTGCCTCGGCGTGCACCTGGCCCGGCTCGAGGCCCGCGTGTTCTTCGAAGAGCTGTTGGCCACCTTCGCCACCATCGAGCTCACCGGTGAGCCGCGCCGTCAACGCTCCAACCTCAACAACGCGCTGAAGGCCCTCCCCGTCCGCCTCGGCGTCTGACGAGCGGGCACAACTCTGCACCCACTCCTCCTGACGAGGCGTCAGAAACAGCGGTAGCGTCCGGTCATGCATCCCCTCGACGAGTACCCCGTCCACCAAGCGCCGCTGTCGATGGAATACGTGGTCTCCAGCGACCGCAACGCCTACGACCGCTACTACTTCAACGCCCACGACCGAACGGGCGACCTCTTCTTGGTGACGGGCTTCGGCCTGTACGCCAATCTCGGCGTGAAGGATGCCTACGCCACCGTGCGCCACGGCGATCGCCAGGTGACGGTGCGCATGTCCGACGCCATCGGCAACGCGGCCGATGATGATCGCCTCCATCCCCACGTCGGGCCCTACCGCATCGAGATCATCGAGCCCCTTCACCAGGTTCGCCTCGTCTGTGAAGCCGCCGACCAGGGCATCGAGTTCGACCTCACCTGGACGGGTTCGTTCCCCGTCCTCGAGGAACCAGCCCACGTCATGCGCCAGGGTGACAAGGTCATCCTCGACGCCTGCCGCTTCGCCCAGGTGGGGACATGGGCGGGCACGCTTCGCCTCGACGACCAGGAGTGGACGGCCACCGACGATGTGTGGGTCGGCAGCCGGGACCGGTCGTGGGGTATTCGTCCCGTCGGTGAGCCCGAGCCGCCGGGCCGCGCCGTGGCCGAAGCCGACCCCGACTTCGGTTTTTGGTGGATGTACACCCCGATGCGCTTCGACGATTACGCCATCGTGCTCATCGCCCAGGAAGACGCCAACGGCCACCGCATCCTCAGCGAGGCCGTCCGGGTCTGGCCGGCCGAGAGTGGGCGCCACGACGAGCAGTTGGGCTGGCCTCGTTTCAAGGTCAACTACCACCCCGGCACCCGCAACCCGATCGGGACGACGGTGCAACTGACCGAACCCGACGGCACCCCGTTCACCATGGAGATCGAGACCGTCGGAGACGGCCGGGGCTTCGTGGCCCTCATGGCGGGACCGGGCTACGGCGGCGACCCCGATTGGGGCCATGGCCAGTGGCGGGGTCGGGATTGGATCGAACGATTCGAGGTGAACACGACCGACCCGTCCCTCCTGGGTCGCATCCCCTTCGGCATGAGCGACCACGTGGGCCGGGCCCGCATCGGCGACGCCGAAGGGTGGGGCCTGTTCGAACACGCCACCATCGGCGTGCACCGGCCGTCGGGTTTCGACGACTTCTTCGCCGTCGCTCCTGACGCCTAGCGCACGCCGGAGGTCGTCCGATGCCCGACGAGTCCCGACCGCCATCCGTGCCCGACATCCCCGACACGACTCCCATCGGGGCCGGTCCGCTGCTGGCTGGCAAGGTCGCGGTGGTGACGGGGGGCGGCGGCGGAATCGGCCGGGCCATCAGCGAGACGTTCGCCGCCCACGGAGCCGCGGTGGTGGTCGTCGATCATGACGGCGATCGGGCCCACGCGACGGTGGCGGCCATCGTCGCCGGCGAGGGCACGGCGGGTGCCGTCGTGGCCGATGTCCAGGGCGACGACGTCGGAGCCATGGTGGTGGGCCACGCGTTGGACACGTTTGGTCGGGTCGATGTGTTGGTCAACAGCGTCGGCCACTTCCTGTTTCCCGGGCGGTCGTTCGTCGACACCACGGAGGATGAGTGGCACGACCTCTACGAGGTGAACCTTCGCCACGTCCTGCGCCTCACCCAGGCGGCGCTCCGTCCCATGATCGACCAGGGCGACGGGGGCAGCGTCATCAACCTCACCACCGTCGAGGCGTTCCGGGGCATTCCCCACCACGCCGTCTACGCCGCCTTCAAGGCCGGGGTCACGCAGTTCGGTCGCAGTCTGGCGCTCGATGTGGGCCAATACGGGATCCGGGTGAACGACATCGCCCCCGACGTGACCCATTCGCTCCAGTTGCCCTATGACCGGTGGCTCACCCCCGCCGATGAGGCCAGGATCCCCGGGTGGGTGCCGTTGGGCCGCCTCGGCCAGCCTCGCGATGTGGCCGGGGCGGCGCTGTTCCTGGCCTCCGAGCTCGGCGCGTTCGTGACCGGGACGACCATCCATTGCGACGGCGGCACTGGTGCCGCGGGCGGGTGGTACCGCTCGGGAGGCGACGACCGAGGCTGGACGAACCGGCCGCGGGATCCGTGACGACCTTGGCGCTGTCGATTGCCGCCCGCTCGGTCAGCGATCGAGCCACGTCTGCGTGAGACGGGTCACGTAGCTGAACCCTCCCGGCCCGCCCATGGGATAGGACGGTTGGCCGTTGGGCAGTGGGCCGTTGGTGATGCCCCGCACGTCGTTGGCCGCGAACACCACGTTGCGGGCCCGGGCCAACCAGATGTACGGCAGGTCCTGATTGAGCCGGGCCGCCACGATGGCGTAGTTGTCCTGCCGAACCTTGGGGTCGTCGGACGCCCGCGCCGCTCGCAGTGCCCGGTCGATCTCAGGATCCTTGTTGCGGGCGAAGTTCAGCCCCAGCTGCCCCACGGGCGCGGCGTTGTCCGAGATCCACCACACGTAGTCGTAGTCCGGGTCAGGGGAACCGAACTGCCCCCAGGCCGCGGCCTGGTAGTTGCCGGTCACGGCATCGACGATGAACCTCGTCTGCTCGGACTGGACAATGTCGACCTTCATGCCCGCCTGCTCCCACGCCTGCTTGAGGAACTGCGCCTGGAGCCGGGCGTCACTGGCGGGCAACGACAGGAACGAGAAGCTCAGTGGATGACCCGTTTCCTGTTCGTAGGCCTTGACCAGCTCCTTGGCCTTGTCCAGGTCGTAGTGGGGATACGGGGCCTCCCGATAGAACTGCGTGCCGGGACGGAACACGTTGTCGACGGGTGAGGTGACGTTCTGGTCGACGGTGGCGATGTACGCGCTCTGGTCAGTGGCATAGGCCACGGCTTGGCGGGCGGTGAGGTTGTCAAACGGGGGGGCCGCCAGGTTGAGCTGGACGAACGCCTCCTCGGATTCCCCCTGAGCCTGCACGCTCTGGAGCTTGCCCGCGGCCGCGGCCTGGTCGATCTGGAGCACGGCCGCGGGGGTCGACGTGTAGGCCATGTCGACGTTGCCGGCCAGCACGCCATTGACCTTGGTGACCGCTTCGGTGATCACCGAGAAGTCGATCTGATCGAGGTAGGGCAGCGGCGTACCGGAGGTGTCCTTGCGCCAATAGTTGGCGTTGCGGACGACGGTGAGGTGGTTGTCCGGCACCCATTCCTTGAACGAAAAGGGACCGGTGCCCACAGGGTTCCGAGAACCGTTCGGATCGGCCAGCATCGACGGGGACGGAACCATGCCCAACTGGCCGGTGAGCGACGAGGGAAACGCCGCCCACGGCGCCTTCATGAGGAACTCCGCCGTCAGCTCGCCCGACACCTCGACTCGATCGAGATCGGCCACCGCGGGATGAGTGAGGGGCGAGGCCATGTGGGCCTCGAAGATCGTCTTCAGTACGGCGGCGGTCAGGCTGGAGCCGTCATGGAAGGTGACGCCGGACCGCAACGTGACCGTCCAGTGAGTGAAGTCGGCGTTGGGCGTGAACGACTCGGCCAGATAGGGCTGGGCCTTGGCATCGGCGTCGTAGGCAGCCAAGGGGTCGAACAGCGTCATCCCGATCTGGGTACCTGACGGCGCCCACCGGTTCTTGGTCGGGTCGAAGCCGTCGCTCTCCCCATCGACGGCGTAGCGCAGCGTGCCGCCGGTGTGGGGCGGACCGGACGCGGCGACGGTGACGTCGGCATTGGGCTGCACCGTCGTCGCCGACGTCGCCCCACCGCCTCCGCCACTGCTACCGCACGCGGCCGCCACCAAGGCCACCACCAAGACCGCAGCCACCATCACGCGACGACGCGCACGAAGTTCCATGATCGTTCTCCCCCAAGCAAGTCCCGACTGGGACGGCGCCATCATGGCGGATCGTCAAGCCGGGCGGAGCCGATCCTGCCTGCGGGCCCTCAGGCCCGTCCCCGCCGCGGGTGGTCGTCTAGGGTCCTTGACGACGCCGACAGGAGGGGTGCGAACCATGTGTTGCTTCGTCGGAGTGCTGGCCATGATCTCGCCACGGCTGGCCATCTTCTTGCTGTGGGTGTTCGGCGATCGCATGACCATCGCCTTCGACCACTTCTGGATGGGCTTCCTCGGCTTCCTCGTCCTGCCGTGGACGACCCTGGCCTGGGCCGTCTGCTACGCGCCGGCGCGCGGGGTCCACGGCTTCGGCTGGTTCATCGTTATCTTCGGGTTCTTCCTCGACATCAGCTCGTACTCAGGCAGCGCCCGCGCCCGCCAACAACAAACCGCCATCGCCTGACCTCTAGTCTCCCGGCGATGCGCTTCGGTATCCATCTCCCCCAGTACGGCCGGGCGGCCAGCCCTGACGGCATAGCCCGGGCGGCCGGCCAGGCCGAGGACCTGGGCTTCGCTGACGTGTGGGTCAGCGACCACCTCGCCATCCCAGCGTCCGCGCCCTACCCACCGGCGTTCCTTTACGAGCCGCTCATCACCCTCACCTGGGCGGCGGCCGCCACCCAGCGCATCGGATTGGGCACCAGTGTCTTGGTGCTGCCCTACCGCCATCCGGTGCACCTGGCCAAGGAGCTCTCGTCGCTCGACAACCTGAGCGGGGGCCGGCTCGTGGTCGGGGCCGCCGCCGGTTGGCTCGAGGGTGAGTTCGACGCGTTGGGGGTGCCCTTCGCCGAACGGGGGGCCCGCACCGACGAAGCGCTCGACGTGTTGCGGGCCTGCTGGGAGGGGCCGCAACCTGTCGACTTTGCCGGTCGCTTCACGACCCTCGACCAGATGCGCATCGTGCCCACCCCCGACCGCCACATCCCGGTCTGGGTCGGCGGCTCGTCGGCCCCGGCCTTGCGCCGCGCCATCACCCGCGGCGACGGCTGGCAGGGCAGCTTCCTCGACCCCAAGGCGGCCGCTGCCGTGACGGCCAAGCTGCGGGCCGAGCGCCCCGAGCCTTCGTTCACCCTGTCGATGCGTGTCGACTGGGACGGCTTGACCAGCGACCACGACGACCTCCGCCGTCAGGTGGCCGGCTACGCCGAAGCCGGCATCACCCACATCGTCACCAGCGTGCGCCAGAACACCATCGACGACTGGCTGCGTTCGGTCGAGGCGCTCCGAGATCTGGCCGCGTCGGTGAGCTGAACGCCAGATCAGCGGCGCACGACGGCGGTGGAGTAGGCGCCGGCCAGGTACTCGCTCGGCTGCCCGCTCCCGTCGGCAGGGACGGACCACGTGTCCTTGGTGGGCGTGCCCGACGCGGCGTGGCTCAGCGAGTAGAGCACGGTGTCGTTGTCGAGCCACTCGGCCTGATCGTCCACGTTGCGGGTCTCCGCCAGCTCGTGATCGGCCAACGTGGCCACGTCCAACACCGAGAGGCGCCACTCCACCCGCCCCCCGTCGCCCTCGATCCGCTTCTTGTAGGCGATGTGCTTGCCATCGGGCGAAAGCGACGGACATTCCACGTCACCGCGCAGCACGGTCACCGTCCGCGCCGCGATGTCGCCGTGCACCAGATAGGTGTGCCCCCCCGTCTTCAGGGTGGCGTAGAAGAGGTTGGCATCGCTCTCGAATGTGACGCCCCAGAAGTTGTGATCGATGGCTTCGGTCTTTTGACCATCACGCAGGACCGTGAACGTCTCGAGATCACCGAGCGACTCCCCCGTGTGCAGATCGAGCAGTTCCGTTCGGGTGGAAAACGTGTCGGAGGCGTAGGAGTCGCCCGAGACGAACGTCGTCGTCGCCCCGTACCGACCATCGGGTGACACCCGGGCCCGGCTGGGGAGTCCGGGCAGGCCGATCGAGAACAGGTGTTGGAAGTCACGGTCGAAGATGATGGTGGCGTAGGTGGTGATGGCCCCCCGGTCGGCGTGCAAACAGATGCCCCGGTCGCCGGAGAAGTCGACGCGCTCACACGACAGGTCCGACACCGCCACTTGGCCGAGCGACGCCAGATCAGCGACGGCGACCTTGCCGAAATCGCTGTTCACTGCGGTCGATGTGTAAACGACATGGGGCGCGGCGCTGAGCTCGGCAATCGACGGACCGGCGGTCGAACCGCCAACGCCCGGTGCTCCCGTAGCTGCGCTCACTGTGGTCGCCGGCCGACTGGCCATCACCGCGTATCCGGCGGCGGCCACGATGCACACCGCGCACAGGATGGCGAAACCCAGCACCTTGCGCTTCACGCCCTGACCTCGAGCGGCTCGTCGTCGGACGACATGGGCGAACCGGGCCGACCAGGCAGGTCGCGGCGCAACGCGAACCCACCGATGACGATGGTGACGGCGAGCCCGGCCATGAACAGAGAGACCGCTTCGCTCGGCCCATACCTGCTCCAGAGGATGCCGAACACCAGCGACGCCACCAGATGCCCGCCCGCGATGACGGTCACCAGTACGGCCAAGCCCGTGGTTCTCAGCGGCCCGGGGATCATCGAACTGGCCAGCGCCATCAACACCCCGTCCGTGCAGGCGTAGTACCCGCCGAGCAGCGCCACCATGACCAGCACCACGCCCAGGCCCGTGACCGACGACCCAACGGCGGCGAGCGCGCCCAGCAACAGCACCTCGCCGGCGATGAACACACGGGCCCGCCCCACCCGATCGGACAGGCGCCCGATGGGGATGGCCATCGCCACGAAGACCACCGAGGCCCCGAAGTAGAGCAACGGGAAGTAGGCGGCGGTGAAGTGCACCCGTCGCTGGATGGCCAGGAACAGCAGGGCGTCCCCGGGGGTGAACACGGCCAATGCACAGGCCACCAGACACAGTCGGCGATAGCGGCGCACCCGCCACAGCACGGCGGCCGATCCCCACGAGAGTCGGGCGGCCGGATCAGGAGTGGCCACGCGAGCCAGATCGGCCTCACCCACCGGGTCGATGGCCACCTGATCGAGCGCGACCTGATCGAGCGCGGCCAGATCGGGCGCGGCCAGATCCCCGGCGTCACCATCGACCGCGGCGGGCGCCACGTCGGCCCGACGTTCGTCCACGAAGAACCACAACACGCCGAGCCCGATGACCGCCACGAAGAAGCTGGTCATGAACACGACGTCGAAGCCGAACGGATTGCGAGCCAGGATGAACGCGCCGGCCAGCGGACCCAGCACCGCGCCCAGCGTGTCGAGCGCCCGGTGGGTGCCGAAGGCGTTCCCCAGGCGGGTCTTGGTGCTGCTCAACGAGATCAGGGCATCACGGGGAGCGGTGCGGATGCCCTTTCCCAACCGGTCGACATAGAGGAAGGCCACGGTCGGTACCCACCTGCCGGCCGCCACCACCAGCCCGAGCTTGGCCGCGGCCGACAGGGCATAGCCGCTACCGGCGACGCGCTTGTGACGTTGGCGTCGATCGGCGACCACGGCCGCTCCGACCGCCAGCACGGCAGCCATACCCTGGTACACCCCGTCGAAGGCACCGAACTGCGCGGGGCCGAACCCCAACTGGACCATGAAGTAGAGCGGCAAGACCGAGGCCACCATCTCCGACGAGAGGTCGGTGAAGAGGCTGGTGATCCCCAACATGACCACGTTGCGTGGCGCATCGAACAGTCTGCGACGCGGAGGCGGCGGCGCGGCTGTCTCCACGGGGGGCCGCGTCGCCAGATACATGCGTTCTATCTTTCCCGCTGTTCCTGAAATCCACCTGAAGCTCGGCTGACGTCCCGTTGAAGCCGCGGCGCGATCGTCCTGATCAGTCTGACGAGCCGTCCCGCCACTCGTCGAGCACCTCGAGTTCGCCGGGGGTGAGAACGACGGGGTTGCCCACCCGGGGCGCGCGCAGGATCTCCGCCAGGGCGAAGCGCGGATCCTCCCGCAGTTCGGAACGGGGAATGGCCTCCTTCATGCGCTCGAGTTCCACGGGGACGAACGGCCGGGTCTGGCGTTGCGCCTCGCGATCGGTCCACCGCGGGTCATCGAGATCCCCATCGCGCCACACCACCTCGCCGGTCACCGTTCCCGCCGCCCAGATCCCCGGCGTGAGACGGGCCGAGGCCGGACCGGTGATCCACAGGAAGCAGCGTTGACCGGGGGCCAGCAGGTCGACCCGGGGCGACTCCGCCAACCGCCACGAATCGGCCGGTTCGTCCGACGCCAACCACCCGGCGATGTCCCACACGTCGGGGCGGGCCTTCAAGATCCACGCGGCGATCTCGTAGCCGCCCGGGGTACGCCCGATGGCCGTGCTCATCGTCGGAGCCGGCGACGGGCGAGCACCACCGAAGTGCTCAACGCTCGGCGACGGCGAAGGCCGAACCCATGAGTTCGGCGAAGTTGCCCGAGTAGAACCGTTGGCGATCGCCGTCGGACACACCGTGCATGGCCGCTTCGAACTTCGCCTCCGGGTCACGCCCACCTTCGAGGTGGGGGAAGTCGCTGGAGAACATCACCATCTCCGCCCCGATCTGGTCCATGATCCAGCCGACGTCCTCCCCGGGGAAGGGGGTGAACTTCACCCGTTGGCGGATGTAGTCCGAGGCCAATTGGGGAAGGGCGGCGAGGTCGGGCTCCGTCTTGGTGAACATGCGCTGGGCGTGGTCAAGCTTGCGCAGGAAGGTCACCGCGAATTCGGCCCCTTGCTCGGCGCACCCGCACCGCAGCGACGGGAACCGCTCGAACACCCCGTCGAAGGCCATGGTGGCCAACATGATCTCCGGCCACTTGGCGATGCCGACATAGTCCTTGGATCGAATGTTCTCGCCTCCCCCTAGGAAGTCGGAGGGCCGCGGGCGACCGTTGTCGACGTACCCGCTGGGCAGCAGCGGGCCGGCCGCGCCGACGTGGAGCATGAACGGGGCGTCGGCGTCGTTCAGGCGACCCCACACCCCGTCGTAGTCGGGATGCGATGGAGCCCGACCCGACTCACGCGCGCTCGCGCTGACCAGTACCGCCGCGCACCCCATGGCCAAGGCGGCTTCCACCTCATCGCTGGCCCGGGCCGGATCGTGGAAGGGAACGAATGCCACCGCCAGAAGGCGAGGATCGACCGAGCAGAAGTCGACCAGCGCCCGGTTGTGAGCGCGCGTGCCCCCATAGACGACATCGAGATCACGGCTGGATAGGAACTGGCTCGGGGCGAACGTCGAGAACACGAGTTGGGCATCGATGCCCAACAGGTCGAGCGCCTCGGACCGTTCGGCCGGGTCGAACGCACCGAACGCTTTGTAGCCGGCACCGCCGAGGCGGCCCCGGACGCGATCGCCTTTGTCGGTCCCGACCGGTCGGGCCGCCACCAGCGCGTCAGCGGTGGCGCGGTCCAAGAAATCCACTGCGTCACGCAAACGACCCCGCACCCCCGGATCGGCATAGGGGGTGATCCAGTCGCCCGGCTCCAACACATGGCTGTCAGCGTCGAAGCGACGGCGCTCGATCGGCATAGTTCCCCCCGTTGTCCAGAACGGCTACGTTACTGACGGTACCGTCACTAAGGGAAGACCGTCAAGCCATGAGCACTGCCTCCCCCCTGAGCACGAGCCCCAGCACGGAACGACGTCGCCGCCTACCGGCGGAGGCTCGGCGCACCCAGTTCCTCGACACCGCGGCCGAGCTCGTCGGCGAGCGTGGCACCGATGCCGTCACGATGGAGGCGGTCGCCGCCAGGGCCGGCGTGAGCAAGGCGCTCGGCTACCGCTACTTCGACAACGCCGACGAGTTGATCCTCGCCCTCCACGAACGGGAGATGGCCCAGGTCGGTATCCGGGTGGCCGCGGCCATGGCCGAGGCCACCACCTTCGAAGACACCATCCGGGCCTCGCTCACGACCTGGCTCGACATCCTGGCCGAGCGGGGCGCGGTCATCACCAACCTGATGCAGGCCCACCCGGTGTCCGGCCCCGTGCAGCGCCAGAGCCGCGAGATCCACGCATCGGTGAGCGAGTTCTACGGAGCGAAGGGAGCGGAGTCGTTCGGCCTCACCCCCCGTACGGCGACGGCGGCGGCCAGCATTTTGTTGAGCGGTCTCGACGGCCTCATCGATTGCTGGGCCAACCGCCAGATGCCGCGGCGCGAGTTGATCGACATCTACACCACGATGTGCGTGGGAGCGATGCAAGCCTTGGCCGATCAGCCACCGCTCATCGGCGGGCCCTCCACCGCCCCGCACTGAGCGGCGCGACACCGGCCCCCCCATGATCAGGCGTTGATCTCGCTCACGCCGCCCGTCGTCCACCAACTGGCGGTGAGTTTGAGGCCGGGCATCGACGCCCGCGGCTGCATCTCCTCATAGGTGCGCTTGTAGCCGGTGTGGGCGATCTTCCACTCGCCGTCCACCTTCTCGTAGCGATCCTCGTAGAAGGCTGCCCCCCGGATGGTGAGATCCCAGTCGGTCATGACCACCACATCGTCCATGGCCCAGGTACCGGTCGCCGTCGTCGGTGACGTGAGGTCGATTTCGGGCTGATGGATGCGGTGGCTGGAGTGGAACGTGTCGGCACCCATCGAGCGCGACAAGAACTCGATGATGGCGTCGCGCCCCTCGTAGCGGTACTTGCCGCCGCTGTAGGCCGCCACCGCGTCATCGGTGAAGCACGTGGCCATCTCGTCCCACAGCTTCTGGTCGAGGGTGCGCATGTAGCGGTACTTCACTCGTTTGATGGCTTCGAGCTCCACGAGATCTTCAGCGTTCATGACGCCACCGTACGCCGAATCTGACGAGGCGTCAGGTGCAGGACACCGCCGGGCACCAACAGCGTCGGTCAGGCGCCGTGGACGGCTCCGTCGCGACGGTCGTGTTGGGCCGCCGGGGCCGCCGCCACCATGGTGAAGCGCAACGCTTTGCGACCGCGGTTGGCATAGCCGTGAGGGCGGTCAGCCTCGAACAAGACCGCCGAACCGGCGGGCACGGCATGGTCGACACCGTCGACCGACAGGGTGAGGGTGCCGTCGTGGACATGGAGCATCTCCCGGGTGCCGGGCTGATGGTCCTGAGACGGGTAGGCGTCACCCGGCGCCATACGCCACTCCCACAGCTCGAGGTGCTCGCGCCGGTCGCTGCCGACGAGCAGTCGCCCCACGCTTCCCGGTTTGCCATGCCACAACTCGGCGGCCTGGTCGGGCGCGACGATGCGCACAGCCGGTGCCTGGCCCAGTTCGACGATGGCGGCCAGGGAGACGCCGAACGCCTCAGCCACCCGGCAGAGGGTCCCGATGCTGGGATTGGTCCGGTTCTGCTCGATCTGGACGAGCATGCCCTTGCTCACGCCGGAACGGCCCGCCAACTCGTCGAGCGTCCAGCCCTGCTCGGTACGCATGGCCCGAACGTTGCGGGCGATGGTCGAAATGGTGGCCGACGACGGATCGGCGTTCTCATCGGTGGCCGAGTCGGCCGGGTCAGGCGCGGCCTCGACCTCGGGCTCGGGTTCATCGACGGGTTTGGCTTTGGCCATTCGGTTCACTCCTGCACGCCAGATGGACCGCCGTAGTGACATGGATCACTGTAGTGACCGGGTGGTGCATTCTGTTGCTATGCTTCTCTGTTGTACCGCCTAGACCACTGTATCAACCGAACCACGAGTCCCGCCATGACCGCAATCCTCGCTCTCAGCGCCGCCGTCGTCTATGGAACCGCCGATTTCTTCGGTGGCGTCGCGGCGCGCCGCACCTCCCCCCTGGCGGTGACGCTCTCCGCCCATGTCGTCGGCCTCCTCTTGCTCGTGGTGGCCATCCCCCTGCTGCCAACAGCATCGCCCCAGCCCGCCGACCTCCTGTACGGAGCCGTCGCCGGGGCCTTCGGTGCCGGTGGCCTGATCCTGTTCTACCGCGCCCTGTCGAGGGGAACCATGAGCGTGGTGGCTCCCGTGGCGGCCCTGTTCGGCGCGGCACTGCCGGTCGTCGTCGGCCTCGGCCTGGGCGAGCAACTCTCGATCCCCGCCCTCGTCGGCATCGCCATCGCCATCGTGGCCGTCGGCCTCGTCAGTCGCGAAGGCGACGGCGACGGCACGCCCGTCGTGCACGGACCCGGCGGCCATCCCCTGGTGCTCGCCGTGATCGCCGGCGCCGCCTTCGGCAGCTTCTTCGTGCTCCTCAGCCGCACCCACGCCTCGGCGGGTCTCTGGCCACTGCTGAGCGCGCGAGTCGTGTCGGTCAGCCTCCTGGCCGGCGTCACGTTGCTCACGGGCCGGTCGCTCCGACCGGCCCCCGGCAGCCGCCGCCTCGTGGTCGCCGCCGGCGCGGGCGACATGGTGGCCAACATCTTGTACCTGCTCGCCGTGCGCCGAGGGTTGGTCTCCCTGGTGGCGGTGATCGTGGCGTTGTACCCGGCGACCACGGTTCTCTTGGCCCAAGTCGTCTTGGGGGAGCGGCTGCGTCGCATCCAGCTCGGCGGTCTGGCGCTGGCCGCCAGCGCGGCCACGCTCCTCGCCCTGGCCTGACCCGCCGCCGGGGGCGCTCACCACGGCGCTGACCCCGGGTGGCCTACCCAACCGACCCGGCGAATCGATTGAGGGGACAGCCGCCAGAAATCGTGGCACCATCGCGTTGTGTTGGATCACGACGAAGAGCGCCGGCTGGCGGAGATCGAGGACCATCTGCGCCTCGACGATCCCGAGTGGTTGGGCCAGTTCGAGGCGACCGTGGACCATCCGTCGGGCGAGCACCCAAGCCGTGCGGTGTTCGAGACGCCCCACGATGTGTTGGAACCACCGCATCCGGTGGTGCGCAGCATCCTGGCCGTTGGCAGCGCGGTCGTGGTCACGGCCCTGGTCACGGTGCTCTTCGGGCCGAACCTCGGTGGGCTGGTGGCGGTGCTCTCACTCTGCATCTCGGGGATGTACGCCTACCAACTGCTCCGCGGTTGCCCAGGCCTGCGGGCGCGCTCGCACGACGACGACGACTAGTCGCCCACGGCGGCTGGCGATCCATGAACGATGCCCCCTCGGGGCCGACTCCGGCGCCGGAGATCGGCGTCGGCCCCCATACCCGGCCGTGGCCCGACGATCCCCGTCTCGATCCTGAGCTGCTCCGCGACGGCGATCGACGCAACGTCACCGACCGGTACCGATATTGGTCCAACGCGGCCATCGTGGCCGACCTCGACACCCGCCGGCACCCGTTCCATGTCGCCATAGAAAACTGGAACCACGACATGAACATCGGCACCGTCGTGCGCAACGCCAACGCGTTCGCGGCCGAGGAAGTGCACATCGTCGGCCGCCGGAAGTGGAACCGCCGCGGCGCCATGGTCACCGACCGCTACCAACACATCCACCACCATCCGACCATCGACGACCTGGTGGCGTGGGCCACCGGCGAGGACCTCCCGCTCATCGGCATCGACAACCTGCCCGGCTCGGTGCCGTTGGAGTCGGTCGAGTTCCCCCGACGATGCGTGCTGGTACTCGGCCAGGAAGGACCAGGCCTGTCTCCTACGGCTCGCGAGGCGGTGACGATGGTGTGCTCGATCAGCCAGTACGGCTCGACGCGCTCGATCAACGCCGGCGTGGCTTCGGGCATCGCCATGCACACCTGGATCCGCCAACACGCGGCCACCCCCAACGAACCGGCCACCCCCAACGAACCGGCGTAGGAAGTGGTCGCCAGGGCGACCACTTCTTCCGCCGGTTCGGGCTTTTCTCGCGCGGTTGGCGCTAACGGCGCCGGACGGCGTGGTTAGCGGTGGCGGCGCGGTTCGTCGCCGCTCGGGCCGTGGCGGCGACGGCGAGGCGTTCGCGGTGGAGGCGATCGGCGAGCGGGACCGGCAGCGGTTCGAGCGGCCCCACCACCCAGCTCAACAGCGCATCGGCCAACTGAGGGTTGCGGGGCAGCACCGGCCCGTGCAAATAGGTGCCCACCACACGGCCGGTGACGGCCCCATCCACGTG
>Ga0075021_10000437_pt1 | contig 22331 bp, 21 predicted proteins | sample ColStrG_CSR_2012_FD_72749 | JGI IMG/M metagenome (GOLD analysis project Ga0075021, IMG submission 72749) | Freshwater sediment microbial communities in response to fracking from Pennsylvania, USA - Cold Stream Run_MetaG_CSR_2012 | ecosystem: Environmental > Aquatic > Freshwater > Creek >...
CAGATGAACTTGATTCCCGGCGCCAACAATGATGTAGGCAGCGGCAATTACGGAAGCAACGGCGGAGAAAACGGTTCCGCGATCGGACAGACTCGCCCCCAACTCGCTTCCATCGGTGGCGTCGACTCCAATGCCAACACTGTCTATATCGATGGCGTTCCCAATCGCGAACCACAGAACGCTTACATCAGTATTACGCCTCCGATCGAAGGCGTGCAGGAGGTGCAGGTTTACACCGGAAAGTACAACGCCGAGTTTGGTTTCTCGGGGAGTGCTGTTGTCAATATCACCACAAAGTCCGGGGGCAACGACCTTCACGGTGCGGCTTTTGAGTTTCTGCGCAATGAAGCCACCGATGCGCACAATTACTTCGCGGGTGGCGGGCCCAATCCGCTCTTCCGGCGCAACCAGTTTGGCGGAGCCATTGGCGGCCCGATTCTGAAAAACAAATTGTTCTTTTTCGCTGACTATCAGGGTACTCTGCTCAAAACCAGTACCGCCAAGACAACTTCCGCTCCTACGCAGAAGATGATCAACGGAGATTTTTCCGAATTACTCGACCCCACACACAGTGATGACGCGGGCAATACCTTCGGAACGATTTACGATCCATTCACCCGCGTGTTCGGTCCCGGCGGAAATGTGATCAGCGCGACTCCGTTCCCTGGCAATGTCATTCCGCAGAGCCGCTGGGACGCCCCCGCCAAGGCCATGAATGCCGCGAAAGTCTTTGGCGTGGCCAATTTGCCGGGGAGTAATATCTTGCAATATCTAAGTAACAACATGCAGACGGCGCATCAAGCGGATGGCCGCATTGACTATGATCGCTCCAGCCAGGACAGAATTTTCTTCCGGTACTCGGTGCTCGACGCAGTCAGCGACAATTCCACAAACGTGAATCAGTTCTTTCAGGATGGCAACGCCGACTCCAAGACGTTCAACCAAAACATGCAATTGTCCGACCTTCGTACCCTTACCCTTACCAAAATGAACGAGTTGCGGCTGGCGTTGAACCGCACCAATGTGCACACCAGCAATAAGAGCCTGTCGCAAAACTGGAATACCTCTTTCGGCATTCCCAACGGGAACCTGGGTGGCGCGGCGGGTCAGGGTATCGCGGAATTCAACATGTCCGGCGTGCATCAGATTTCCCAGCCGGATTGGGTCGGCTACATTGTCAGCAACACGATCGCCGTCACGGATAACTTTACCTGGGTGAAGGGGCGTCACGCGATCAAGGTAGGCGCCAACCTCAATCACGTTGTAGATGTTTCGGCGGACACCATTGGAGGCGACAATCCGCGTGGCGCCGTCGGTTTTGATGAAGCCATGACCTCGTACGACGGCATTGGTTTCAACGGTGGCGGCAATAACGTCCTTCCGGTCCAACCATACGGTTACGCAAGCTTTCTGCTGGGGACCATGACCTCGAGCGCGCGCGCGCACTTTATCGCCGGAGCCCCCTACCAAACCTACTGGCAGAACGCGTGGTATGCGCAGGACGATTTCAAAGTGTTGCCTTCGCTTACTGTGAACATTGGGTTGCGTTATGAATTGGTCACTCGTCCGGTTGAGCGTTCCAACCGTGAATCGAACTGGGATACTCGAACGAACCTTCTGGTCCTTGCAACCTCGAGCAATCGAAGCCCGGCCTTGGGCCTGGACAAGCACGACTGGGGGCCGCGTGTCGGCTTCGCTTGGAGTCCGGATCAGGGCAAGACCAGCATTCGCGGAGGTTATGGAATCTCCTATTGGATGGCCTACTGGTCAGGTCCGCTGACGGTGTTGGGGCTGACGTATCCCAACTATGCGAAGGAAGTTTTGACTACGCCCAACAACCTCACGCCCTCGCTGCTGCTCTCGCAGGACGGCATTCCTCTGGCCAACGTGCAACCCGGACCGTTGCCTGCCAATTCACTCATCCGTGGCGCGGAATATAACTGGAAGAATCAAAGAGTGGACCAGGCAACGTTGAACGTCGAGCGCGAACTACGCCCTGGAATGGTTCTCGACATCGGTTACGTCGATGTACGCGGCCGGAATAACAACCATTCCCGCAACATTAATCAGGCTACACCACAACCGCAAAATACGAATTACAATCTCGCCCGGCCACTCTATGGCCTCTATCCAGGTCTCGGAGACGTGCCGATTTCGTACTCGGAAGCCAGCAGCTACTATGACGCTGTGACGGTGCGCTTTGCCGCCAATGTGAAGAAATATGCCTTTATCAATGCCAGTTACGCTCACGGTCGCAACTTCAGCAATGGCAACAACCTCGACTTGAGCCACCTGAATCAATACTACGGTCCTACCCAGCAGGACATTGCCCATATTTTCAACGGGCAATTTAGAGTTGAGCTGCCGGTTGGACGGGGAAAGCCCTTTCTGGGCGGCATCAACCGCGTGCTGGATGCGTTCATCGGCGGATGGGAATATTCTGCTCTTCTGCACATTCGCAGCGGCGCGCGCTTTGATGTAACCACATCCGACACAACTTCTTTGAACAATGGCCAAACGAATCGCGCCGACCGTATTGGAAGCGGTGTCCTCAGCCACCCGACAGTGATGAAGTGGTTTGACCCTGCCGCCTTCATCGTTCACGGTACTCCCCAAACTTATGGGACGGCGGGAATCAACGCTCTTCATTCGGATGGTCAGCAGCAACTGGATTCTTCACTCTCCAAGGCTTTCCGTCTTACGGAGCGGCAGCAGTTCGAATTGCGTGCGGATGTTTTCAATACCTTCAATCATCCGAACTTCAGCGCCCCGGATTCGTGTCTATGCAGTTCGACGGAAGGTCAAGTATTTTCCACCTCCGTGGACAACCGCCGTATGCAGGTCTCGTTGCGGTATTCATTTTAAGCATTCGAGGGGCGGCTCAGACCCTTAAGGGTCTGGAGTCACCCCGACGCTTGCCAGTTTTCAATTCGCTAGAACAAGATTGATTCGAAGTGGAGTTTCTGAAATCGATTCAGTTGTTCTTCGTGCGCACGCGGTTTCGGGAGCCTCGGGTATTCATGAGTACGGAACGCATATTCATCATCGGCGCGACGGGATTTCTCGGCGCGCACGCAGTACGGAGATGCGCCGAAGGGTTTGACGTCTTCACGGGCAGCCGTGCGGCTGCCACCGGTCCGGAAAGCGTCCAGATCGATATCACGGACCAGGCGAGTGTGGACGCGGCGTTCCAGCAAGTGGAGCCGGATACTGTGTTGCTGTTGTCGGCGCTCTCCGACATTGACCGCTGTCAGGCCGAACCCGACCAGGCTTTTGCGATAAATGTTCGAGGCCCCGGGTACGTTGCCAGCGCGTGCGTTCGTTCAAATGCCAGACTCCTCTTTACTTCTTCGGGCGCTGTATTCGACGGCCGCAAGCACGGATATACCGAAGAAGATGCGCCGACACCATTGAGCGTTTACGGGGAAACGAAAGCTCGAGCGGAAGCCGCGATTCTCGCACTCGCCCCGTCGGCGATCATTTTGCGTTTCGGTTTAGTGGTCGGTTTTGCTGGAAAGCAGGGAACCAATGCCATGCTCGATAGTCTTTCCACGCGGTGGGCTAGCGGCTTGTCGGTGGCGACTCCAACATTTGAATACAGAAATCCAATCGATGCCGGCGCGTTGAGCAGCTTCATGCTGGAATTACTCAGGAACCAAGACGCCCGTGGCATTTTTCATGCCGGGGCCAGCGACTCGATTTCCCGCTATGAGCTGAATGTGAAGTTTGCGGAGCGCATGGGTTATCCGCGGGACTGCGTTCTGGCGCAGACCGAGCCAACTCCTGGCCGCGCGCCGCGCGGATTGGATCATTTCTTATTAACGGATAAACTCCGAACTGTTTGCCGTACCCCTATTCCAAGTTGCGACCAAGTGATCGCGAGGTGTTTTGATGCAGTTGCCTAAGGCAGTGTTCGAGCTGGAGTTTGCTCATGGTTCGATCTATGGAGAAGAAGAGAAGGCGGCCGTGCTCGAGGTTCTAAGCGCGAATGCGCCCTCGTGCGGGCCAAAAGTAAAAGAATTCGAGGAGGCTTTTGCCGCGTATTGCGGCACCACCTACGGACTCGCGGTGACGTCAGCGACCACTGGACTCACCCTCGCCTTGATTGCGGCAGGCGTCGGGCCCGGCGACGAAGTCATCACCACGCCCGTGAGTTGGATCTCGACCGCGAACGCGGCGGCGGCTTTGGGCGCAAAAGTAGTCTTTGCCGATGTGGATTCTTTCACGCTGAATCTGGATCCGAAGTCCGTGGCCGCTAAGATCACCAACCGGACAAAAGTCATTCTGCCCGTTCATTTATATGGGCAGTGCTGTGACATGGATGCGTTGAACGAACTCGCGAAACCACGCGGCATCGTGGTGGTGGAAGACGCCGCACACGCTGCCGGCGCCGAGTACAAAGGGCGCAAAGCTGGAGCGCTGGGAGACATCGGCGTTTTCAGCTTTCATCAACAAAAAAACATGGTCACCCTGGGGGAAGGAGGCATGGTTACGACCAGTAGCAAGGCGCTGTATGAGCGCATGCTCTCTCACCGGTCTCTCTGTTGCCGTACCTATGATCCGAAAGGGAAATATCTTCCGATCGACGAGTCCATTCAGCCCATGGGCAAGAGATACTGGTATCTCGATTTTGACGATATCGGTTTTAACTACCGCATGACGGATATACAAGCCGCGGTTGGTTTGGTGCAGTTGAAGAAACTCGATTCGCTGAACGCTTGCCGCCTCGCAATCGCAAACAAATATACCCAAGGATTGCAGGGGATCAGCGGCCTCCGGCTTCCCTCTGTCAGCCCGGACGTCAAGCATGCATTCCATGTGTACACGGTTTTGGTGGAACCAGGGTTCTCGATGAACAAAGAGGACTTCATGTGGGCGCTCTATACGCAGAAGAAGATCAAGGTTTGGTCCCACTATGTCCCCATTCACCTCTCGACTGCCTACCGCAATCGGGGGCACCGGGAAGGGGAATGCCCGGTGGCTGAAAAAATGTATCAGAGGTACGTGAGCATTCCTATTCATCCGAGAATGACCGAAGCATCGACTCAGTACGTCATCGATAGTATTCGGGAGCTGGCATGACGGATTTTGAGAAAACCGTTGCCGGTTTGCGAGGGCAGGGAAGCTACTTCTCTGCGGTCCTTCCCGTTTATGTGAGCCGCGCTCCAGGACGACTGGATTTGATGGGCGGCAATGTGGACTACACCGGTGGCCTGGTCTTTCAAGCAACCATTCGAGAGGCCACCTGGGCGGGCGTGCAGTTGCGCAATGACGGCTTGATCGTTTTCTGGAACCCGCAGATGCGCGATCATGGCTGGTCGGATCGCGTCGAATTCGAAATGCAGGCGCTGTCTGATGAGGCGGCGGTACGGAAACTCGTTAATCGCAGTCCCGAAGTTCGATGGACAGCGTATCTCTTGGGCGTGTTCTACCTGTTGCGGCTTCGCTATCCGGAACGCGTGACGAAAGGCGCAAACGTCTATCTCGAGTCTGACGTTCCGTTGAACAAAGGTGTAAGTTCGTCGGCGGCGGTGGAAGTGTCGGTCATGAGAGCCGCGAGCGCGGCGTATGGCGTCGAACTAGCCGGCATCGAACTCGCGCTGGCCTGCCAATGGGTGGAGAACGTCATCGCTGAATCCGCTTGCGGCATCATGGATCAGGCGGCTTCCGTGCTAGGGGATGAGGGACACGTTCTGCCGTTGCTTTGCCAGCCCTGCGCGCCCAAGCCTCTCGTGCGGCTTCCGGAGGGGGTGCAGTGCTGGGCCATTGATTCTGGAGTCAAGCATGCAGTGACGGGCATTGAATATGAAGCGGCTCGCGCCGCCGCGTTCATCGGCTATCGCATGATTTGCGGGTGGGAAGGTCTGCCATTGACTCTGGATGAGGGCGGGCGAGTTCCCCAGTTCCGCGATCCAAGATGGAATGGCTACCTTTCGAACGTGGTGCCGTCCGTCTTTCGATCAAAGTACGAACATCGTTTGCCGGAAACTCTGGCCGGATCTGAAATCCTCGCACTTGGAAAAATCCATCCCGATCCGTTCACCACCGTGCGTCCGGAAGTGAACTACCGGGTACGGGCTTGCACGCGATACGCGGTGGAGGAAAATCAGCGCATTGCATTGTTCATCGAGCTTGCACGAGGCGCCAAGGAGGCTCCGGCCAACGATGTGCAGTCTAACGATGCGTTCCGATTGATGGGAGATCTCATGTTCCAGTCCCATTGGTCGTATACAGAATGCGGGCTGGGTTGTGCCGAGACCGACTTGCTCGTGGAGTTGGTACGCCAGGAGTGCGGCGAGAATCAACTGTATGGCGCCAAAATTACCGGCGGCGGCGCAGGCGGCACCGTTGCTGTGCTGGGAGCGAAAGGCGCGGACGAGTTATTTCGCAGGGTTGTCGCAAATTATGCCCGAGCGCGCAATTTCGAACCCTATGTCTTTGAAGGCAGTTCCATGGGCGCGGATCGTTTTGGCGTTCGTGTTCTTCAGGGGAAACCATGACCACAACCGCAGTGTTGCGTCCCCAAAAACGACGGGCCGCGTGGTACTTCCTTCTGATGGCGCTGGCCTCGCTGATGTGGTCCGGGCAAGGCACGGCCGTTAAGATTCTCGATCGCGACCTCGGGCCGATTGCCATCACGTTCCTGCCGTTTTTCGTTACTACAATCGGCTTCCTGTTTCTCCTCGTCCGCATTCGCAGGGCGAATCCGAACGCCGCCAAGCCCTCTCGGCAGGACTGGATCCAATTCGTTGTGGCTGGAGTCGCCGGCCAGGTGCTCGCCCAATTGGGCATGACCTGGGGAATCAGCAAGTCGCTCGCTTCCAATGGTGCCATCCTGAATTTGTTGATTCCTGTGATCAGCGCCGTTCTGGCTTCCTTGATGCTGAAGGAGCGCTTGACGCCCCTTCGCATCACCGCACTTCTCATTGGGCTGGTTGGTGTCATTCTTCTTTCCGCCAGCGACCTCCGCGAGTCTTCTTTCGGCCAGATGAAGTTTCTGACGGGGAACATCCTGATCTTCGGCGGTTGCCTGGGATCCTCTTTCTACAACGTTTATTGCAAAGGCCTGATGCAGAAGTTTCAGGAAGTCGAAATTCTGATCTTCAGCTACATCACTGCTTCGATTGCCAGCATTCCACTTTTTATCTGGGTAGAACCCTTTCACTTTCGAGCTTTCCTGGTGTTTGACTTGAAGAGCTGGGCCGCCTTCGCTTTTCTTGCCCTCTTTATGTACGGGGCATCGATGCTGCTCTTCTTCAAAGCACTGCAACACCTTGACGTAACGACTGCATCGGCATCGCTTTATCTGGTACCCGTATTTGGCGTTGTTCTCGCCTTTGTGCTGCTGGGCGAGCATTTAAATCCTTTGGCGATTTTCGGGGCCGCCGTCGTTCTGGGCGCGACCCTCCTGGTGATGAAATATGACACGAGCTACTAAGATAGTAATCAGCATCCTCTTACTGGCCATGAGCGCCGTCGTCGTGGCAGCGCAGAAGCCCTTTGCCGTCACTTCAATAGTCGACGAACCCACAATCGCTGGGCGTCCGGTGGCGCTCGATGCGCAAGGAAAACTCTTGCCTTGGCCCATGCCGAATGACACCAGTTACTCGTACTCTTCGCATGTTCTTTCGCAATGGACCATTCTCTGGGATCAATACAACCGGCAACGTTTGCCCTATTACTATTGCTGTTTCGATTTTGACCGTATCACTTTCGAGTTGACGCCTGATCGATATTGGGCCAACTCAACCGGCTACTTGCGAGCCATGGCAGAAGGTTTCATCGAACGCCTCTACCCCTATACTGGGGACGCCCGGACGTTGACCTTCCTGCAGGATTTCGTGGACTACGAACTGGCCAACGGTCTCACCCCGGCGGGCTATGCATGGTCGCAGGTACCGTATCCGTCCGCCAATCCGGGTAATTTGCGATACACCGGATGGAGTTTCCACGGCGAAGACTTCGTCGAGCCGCACGTCGTCGGTGCGGATGGATATGCCTATCTCCGGCTCTACGAAATCACCGGGAATACGAAGTATCTGAAAGCGGCTATTCGCTGCGCGGATGCTCTGGTTAAGAATTTCAAACCTGGCGATGAAATAAACTCTCCCTGGCCGTATCGTAGCTATGCTCGCGATAACAAGACAGAAGGCCAGGGCCAAGAACCACATTCATCTAACTTTGATAAACCTTTACAAAAACCAGGAATGGGCCCTTATTCCGCGAATGTCGTTGAGCCGATCATGCTTTTCGATGAACTGGTCCGATTGCAGCAGGGAGACTCTGCCAGCTACGCCAGAGTTCGGCAGGGTGCGGCGGATTGGCTGAATAAGTACCCCATGCAGAACAATGTTTGGGTAGGGTATTTTGAAGACGTCACTCCCGATATGGCGAACATGAACCAGGTGATACCCCTGGAATATGCGCGCTACGTGCTCTTGCACCCAGAGAAAGATGCGGATTGGCGCCAGCATGCCCGTCAGCTCATCGAGTGGGTGAAGACGACGCCGAAATGGCCGAAATACAACGTGCATGGCGCTACTGTGACTACGGAACAGGGCGACGGCAAATCGTTTTGCTGCAACTTACCTAACCAATGTTGCGACAGTCACACGTCGCGCCTGGCGGCGGTTGAGGCCTTGTATTTTGCTAAAACGGGAGACGCAACTTACAAAGAACAAGCGTTTCGTTCCTTCAACTGGGTTACCTATTTTCAAGGACTCCCTGCTGGGGCCCACGCGCCATGGGGAGACCAATGGTGGTTCACCGACGAATTTACCGACGGGCCGCGACGCATGATGGATGCCTTCTGGGCTGTTCCGGAATGGGCTCCGGCCAATGAATCGCATTTCCTCGGTTCTCTTTCTCCCGTGACCAAGATTGCTTACGACGCGGGCACAGTCACCTACTCCACGTTCGACGCCGATTCGACCGATGTGCTTCGTCTGGATTTCGTGCCGGAATCCGTGACTGCGGGTGGGAAGCCGCTCAGTCGCCGTCAAGATCTTGCTCAGGACGGATACACATTTGACGACTCGACGCGGGTTCTGCGGATTCGGCATACGAGTTCCAGAGACATCGATGTACAGGGAACCAGCGACCGAATGCCGCCAGACTACGTCACCTTTGATGATCCGCATCTTGCTGCCGGGACCGGTTTGACGGGATCCTATCCTTCGGGCTTGATTGACTGGGGTCAAGGGGTATGGCAGATTGGCACTCCGTACGGGAAGTTTGGAACTTTCACGCTGGCCTTGGCGGATCCGAAAGCACCGCAGGCGGAGTTTCAGTTCTACCCTCACCGAGTATTCGCCGGAATCGATGTCTTCAACGAAGGGCCGGATGACGCCAAGTTGACGATCAGTTCGCCGGAAATTCGCGAAGTATCCTTCGTCATCAAGCCCGGTGAACTGCGCCGACTCGAGACCGGATGGCATGATCCGAGTTCGAAAGTTGTCTTTCAATTGAAGAATGGGCAGGGGTTGCGATTCGACAATTTGGCGTATTCCAAAGAAAGAATCATTACAAAGACGACTAGCGACCTGAGGCATTGATCTCGGGCGCGCCCAGCCGTAGACGAAATTGAGGCTGCGAAAGCACTTCGAACTACTAGAGTTCAATCGGTTTCAATGAGTGACCTACGACTGTTTCAATCCAAAGCACTAAACAACAACGAAAATCGACGGGTTTCAATAACTGCCGGAATCTGGTTCGGGACCAGGGGGTCGGAGGTTCAAATCCTCTCTCCCCGACCAATGTTTTCAATCACTTAAACTGTATTTCTGGTTTTCTGACTACAGTCCTGTAGTCGATTTTGTAGGCGGTGAGAGCCACCGAGTTCAATACGCGAGCGATCCCGCAGTGCTCCTGTCGTGTGGAACGAGTGCCCACCGCGCATTCCGAGTTCGACCACGAACGAGCCAGGACGGCTGACGGCCGATCAGTGGGATCTCTCAGACAAGCCCGCAGAGAATCGGTCGCACATCGGTTCCGGTGTAGAGATCGTTACAGGAAGGCGACGAGCGATTACTCTTAATCAGACTCTCTCGCTCTTCAATTGTTCAGCGGTGGACTATCGCCGAACATCAGCACCGCTTGGAACCAGGATGGGAGCCAGCATAAGAATAGTTACGATGCGGGCCATTTCTACAATATGGGCGGCTGTATGGGCTGTCATGGCCGTCAAGGGCAAAATCCGAAGGGAATGGCAGGAGACTTCAGCGTGATATTGGCACGCGGAACAGTCAGCCAACCAGAGTCTCCTGCCTTAGAGACATCACGCGGCCTGACATTCGTACAGCGTAACCGAAGGCTTTCCAAGTGAACCTGAGAACATTACTCCAAGACGGAGAAAGGAAGATATGACGCACGACCATAAATTCTTCAGCCAACTGAATTGCCCTAAGAGCGTCACGTGGACAAGCGACATACAAAAGATGTTCTCCCGTTGACATGCAACACATGAAGGCAAAAGGTATTGATCCTAGCAGCTACCAGGATGTGATGATCAATGCAGTTCAGATCTACTCTCGCGTAAAGAGCGGGAGTATGCCCCCTCCAGGCTCGGGGGAACAACCGTGGTCGGACGAATGGGTCAACACTTTTCGGCTGCTGGATTCAACAGGGCTGTCCGCAGGGCTAGGCCTGACGCTTCGCGGTTTTGGCGAAAATCCTGGAAAGCACCGGGGGCGGAGCGCCTGTCCTCCGCGCAACATCGCCAAGTCTGCCGACACCGCCCCGCGAGGTTAGAACGATTGTGAGAACCGGGCTTCCAGGAATTCGCCCAGCTTGGCTGTTGCCTTGAATTGTGGGATGGGATCTAGTTCCTTGAATGCGGATGTAAACGCATTCGAAAGACTCCAGATCGTTCGCGGCCGGAATTCCTCATACTTCGGCTCGAAGTAGAGGTCATGGACGCTGCGAGCAAGGTGTTTGGGCGCTTCGAGCCTACCCTCAACGAATGCCTCGTAGATGACCACCTTGGCGGTGACGTCCGTCAATTCACTTCTCTGCCACGCCTCCACCTGCTTTCGCATCGGCTCGAAGTTCCGCTGCATACGATCGACGCCCACCGAAATGCAGTCGATGAGTGAGAACGACTTCGAGTGCTTCGCGAGCACAGGGGTGAAGTCGCCGGCGAACGCCATGTTCGAGCACACGAACACGCGATATCCGCAGGTCATTGCCAAACGCATGCTCTTGTCGTGGGAATTGCGCAAGCCGATTGAAAAGCGGCATCCCTCCATCTCGGTTGCGAGGTCGAGAACACCAAAGGCTTTCATGCCGTCTGGTGAGACAGCATACTCGTCATGAACGACTCCGATGTGGCGAAATCCAAGCGTCTCGATGAGAGCCTGCACAATTTCGTGATGCGGAACCGGGCGGTGTGTTTCCGTTGCCGCCGGTGTCGGCACCAGGGTTAGTTCTTCACGGCCAATCGTCCGGCCGCCATAGCCAATGAGCGTACTAGTTTCTGACATACAGCTTCCTCCTTGTGGATTTGAAATGTGATTCCTGAAAGGAGAGAAAACGAGGGGACTTGGCTGGCTACTTCAGCTCCTAAGCTCCTATCATCCGAACAGGCAAGCCTGCTCCGGTACAACCGGCTTCCCGCGCGGCCTTCTCCCCGATAGCGATCCCGGTCGCTGCCCAAAGATCAGGACCGAGCTTCCTTCGATGGCCTCTTCGACGAGACTGGCACTGTCGGACTGAGTGGTCAGCAGACTGCCCGGCGCCTCGAGGGAAGCGACGACTTCGTTGGAAGGAGAAATTGCGGGGAACAGCTTTTGATGTTCCGTGTGAAGGGCCTTCCAAACCGCGTCGGCAGACTCGCCAATCCCATTCCTTTGGACCAGTTCGCGCGCCATCGCGGAGAGCATGTCATCGTCTTCGTCGATGCTCTGCAATCCCTCGCCAGCGAACTTGCCCTCCATAGTGAGCGCGACCAGCAGCTTCTTGCCCATGAGCCGCAGGCAGGAGGTTTGCATGGTCGCTTCGTAACACATAAAGAGGACCCGCACGGGCCACTTTTGGCCAATGCGCCATGAGCGGCGGCTGGCCTGGCGCAGGGTATGCAGTGAATAGCCGGATTCGTAAAAGATGATCGTGGGGAAATCGAGCAAGTCCAGGCCGGTTTCCACGAGCTTCGGATGGCAGAGGACCACCTGGATGCCCTGCTTGACTTGTCGCGCGTACCAGGCTTCGCGCTTTTCCGTACCCACGTTGGAACGCAGGACTGCTGTGCGGATACCTTCGCGGGCGAGAATCTGCTGGAGCCGTGCCGTGGTATCGTGCTTCTGCGTGTAGACCGCGAATACCTGGCAGCGCCGCCCCTGCGCCAGTTCTCGCTTGATCTCTTCGACCAGCCTTCTTTCCTTGGCATAGAGAAAGTCCTCCGGAAGATCCTTGGTTTCCGCGATCACGAACCTCACCCTGCGCCCCAGTTCCGGATCGAACTCTGATCCGTATAGCGTTCCGAGTCCGAAAGGATGGTCGGGATAGAGCAGGAGCGTATGCAGCATCTGGCTCAGTACCGATCGGTTGCCCTTGTGCTTCTTCAGAGCCTCGCGGATGTCTTCCTCGAGTGACTGGTAGGCGGCCCGCAGGGAATCATCCATCGGAATGCCCAGAAGCCGTTCCTCATAAGGCGGCAACGCGCTGGATATGTCCTCCAGAAACACGAAGGCGCACAACTGCATGAGAAACTCGCCAAAGAGCAGCGGCGACGCCCCAGGCTTGCGACGAACCATGCTGGTGGTCTTGGCCTTGGAGCAGGCATTGTTGGCAGGCTCAATTTGGTGATGGTTTCGAGGACACCATAATCCTGAATGAAGGAACTGCGTCCAGTAGTACCCCATTCGTAGCCATGCTCCTTCATGCGTTTGGCTTCGAGGCGGAACAGATTGTTAAACAGATCGTCGGCGTAGCCGCCGAGCAATGTGCCGGTCAGCCCGACGATCCGGTCGGTGCATGACGCCAGAGTGCCGAGCGCGTTGCCCTGCGCCGTATCGCCGGCAAGCTGGTGGATCTCGTCGCAAATGGCGTAGTCGAACCAACCCGGCATGTACCGGCCGATGAATTCCACAGGAGCCATGCGGCGGATCTTGTCCGCGTCCGCCTGCCACATCGCGCTGTGCAGCTGACGGCAAGCTCTGTCGCCGCGGACCTCAACGGTCTCGGAGATTTTGACCTTCTCGAAGTCGGCCACGGTCAGCCGGTTTTCATCCACGATCACGGGCTGGCCAGTGTCCGCGTTCACGACGCAACCGCGATACCGACCCGAGCGTGGCACCACAAAAGCGTGGCGCCAGAAGTATCCCAACTTGGCCCGTTCCCGTCCTACGATGAACAGCGCCGGTCTCGTACACAAAGACATCCAGCGGTCGCGGGAACTCGAAAACTGCTTCCGCAGTCGCATTTCGCTGAGTGTGGTATGCAGCCCTTCCCGCACAATCCGGCCATGCTTCAGCCGCACCTCGTTGACACCGTGCGGCGTGTTCTCGTCGCCGCTATTCCGCAAGTCGTCGAGCAAGAAAACGCGAATTCCAGGAAAGGTGAGAAATGCTTCCCGCGCCCACTTTTCGACCAGGTGCGGAGGGACCATCGCCAATGCAGTGAACGGTTGTCCTTCGCTGTGAACATGAATTGCTCCCAGGGAGATCAAAGTCTTGCCCGTACCGCATTCGGCGACCACCATGCCGGTTCGTGCCCGTTGCCAGCGTTTGGCGACTCCCATGATGGCGATGGTTTGCGCGGGAAAGGGTTTTCGTAGAAGCTCCGCGATCCGCGGTGAAATTGGAGCGTCGAATGGATGGAGTGCTGGGTACTCTTGAAGAATGCGCTCTCCCAAAAGGTTGGCGTGAGCGCGCATGTAGTCGTAGATGGTGCAAAGTTCGGGCATGGCAATTCCTCAGCGACGGAAGGGAAGGACTAGAGCACACAAGTGACGAGAATGGAGGACTATCTACGTAGTACGCCAGATGTGAGGAGGCCCACTGCGCCGGGGACGGGGAGACTTCTGCGCTATCTTCCTAACTCCGCGTAGCCCGTCATCCTCCCAGAATCCGAAACCGTCCAAGTCGGGAGCGCTACGGCCCGATCACGTCAGTTGAGCCCGGACATAACCCTATCTTTCAGGTTCCTTTAATGCGCAGCAGGTATAGTTCTACGCGAGGAATCACATGAAAATGTCACGAATCGTTCTGTTCTTTGCTCTGGTGACAGGGCTTTCGGTTTTCGGAACAGCACAGCAAGACGCCGTGCTGGTGGGAGCAGGTGACATCGCAAGTTGTGACGGCTTGGCAGGGGCACAAGCTACTGCGAAGCTCATCGACAACATTCCGGGTACAGTATTCGCTGCCGGAGACTTGGCGTATCCGGATGGCTCGGACGAGCAGTTTGCGAAATGCTACGGGCCGACTTGGGGGCGATTCAAAGATCGCACACGCCCTGCTCCCGGAAACCACGAGTACCACAGTGACGGCGCATCCGGGTACGTCCACTACTTTGGAGCCGCTGCGGGCGATCCGAAGAAGGGCTACTACAGCTACGATCTAGCCGCCTGGCACATTGTTGTTCTAAACAGCGAATGCGCCGACGTGGGCGGCTGTGGAGCCGGATCGGTTCAGGAGCAATGGCTGCGGCAAGACCTGAAGGATCATCCTGCGAAGTGTGCGTTGGCCTATTGGCACAAGCCCCTGTTCAGTTCGGGAGCAAAACACGGCAACGACCCCGAAATCAAGCCGCTCTGGGATGTACTCTACGCAGCAAATGTCGAAGTAGTGTTGAACGGGCACGATCACGACTACGAGCGTTTCGCTCTGCAAGACCCATCGGGAAAACTTGACCCTCAGAGAGGCATCCGGGAATTCGTCGTCGGTACGGGAGGTAAGAATTCACACCGCACGTTCGCAAGGACCCAACCCAATAGTGAGGTTCATCAGGCGGATACGTTTGGAGTCCTGAAATTGACGCTTCACCCCACGAGCTACGATTGGGAATTTGTCCCGGAGTCTGGAAAGACCTTCAAAGACTCAGGAAGCGGAACATGCCACTAGTTGTCGCAATATCGCCATCGCACTCACAACCCCGACGTCGCCTGTTCACGGGGCAGGTGATCGGCCATCCGGAAGTTGAAAATTCCCGATCCTGCGTCCACACTCAGGAATCTAGCTGGCCGGCAGGAAGATATCTTGCAGATTCACGCTGGGCCAGCGGACCGAACCGGTGTCCGCCGGAAATGAGATCGCGCCACTCTCCACGCCCCAGCTGAGCCAGTCGAGAAGTTGTTCTTTCTCGCCTTTGACAATTACCGGGTCACATCCGATACCGAGAGCACGCGTAATCGCGCGATGCGTATTCAGTTCATCTGCGAACCAATCGGCCCAGTCCGGGATGCCGGGAATCCCATGGATGTGGGCGATGGAAGCCCACACAAAGCGGTTATCGGAGCTTGCCAACAGAGTTCTTCCCGAGCTGGCAGATATGTCTCCCGAGGCGAACTCTTCCGACATGCCGATGAGGTGGCGCAGCGGCTTTTTTCGGCCGGCAAGCTGTATCGAACCCTTGAAGCACTGTGCATTCCTCTCCAGGCATACTCGGATCGGATGCACGTCCGGCCCTTCCAACATGAACCGGTCTCCCATGGAAAGGGCTGCGCTGATCGCAGAGATCTGTGTATCTCCACCGATCACGGAAATCAGATGGGCCTTGGCTTGTCGAGGCGGGTCGGGCAAAACCTCTCCGATGAAGCGATCCAAGCGCAACCTAATGCTGGTGGTCGTCTTCTCCGTGCTCTTTACGTAGGTCAGCCAGCCGAATCGAAGGTGTGCGTTTTTCACTCAGAATCCTTTCTCCGGGCTCGGGCCCAGGGGAGACGAGAGCCGGTGAGAGCGGCGAAGTCTTCTTGCCGGCGGCTTCGACAGAGTGGTTCTCTTAAAGCGAGGATTAGACCCTGAAACTCACGCCAGGAGTCGTAAGCCGAGAAGGTTGTGCCATACAGTCAGGATGTCTTCTGGAATCTAACTGATCGGATGTGGATTCAAGCAGATGCGCCTTTGCAGAATTATCGGAAGAGTGTCAACGTCTTGTGGTGCCCGCCCTAGGTAGGCAGGGCCACTTCTATGCGGTTGCGTCCCTTACGTTTGGCGGAATACAGGGCGGCGTCAGCACGGGCTATCAAAGCGCTCAAGTCAGGAGGCTCGGTGCCGCGAAAACGCGCTATTCCGAAACTGGCGGTGGCGCTGACCGTTTGGTTACCGGCCATAAACTGTCGCGTTTCAAACTGCTTGCGAATGCGCTCTGCGGCAATCACTATGTTCTCCTTTTCCACGTGGGTAAGAACCATGAGGAATTCCTCGCCCCCCATGCGAGCGCACATGTTCGAGCGGCGGGAGTTCGTCTTGAGAATCTCCGCGAAGCCCTTGAGGACAGTGTCTCCAGCGTCATGGCCGTACGTGTCGTTGATCTTCTTGAAATGATCTAAGTCGGCCATCACGATCCATATGGGAAAATCGTGGCGTGCAGCCGCACATAGTTGCGGGGTGGCCCAAAGATCAAGGGCACGACGATTTGGGAGCCCAGTCAGGGGGTCGGTAAGAGCCATCTCCTCCAGTTGACGATTCTGAGCTTGGACTTGGCGATGCAGTTCAATTATTCGGCGGCCCACACGAACCCGTGCCAGCAGTTCACCCGGATGAAATGGTTTAGTGAGATAGTCGTCGGCACCAGCCGTTAACCCCTGTATCACTTGCTCTTTGTCCGTGTGGCTTGTGACCAAGATCAGATAAGCGTAGCACTGCTGAAAGTCGCGGCGGATTCGCTCGCACAGCTCGATGCCGCTAATGTCCGGCATCGACCAATCGGTAATGAGCAGGGCGGGCTGGTGCTCCGCGAATAGATCCAACGCCTCGCGACCGTTCTTCGCCAATAGGAGGGTGCAGTTTTCCTGAGTGAGGGATTGCTCCACGAGCTTGCGATACACCGGAGAATCGTCAGCAACCAAGATCGTTAGTTTGTCTGGATCGGCCACCTATCCTACTCCCGAAACGCACAATACGTTCGTCCGCGTCTGCCCTAATCATACGATCTTCTCCCAGCCGTCGACTGCAGGAGTTTCTCTCGTCTTTCCGTAAGTCAGCCTCAGAGGCTAGCGTTTTCATTCTACCTCCCTCTTTTCATGGGTGAGTATCTGAGTCTTGCCGCTGGCGAAGACCAGCGTCAGTTCGTGGGAGAACCGTTCTCGGTCGTGCAGGATTTTCGTACCGTCTTCTTCCTCTTCTTCCCAATGGTCGGTGAACTTCACCGAGCGCCAGTGCGCGATGTGGCGATCTTCTCCTTCGCCGAACACGCCATTGAGCATGCCCGCGGTGCACAATAGCCCCACATGTCCGCCATGCAGTGGTGTGAGTGGCCGTCCTCGGACATCCCGCTGCCTGGGAAGAAGGATTCGACTGGCTTGACGATACGCCGCAGAATCGAGCAGCAGATTCTCCACTTCATCTAATGGAATGCCTAATGTTGGTGAGTACGACAGGTCCAGATGGGGGTACCTCGTAGGAGACTGGCGAGTGGTCAGCCAGGTCAGCGAGATCAGGTTTCCAAGCCAGCATCTCTAACCAGCGCACGCAGTTGAGCAACTCGGAATCACGAAGGTACTGGTGTCGCTTGCGGCGCCTTCCTAGGACCACAACCTGCTTGTACCGGACACTCTCCGGTTCGGTCAGTCGATATACAGCCAAATCGCCGAAATGCTCGCTCAGGATTCTGGCACACGGCTTCAACTGCTGTTGCGGGATCACAAAGACGAGAACCCCACCCGGTTTCAGCCATCGGTATGTATGTTCCAGAAACACCAGCTCCAGGCGCTGATTATTTGTCTGCCCCGACTCCAGATCGTACGGAGGATTGAGATAGACAAGAGAGATTGATTCCGCTGGGCAGCGCGCGTCCATTGTGTTGGCGTGCAATGTTTCGATTCCCAGAACTCTGGCTTGTTCGGCACGGTTGGCATCAATTTCAATTCCGTATCGATAACCATGGGCTCCTCTCAGCAGACCCGTGAATGCCACGCCATCGCCGACACATGGATCAAGCGCCGAGAACTCCGGAGCGAGCGTGAGACAGTTGCTAAGGCGCTCCGCTTCCGCCGTTGGAAGCGGGAAAAAGCCAAGTTTCGTTCTACCGCGAGGACGCATGGAAGACCTCTTTTCAGGTGGTGTGCTTGAACCCATACCCCTATCGGAGAGCGTCGGGCTTCGGGAGGGACGAGTCGCAAAAGGATTGCAACTTGAGCGAAGCGTTGAGGAGGTTCTAGAGCGGGGCAGGAGTCCGCACTGGCGGTTCGCTCCTGTGGACACAATTACTTGGGATCATTCTTGCTGGCAGAACGTAGCTTCTTAGCGTCGAGAATGTCTTGCTCTCGTCCGGTCGCAAGCTTATTGCGGATGAGATCACTCCTGGATATGACTGCGGCTTGGATTTCGCCTTCGAGGAGCCCCTCGATTCGGTTCTCCCAAGCCTCGTCGAAAGTGACACCATCAATGTGCTGCAAGATGTCAATTCGAGCCGGGGGTTGGCCGATCTGGAAGGTACTCCCATCCATAAAGTCAGATGGAGTTAGGTCGACGAGGGGTGCACCGTACTGAGCAAGGGCGCGAAATACAGCTTTGGCGTTCTGCTCGTCCGACCGAATGAAAACGTCAAGATCCTTGGTGGCTCGCGGCTCTGCATGAACGCCGAAGGCGTAGCCGCCTACGATGAGATACTTAACCCCGTGATCGTTGAATGCGCGTAATAGTTCTTTGAGGTCGTCGGGAATCATTGAGCGGAACTCCGTTAAAAGCGGCCGCGAATGCATAAGCGGCTGCGCTGACATCCCACACGGCAGACAGTCGTGCCCCAACCGTCAAACTTTGCCAGTAGCGATACGCTTCTGCTTGCTGCTGTTCGGTTCCCGCGACCCTGTGAATGGTTCTGTTCGTATTCAAGTTTGCGCCACCGTTAAGAGCGAGGAAACACTCTGCGTCTTTCCCCAAATTCATTATAATCTGTGCGTCGGCATTTCCGATCTGCAGCCGAGTCAATGTACCTGTCAAATCAATGACTTGGATGCCTCCGCCGGTCAGCACGCGAAATGGAGCGCTCCGCGGCCTCATGGTCAACACGGTGACCGAACGACGGACTGGCACGTCTAGTATTCGGCAGGCAGGAGCAGAGTGGTCACGGATCGATCCGCTTCGGTGATCACCCAGAGTTTCTCGGTTTGCGTGACCTGGTAGCTGCTTATCAGGCGGAACCCGCGCTTAAGACCCAATTCGTTTTCAGTCTTGTCTTCTTGGCAGAGATCGCCCCAGTCACCGCGAAAGTGTCGAGAGAGAAATTCCAAGGGTGACTTGTTGGCCTGCTCCAGAAGCGCGAGTGCGCCCGGAGTGGCAACAATTTGACCGGGTGAAAACAGTGGAATTGTCGGTCGGGAGTTCATCATTCAGCTCCAGTTTCAGAGCCTGTCTGCGCATCAATGGAATGTCCTTGTTCACGATCACTGGAAGCTCGGGCCACGATGAGGTTCGCGTTTTCAGCTCTTCTCTTGGCGATCTTCGTGTAAAGGTGAAGGACGTACAGAGACTCACATCCATCACAGTTCCCGTCGGGTGGGCGTCCATCACGGTTGGGGTCGTAGCGAGGATGACGTGTACGCCTTCCATTCAAATTAAACCGGACTTTGAGCGACATCGGGCACCTCAGCGATCCCCATGGGCGTCGTGGTTTCCGTTGAGCGCCTCAGCTACGAGATCGCCAAGCCTGTCCGAAGCGGACAGTTCCCGTCCGGCGACAAACGAGCAGAAACTGTTCACCGGAATCGGCCGTTGATCCTCAACTGGATAGCCGCGCTCGATATGCTCCTGCTTCCGTTTCTCAAACAGATCGGCGCGTGTGGTCACACGAATTCTCTTGGCTATCCTCGTTCCTCGGTGGCTCTCGTTGCTAAAGGGGGTTTTGGGGGTTGAAAATCCGCAGGCACGAAAGCGGCCTCAGCTGGCAGGCGAACCGGCTGAAAGAAGTTACTGCAACCGCTCAATCACGTTTTCAAGGTCATCGACGGCGTTCAAGGGAACGCGCCGGGCTTCTTCTAGTTGTTCACTACGAGTGGCGTTCGGGTTAAAGGTGTCGCGGATTTCCCGAACGATGAACTCGGCGAGAGTATCGCCCGAACCCGCTCTGGGAGCTCCCGTGTCCGGATCAAAATACTCGGCGAGATAGCCGTCGTCATAGGCTTCGTTGGCTATGTTCAGTAGCTCAACGAGAGAGAGTCTTTTCGACCGTTTCATGAAGTTGTTCCTCGGGGATTGGGCGGTCCTTCGCCGTAGCTTTCCGAAGACGGCACGAGGTAGGACCTTGAAGGTGTCAAACCAAGAGCTAGGGTTTGGCAGCGGCGCTTTCCAGATCGAGCACGATTCTCTTGAGAGTTTGGAGATTGTCGACCCGATCGAGTGAAGCGACCCCAAGTGCCTGGAGAATCGGAGTGAGGGCCTTGGGGCCGGTTTTCTCCACGGTACCTTTCAGCCGCGCCAGACCTCGGTCGGCGCAACGCATGTACTCCAGCACTCTTTGCTGCACCGAGACTTCTTCGATATCGCGCGGGTTCCAGACTCGGGCTACATCGCGCAAGATACCGCGGTAGAGCCGCCGGCCCAAAGGCTCCGCCAGTGTCTCGATTTCGGCAACGACTGAACCCGCTTGTGAGCTGTGCGTCTTTGGCGTATTGATCGTAGAGTTCGAGTGGGCTGAGCTATCTGGTCGGAGGCCCTCTCGCCAACCGGCCGGTGTTGCCCATCCAGCAAGTTGTGGCACTGACTTTGGTCGCTTGCGGTCGTCCAGGTCGACCCAGGTTCCGGTGAAGTAATAGAGATACCGGCCGAGGCCAAAACAAGCGCAACTCCGCTTGAAAGCCTGTGCTTCCGCCGCCGTACAAGAGTTGTCATCATCGGCCCATTCTTCTCCTGTAGCCGAATTCGAACCCACGCCGAAGATCGTCAGTTCACACGTGACCAGCACCTTTGCCGCAATTTTCCGGTCTTTGGTTCGTTCAAAATTCGCGCTGGTATGAATGGTGTATCTGCGCGTCCAGCCCGCCGGGGTGAGCAACGCGTTAAGACGATCCGTGTAAGCTCTCTGGTTGGCATACGGAATCACCTGGCCGCGTACAGGGTGCTGATTCTTCGTGGCGCTGGTGACCCTCCACTCGATCTGCGAGGGATCAAAAGGCACTTCGAGGGCCGCTACCAATTCCTTGACTTGATCCGCTGAGTACGGAGGCGGTGTGGTCGTGCATGAGGTGGCGAGCGGCGGACCAGCCAGAGAGACAGGATTCTCACGTGCGTGGCCATTTGTGGCGCTCATAGTGGGGTCTCCTTGATTGTCGGCGTTTCTTCGTCCAGACCCTGTCCGTACATCCAGCGTTGTGGCCTGATCTGCAAGAGCCAAGGCCGGGAGCAACGGCCGGACGAAGAACGCAAGCAAAAGCTGCGTGGATTTGATGGCGGGCCTTGGCTCGCGAGGAGGGATGCGAAGCCCTACAGATTTGAAAGGGGTTTCGTTCCCTCGCTCACGATATTGATATAGCGGGAATAGGCAAACAGACGGTCTCGGTGTTTTCCCGAAACCTCTTTGACGATACCAAGCCGCACCAGATGGTTCACCGCACTCGTGACAGTCGGAACAGTGAGATCCAGGGCTTTCGCTGCTGTTCGAATGCGAACATACGGATTCGTTTGCATGAACTGGTGGAGGCGTAAGGCCGAATGGGCTGCTCTTCGCAGTCCCTGGATCTTGTCTTTGTCTTTTGCGAACAGTCTTAAGGTCCGTTCCGCCGTGTCGGCGGCCTCCTCTGCGGCTACTCCAATTCCCTCTATGAAAAATCGAAGCCAATCCTCCCATGCACCTTCCGTGCGAATCCGCTGCAGCAGGTCATAGTAACGGCTCCTGTGAGATTTCAGATAAAGGCTCGGATACAAGAGGGGCTCCGTGATCATTCCCTTTGAGCAGAGCAGAAGTGTGATCAGCAATCTCCCCAAACGGCCATTGCCATCGAGAAACGGGTGGATCGATTCAAACTGAACATGCACGAGACCCGCTTCCACGAGGACCGGCAGCCGATGTTTGTCATCGTGAAGAAATCGCTCAAAGCTGTCCAGACACTCCATCAGTCGCTCGGGCGGCGGCGGGACAAACGAGGCGCTGCCTGGCCGAGTTCCGCCTATCCAGTTCTGCGTCCGGCGGAATTCGCCCGGCAGTTTGCCGCTGCCCCGTCCGCCCCTCAGCAGAACCGCGTG
>Ga0075021_10000439_pt1 | contig 22248 bp, 17 predicted proteins | sample ColStrG_CSR_2012_FD_72749 | JGI IMG/M metagenome (GOLD analysis project Ga0075021, IMG submission 72749) | Freshwater sediment microbial communities in response to fracking from Pennsylvania, USA - Cold Stream Run_MetaG_CSR_2012 | ecosystem: Environmental > Aquatic > Freshwater > Creek >...
GTGCCATGCGCACCGCGCAAGCGTATGAAACCGAACTCATCGGGTATCTCATCGACAATGTCCTCAAGCTAAGCGGCGTGCGCTTCTTTGGCATCCAGGACAGTGCGCGCCTAAACGAGCGCGTGCCGACCATCGCGATCCGCTACAAAGACGAGTCGCCGCGCGTGACCGCCGAACGACTAGGCAAACAAGGCATCTGCGTGTGGGACGGCAATTACTACGCGCTCAATTTGAGCGAACGACTTGGCGTTGAAGATAAAGGCGGCATGGTGCGCATCGGCCTAACGCACTACAACAGCCACTCGGAAATCGACCGACTACTCGATGCGCTCGAGCATTGAGTGCCGGGCTGATGATGGCACCGTGATCGCACGATGAGCGAAGAAGGGAAGCGAGCTGAGTCCGAGGCGGCGGCCAAGTCGACTCAGACGGCCGGGACTGCTCGGACTGCGCAGATGGTCAACGTGCAGCGCAAAAGGACCGGGCGCCTTGATCTTGGGTCAGCCGCTTTCGGGCTCATGTTGATCATCCTGACCCTGGCGGCCACCTGGAAGCTAACCGTTGGGGAGCGCATCATCGCCCGCGGCGACTTGCTGTTGTATTTCTACCCGCTGCGCAGTTACGCTGCCCAAGCTGTGCGCGAGTTGCGCCTGCCGCTGTGGAACCCATATACATTTATGGGGTCCCCGTTTTTGGCTAACTCACAAGTTGGCTTTTTCTACCCATTCAACGTGCTATCGGCCCCTCTCCCGGTCGAGCGCGCGGTCTCATGGCAGATTGCACTCCACTTGGCGTTCGCTTGCCTCGGTGCGTATGCATTGGCGCGGCGCACGCTGGCGCTTGGACAGGCAGCGAGTCTGGCGACGGCGGTGGCATTCGGCCTAGGCGGTTACCTAGGCGCGCAGGTCGAGCACCTAAATCAGTTGCAAGTGCTGGCATGGCTGCCGTTATTGGTGCTGGCGGTTTATGGCGAGCGTCAGAGCCCGGTGTCCTGGGGTCGCGTGCTCGCGATCACCGCCCTGGTCGCCCTCATGATCACGGCCGGTCATACGCAGTCGCTTTACATTTGCCTGGTCACAGCCGGTATCGCCTTTTTTGCCGGGGTGGCCGACGCGATTTGGCAAGAGATAGGCCCTTACCGGTGGCTCGGGCGGTCCAGGCAGCCATGGCAGGTCCACCTGCGCGATTTTGCGCACGCTCACGCGCCGCAATTAGCAGCCACAATCGGCGCAGTCATGGTCGCGGCACTACTGTGCGCCGTGCAGCTCCTGCCCACCTTCGAGCTCTCACGCCAGAGCGCGCGCGCTGGCGGGCTCGCGTTCAATGAAGCGGCGTCATTCTCGTGGCGGCCGTGGGTCATCGCCCGCGCGCTCTTGCCGACTTACGGTGACCCATTGTTCGCCGAATATGTGGCCTATGTTGGCTGCGCAGGCCTGGCGCTGGCGCTGCTGGGGTTATTGGGCCCCGTGATATCCATGTCACGGGGCTCGCACCAGGACGCGCGTCAAACGGTCGCGGGCGTCCCGGTCATGCCGTCGCCGTCGCCGTCGCCGTCGCCGTCGCCATCGCCATCGTCCTCGCCAACGTTTCTCCCAATCATCTTCGTCGGCCTTGGCTTTATTCTCGCGCTCGGCGTCGTGACACCGGTCTTTAATGTGCTGTATAAGTTTTTGCCCGGCTTCAACTTCTTTCGAGCACAAGCGCGCTGGCTGATCCTGCTGGCCTTGGGTCTGGCGCTGTTGATCGGCCAGGGAGTCGAGCGGCTGAGCGTTGGGCTGAGCGCCCGACAGGCCCGGACGTGGTTGGTCGGGTGGCTGGCACTTGCCACGCTCGAGGTCATCGGCCTCATGGCCGGCACGCGCATCTCGCTTGAGGCCGAATACCGCACGCTGCCTGCGCGTAGCGTGCTTACGGGTTGGGCGGTGGCAGGGCTCGCCACAACCGTGCTAGTTGGCGTAGGTTGGGGTCTCGCACTTCGCCGTGAGCGTTCGGCGCAAAACGGACCAGCAAGCGCCCGATCAGGCGGTCAAACGCTCGTTGTCTCAGCCTTTGTCCTGCTCTTGATTACTGAACTTGGGCTAGCCTCGCAGTTTCAGTCCTATGCGCGCGCGTCAGATCAGCAGGCGCTGACCAGCCTGCGACCCAGTGTCGCATCGCTACTGGCTAGACCCAGCCCACCTACTGGTAGCCCGCACAGTGGACAGGGCGAGCGGGTGCTGGCGCTATCGTCGCTGTTTTTCGACCCCGGTGACAAGACCGAGCAGGAGCTGATCTTTGGCTCGCAACTGAGCACTGACGAAGTGTATGACCGCATCATCGCCTCCAAGTACAAGGAAGTGCTATCACCAAATCTGCCGCTGATTTACCATCTGCCCAGCGTCGACGGATACGACGGCGGCCTGTTACCCACACGCCGCTATGAGACTTACGTCAAACAATTTGCCCAAACACCGACGGGCACGGGCACGCTCGACGGCCGGTTGCGTGAATACTTGAAGGGTGTGCCAGGCGACACCTGGCTCGACCAAATGGGCGTGCGTTATCTCATCGCCGACAAGACCCAGGATATCTTTGTGGGCGGCGTGTATTATGACCTATTGTTCGGCACAGATGCGCCTGCGTCCTTCCCGCTTAGGCCATATGCGGCGACGGCGCTTGGGCTGGTGCTCAGCGCAGATGGCGTGCGCGCGGGTGATCACGTGGCAAAGGCGCGGGTGACATTTGAGCCAGCGAACGCCACGGGTGGCGACTCGGGTGATGGCCCCTCCCAGGAGTTTGACATCCGGGCCAGTGCGCCCGTAACACCTTACTTTTACGTGCCCCTGGTGTGGGGCACACGCCGGGTGCCAAAGACGATTGCGATTCAGCCGCAAACGCCGGGGGGTGTGCGCCTCCGGGCGCTGAGCAGTATCGACGACACGGATAAATCCTTCTTGTCGCAACCGGTCATCGGCGAGCACGATATGCGCCTGGTGCACTCCGGCGACGTGAAGATTTACGAGAACCAGCGTCCGGCGCTCAGGGCGCTGGTGCAGGCGAGCCCGACCGGTCCTCGTGCGCGCACCCAGGCCCGCATCATCGTCGACCAGCCGGAGCGCGTCGTGGTCGAAGCTGAGGTGCCGGCAAACGAGGGACAAACCCAAGCGCAGGCGATGCTGATCCTGCGCGATGCCTGTTATCCCGGCTGGGTGGCGCGGGTGGACGGGAGCGTCACACCGATCACCTGTGCCGATGGGATGTTTCGAAGTGTGCCGGTTAGCGCGGGCCAACACACGGTCGTCTTCACCTATGAACCCCTGCCCGTGCGCGCTGGCGTGGTCATTTCGCTCGTGACGGCGCTCGCGCTCGCCGTATTGATCGGTATAAGGCTGATCCGGCGCAGGCGCGTAATGATTGACCTTTCGAGCCAGAGCACGACACAAAATGAACCTGCGTGAGCTTCACCTGTATGCGAGCGACCTTGGCCTAGCCAAGCACTTTTACAGCGCTGTGCTGGGCCGCTTATGCCGGGCAGATAAAGATATCGTGCGCGTGTCCGCCGGCGCATCAACGCTCGTCCTCCACGCCGCCCCAGACGGCCGACGCTGCACCTATCATTTTGCGTTTAACGTGCCTGAGACACAGTTCGCCGAGGCCAAAGCCTGGGTGGCACAGCAGGTGCCGCTTCACCATGATTTGGCAGGCCAGGACGAATTCGCCTTTACGAGCTGGAACGCCCATGCCGCGTATTTCTTCGATCCGCTTGGCAATATCGTCGAGATCATCGCCCGGCACGCGCTGACGGACGGCGGTGTGCGGCCATTTAACCCATCTGGACTGCGGTGCGTGAGTGAGATCGGTCTGCCGGTGGACAATGTGCAAGGCGCCGTTACCCGCTCAAGGCACGTAACCGGCGCGGCCGTCTACGATGGCGCGCTTAGCACCGTCTTCACGGCTCTCGGCGATGAGCATGGCCTTCTGATCATCGTGAAACGCGGCCGGGACTGGTATCCCGATACGCGCCTAGCAGCCGTCGATTTGCCCCTGCGTGTCGTCGTCGAAAACAGGCAGGGTGAGACAGTGGACGTGATCCCAGCACTCCAGGCTGACTGAGAGGACAGACGCGAAAGATACAACGGGAGCGGCGAGCTTGGCTTCACGTCCCGGCTTCACGTCTAAGTGTCGTGGTGCGGAGATGGGTGAGACGGCGTGATAGGTGATGCGCTACCTGTCTGAGACATCTAGCGCTCCTAGCGCTCCTAGCGCTTCATACGCGGGTCAAGCGCGTCGCGTAGACCATCCCCGACAAACGTGAAGGCGATCACCAGGATCGACGCCACGATTCCAACGAACAGCAAATAGTCGGGTTGGCTGCCCACGACGCTATATGACTCTAGAAACAAACGGCCCCAACTGGTCACAAAGAAGTCTTTACCGGTCAGCGATGGCTTTAGTCCAAGGCCGATGTAACCCAGAATGGCCTCGGTGATGATAAAGCGCGGGATGGCGAATGCTGACCAAACGATAATGATGCTCAGGCTGTTGGGGAAGATGTGCCTCGTGATGATGTGCCAGGTGGATGCGCCCGAACTCCGCGCGGCCTCCACAAATTCGCGCCCTTTAAGCGCTAGGGCCGACCCACGCATCTGCCGCGCGAGTCCTGTCCATGACACCACCGCCAAGGCGAGGAGAAATAGGGGCAGCCCGTTCAAGGCCTTGCCAAGATCGGAGTCTCCCAGCGTCACCATCACCAGGATTAAAAATAATACGTCTGGGAAGGCATAAAAGATGTCGGTGATCCGCATGATCAGGTTGTCTACAAACCCACCGCTCCAACCTGACAAGAAACCAACACCCATGCCGATGAGCAAGATGAAGATCACTGGCACGAGCCCGGCCGCGATCGATGAGCGCGTGCCGTAGATCACGCGGCTAAGCACATCGCGCCCTTGCTGGTCGGTGCCGAGTGGGAAGTTTGGATCCTGCACTTTGTCCGCTGGCGACTTTACTCGCCAGAAGGGCGGAATGTATTCCATGCCGCTGTTGTCTTGCACGGCGCTGTGTGGCGCAATCGAGGGCCCAACAATCGCGATCACGATGTAAAACAGGATGATAAAGATACTGACCACCGCGGCACGATTACGCTTGAAACGTCGCCAAGCCAGCGCCCATTGACTCTGCGACTCCACGCGTAAGCGCGCCACGTCGCTTGGGATGCCGGCACGTGGCTGAAGGGGTTGCGCGATTGCCATGGCTTTTACTCCACCCGGATGCGTGGATCGACCACGCCATACAGAATATCGACCGTCAGATTACCCAGCACGATCAAAGTGGCATACAGTAACGTCGTGCCCATGATCATTGGATAGTCGCGGTTACCGACCGAGAAAATAAAGTCCTTGCCGACACCTGGGATGCTGTAGATCGCCTCGATGACGATCGAACCGGTGATCAAGCCGGCGAGCGACGGGCCGATGGTCGTGACCACCGGAATGAGGGCGTTGCGCAAGGTATGCTTCCAGATCACGAAGCGCTCGATCAACCCTTTGGCACGTGCCGTGCGCACAAAGTCCTGGCGCAACACCTCAAGCACGCTGGCCCGGGTATAGCGCGCCGTTTGGGCGAGCGTGCCAAAGCCAAATACAATTGCCGGCACAATCCATGCACCCAAGTTGCCCCATTCCGTTTGTCTGACCGGGATTAATTTGAGCCCTACGGCGAGAATGACGATTGAAAAAAAGGCGATGACAAAGCTCGGCACAGCCACGCCGATATTCGTAATGAACGATATGAAATAGTCCGTAAATGTATTATGTTTCAGGGCGGCAATGACGCCGCACGGGATACCAAAAATGAGCGCAAATGCCAGTGCCAAGACACCAAGGCGCACTGAAAAACCAAATTTAGAGCCAAAGAATGAGGCATCGTCAGGTGACGGTGGTGAAAATAATACCTCCTGCACCATCTTGCCTCGCTGGCGGTAGGACGGCCCAAGATTACCGCAAATAGCGCCACACGTGAAGACACCCGTGTCTTCATCGGTGTAGCCGATCATGTAGGCAATATATTGCTCATGCAGCGGCTTATCGAGCCCGAAGCGTTTGTCGAGGAGCGCCTGGGTGCGTGGGTCAATCTGCTTACTCTCGGCGTCGCGATCCCACGGCCCGCCAGGTGCCGCGTGCATGAGTAAAAACGTGACAATCGAGATCGTAAAGATCACGGGTATAAACCACAGGAAGCGACGGAAGATGAGTCCGGCCATATTTACTAGGGTTCGTAGCGCCAGTCATGGCTAGACCATGGCTGCTTACCAAGACAACTTACCAAGGCGAGGACGATACAGGGCGAGCGATAGCAAAAGCCCGCCCTATATCGCGAATAAAGATTACTTGGGTAGCTTTGAGGTATCGATATCGAGCGTGAGCGGATTGGTGTCACCCGGGAAGACGCCGTCTTGCGATGTGGTCACGAAACCATTCACCCAAGGCTTGACCATGTAGCTGTTCACGCTGTTATACATGAACGCGATCGGGTTGTCTTTGACCAGTTGATCCTGGGCTTGCTGATACAAGTCGGCGCGCTTCTTCAGGTCGAGCTCTTTGTCGGCCGAATCGGTGAGCGCGTTGAAGGCCTTGCTGTTGTAGCCGAAGCGCTGCGCGAATGTGCTGTTACCGTTGAAATACACGCTCAGCCAGTTCTGGGGATCTGGGTAGTCTGCGCACCAACCGCCAATGAACATCTGCAGCGCGCTGTTCTTGTCCTTCTGCATGGCTGTGTAAGCAGTCGGCTCAACTGGCTTCAAATCGAGCTTGAGGCTGTCACCAAACACTTCCTTGAAGCGCGCGCCCAGCCATTCAAAGCGGGTGCGGTTGCGCGGCGTGTCGCCAAAGCTGAGCACGATGGGCGGCAGCTTGTCGACCGACTTGTAGGTGCTCGCGGCGATAGCCTTCATGGCGGCATCCGCGTCATATTTGAACGCGCTTTCACCCTGCTTGAAGCCAGGATATCCAGGCGGAATCCAGGTCATCGTCGATGCACCCAAGCCCTTGAGCACGTCCTTGACCCAGCGATCGCGATCGATGGCATACGAGAAGGCCGCGCGCACCTTGGGGTCATCGAACGGCTTCTTGAAATTGCGGAACTCAAGCGCAAATGTGCACGAGCCGGGATAAATGGTAGCTTGCTTGCTCAGCTCAGGGTCGGCCTTGGTCGCAGCCAGATCCTCGGCTGGGAGGCCGACAACATCAAATTCGTTGTTCTTGTAGGCCAGGGTCGCCACGGCACTGTCGACGATGTAAGCATATTCGATATCCGTCTTGGCCACGCCAGCCCAGTAGTTCTTATTGGGCGTGAAACGGGCGCGCACAAATGGTTCGAGCGCCTTCAACACATACGGGCCGTTCCCAATTTGGAACTTCGAGCTGTTGTACCACTGATCTTTGCCAGCCGAGATGTTTTCTTCCTTGGCCGGGAACATGACCCACAAGGCCATGATAGTCGGCCAGTAAGGCGCGGGCTTCGACAGCTTCATCACCAGGGTCGGGCAATCGGCGGCGTAATCGGCACAGGGCTTGCCATCTTTACCGAGTGCTCGGACGCTGGTGCGCACGGTCGCCTCAGCTTTGGCCGCTGCATCGGTGGCGGTCTTCTTGGCCGCATCATTCTTGGCTGAGGCGATGGCAGCAAATTTATCCTGCCACTCTGGCGCACCCAATACCTCGTTGGTGATCGTGCCATATTCGCCGGCCGTCTGCGGGTTGATGTTGCGGATGACCGAATATTCAAAGCGCTTGGCGTTGAGCGGTGACCCGTCAGAATATTTCAGACCGCTGCGCAGGGTGAAGGTGTAGACCTTGCCGTCCTTGCTGACGTCCCACTTCTCGGCTGCAGCGGGCACGGTCTCCAGCTTGTTGCTCAAGCGGGTCAAGCCTTCATAGATCAGTTTCAGGTGGGCGATTTCATTGACGAATGATGATTTTTGGGGGTCGATGGTGTCGGGATATGCGCCGGTATTGACGCGTAGCACCTTGGGCGCATCGGCGGCACCTGTCGCGGCAAGCGTTGGCGTGACCGAGGTCAGCACCATCGATGCAGCCGCTACAGCGCTGGTCGCTAAGAGCAACTGTCGTTTCATTGGTTTTGTCTCTCCTTCTAAAAACAGACTAATCGAAAAATCGAACAAGCGAGCGAACGTTTCGAACAAATCAAACTGACGGACTGAGCAGCAAGAGTGTAAAGTGTAGCGTGAATTGGGCCTGACGACAATCGGATGTCTCACCCGCTCGCACAAGCATGTGGAGCCGGGGAATGCCTTCTCAAAGACGCTGAAGACATTTTTGGCCGCGAATCCGCCAAGCACTTGACGGCCAGCTGACAGGCTTCTTTGAACGCTGTCCCTCAACCCGAATAGTCTCATGTCCCTGAACTAGTCGTTTTATGCGTATTCGGAACCCCCTCCTCGTTTCCAAGATCATCTGTGCGCTGAATACGGCGCGACTTAGGGCCCACAACAAATTAACTTCCCCATTTTGGAACTTCATTGGCCTTGAGAATGGGCGCACACGGAGTAACTATGCGGAGGTTATTTTGACGCAAGCCCTTAATGTATGTCAACGCGCTTAACTGTCATGAATCTCACAAACCTCACGACCGCAGCGGTCTCAGGATCGCCTCCGGCTCATCTGTCTTTAGCGCCGCCGTTTCCCTGCCCTCGATCAGGCTGTCCGCCTCGGGATCCAGACGTCTAGCCATATGAATGGTTTCCTGGGTGCCTGGGCTCACACTGGGGATACCTGCATCGCCGTCCATCTCAATTGGCCCCGATATGCGCCGCACTTGAGTCGGCTGGATGGCTGAATCGATCGAATCGGTCGATTCAATCAGCACGTGCCTGCCCGCCTTAGACGCGGGGGGAGCACTCCCTCGCGCCGCAGTATGCCCAGCGCGTCCTGCCAGCCCGGCACTGGAGATGCCACCGACTAAGGTCACCAACACCAACAGCGAGGCGAGATAGAGCGTGCCGCGCGAAGACATCAAATGACCAAACGTCAGGCCACCAACGGCATGCCACATGCGTTCAAACAGCGATGGCGCCCGTTCGCGCCGGGCGAGCAAGGTCGTATGCAATCGTGACCAGGCTTGGGCGGCCGGTTGCGCATCCCCGGCGGCTCCACGCAACGTACGCGTTAGCCTCGGCTGGAGGGCCGACAGCTGGCTGAACTCGCGTTGGCACGCCGCACACTCCGCCAGGTGGGCGCGGATCAGCTCGCGTTCCGACCGGCTGACTTCAGCGTGGATATACGCGGCCAGCGATTGGCGCGCCTCGTGGCACTTCATGTTGCTTTTGCTCCAACTCACGTTTCACGATTTGCAAGGCCTGATTCAAACGCGATTTCACTGTGCCCAGCGGCACGTTTAACACCTGGGTGATCTCGGCATAACTCATATCCCAGTAGTAACGCAGGACAACAACCGCGCGTAGCTTGGGTGACAAATGGTCAATCGCCAGCCAGACCTCGTCACCGGTGTCGTTCATCTCATCGAGATCCCACAGGCTGGATATGTCAACGCATGAACCGGTCAGCGCTGCTACCTTATCTTCCAGCACTTCATCCCAAGACAGGAACGACCAACGCCAGCGCCGCGAGCGCTTATTGTTCAAACAATCGTTGACGGTGATGCGATATAGCCAGGTCGTGAAGGCCGCTTTGGCGGGCAGATAGGACTTTAGCGAGCGATATACATCGAGAAAGACCTCTTGCAACATCTCTTCAGCTTCGCTGGCACCGCCCAGCATCAGATAGGCGGTCTTATACACGAGGTTCTTGTGCTTATGAAAAAGCACAGCGAAGGCCTCGTCATCGCCCGCTTGACTGCGCCGGATCAGCTCCAGGGTCTCGATGTCCATCCCGATTCTGGTGGTTTTGTGACCTATTCTATTATTCCCCATTTGCCGGCCAAAAGTTCGATTCGCGTCAACTCCTTTTTGCGGTCTTTATGTCTTGTCCCCAGACGCGTTCGCGTCGGCACGCCCCCGCTTGATGGTGACGGGGGTGGGAGTGCGCCTTTTCAGGGCCGACAGCCTCAGTCTGCTTAAGCGACCGTGAGGTGAAGGGGCCCTCTGGCACAAGATGGCACAGCAGGGCGCGGTTGTGCAGCACGGATGTGACGCGTGTTATGTATTGAGCCTTTCGGCCCTGTTCGTGTGAGCGCGGCCGGCAGTCCACTCCGTAGCGTTGCGATCCCCACATTGCCTGTATAGGCTGCCTCAGGCTATGCTGGTCTAGGCTCCAAGCCAGCCTGCCTTCGGCATCAGCGCCGGGGCGATTCTTCAGCCTTCGCTCGCGAACTTGATCTCCGGCATCGGCAAATGTTCGGTGCCCAACTTCCGGCGCAGCATCGGGATCAGACCGCCCGCGTCAATGATGGCCATGACGGATGGTGACAGGGCCGGGAAGCTGATCTCTTTCGCGCCACCTGAGGCGCCTGAGCCGCCTGAAGCGCTCGCCATAGTGTGACCGCCCAGGCCGATAACGCCCCGATCCAGGTCGACCGTGAGCGTGTCACCTTTGCGCACGCTGTCCACAGCCTCAGGGCAGACGATGGGCAGCACGCCGTTGTTCACGCAGTTGCGAAAGTAAATACGGGCGAACGACTTGGCGACGATCACCCGCACACCCGACAGTTTGAGGCACACCGCTGCCTGCTCACGCGACGAGCCGCAGCCAAAGTTCTTGCCACCGACGATGATATCGCCCGGTTGGACATGCTTGGCAAAGTCGGGGTCGAGGTCCTCGAGCGCATGCGCGGCAAAATCGTTCAGGTTCGTCAGGGTATAGGTGTATTTGCCCGGGAAGATGACGTCGGTGTTGACATCATCCCCATACACCCAACAACGGCCGGTGAATTGCATGGTTAAAGTTTACCCCTAGCCTGGTCTATCTGAGCGCCCGGTCCAACCCAAACGCGACGATGCACTTGGACTGCCTCATATAGGTCTTCAGATAATTAAGTTGAAATTGCACATGCAAAAAAGCCTGTTTTCAGGCACTTTCGTCACGAGATTTTCTACCTTTCAATCTGAAGGGCTATAGCTTGCCCAAGATAGCCGCCGCGACGTCTCCGGTCGTCGCCTGACCGCCCAGGTCGGGGGTGCACGTGCCTGAGGACAATGTCTCAAATACCGCACGTTCCACCCGCTCGGCGTCCGCTTCGCGGCCCCAGCGATGCCGTAGCAGTAAGGCAGCACTCAAGATCGCGCCCGCCGGATTGGCGATCCCCTTGCCCGCGATGTCTGGGGCGCTGCCATGCACCGGCTCGGCGATAGCGACATCCGTGCCAATATTGAGCGCCGGCGCCACGCCCATGCCCCCACCCCACACGCTGGCGACGTCACTCAAGATGTCGCCAAACAAGTTGGTCGTCACGATCACGTCGAACTGAGCGGGCCTAGAGGCCAGCAGCATGGCGGCCGTATCCACTAACATCTCGTTCACGGTGACATCCGGGAACCCCGCGCCAGCCTCGCGCACCGCATCGCGGAATAGGCCATCGGTCACCGGCAGGATGTTGGCCTTGTGCACGATGGTCACGGTCTTTCGCGCGCGCAGTGCTGAGAGCTTAAAGGCGACCGCTCCGATACGGGCCGACGCCGCCCTGGTGATCACCCGTTCGGCGATGGCCTCATCGCCCTGCATGCGCTCGCGACCCGCATATAGCCCTTGGGTGTTCTCGCGCACCAAGATCAGATCGACCATTTGGACCGGGCCGGCGAGCTTTGATGCGCTTGATGAAAGCAAGTGGGTGGGCCGCAAGTTGGCATACAGGTCAAAGTGCTGGCGCATCAGGATGATCGGGCTGCGATAGCCCTCGACCTTCTTTGACGGCGATGACACCGCGCCAAATAGGGCCGCGCCGCACGCGTGTATCTTGCGTTTGGTGTCGTCGGGCAGGGCGTTCCCAGTGCGGGTGAAACAGTCCCAACCCGCGTCGGCCTCGACTGTGTCTAGATCGGGTATGACGCGCCTGAGCACATCGACGGCGCACGGGATGACTTCGCGGCCGACGCCGTCGCCGGGGATGACGCATACCGAGTAGGTCATGGTTTTAAGGTTCCCTTGAAGAAGTCAGTGATCGCGTTATAGCACCTGACCCGGTTGGCGAACTTGAGCACGTCATGACCTTCGTCGTTAAACACGAGGTAATCGACCCGCTTGCCGAGCGCCTGCAACTGTTCGACCGCGTCACGGCTTTCACGCTCAATCACGCGCAGGTCGTTCTTGCCTTGGATCACCAGCAGCGGACAGGTGATGGCCTGAATATAGGTGCGGGGTGAGCGCTCGCTCAGAAAGTCGCGGTCGCGCTCCGGATCGCCGACGGCCAGCTTGAAATAGGGTTGCCAGGCCTCGGGCAGACGCGCCATGAATGTCCTGAGATCATACGGCCCAAACATATCCACCGCCGCCGACCACAGCGCGGGGTGGCGTGCGGCCAGCATGAGCGTCATATATCCGCCATACGAGCGGCCGATGACGGCGGCCCGGCGCGTGTCAAGCCGTTTGTCCTTTGGCAACACGTGCGTCATCGCGTGCACATGATCGAGCCGGTCCTGGCCGCCCCAGTCGCGGTCGACGTGTTTGGTGTAAGCAAGACCATACCCCGTGCTACCACGCGCATTCGGCGCGAACACCCCAAAACCGCTCAGGGTGAGGAACTGGATGAGCGGCATCGAAAACCAGGCGAAGTCCGGCCGCTCTTGTGATTGCGGCCCACCGTGGATGTAATACACCAGTGGACGCCGTCCCTTAAAGCCCAGCGCCTGCGCCGGTAGATACAACCGGGCCGATACGCGCAAGTCGTCATGCGAGGTGAAGGAGGCATCCTCCCCCTGCGCCAGCCAGTCGGCTGGCACGCCGAACACCCGCTCGTTGGTGGCTTGACTGATGTTCTTGCGCTCCAGGCCAGAAATCGTGATCAGTTGGCTGGGCGTGGTTGCGGTCGAGAACGATAGGGCCCATTGGTTTGCCGCGCGGTCGATGCGGGCCGACTCGAGCACGCCACCCGTGGTTTTGCCGCGACCACACAACACCTTGTTGACCCGAAGGCGCAGGTTGCGCTCGTCAAACACACCCTCATATAGCCACGAACAGCCGTCGATGTTGTAACGCACGGCATAGTCACCCGCGCGCACGTGTTCGAGGCCAACCAACTCGCCCGTGCCCGTGTGCTTTGTATGGGTGACGCGCACTTCTTGAAGACGCTTTGGGCTCTTGAAGGCTAAGTAGCCCAGGCCATAGGTGTCTTCGAATAGGGATGTGGTGAATAAGAGGCCGCGATCAAGATGGGTAAAGTAACACGAGCCAATGCTGTTCAGCCGGATAGCCTGGTTATCGCCCCGCGTCTCGATCGGTGTGCCATACAGCAGCTGGCGCTCGCCGCCGCCCTGCGTCCACATATACAGCACGTGGTCGCCCATGGTGTAGGTGTCTATCAGCACCACTTTGGTGTGGGCGCTATTCACGCCCGCGACCACGCACCCCCACATACTTTCACCCAGCTTGATCACCTTACCCGTGCTCAGGTCACATTGGTAGGATACTTGGCGCGTGCCATCAAGCCCCTCAGCATGCAGATATGCGACGTTTTTAGCCGAGTCTGCTTGTAGCAGCTGCACCCGGGCAGTCGCAAACATCTTGCCAAACGCGGGCGTGGGGAAGCCGCCGTCGATCGGGATCAGCATCGGTTGATAGTGCTCATCGCCGTCGTGGTCGAGGATGACCATAATTTTGCCCAGCTTGGGAAAGACCATGAACGGCTCGCCCCCGATCACATCGGGATTCATCAACGCGATGCCGGGCGGCAAGAGCGGCTCGGGAACGCTTCCGCCGTCGCGCGCGTCCATGACATACAGGCTTAAGTGGCCGCTGATGTTACTGATGAAATACAGGCGGTTGCCAGCAAGCTGTGGTGCGACCATTAGCCGCGCCGCTAGCAGCGATTCGATCCGGATACTGGGACGCATAACCGGTAATCATATACGGACGGGCAGCAGTCTATTTCACGGCCTCTAGCACGAATGGATGGGGCTGGCATGACTTTGGGGCGCCATGCTGCCGTAGCGCCGTGCTACTGCGTTGGACGGGGACAAGCGCCGGCTGGGATCATGGGCGAGCGCATTTCGAACAGACGTGCAAGCGCTGTGGCCTGGGGCATACAGAAGACGTGTCAGCGCGTGACTTCGTGATGATTCGCCACGTGACCGGGGCTGCGACTATCGATTGGCGGCTCGCAGTTGCTTTTTACACGCAGTGCCCAACCTCGAGCTCGCCCGTCTCCCCGAGCATCGATGCTGTGCTCACCGCTGGCAAGCAGCATGACTGAACAATCGGCCCATAATGCCAGCTCCCGGCTATTGAACACATCGAAAAAGGACCCCGCAAGTGTAGACTCCCGCAATGAATCTCCTGCTGTCCACGTGCTTGATGCTGCGAAGATATCGCACTTCTGGGCGCGGCATGAGTCGCTCGTATCTACGTCGCAGCCCGATCTCACTGTCCAACGTCGCAGCCACATCAGGCTGGTGGTCGAAGACGCCGGTGAGCACCCTAAAGCGGCAACGCACCTGTCATCGACCGGCCGTAGGTATCGGTCATGGGCATGCCCTGGCTGCACGGCAATCGCGACCTGACCACACAGGTATCTCCAACATGCACATGCTCAAGCGGGTTGGCCGCAAGGGTCGTAGACGGCGGTCATGGCTTGCTCGTATTCAGGCGATAACCGACGCCACGCACCGTCTCGATCGGGTCAGACAGATCAGGTGACATTCGCAGCTTGCGCCGAACATACGAGATGTATTGATCGACATTCAGCCTCTCGCAGGCATGGCCGTCATGGACCCAGACTTGAGAGAAGATTTGTTCACGGCTGAGCGCCTGATTGGGATGACGCATCAGACACTCGAGCACGTGCCACTCGGTTTGGGTCAGACTCAGACCGGTCATGCCACGGCGCGCGGTGTGGCCTCGCAGGTCCAGCGTGATGTCCCCACAGCGCAACTCCATCGGATCAGATGCCGCGGCATCGATTGGGACAAAGCGCCGGCTGACCGCGCGCACCCGGGCGGATAACTCATCTAGGTCAAACGGCTTATTCAGATAATCGTCTGCGCCGCTGTCCAACCCCAGGATACGGTCTGCAACGCGTGCCCGGGCGGTCAACATCAGTATGGCCAGTTGCATACGGGCGTTGCGCACCGCGCGGCAGATCGCTAGGCCATCTCGGCCGGGCAACATCCAATCGATGATGGCAACGGCGTATGCGCCCGACAGCGCCATTTCCAGGCCGATGTCGCCATCATGAGCCGTATCGACCCGGTAATGCTGGCGTTCGAAATCAGTCTTGACCAGTCGTGCCAGTCGCTCGTCATCTTCAATGATTAGGATTCGTATATCTCCCCCAAGATCAGGCAGCGAAAGGCCACCCAATCGCGTCTTGATGCTGCTACGAAAACAAAGGCTCAGGCGCCAACATTTGTCGATTTACACTGTGGCACATCCACGTTGCACTTGTGTTAAGACATACCGGCAACGGTAAACGACTTGTTTCGAGGGTTACTTTGCCGCCCCGCCCAGCTGGCCGTCGATGACGCTGCTAAGCAGGCTGAACGGCAGCGCACCCGACATCGGCTTGCCGTTGATATAGGTCATGGGTGTGCCCTGGATACGCAGTTGCTGTGCGACCTGCGCGTCGGCGTCAATCCCCTTGCGCATGGCTGGATCGGCGATGCACGTTTTGAACGCATCGACATTCAGCTGCACCGCTTTGGCCCACCCTGCGAGCGCAGCATCCGTGGCCTGTCCGGAGTTTTCTGGGAATTGGTGCTCGAATGCATAGCGGTTGAACGCCCAGAATTTGCCTTGTTGACCGGCGCATTCCATCGCCTGGGCGATGCGCATCGACTCGTCTCCAAATAGGATGTCGTGGCGGTAGGTCAGCGCGGCTTTGCCGGGCTTGACGTAGGTGTCAATAATTTGTTGCTCGGTCTCGAGCGATAGCTTTTTGCAATAGGGGCACTGCGGGTCCTCAAACACCACGATTTGCACTGGCGCGTCAGCCTTACCTTGGCGAGCAAAGGGGCGCGCACCGTCGAGCAAGGTTGCCGGCAGGGTGCCCACTTCGGGGACAGGCGTTGGTGCGGGTGGCGCAGGTGGTGCGACCAGAGCTTGAGGCTGCGCAGGGGCGATTTGGGCTAGCGCGGCGCGCTCGGACAGGCGGAGCGTAAGCATGACCCCCGCTGCCAGACCAGCGGCGAAGGTCAGCACCGGTAGCAAGCCCATCATGAGCATTAGGACGTGATTTATGGCAGGCCAGAGGCGCTCTGGCGAACGGGCTGGTGACGCAGCGACTGGCTGGGTGAATGGTTGGGCGACTGGCACGGCAGGTTGCATGAATTCGTATTCCATCTCTTTCTTCACAATGGCAAGACAGGGGCAGGCTTCTCGACGCCTTATGATCGCGGCCAGGGCGCGTTCGAAGCCTGCCATGAGGGGCGCTGACATCAGCGCTGGCTAACAAAACGGGTTAGCTGCTAGGGCTTGACCACCAGCGGGAGGAAGACGGTGTGCGATACTTGAACTTGGTTCTTGAGCGGCTCGGCCTGACCACCCGCTGTGAATGGCATAGGACTCTTGCCATCCCAAGCGCCAAAGTTCACGGCGGCCTCCGACCCGCCGCTGACCACGGCCTTATCACTCATGAAACGCTGTTCCTGACCCTGAGGGGTGATGCGGAGCAGTTCGACTTTGTAGCTGTTGGTCTGGGCCGTGTTGTCCATAAAATGGAGCGAGGTCGTATCCGCATCCAGCGACACGGTCACTGTCTTGGACGGCGCGAGCGTGATACCGCTCAGGTCGAACAGATAGCTGTTCTTGGCAGTGCTCATGTCGTTCGCGAGGGTGATCGTCGGCGTGAATGTGCCGGTCGCGTCGGCGTTGAACGTCAGTTGGTGGCCATCGGGCTGAAAGGTCATGACCAAATGCATGCCTGGCGTGAGCGTCACGTCACTGACGTTCATGGTAAAACCTGGACCGAAGAGGGATAGCCTGATCAGCGCGGTATGGGTCAGGCCGTCGCCGCTGACCGACACCGAATAGGGGGTGGTGGGGGTCGTGAGGGGCAGCTTGAGCTGTGTATTCACAGCACCCCCCGCGCCGGCGGCGCCGCCGAGGATGAAAGTGCGCGTCGCGCCAGGAATCTGGCTGATATAGGTCTTGGCGCTCGGATCCCAGCCTACGCCGTGGTTTTGCGCGTCGCGAACAAGAAGATCGCCGCCACCGCTGAGGGTGAACTGAATCTGGGGGGCTGCCAAAGCGGCGCCTGAATGAGCTGCCTGGGCGCTAGCCGCACCAGGCTGGTTGCAAAACGGGCAGGACCACCCGCCGAGCTTGTGCGCGCTGGTGAGCCGAAGTTGGAACGTCTTGGTCTTTGCATCACCCATCCACGCATCCGACGGTTCGGCAGGGTTGGTCGATCCAAAGCCATACAGCCAGGTGTCATTACCCACATCGATCACGATGTAGCGATCGGCGTTGGGCCAATTGTTGTCGTAGATATGCACCCAATAGACGTTGTTGCCGCGGTTCTCGATCGCAAACGGCGTGACGGCGTGACCGGCAGTGACTTTGCCATTGCTGTCGGTCTTAAAAAGACCCAACACATACGGGTCATTGGGCGTGCCGCTCAGGTTCGCGCGGATGAGCGCCAGGGTTTCTGACGGTGTCTTGCCCGTGGTCCAGCCACTGTCCGTGCCGTCGGCCAGCGACAGCCCTTGTGTCGTAAACATCTCGGTGATATGGGCGCGCACCGCCGGGAGCGGGTCCAGGGCATAGGTGTTGGCAGCGGTGGATTGATAGACGGCCGGCTGATCAAACTTGCCAAAGAACATCTGGCTCGTCACGGCCAAGCCATAGCAGTGACCACCATCGGCTGAGGTCAGCTGACCTGTGCGCCAGTCCCGGGCCGAAGCTTTGAGCATACAGTCAGCAGCTGTGCTGCCGGTCTGACATACACCGGGGCCAAACATCCGGATCAACGTGGCGGTGTCAAGGTCGGTGCTGTTATCGTATTTCGTCCCGCCCCAATTGGCAAAGTTGTAACCCCACGGCTGTGGGCGGAAGCTGCTATACACCTCAAAGTTGCCGGAGCAGTCCAGGTTGTTGATGTCGCAGTTTGGCACGGCGCCTACGCCGCGGCCATAACTTTGCTTGGCGACGATGATCGCGTCTTTGCGACATACCGCGCCATCGTCGGTGAAGCCGGCAGGGCAGGATTGCCAGCATACTGGGCCAATACCAGAGTAACCTGCTTGACACACCGGATAGCACAGACCCCCGTTTTGCTCTGAGCCGGCTGGGCAAGCGTGCAGGACCACGCCCGCGCCACGGCCATAACTGCCCTTGGCGATGATGTTGCCTGGGCGGCGGCAGAACGCACCGTCATCCGTGAAGCCTGCTGGACATGCTTGCCAGCACACCGGGCCAACGCCGTAATACCCATCTTTACACAACGAGTAGCACAATCCAGCTTGCTTCTCGCGGTCACTGGGGCAGTTGCCGGAGATGTCTGGCAGGGTGCCAACGCCGCGGCCATAGCTGTCTTTGGCAAAGCTATATGGATCGAGCCGGCAGGTGACGCCATCGTCGGTATACCCAGCAGGGCACGACTGCCAGCACACCGGCCCGACACCGTAGTAGCCGGCCTGGCACTTCGGATAGCATAGGGCGCCGTTCTGATCTTCGTCGCTGCCACACGTCAACGGCGTGCCCGCGCCGCGGCCATAGGACGCCTTGGCTTGGATGATGACATCTTTGCGACATAATGCCCCATCATCGGTGTAGCCATCGGGGCAAGGATGCCAGCACACCGGGCCGATGCCATAGTAGCCAGCACTACATTTGGGATAACACAGGCCTGCGTCATATTCCTTGCCAGTCGGACATAACGGCAACGAGCCCGCTTGGGCGGCCGCATGCGTGGGTGCTTGGAGGGCGCCTGTAGCAGCACTAGACGCGACCGCTGTCTGCGTCTGCTGCGCGATGAGCGGTAATGGCGAGGAGAATATCACGAGTGCGAGGATTCGGACAATCAGAAAGAATTTGGTTTTGGTTTTGGTTTGGGTGTGCATAACTGTGCTTCCGGTTGAGAAACAACAAAACGAAATCGAACGGACGACTACCGTTTTATCGAGATGTCTGGTCCCCGTCGCGCATTTTTTTGACAAAATTTGACAACCCGGGGCATATCACCGTTTGGCACCCCCGCCATGACCATGCTTTGGATATCCCCTACCCGTCAACCCAGACGCAAGCCCTCATCTCTTAGCGAGCACATCGTTATTCACCGAGCGGCAGGTCTTAATCAGCACCGGTTGGAATCGCGGCGCACGCAGGGGATGTTTGTCATGGCTACACCGGCGAGCAGTGGCTGGCACATATCCGCGATATGGACAGGGTCACCTATGGCATTGGTGCAGTCCAACCAGGTTGCGGCTGCGACCCGTTGATTTCTGCATTGGATGGCGGGTCATGGACTCCTGGAATATGTCTGGCTCTCTGGGAATTGCCGTGAAATGAGGGTGCAAGGGGTGCAAGGGGTGCAAGAAAGAATCCAAGATATGTAGAAGGGAGAGCAAGCAAATGGGTGCTGAAATAACGATACCGTTGGATATTCCGGATGTCCGCGTGTTGGATACACGGATCACTGAGCGTGGCCACATCGTGATCACGGTCGAAAGTACCCAAGCACACACACGTTGTAAGAAATGTTGTAAGAAATATCGTCGATAAGGCGGCGAAGGCCGAAGGCTTCACACTTGCGCTATTTGTGCGTCGCGCTGCGTTACGTGAAGCTGAGAAGGTCGTGCCGTGCGACACGTTGCATCTTTATAGTCCATAGACCTTGCCTGTGTAGCGCGCATCCCCCACGCGGCTGGGGCATATACTTACCGCATGGATGCGACACCAACTCTTGAATCGGCTTCGCTTGCACAGCAACTCATGCAGGCCGTGGCGGCCTTGCCTAACGAGCGCGTCCCCGAGGTAATCGACTTCGCTTTGTTTTTGCAAGCGCGTATCACCGCTGAGGATGCAAAATGGGAAGCGTCGTTTGCAGCAACGGATTCGGCGAAGCTGCGCGCATGGCTCGAAGCAGAGAAGGCCGACGACGAAGACTTGCGCCCGATGTTTGACGACGTGGGCAACTTCGCCGTATGAAGTCAATTATGACGAAGCGATTTCGCGCACGGCTCAAAGCACCGCCGCCTGATATTCAACAGCAGGCAGACCGCGCTTATCGCATCTGATGCAACGACCCATGGTATCCGGCGTTGCAGTTCAAGCAGGTCAAGCCCGACGTGCCGCCGGTCTATTCGGTGCGCATCATGAACACCGGCTATCGTGCTCTCGGCGAACTTGTCGGCGATACGGTCGTCTAGCGTTGGATCGGCCCACACGATGAGTATGACCGGATGTTGAGGTAGCAAAGGGCAAAAGGGACGGCTAAATGAATCAGCCGTCCCTTTCTATTTGCACGCAGAGGTCATTTCTAGCGCCTCTGCGTCCTGCATGGCCGCGGAGCCGTCACGGTCGCTTTCGTGGCCGTTGTGAGCTTGTTAGCGTTGTTTGGGGCTTGCGCAAGGTGGGGCAGGCGGTTGCAAGTTGCCCAACAGATAGGCCGTGCTATATTCCCAAACAAGTGGCCGAGGTTAGAGGCAATAGGCGATGGCTTGCTCGGCAATCTTGAGGGTGAGCGGGGCGGGTGGCTCATCGAGAAACATCGTAACAGCCTGCCCGACTGTGCCACGCTGCTTATACCAACTCATGGCGATGTAACGACCATTCCCGACAGGCACATAGCCGAAGCTGCAATCGTTGTGCCGGTTGCAGGTCTGCAAACGGTCGTCGGCAATGAGACGAAGTTCATTCATGGTTGCGCAGTTCCAGTTATCGCCGGTGAACACGCCTCTCTTAAATGCGCATTGCGGCTTGCTGCCAGCCCATTCGCGCCATGCGCCGTCCTTATCTCGTTCTTTGCATCGCTTGCACATTGCTAATGCTCCTCGCATATAGTGTGATGAAATCACAGCCGAAAAGCCAGCACTTGGTTGGGGAATCCTGAAAGGGATAGGCTGCCCCCGCCTCTGCTATAATTCTCGCAGGCAAAAGCCCACTCGAAAACTGCGAGTATTCGCGGGTGCCCCAGCAAGGGCTAGAGTGTCCCCACCTCTAGACGGGTTCTTACTCGTCTACGTGGGTCTTTTTATTTTCCCCCACATCCACAATCGCGCCGCGCTCGATAGCGCGTTCTAGCAAGTGTGTCAGTTCCGACTGACCAATGTTTGCGCCGCGCACGAAGCCGCAAATTGCGTCGGCTAGTCGCATGAGCGCAAACGATTCGTCTTTGCTCACACCCCGCACCTTCTCCGTAGGCACATCAGAATCGCGTAGCTGGCGCACCACGTCGCGCACTTTTGCATCGGGTAGCCCGTCGATGAAAGCGACTGCAATCACTTCGCCAGTTGCGTGGGCGTGCCATGCTTCAGCCAGACCGCGCGCCACCATTTGAATCACTGGCGCGTTGATCTTGTCATAGGCAACGAAATACAACTTGTCGCGGAATAGCCGGAAGTCGCACACGCGGCGCATGTAGGCCAGCCGCTTCTTGTAATCTGCGTCCGACCACTTCACTTTGCCTTTGCCGGTGTCACGTTCGATCAATTCGAGAATCTTCTCGATATCATCCCGGTCATCGCCGACAATGACCACGCCGACAATAAACAGTTCGTCTTTGTTGTGATGGCCTGTCTCGTCGGCGTAGCAATAAAGTTTCTGAGTCATGATGCAATAGGCGCGGATTATCGTTCGGCGGCCTGGCGTCCATAGTAAGGCACGCTGATAAACGCGGCCGCATTCTCTTTGGCACGTTCGCCGCGCCGGTCATACTTCGCCATCGTCTTCACGTCGGCATGGCCGAGCATGGCCGCGACGGTGCTGATGTCCTGGTCTGCGTCTAGCAACTCGCATGCAAACGCGCGCCGGAAGTCGTGCGCGGTTAGGTCGCTGATGCCAGCTTGCACCGCACGCTTCTGCAAGATAAGGTGCAAAGCTGTCGTCGTCATGTGCCGCTCAATGAAAATCGCACCGCCCTTGTTGATGACGCAAAACAATGCACCCGGCTGCGTGCCGCGCACGGCCAGCCAGTCGCGCAGGGCGC
>Ga0075021_10000441_pt1 | contig 22233 bp, 18 predicted proteins | sample ColStrG_CSR_2012_FD_72749 | JGI IMG/M metagenome (GOLD analysis project Ga0075021, IMG submission 72749) | Freshwater sediment microbial communities in response to fracking from Pennsylvania, USA - Cold Stream Run_MetaG_CSR_2012 | ecosystem: Environmental > Aquatic > Freshwater > Creek >...
ATGCCAAGCGCCCATGCCAAGCGCCCATGCCAAGCGCCCATGCCAAGCGCCCATGCCAAGCGCCCATGCCGCGTGTTCGATATCGTCCGTGTTCGTTTGTAGCACATGGCCAATATTCAGCGTCATCCGTTTAGCATAGTCTCTTACAGGCATGCGAGAATGGACAGCGCATGAGTCGCCGTTCCGTCGCACGTGGGGCTGTCATTGTCGCTGCAGCCTATATCGTCAGTAACCTGGCGGGCTTTGTCGCCCGCTCGATCATCAACGCCCGCTTTGGCACGGGTGACGCGCAGGATGCGTTCCGTGCGGCGTTTATCATCCCCGATTTGCTATTCAACCTGTTGGCCGGGGGGGCGCTTGCCTCGGCCTTTATTCCCACCTATGTGGCTCAGCTGAGCCTCGACCAGCGACCGCAGGCGTGGCGGCTGGCTTGGATCATTGCCCTCATCGTGTTTATAGGGCTGAGCGTGCTGGCCGTGGTGGCGGCGGTGCTGGCGCCATGGCTGATCGCGGGGATCGTCGCGCCAAAGTTCAGCGGACCACAAGTCGGCTTGACGGCAGCGCTCATGCGCATCATGCTCGTGAGCACAGTCATCTTTGGCGTCAGCGGCTTACTCATGGGTGTGCTGCAATCCCATGACTCGTTTCTCGCGCCAGCCATCGCGCCGAGCTTGTATCAGCTCGGTATCATCCTGGGCGCGACCGCGCTCGCACCGTTCGGCATTGCCGGCTTGGCGGTCGGTGTGGTGCTGGGGGCCGTCTTACACCTGGCGATTCAGATTCCGGCGCTCGTGCGCATCATGGCTAAAGACCGGATAACGGCAGCGAGTTTGCTGTCTGCCCGTTCCGGTCAAGTGGCCAGTCCTGCATTTGCGAGCCTCTGGCCTCATGTGCAGCAAATCCTGACCCGCATGCCGCCCCGTGTGCTGGGGCTGAGTGCGGTGCAGATCAATAACGTCGTCAACACATCGCTCGCGTCAGCGACAGCGGGTGCGGTCTCCGCTGTCAACAACGCCTTTGCCATCATGATCCTGCCCCTGGCTGTGATTGCGCAGGCCATCGGCACCGCGCTCTTTCCGGCCATCAGTGCCCATGCAGCGCGCGGCGAGCGGGCCGAGTTTGCTCAGGTTTGTATGCGTGCGCTCGGCGTCATCCTTGCGTTGAGCCTGCCAGCCAGCCTCGGTCTGGTGTTACTGGGCCGACCAGTCATCCAGATATTGTTTCAGCGCGGCGCGTTTGACGCGCACAGCACCGAATGGGTTGCCTGGACATTAGGCTGGTTTGGCGTTGGGCTGACGGGTCATGCGATTCTGGAGTTGGTGACGCGCGCGTTTTATGCCTTGCAAGACAGCGTTCGCCCAGCATTGCTGGCCGTGGCAAGCATGATCCTCAATGTCATGCTCAGCTTGATTCTCACCCGCGTCTTTGCGGCCCTGGGTTGGTTGCCGTTTAGCGCCCTGGCCTTGGCAAACTCGATTGCAACAGTGCTCGAGTCCGTCGCCCTACTCGCCCTATTATGGCGCCGCACGCCGGAGCTAGGGGCAAGCACATTATTTCGGTCGCTGGCCAAGAGTGCAGGCGCGACAGCAGTCATGGGCGGCGTGATCGTTGCCTGGCAGGCGCTTGCTGGACAAGGCATCCTTGCATCGCTCGCGGCGTGCATCATTGGTGCGCTCACGTATCTGGCGAGCATGCTCGCGCTGCGCAGCGACGAAGCGCAGTTTGTCCTAAAGTGGCTGCGGCGGGTCCCCCGGGCAGCGCCCCGGCAACGCAGTGCGCTCAGCTAGATGCGTGTGGGCGGACCCGGGGCGTGTCTTGGCTGGGAAGTGTCTAGTTCCAGCGGGCTGAGGCGGACAAGGTGTGTAAATAGCGGCGGATCTCGGCTGCCTCAGATGCGTTAGGATAGGCGATCAAGTATTGTTCCAACAGCTCGGCCGCCTGACGTTTCTTTCCCAGCGTGCCGTAAAGCAGGCCGAGATTGCGCATCTCAGTCGGGTCGCCAGGGTGCAGGACCAGCAACCGTTCGATCACTTTCGCCGCGCGTCCAAAGTCGCTCAGGGCGACATAGTGATTCTTCAAGTTGTTGAGCATGCGCGCCAAAATGTAACGCGCACCAACGGGCTGCAAGAACGCATCATCAAACGGCAGCTTGCCATCCGTGATCTGACGCACACGCTCGCGGCAATCGTCCCCGGTGAGCGGCACGCCACCATGAAATGGGTCAAGATAGAGTGTCTGCCCCTGGGCCAGTTCGACCCGGACGATGAAATGTCCGGGTAAGCCGATGCCGGCTGCCTGGATGCCTGTGCGCCGGGCTACCTCCAGATACAGCACCGAAAGCGAGATGGGGATACCCAACCGGCGTTCAATCACTTCGTTTAGGAAGCTGTTGCGTGGGTCGGCATAGTCACGCGTGTTCCCGGCGAATCCGGCCGTCTCAAACAAAAACCGAGCCAACATGAGCGCGGGCAGGTCAGACGTTTCGAGCACCGGCCTGGCCGTGCCAGCCAGCGCGTCGATGCGGTCGAGATAGGCCGCGACGTCGAGTCCGGGATACTCGAACCGGCCCATCACCAGCGCGGTGCGTGCCAGGTCGATGTCACTTTTGTGACCTTGAAGCTCTTGCGCAAAGGCACTCAAGTCGCGGTCTTCGATCTTCATTGGTTACGACCAAAGCCGCTCAGTATTGAGTCCATCACCTGTATATTGTCACGGTTTTGCATGCCCCACCTCACTTCGATTACCATTCTACACATGGCACCAAAGGACCTGCTGAGCAAACGCGTCGATGTGCTCGACAAAGGATTTATCGAACTCCAAGATGTGATGGGCGACGACCTCGCCATCGTCAACGCTGCCCGTGTGTCGTTCCTGGGCGAGAGCAAGGGCGAGGATAAAGACAAGAAGCTCCTGTTTTATCTGCTCAAAAACCGCCACACCAGTCCCTTCGAGCAAGTCGAGTTTAAGTTCCGCGTGCGCGCGCCGGTGGTCACCTGGTGGCAGTGGGTGCGGCACCGCACCTGGTGTCTGGCTGGCGATACGCCAGTCACTTTCGCCCGCCACGACCATCTGGCTCCAGCCTCTGGCGTAGGGATCGCTAGCGACCGGGACGCGCGACTTGCGATTCAGCGGTTGTATACGCTCTGGCAAGACCCTCACGGCCGGTCCACAATCCGGAACATGCCCATCCGCGTCTACAACGAGGAGAACGGCGTTTTTACGACTGCTACTGTGGCGGATGTGATGTATAGCGGCCGGCAGGAAGTCTTCGAAATCGAACTGGAAGAGGGCCAGGCTTTGGCATGCACCCGACACCATCTGCTGCTGACGGCTGACGGCTGGCAACGGCTGGAAGATGCCGTGGGGCTATCAGTCACGCCCGGCGGGACCGTAACGATGCGCAAAGACTGCCAGGTTGTGACACATCCAACAGGTGGCGGCAGGCATCACGCCAGGTATAGCGACGTTTACGCTGATTGGGATCGCAGCGAGATTGGCGCTGGGGTGGCTGGGACGGCCGGCGCAGTTCGACACGCAACGTTGGTTCCGGACCAGGCCTGGTTCGCTAGCGATGTGAAAGACCTCGCCGCCATAGGTCTGGCACGTCAGGAAGAGATCCGTCACGCCGAGCCACTCGGCGCGGACGATGCTGACGACCAGGTTGGAACGTATCAAAAAGTGGTCAAAATCCGGCGGGTGGGCGTGAGAGACACCTATGATATTGCCGTAAACGGCCCGCATCACAACTTTGTCGCGGGCGGGCTCGTCGTTCACAATTCATTCAACGCCCAATCCGGCCGCTATGTCGCCTTTGAGGAGCGCGACTTCTATGTGCCGGACGTATGGCGCAAGCAGTCGCCGTCCAATAAGCAAGCGTCACTGGGTGAGTTGGACTTGGCCGATGGCGCAACACTGACCCAGGAACTCTTGGCGCACTATGACCGTGGCTATGCACTTTACCAGCAGGCATTGGCGCAGGGCGTAGCCCGTGAGCAAGCGCGAGTATTCCTGCCCGGCTTTAGTGTGTATTACACCTGGGTGTGCAAGGTCGACGCGCACAACTTGATGCATTTCTTGTCACTGCGCATGGCCGATGACGCGCAATACGAAATCCGCGTATACGCCCAGGCCATCTACGACCACTTCTTCAAGCCTGCGCTGCCGTGGACGGCAGAAGCCTTCGAAAAATTCATCTTGCCGCAGCACACGTAGCTGCCAATTCCTTCGTTTTCATAGATCCACGGGTTTCACGGCCGGTGCCCAGCGCTAATGGGAAGCGATGGACCGGGTCTTCAGTGCAATCTGTGGCTTTGACCCGTGTCGCTTTCATACACCCAAGCCCTTCGTAACGAACGCCTGAATTATGCCGAGATATTTCTCATTACACCCTTTGTCGTGGTGGTGCAGCAGTTTGCGCCGGTGCTAGCGACCCGGCTAGGCGCATCGCCACTGCTCCTGGGCTTTCTGACCTCGGGCGCGGCGCTGATGCTATCCATCACAGCCGCCATGGGGCCCTGGTGGTTCAAACGTATCCCGCTTGACCGGATCACCAGCCTGGCTGGGCCACTCATCGTGTTCCGAACGGTGCTGATTTGGATCCCGCTGGCGCTGTCGCTCCCCGATCACCGTGCCGAGGCGTTGGTCGGACTCATCATCCTGCTCAACTTTTTTGCGGGCCTGTCGCAGGTGACATTTTTGTCATTTTTGCCCCGTATGACATTGCGCAACCGGCTGGCGGGCATGATGAGCGGACGCTGGACTGCGCTGGGGGTGGGCATGGCAATTTGCGCACCGGTGCTGGCTTTGGTGCTCGACCGATTCGAGTTGCCGGTCAACTATGCCGTGGTGTGTGCGATTGCGCTTGTTTTCACACTCATCAGCACGGCATGCTTGTTCCGCGTCCGGCTGGCGCCGCTCGATGGCCCGGGTGCGCTCAAGGGTCCGGCACATGCTTCGACAGGTCAAGCCGGAGGTCAAACAGGCGTGCGCGACCTGCTCAAGCACGCGCCGGGGGTGCGCTTTCTGGTCGTCACGTTGCTGACGCAAATTGCGCTCAATGCGCCCGTGCCATTGATCACGCTTCGGTTGGTGCGCGAGTTGAACCTGAGTGATGGTGACTATGGCATCTACACGGCCGCATTTTGGGCAGCGCTAGCCGTGTTTGGACTGATCCTGCCCAGGCTGGTTGAGCGTTTTGGCAACCGGCGCATTTTCGTCGCCTCGGGCGTCGTGCTGGGCCTGCAGGTGTTGATCCTGGCCCTCACCGCGACCCTGCCGCTTATCTGGCTCTCAGGTATCATCGGCGGGATCGCTTCAGTTATGTTCCAGGTGACGGCATTTGCACTGGTGATGGAGAGTGCGCCAGTCGGCCGTTATGAAAGTTATGTCAGCCTTCAATCGAGCGTGGCAAATTTTGCGGTATTTGCGGCGCCCCTGGCCATGTCGGCCCTGAGTATGGCTGGGCTGAGCGTGGTCACAGGACTGGTCATTTGTGCAGGTCTGCGCACAGTCGCCGGATTCCCTGCGTGGCAGCGTACAGGTCAATCGTCGGTTTAGCCCCCTCCAGTTTTACGCGGAACTGCGCTCATTACACGACTTTCATAATGCGCACACATTTAAGGGAGGGCGAAGGTATGCGCGGGCTTACCCATCAAGTTATTTTCATCGTTATTTTGCCAGCAAAATTTCTGGCGTCATGGCTCAGAACACGATTCGTCATGCAGTGTGACCAACACGATTTGAGGGAACCGTGAGTCACACTGACGAATCCATACAGCGCCGGCGATTTTGGCTCGCTATGCCAGCGACTGTACGGCTAAACCGTGCCCGGGTATCGCTGGGCGCATTGATCGTCATACTGGGCCTGCTCTTTGCCGTGTGTATGGCTATCATCGCCGGCCGCGTGACTTTGGGCCCTGGCGCGCCACCCTGGCTGTGGGAATTGCCATCGTCGATCGTGTTGGGCGTCGTCGCCCTGGCCGCACTCGGCTTCATCTTACTTGGCTGGATGCTGACGGTGTATATCCTCGGTCCGGTCGAGCGCTTGGGGCGGGCGGCCGAACGCGTCGTCAATGGCGAACGGAACGTCACTATTCCAATGGAAGATGACTACGCGGAAGTGCACTTTCTGTCCCTCATGCTCAATCGTATGGCGGCTCAACTCGATGAGATGCGGCAGGACACGGAGTTGCTTGTACGCGAGCGCACCGCTCAACTCAATCTGACCCAAAGCCAACTTCAGGATGCGCTCACCCGGCAGCGGGCCAGCGAAAAAGAACAACAACGGCTTGTGGCCCGGTTGAACGACCTAGCTCACACCGACTCTTTGACCGGCGTCTTTAATCGCCGCGCGTTTGATCAGGTTGCCGAAGCGCAACTCCGGCTCGCCCAAAAATGGGGGCGCGGGTTGGGCGTGATGTTGCTCGACATCGACAACTTCAAGCGCATCAATGATACATATGGTCATCAAGCCGGCGACGAGGTATTGTGCGCCGTAGTTGAGCGCTGTTTGTCCGTCCTGCGCCGCGATGACGTGATGGGCCGCTACGGCGGCGAGGAATTTGCCTTTGTCCTGCCTGGTGTGGATGTGCAGTCTGCGCTAGATGTGGGCGAACGAGTGCGTGCCATCGTGGCCCACACACCCATGAATACAGTTGCCGGGCCGCTTGAGGTCACCGTGTGTATCGGTGTCGCGATTGTTGAGGCGGCGCAATGGAGCGGGGCCAGCGCCAGCATTCCAAGCGGAAAGGTAACAGGCGAGAGCAAACCGTTACTCTCGCCCGAGGCGCTTATCCGCCGTGCCGATACGGCCCAATATCACGCCAAACAAACCGGTAAGAATAGGGTGATGTTATCGGGGCCCGCCACAGCTCAGCAATCCGCTGACAACGGCCAAAGAGGTTAACCGCTTACGAACACCTTACGGTTGACCAGCAGACTCAAGCGACCGCGATGATGGCCCAGCGCTTGGGCTGCGCGAGGTTGAACGGTCGAATGATTCAGCAGGTCAGTAATACAGGCCCCAATTCGCGGCCGCTTGGTCCTCCATCATCGTTGGTTCCCACATTTCTAAGCCCATCGTGATCTTCGTTACCCGCTGCGATGCTTCCTGCACGGTTTGCTTCACTTGCTCGACCATCGCTGGGCCATATGGGCAAAACGGGGTCGTCAAGATCATCGTGACATTCGCCTCGGAATCGGTGACGTCTAGTTTGCGAATCAGCCCCAACTCGATGACGCTCATCCCCAGTTCCGGGTCATAGACCTGGCGCAGCGCCTCACGCACCTTGGCCTCTGCGTCCATCGCGCCGAGCGGTGTGCCGGGAGTGGCCTCGACCTTTGCATCTTTTACCTCATCACTCATGTATCGTATCCCTCCAATCGTTTTGCCGTTCCGCCGCAGCGGCGTTATAGCGTTTAGCAGCACACGCTCACGCGCTGTTGCGCTTGGCTCGGCCGCTCCACGTTGCTTTTGTGAGCGAAAATTATAGCCCTCATATCACTTGCAGATCGCCCGCGTTTGTGTTCCATGAATGTAGTCCTTGCAAGCGCCCACGCTCTCCCAGCTTCATCACTCGAATTTATCGGTCGTCAGCCCTTGGCCGTTGTCTGGCTTGCGTTGAGCCCTTGCCAATTTGGCTGCCACGCCTTGCCATGGCTCGAGTCGCAAGAAAGCCCAGCGCATAATAAAGCCCATGAAAATCACCGGCGTTCGCTGGCAGTTATACGAGATCGAATTGACACGTCCGCTGGGCGACGCCAACTTCCCACACGGCAATACCCACATGGCGCAGTCAGCTCTCATGCTAGACACAGATGAAGGCGTGAGCGGTGTGTCGTTTGGTGGCGGCGAGACCGTGCAGCGTCTGGTGAATGAATTGCTCGTGGGGCGTGATCCGCGTGGTGTGCGTGGTCACTGGAAGCGCATGGTCGATGCCGTTTTCAAAGGCAACAACCGGGGCGTGGTGACAGGCGCCATCGCGGCTATCGACGTCGCACTCTGGGATTTGAAGGCCAAACTGTCTGGTGAGCCGCTGTGGCGCACGCTCGGTGCGTCATCACGGCGCGTGCGCGCCTACGCCAGCGACATCGGGTTGAACTTGAATGATGATGTCTTGCGCGCGTTCTATGCCGGTATGGCCGCCAAAGGCGTATTTGCGGGCAAGGTCAAAGTTGGCCTCGATCAGGCCATGGATCTGCGCCGGATCGGCATCATGCGCGACGCGCTGGCAACCAACCCGCTTGGCAAAACGCCTGTGTTGGCCGTCGACAGCAACGAGTATTGGTCCCCCAAACAAGCCATCCGGCATATCAGTGAGTTTGAGCGGCACTTCGACCTGACCTGGGTTGAAGAGCCTGCCCGGCGCTGGGACTACCGGGGCCTGCGCCAAGTGTCGCGAGCGGTGCGGGCCGCCGTCGCTACCGGCGAGAACTTGAACGACATCAGCGAATTCATGCCGCTCATCGATAACGAGGCGGTTGATGTGGTTCAGTTTAACCATGGCGTATCGGGCATCACCGGCGCGCTGATGACGGCTGACCTGGCCTATGGCTTTGAACTGCCGGTGGCGATGATGAATTGCCCAGCCAGCTTCATGGCCCACCTGGCGGCCGCCTTACCCAATCACCTGATGATGGAGGTTCTCGACGCTGGCATCGAGCAAGGGTTGATCCATCGCCACACGCTCCAGGATGGCTGTATTGTGTTGAGTGACGATCCAGGCCTGGGGATCGCCTTCGACCAGGACTTTTTAGCCAGTCACGCCGCCGGGCGGTCGTCGGCCAAGGTCCGTATGCCTTTCCCGCGTAGACGTGGGGCAGGGCTTTATCAGGTCGGGCCAAATGACCCGGAAGACTTAGAGGAAATTTGACACCGTTCCGATATAATCGCGTCTCGCAAATTAACGAGGGTTTAAGATACGTAGGAACTTTAAGGCCGCTTTCTTTGCGTGCTGGCTCCTGAGTGGGAGCAGATGCGCAAACCCGCTCGCAAACCCTGATACACCCGAGGCGCGAGCAACGCCTAACGTCTCATGCGTCGTGCGCCCGGGGCACATGGTTTTCGCGGTGTTTTGAACCAGCGTCAATTAGAACGAATAGAACGGATAGAACGAAAACGACAAAATAAAGAAAAGGACGATAAGGACGTCTTCTCACCCATGCGTGGAAATAATCTCGTTAGGCTGGCCATCTTTTTAGTATTGATGTTGCTCTCGGCCTATCTCGTATTGCCGCTGCCAAAACCGGACTTCGTAAAAAATCTGATCTTCTGGCAAGAGGCCCGCAGCCGTGATCTGCAGATCAAGCAAGGTTTGGACTTGAAGGGTGGCTTGCAGGTATTGCTCGCCAGTGACCTGCCAGGCGGTGCGCAGCCAACCGCCGACCAAATGGACGCCGCCAAGCGCGTCATCGAAGACCGCGTAAACGGTCTGGGTGTAGCCGAGCCTGTGGTGCAAGCGGCCCAAGACAGCCGCATCCTAGTCGAACTGCCCGGCGTGACTGATCGTAACCTGGCTATCGACCTCATCAAACAGACCGGACAACTCGAGTTCGTCGACGGCGCCTACCGGCCACCGGCCGACGGGAGCCCGATCTCGACGACCTATAGCCTATACGGCGGCCTGATCTATTCGAATACGGTGTCAAACGGTAAAGCCATCGATCCGGCCAAAGCGGCCGGTGGCAGCGTGCTCGCGACTGCGTTCACCGGCGAGATTCTGCAGAGTGCCACACCGGGTCTAGACAACATTGGCCGGCATGTCGTGCAGTTTGGCATCAAGCCCCAATTCCAGGATGCGTTCCGCCGCTACACCAGCGACAAGCAAGGGCAGGCGATGTGCATCGTGTTGGACAAGAAAGTGCTGTCATGCCCCTATATCCGAGCCGTGCTCAGCGATGGCGGTTCGATCAGCGGTAGCTTTACACAAGAGAGCGCGAGCAGCTTGGCGCTCGTCCTAAGCTACGGTTCGCTGCCCGTGCCGCTAAAGCTGGAGACCACACGCGACATCGGCGCGACGCTTGGCGCAGATTCGATCCGGCGCAGCTTGATCGCTGGCTTGATCGCGCTGGTGGCGATGGCCGTGTTCATGGTGTCGTATTACCGGCTGCCCGGCGTGTTATCGGTCGTGTCACTGTTGTTCTTTACCCTGTTCTCACTCGCGATCTTTGTCTTGCTCCCGGTCACGCTGACATTGCCGGGCATTGCCGGCTTCGTCCTCTCCATTGCAACCGCGGTCGACGCAAACATCCTGATCTTTGAACGTTTCAAGGAAGAGTTGCGTGGCGGGCGCACCTTGCGTGGCGCAGTCGAAGCTGCGTTTAGCCGGGCCTGGCCGTCCATCCGCGACTCAAACGCGAGCACGCTGATCGTGTGTGTCATCCTGTTCTTCTTTGGCAACACATTTGGCGCCAGCGCGGTCAAGGGCTTTGCGATCACGCTCATCATCGGTATCCTCGTCAGCTTGTTCTCGGCCATGTTTGTCACGCGCACGCTCATGCGGCTGACGTTCGGTAGCGCGGACCAGTCGGAAGAGGCGGTTGAATCGCGGCGCGCGTTGCTGGGGGTCTAGGCGCAGATATATAGAGGATAGACGGCCAGACGGCTAGACGATAGCGTCAACATGCGCGCGAGCGCACCGGTCTATTCCTCCAACTACTTTCTACTATGTTCAACATCTTCCGAATCGTCGAGAACCGGCGGTATTACTTCATCCTCTCGCTGCTGGTGATTTTGCCCGGCCTGTTTGCGATGATCTACAACACCGCGACGCTACCCACCCATACGCCGTGGAAGCTAAGCCCCGACTTTCTGGCGGGTAACCGCTTCGAGCTGAAGTTCACCAAGCCGATCACCGAAGACCAGCTCCGCGGCGCGTTCCAGCAGTTTGGCGTCACCAACCCATCGCTCACGCGCTTGGGCGACCCAAACGACAATACCTGGCAGGTGCGCACTCCCTTTATCGAGGGCCAGCGGGCCCAGCAGCTGCGCAATAGTCTGAGCAAGATCGCGCCGCTGGACGAGTCGCGCACCTCGGTCCAGTCGGTCAGCCCGACCATCGCCTCTCAGACCACGTCGACGGCGCTGTTTGCCATCATTGTGGCGACGCTTGCGATCTTGATCTTTATCTGGTATTCGTTTCGCAAGGCCGAGCACTCGATCCGGTATAGCGTGTGCGCGATCATCGCCATGATCCACGACGTGCTGGTGGCAGCGGGGATCACAGCCATCTTTAGCTTGCTGTTCAACTGGGAAATCGACGCCCTATTCCTGACGGCCATGCTGACGGTGATCGGCTTCTCGGTGCAAGATACGATCGTGGTCTACGACCGCATCCGTGAGAACCTGACCCGCCGGCGGGGCGAATCATTCGAGACCATCGTTGGCCGCAGCGTCGTCGAGACCCTGCACCGCTCGCTCACCATCTCGCTTATCAACGTCATCGTCATGGTGGCGCTGCTCATTTTTGGCGGTGCCAGCATCAAGCAGTTTATCGCGGTGTTGCTTATCGGCTTGGTCAGCGGCACCTACTCCTCGGTATTCAACGCCGTGCCGCTGGTCGTGGCCTGGTTCGAGCGCGATATTTGGGGCACGAAGACAGTCGCCTCTGTGCCGGTCGCGGGGAAGTAGCTGGGTATAGGCGGCTGGTCGCAAACCGCAGTTGATCCTGATGCCCGCATTCCGTGTGCGGGCATGTGTTGTTTTCCGCTGCTGGTCGCTCTTTCCCATGGCCACTATGCGCCATAATCTGACCAGATGTCAGCATCCCTAGTGCCTGCCCCGTTTATGCAACTCGCCCAATTGGGCGAGGCACTCGCGGCAACGAAGAAGAAACTTGAGCATCGGGTGCTGATTGGCGCATATCTGCGGTCGCTACCTCCGGATGAAATCGCCATCGCCGCACGCCTGATCATCGGCCGCGTTTTCCCGGAGAGTGACGCGCGCGTTTTGAATGTATCTGGCTCGGCCATCACCCAAGCAGTCGAGACGTTGACCGGCGCGACGCTTGACTGGGGTGCAATTGGTGCGGCGGTCGATTATGGTGATGCCATCGAGCGCTGGCTGACCAGCCGCGGATATGCGGCCCAGGGTGAGCCTCTCGGATTACTCGAGGTGTATCGCGCCTATGAAACGATCGCCGCCGATAACGGGCCCGGATCACGTGAGCGCAAGCAGGCGCACATTCTGGCAGTGCTAAGGCGTGCGACGCCGCTTGAAGCCAAGTATCTGGTCAAGCAATTGGTGCGGGAAATGCGGGTCGGCGTCAATGAGCTGTCGCTGCTTGACGCGATTGCGGGTGTATCTGGCGTGCCAAGTCGGGTGATACGGCGCGCGAACCAAGTGGGCGGCGACGTGGGTGAAGTTGCCCGGGCCGCTTTGCTATCTGGCGAGCCTGGGTTGATGCGGATGAGCGTGAAAGTTGGGTCACCGCTCAAACCGATGTTGGCCCAACCCGCTGAAGATGTCGCGGACGGCATTGCAAAAGCGGGCGGGCCACAAAACCTCGCGCTCGAATACAAGCTCGATGGGGTGCGAGTTCAGGTTCATAAGCGCGGTGAGCACGTCTGGCTATTCTCACGCAACTTATCAGATATCACCGCCTCGCTCCCAGACGTGGTCGAGGCGGTGCAGCAGGGTGTGCCGGCCGATACCGTCATCCTCGATGGCGAGGTGATCGCGCTCAGCCAGTCGGGCCGGCCACGCGCATTTCAAGACGTGCTGCGCCGGGTGGGCCGTGAACGCGAGATTGAGGCGTTTCAAGAGGACATCGCCCTGACGCTGTTTGTGTTCGACGTGCTGGTGGTGGGTGATGCGGTATTGCTCGATCTACCCAACAGCGCGCGCTGGGAGACGCTGCAAGCTGTGCGCGGCGCGCTCGCATCCGTGCCACGACTCGTCCCACAGGATATCGAAGACGGACAAGCGTTCCTAAAGCGGGCGCGCGACGCTGGGCATGAGGGCCTGGTCGCCAAGACCCTCGCATCACACTACACGCCGGGCGAGCGCGGCAAATACTGGTTCAAAATTAAGCCGGTTGTCACGCTCGATTTGGTCATCGTCGCGGCCGAGTGGGGTTATGGCCGGCGGACGGGCTGGTTGTCAAACGTGCATTTGGCGGCGCGCGACGAAGATACCGGCGAACTCGTGGATGTCGGCAAGACGTTCAAAGGCCTGACGGATGAGCAGTTCAAGGTGCTGACCCAGACCTTGCTCGCGAGCAAAACGCATGCGCGTGGCAACACGGTATTCGTAAAGCCGGCTGTCGTCGTTGAGGTGGCCTTCAACAATGTGCAACGCTCAACGCGCTACAAGAGCGGTGTCGCTTTGCGTCTGGCGCGCATCATCAACTTCCGCCCCGATAAGTCGCCCGACGACGTGGAGACGGTGCAGACGTTGCGGCGACTCATGGCGGCCGAACGCGGCCAAGATGAGAAAGAGCGTTAATACCACGGCCGAGGTCGCGCGATTTGGCGGCCTTTAGCGACCGCTGGTTGCCGGGCGTGTATAGGCCTTCATCGCCTCATACAGCGGTAGCGGGGTGAAGTCTGGCTCGACCATGCGGAAGTAATACCACGATTGATTCCTTTCAGCCTCGCTTGGCCGTTTGAAGAACCACACGCTCATGACGCCCACCCAGGGCCACTCGGCGCGTGCGCGGTCATATAGCATCGGCACAAAGCGCGCTTGCTCGTCGAGCGTCGCGATGCCGAATTTGCCCACATCGGCGATCGTATGGGGCGTATTGGGCACGGCATTCCAATTTACCTCGGACAGCCAGATTGGCTTATGCACGTCACCATTGCGCACCATGATGTCACGGATGAGCATGTGCCGGGCGACATTGGTCTGGAGCGGGTTTAGATGCCGATCATATGGCCCGCTAAAGAGGCCATATCCCTGGGCGGCGGCGACGTCAAAGCACTTGCCTGCCCCAGAGCGATACATGCGTTGTAAAAAGATCAGGTCGTTCAAGCCCCCGCCGGGATAACCCCCACCGTCCTGGGCGATCGTCGGCGCAAGGGCCGCGGCCAGGATGACGACGGTTGGATCGATACGCTTGGCGCGGTCATAGGCCAGACACAATAGCTTGGCATAATCCTCCGGGTTCGCGCGTTGGTTGCCCCACTCGGGATAAGTATTGGGCTCGTTCCAGATTTGGTAATAGTGCACGCGGCCCTTGTAATGGGTCACCACGGCGCTGACGTAATCGGCAAAATCCTCAAACTTGGCGGGTGGTCCGAGGTCGCCCAAATCAGCATAACCGCCATGGGCCCACTGGGGTGGCGCTTCCAGCCGGGCGATAAGCGTCAGGCTGTATTGTTCGGTGAGTGTGACGATGTTGTCATATTTCGCCCACGCGCTCACGTGCTCGGTGTTGCGCCGGTCTTGGAAATCTCCCTTGGCGTGAATCTCGATATCGCTCCAGGGGAATGGCTGGCGAATCCAGGTGAAGCCCGCGTCGCGCAGCATCTGCAGGCTCTTCTCGCGCTTGGCCGGCTCCACCTCTTGTTCGAGAAAGGTGTTTGCGCCAAACCGGTTGGGCGGCAGGTTGTCGATCTTCGCATCGGGCGCGAGTTCGAGCGGTGGGCGGGCCACCTCCAGCCCCAGATTCCACAGGCCGCGCAATTGGCTAAAACGGTCCTCTTTGCCGGTGACGTAGATAAGTTGCTGCGCACTCCCTGGCAGTGCAAACCAGACGGCGAAGGCGATCAGGGCCAGGACTAGGAGACAAGCGACAAAAGCCCAGATGCGACCGGCCCCCCTGACTGGCACCTGGCTCAAATCCTCGTCCGCCCGGGCGCTAGCGCTCCTTGCCATTACCCGACCCGTTGTCCCCGTTCATACCGGCGCCACCCAAGCCGAGATACTTGCGCCATACATCATTGTTACTCATCGTCAGGAGCGCCATAGCCCAGAATCGCGGGCGGTGTGGGCGGTGCAATAGTTTCATGCCGGCTTCGTCGGGCGTGCGGTTGCTCTTCTTACGGTTGCATGGGCCGCAGGCTGCGACCACATTCTCCCACTCGGTGCGTCCACCCCGTGAACGCGGGATGACATGATCAATGGTCAGATGTTCCCGGCCGGGCGGGGTGCCGCAATATTGGCACGTGTATTCATCGCGGAGAAGCAGGGCGCGGCGCGATAGGGGGAGGGGCAAATTGTGCGGGACGCGTACGTAGTGATGCAACCGGATGACTTGTGGCACCGGTATCTCCAAGTGTTCGCTCCGAAGAAAGCTATCAGAACCCTCAACAAGCTCGGCTCGGTCGGCCATCAACAAATGAATAGCCCGTGGCACGGGCACAACGCTCAGCGGCTCATATGTGGCATTTAGCACAAGGACCCGACGAAACGACGGCGCGCTACCATGATAACTGGCGGATGTCTCTGGTTTCTCGTCTCCTTACTCCTATTTCACAACCAACAACGTGAAAAATTTTACTATCATTTGATTAAGCGTTGTTGAGTCTCTAAATCAGCCTTGGAACACAACGACCTCGCTTTCAAGTCCCTGGATCACTTGGCCAACCCCCGCGACACCCTCTGCGATGAGCTGCTCGACGGCCACAGCCGTTTCTTTGGCCGTCCAGCGGAACAGCCGCGACGCGTCCTTTTGTGTTATGTAAATCGCATTCCGCAGATGTGCGCGGAGGATATTGACCCGAGCTTGCGCCCGGCTGAGGTCTCGGGCCTGCGCCGTTTGATCGGGGAACCAGCGTGACAGGATGTCGAAGATGAAGGCATATCGCCAGGCACCTGCTTCGGCCACACCGATCGGCAGGACTTTTAGCCCCATTTGCAGCTCGGTCAGCGCTTTGTCGAACTTGGCTTTTTGTGAGTCGCCATACAGATTCGCTTTGCGCTTGAGATCGATCGTATGCATCCGGCCGTGGTGCAGCAACGCCTCATAGATCGCCTTGGCTTCGGCTGTGAGCGTGCCGGCCTCATATTCGCTCAGATAGTCGTCGGGATCGCCAAAATTCTGGCTCAGCGCATACACGCTTGGGAGCAGTTTGAGCGAGACAAGTGTCGCCTTGCCTTTGATGAGCTTGCCGTAATACCAGCGGCGCTGGTCGAGCGACCGGTCTTTCGTGCCCCACGTGAGCGACAGCGACGGGTCGTCGTGCTTGGGGGTCATGTCTTTCTCAAATCCTGCAACCGCTTGATACACATTTGGCAACTGGATACCCTGAACAGGGAAAAGCAAGCACAGCCCGGCGTCGTCGACAAATTGGTAGATGTCATCGGCGTTTCTGAGTCGAAGGTTGGGTTGCCGGTGATACCGGCGGTTACGCTGGGCATTGGCCTGCTCGAGCGTCAGGAGATGCTTGACCACGGGCCTATTCTCGCGCATGCGCGAGAATAGGCTCATACTCATATTTGCAGAGTTATCGACTCGAGGCTGGTCGTAAAGAACATCCCGACGGCCCTGCCAGTCACGAATGGCTGACCAAATGGCCTATGGAAGTTCGGGGTCGTATTAAGAGCCCAAAATTCTCCGCAGGTCAATCTTCATCAGAACAAAACCCGGCGCGCACTACGGCCTGGTTGCCTGTTCGCCGGCGATATGCACGACGACCACATCGCCCAGCGCGATACCTTGCCACCAATCCTTACGCGAGCGCGGGTCGAGAAACGGGCCGCTATCGCGTATGGCTACGGTAATAACCGTGGACTTGGCCACGCCGATTCTCTCGGTCGTGCGGATGGCAGGCAACTTGCCGGTAGCCCGTTTGCCATCTTTCAACTGGGTGCGATACAGCGTGACAAGATTGGGATCGACACACAAGTTGGACAAATAGGCCACGTAACCGGCATCGGGTCTGTCTTGGTTGGTATAGGCCAGGGTGATATTCTGTTCGTCGGCATACAGCACCATCGCTGACGTGCCGCTGCCGTCATTTTGTATGGTCCGTTGCGGGATATAGATACCCTCGCCAGCATTCGTCGTCATGTCCAGCACCGAGACTTCAACTTGCTGATTAACGCCTGCCCGCGTCCCGTAGGGTGGCGCGCCGTTCTCATTCCACGTCCAGTCGAAGCGTTGATAGTTTTTCACAAATGCCGGCAGGCGGTTTGGCTTGAAGATGCCGTGCAGCTTTGGCGCATTTGGATCGGTTGGGCCATTGATATCGACCAACGTAAGCGCGGTGTTTGGCGCCGCACTGTAACCCAGCACTTGTAAGCGGAAGTCGGCGTTGTTGTCGGTGAGCTTGTTGCCTTTATACGCCCCGCCTTGGAACGAGATCAGGCTATATTGCGCCGTGGACGTAGCCGGACACCCATTGACCGGGTTCACCACGCGTGAGCCGCCGATGACGATCGGCAGATAGGCGACCGGAACCGGGCTGGAGAGGACCAGGGAGGGTTCAATCGACCGGGAATGGGGTCGGGCGGCGATAGCATAGACATGCTTGGTATCGTCGTGGTAGGGGCGATAGATGGCATGGGCGGGTTCGGCCGAGTATGTTGCCTGGGGGAAGGTCAAGACCAGGGCGCTGGCAAACGCGATCAACAAGCGGGTATGCATACCGACCATACTATGCGAGGGGAATGTTAGAGCGATGTGCGTTTGACCGACGATGTACGCGCCTGATTGCCGCCGCTTGTGGTCGCTTGTGGCCGTTGGATACCCTACGGCCCAGAACGATGGGCTAGGGCGCGGCCTGCCACCAGTCTTTACGCGAGCGCGGATCGTAGAACGCGCCGCGGTCACGGATAGCGACGGTGAGCGTTGTCAGCGCCGTTCCAACCGTCTGGTTGCCGCGAATACCGGGCAACTGGCCACTCGCGTGTTTTCCGCCGGCCAACTGCGCGCGATACAGTGCGACGAGGTTGGGGTCCACACACAGGTTTTGCATGTGCACCACGTAGCCGGTGCCCACTGCATCCTGGCGGGTGTAAATGATCGTCAGCTCTTGCTCGCTCGCATACAAGACCATGCCGATAATATTATTGCCATAGATCGCGGTGCCACGCTGCGGGATGAGAATCGCTTCACCGGATGTGGTGGCAAAATCAACTGTTGACACCGGCCAGTCGTTATTTGCGCCGCCGGGAGTGCCGTAGGGTGGGGCACTCGCGCGATCCCAATTCCAATCCCGCCGCTTATATACGCGCACCATCTGCGGTATGCGGCTGGGTTGGAACATGCCATGTAAACGGGGCGCATTGCCATCGGTTGCCCCTGAATAGTCGACCAATTGCAAGGGCGCTTCCACTGGCACGATGCCGAGCACTGACAGCCTGAGATCGGCGTTTTGATCGGTGAGTGCCGTATCACTTGATCCATCAACTGGCACCAAGTCGAATTGTGCCGGTGAGGTGGACGCACAACTGCTTCCACCAGACATCAGGCTTGGCGCCGCAACCTGCGCGGCTGCAGCCATTGATACGGGCGCGCGTGGCCGAGGTGGCTCACTTGGCGGAAGTGTTGGCAGCTCGATCGGCACGACTGGCACAGCAGTTGGTGCTTCAATTGGCGCCACGATCGGTGTCCCGGTCGGCGCCACAGTCGGCACCTCGGTTGGCACCTCGGTTGGCGTAGCCCCGAGCGTTGCAACGGGTAGTGCCGCGAGCGCTTGGGCATGAACGGGCGGTGGCGTATCGACAGGTGGCGGAGACAACGTCACGGTTTCAATTGGTGCGGGCACACTGGTTGGCAAGGGTGTTTCGGTTGGCGGTAACTGTACGAGCATTGCGGTCGTAAGCGGAAACGGCCGTGTGGCCGTCGGGTAATACGTGACTGCGACTCCCTGGCCCGGTGCGGCTGTCTGTGGCTTGTCCTGACCACAGGCTGCGAGCGCGATGACGAGTCCGATCAGTAAACCACGGTTGGCGATCATGCAGCTCCACCGGCCTCACATAGGGCATAAACCATGGTGCGCGACGGAATGCTGTGCGTTGCTATGGGACGTGAAAGCGAATCGGTCAAAACGGAAAGGCAGGCCGGTAAAAGGTGCATACAGTCATCACCACCAACAGAAGTGACTTTGGTCCATATGCTACCCGAAGCGTGTGGAGCCGATTCTCAGCCAAATACTGAGCCAGATCAGGAGGGACCGTCATGATTGCTATGTCTCGTAAGATGATTACCCGCGCCGCGACGCTTGCCCTGTCAGCGAGTGTGCTGACTTTTAGCCTGCACGGACAGCCGGTCATGGCTGCGCCAGCGGAACAAGGCACTGTTCCCCAATATTACTGGAGCTACGGTGTCAAGTTCGTCTGCGGTGTGCAACCGGTCTTGCCGGTAACGACCGCTGCTGGTTTGGGTGAGCCCGTCGTCAAGCCGGGCAACTATGCCACGTCGATCAATATCCACAACTATAACTACCGTGAGGTGAGCATCCGCAAAAAGGTGCTTTTGCTGGTCAAGGATACTCAGGCCGTCGGCCGGGAGCCGAACAGCGTAAAACCCTCGGCCTTCGACGGAATCGTGCTTGGGCCCGACTACGCCACGATGGATGATTGCAACCACATTTGGCAGTTGCTCAACCCAAATGCCGCGTTGCCAGCCGTCATGCCGCTGATGGAAGGCTATCTGGTCATCCTCAGCCCACTCGACCTGGACGTGGACGCGGTTTACACCGCCGAAGTGCCAGGCCGTCTGGACACGGCAGCCGTGAAAGACCCAACCGGTATCTCGATCGATGTGAGCCGCGTGCAGGGCAAGCGTGTGATCGTCCCGGCAGGTGCGTTGCCGTAGGAGGTGGCGCATGAAGCACACATTCGTTCATACCCTGCTATGCGCCATCATGGCTGCGAGCACGGCCGTATTCATAAACGAAGCACCTGGGGTGCAAGCGGCCGCGGCTGCCACGGCTGCTGGGGGGCGCTACTGCTATGCCTGGGACTTTATTAACACCTCGGGTGGGGATGCGACTGGGTTACGCCTAACCCTGGCAGGCGTCAGTCAGATCGACGCGGTGTATGGCGGCGCCGCCAACCCCTTTGGCGCAGCCGATGCAACCAGCGGTTTCAACGCCGCGACGAACAGTTACGCGCTCAACTTCTCTAGCGGCACCGCCTTCAGTGGCGACACGATTCAGACTGGGTTATGTACGGCCTCAGCTTCTCTCAGCCTGAGCAGTGCCAGCTGGACGGCCAGTGGGCAGACGGTGGGCGACCCACCCCGCTATCTTGGCATTCATTTCAACTGGCAAACGCCGGGTCATTTGCGGGTAGAACTGACCAATCCGCTAGCGGTAACGGCGACACTCAGCGCGCTCAATGTGTTGCAACCCGAACAGCCGTTGTCGCTGGATGATTTGAACGCGACGGTGGCGGCCCAATTGCCGCTCGTGACCGAGGCCATCAGCGTGCCGGTAGACCTGCCCCCACAAGGCATGTATGCAATCGATTTGTTGTTCTCACCGACCGAGCAGCGCACGGTCGATCAAGCTCTGGTTGTGGATGCGTCCCTGTCGCCGCAGGACAACCCGGATAACAGCGTGCATCTCGTGGCCCAGACGCTGGGACAGGTGCGCAAAGTCAACTTGCCGCTGACCGTGCGTTAGTTTTCGTTCGAGTGCACACATTCGGGGGGACTTCGCCTCTAAAGAGACGCGCTGCTTGATCTTGTAGTTCAATAGGAACACGGGCGCGTCTCTACCCGGGCGCGCCCTCAAACTCAACAAGTTCAGTCGCATCACTATTCGCGCTTTGGCGTCTCGGATGTTTGCGCTGTGAGCTGCGTCTTTACCCAAGCTTGCTCGTCTACCGATAGCGATACGTATGGGGGTATGGTGTAGTCGATCAAGCCAAAATATCGGCCCATGTCATAGCATCGGTCGAGCACCTCCTGCAGATCGATGACGACGTCAGGGTGTCGTAATGGAATCCGAAAGCGCGCCAGGCGTTGGTCGAGCCGCAGCGGATAGACCTCAACGCGACTGCGGTGTGTGGCACGATAGACGCCGATGAGGTAGCGATGGGGTGGTGGCTTCCCAGTTGCATCGAGCGGCACGGGCATGGTCCGTTCGCCTGCGCCGAGCAGATCAATTTCGACCAAGTTGGTCTGACTATGCAACATCTCCGCTTGTTTCTTCAAATAGTTGCTGCGGCCAGCACCGCTTGTTTTGTTAACTGGACTGAGTATCTCTATGGCTGTGACCACATCACCACTTTTGGCTTCCACAATTTCGATGTACGGCACAGTCATCTCATCAGAGGGTAGGGTAATCACCCAGGGTTCGGCAATCTCGATGGTTTGCGACGATGCGTCTGTCGCATCCGTCATGGCCGCCTCACGGACTGGCTGATGGATGACCACGACATCCGGATAAATGCCCTGGCTGTTTGAAGTCGCATAGATATATTCGTCAATAGTCGCCACATATGTTGATGGCAGATGTTCCTGTAGTTCGTCGGCCAAGTAAGTGTTTAGTCGTTGATGAACACCTCTAAAGCGAGAGGCTTCTTCGAGCCATGGGTCCATACCGACAAATGGGCTGGGCATTTCATTCCTCCCATGAGTGACGCTTGGCCTCTCCTACTCACTCCCTTTCAGTGCGGCCCTGAAAGCCCACCTAAATGAGCATATAAAGGGAAGCACGCGTGACACCTGCCGCAGGACCTTCGTGTTACATACGCACAGGCATTCACAAAGCGGGAGCGTGTGTTTGTAGCGTCGGGATTATAGAACAGGCGTTCCGTTTGTGTGTGCCACCCCCTTGCCGCCTAGTCCACCAGCTCAAAACCATGCTTGACGATGCTAGCGGCATCGATGTGAAAATACCCATATAAGTCGGTGCGCGTGCCGGACTGACCGAACTTTGTCACGCCCAGCGCACGCGTTCGCTGGCCAAAGACGCTACCCACCCACGCCAGGGCGTGTGGCGCGGCATCATGCACGACGAGTATGGGTGCATGCCGTGTGTCCTCTGGAATCAATGTCGCCAGGTGATGCCTGTCGTCCCCGCGGGCTTGGGCCGCGTGCCAATCGTCGTAGGCCCGGTGCGGGCTAGTGAGGTTGATCACATTCACCGACACACCTTCGGCCGCGAGCGCCTGGGCAGCTTCGACCGTTTCAGGCAGCATGACGCCGGTGGTGACCAAATGGAGGAGCGGCATATGAGAGGTGGGCTGCAGCTGCTCAAGCTGATACCCGCCGGCTAGGAATTGCCGCCGCAACTCTTCGCGTCCGAGCCGCCGTAAGACTGGGTCAACTAGGTCTTGTGAGATTGGCTTGGTTGATAGGCGCAGATACGATGAGCGGCCATGCGCACGGTCACAGC
>Ga0075021_10000442_pt1 | contig 22223 bp, 16 predicted proteins | sample ColStrG_CSR_2012_FD_72749 | JGI IMG/M metagenome (GOLD analysis project Ga0075021, IMG submission 72749) | Freshwater sediment microbial communities in response to fracking from Pennsylvania, USA - Cold Stream Run_MetaG_CSR_2012 | ecosystem: Environmental > Aquatic > Freshwater > Creek >...
CCGTCGTCTGGCACGGCCGCTACGAGAAGTACGACCTGGCCAAGGAGTTCCTGATCTCCTTCGTCGTCGTCTGCATCCTGGTTGCCGGTCTCGCCGTCATCTTCGGATCACCCGACGACAAGCCGGTAACGGTCAAGTCATGGTCGAATGCCGACGCGGTCGACTTCGCCCAGACGGCGCTCACCGAACTCGACAACTCCAGCCCGACCGCCGTGTACGGGCCGCCCTACAACCTCAACGGGACTGCCCAATCGATCGGTCCGCTCTCCCCGGCCAAGTGGCTGGGGGTGCACCACCCGATCGACACGGCCAACGACTACGTCCTGGGCCCGCTGTCGACCCTGCCCAATGCTCCTCAGGTCCAAGCGGCCATTGCCGAGTACAAGTCGGCGTCGACCAGCCAGCAGGGAACCTGGACGACCGCCTACGGGAAGGCGGTGGCGAACGCCACGTACACCGACGGCAAACTGGTGGTGCCGCCCGGGGACTACGGACCGGTGACGACCCTCATCGCCGCCGAGACGGCCATGGCCCGAAGCGGGGCACTCGACGGTGCGCTGCTGAGCTCCCGCCAGTTCTACGGGACCGACTACACCAAGCCGCTCCTGTTCATCGCCAACGGGGCCTACCTGGCCAACCTGGCCAACAAGCAGAACCTGGCCGGCACCCAATGGGGGATGATGAACGAGACGGGGCAGTACCCCGGGCAGGCATGGTTGTGGCTCTACACGCTCTGGTACCAGGTGCCCCCGATGAAGACCTCGTCGAACGCGGACCTCCAGGTCTTCTCGCTGATGATCGTCCTGACCGCGCTGCTGGCCCTGGTGCCTTTCATTCCGGGGCTGCGTTCGATCCCCCGGTGGACCCGGCTCTATCGACTGATCTGGCGGGAGCACTACAAGGAGGTCGAGCCGACCGATCGCGCCTGAGTTCACCTGAAATACACACGGATCGGATAGGCGTGGCACACTTGGGCCACTTGATCCCGCAACACTGACCACCTGGAGGCTCACCGGTGCGCACGCAAACTCGTAGTGTCACAAAGACCGTTGCGGCATTGGCCCTCGGCACCCTGGCCATCGTCGCCTCGGCATGCTCGAGCAACTCGAGCAGCACGACGACCACCACGGCACCGGCGGCGACTACCACGACATCAACTCCACCGATCCCGACCACGGTGATCCCGACCCAGCAGACCAACACGGCCATCGCCGCAACCGTTCCCGCTTCGATCCACTCGTCCGGGACGTTGACCGTCGCCCTCGACGCCAGTTACCCCCCGAACGAGTTCGTGGCATCCGACGGAACCACCATCGTGGGGATGGACGCTGACCTGTCAAACGCCCTGGCCCAGACGATGGGACTGAAGGCCAAGCTCGTGAACGCCACGTTCTCCACGATCATCCCGGGCCTGGCCTCGGGCAAGTACGGCATGGGGGCTTCGTCGTTCACCGACACGAAGGCCCGCCAGAAGGTCGTCGACTTCGTTGACTACTTCAGTGCCGGGGAGTCCTTCTACGTGAAGTCGGGCAACCCCCTCTTCACCTCTCTCGACTCGCTGTGCGGCCACAGCGTCTCCGTCGAGAACGGCACCACCGAGGAGACGGACGCCAAGGCGCAGACTGCCAAGTGCGTCGCCACGGGCAAGCCCAAGGTCAACGTCCTCACGTTCGGCACCCAGACCGAGGCCAACCTGGCCGTTTCCAGTGGACGGGCCGACGTCGGATTCGCCGACTCGCCGGTGGCCGCCTACATCGTGGCCACCTCGAACGGCGTGTTCCAGAACAGTGGCGCCCCCATCGGTGTCGCCCCTTACGGACTCGCCCTCCCCAAGGGCAATGGCATGGCTGCACCCGTGCAGGCCGCAGTCAACCTGCTGATCACCAACGGCGTGTACAACCAGATCCTCACCAAGTGGGGCGTGCAAGCCGGGGCCATCACCACGGCCACCATCAACGGCGGCACCAGCTGAGGCCCGTTCGGAACCACCGGGCTGACCGATGACCGATGCGCCCGACCAATCGCCCGTCGCTGACGAGCGATTCGGTCGGGACCCGTCGACCATGAGGATCGTGCCTGTCCGCCACCCGTGGCGCTGGGTATCCAGCGCCATCATCCTCGTACTGCTGGCCATGCTGGTCAACACGCTGGTGTTCTCCCACGTGGTCCGGGGTGGCACCCGCCAGGGCCGATTCCAGTGGGGCGTGGTCGGCCACTATCTGTTGGCGACACCCATCCTCCGTGGGATCGTCGTCACGTTGGAGCTCACCGTCATCGCCATGGTGGCCGGTGTCGCCATCGGCATCGGCCTGGCCATCATGCGGCTGTCGCCCAACCGGCTCCTGTCGGGCTCGGCCTGGATCTACATCTGGTTCTTCCGGGGTACGCCGGTGCTGGTCCAGTTGACATTCTGGTTTGTAGGGATCAGCTACCTCTACCCACATCTCACGCTGGGCGTGCCGTTCGGCCAAGCACTGTTCACGCTCAATTCGACGACCCTGATCACCGCGTTCGTGGCCGGCGCACTCGGACTCAGCCTCAACGAGGGTGCCTACATGTCCGAAATCGTCCGGGCGGGCATCATCTCGGTCGACGAAGGCCAGACCGAGGCCGCCGCCAGTCTGGGCATGTCCAAAGGATTGACGCTCCGGAAGATCGTCCTCCCCCAGGCCATGCGGGTGATCATCCCACCGACCGGCAACGAGACCATCTCCATGCTGAAGACCACGTCGCTGGTGTCGACGATCACCGTGGTGGAGCTCTTCCAGGCCGCGCAGAACATCTACAGTTCGAACTACCAGGTGGTGCCACTGCTGACGGTGGCCAGCCTGTGGTACCTCTTCTTCACCTCGGTCATGACCGTCGGGCAGTTCTACGTCGAGCGCTACTACGCACGGGGCTCGTCGCGACAGCTGCCCCCGACTCCCTTCCAACAGCTCCGGACGAACCTGCGCCACGTCCGGCCCCGGACTGGACCAGGCATGACGGCAACTCCCGTGGCGGCTCCCCATGACTGACCCCGGGCCCACCATCGCTACACCTTCCGCCGGCCCGGTCGCCGTCCCCATGGTCCTGGCCCGCAAGGTCCACAAGGCCTACGGTCGACTCGAGGTGCTGAAGGGCATCGACATGACCGTGGGTCGGGGCGAAGTGTTGTGCCTGATCGGACCGTCCGGTTCGGGCAAGAGCACCTTCCTGCGCTGCATCAATCACCTCGAGAACATCGACGGTGGTGAGTTGGCCGTCGATGGGGACCTCGTCGGCTACCGACAGAGTGGCGACAGACTCCACGAGTTGAAGGACCGCGAAGTCTGCGCCAAGCGGGCCGAGATCGGCATGGTCTTCCAGCGTTTCAACCTGTTTCCCCACATGTCGGTGCTCGACAACGTCACCTCGGGACCGATGTGGGTCAAGAAGGCGTCCGGTGGTCCAACCAAGGACCGGGCCAAGGAGCTGCTGGCCCGGGTGGGCCTGGCCGACAAGGTGGACAACTACCCGAACCAGCTCTCCGGTGGCCAGCAGCAACGGGTGGCCATCGCCCGGGCCTTGGCCATGGACCCCAAGTTGATGCTCTTCGACGAGCCGACGTCGGCCCTCGACCCCGAACTGGTCGGCGACGTGCTCGACGTCATGCGCGACCTGGCCCGGGACGGCATGACCATGATCGTGGTCACCCACGAGATGGGCTTCGCCCGCGAGGTGGGTGACACCGTCGTGTTCATGGATGGCGGAGTGGTGGTCGAACAGGGCGACCCGGCCGAAGTGCTGACCAATCCCCAGCACGAGCGCACCAAGTCGTTCCTGGCCAAGGTTCTCTGACTTCAGCCGGGAAGTGATTCAGCCCGCAGCACAGCCAACACCCGGGCCAGGTCGGTGCCGTCGAGCCGCTCGGCTGCTTTGACCGCAGATCTACCCAGTGACGACCCGAAGGGCAGGGCGTCCACCAGTCCGTTGCCCGACCAGCGGCGGATGAGCCGGAACTCGGTCGAGCGGGCCAGCATCCGGTCGTCGATCGTCTTTCCCTTCGACATCAGGGCGCCATTGGTGATCCGCCGGATCTCTCCCACCTCTGCTGCCAGGCCGAGCTGATCGAGCCGACGCACGACGTAGGACCCGGTGTCGTACCAGTCGCATACTCCGTGCACGACAGCGGCCACCTGTCCGACCACGCCATCAATGGCCAGAGCCAGGATCGGGCCGCCCTCGAGCGTGGAGGCAGATGCCGCCCCCACCAGGGCCAACTGCAACGTGCCGACCGCTGCCTGGATCGACTTGGTCTGGCGGGAGGACAGTGCTTCGACTCCGGCGACGTCATAGACCACGGCCGGGTGTTCGATGACCTGGGTCGACATCCAGTCGAGGAGTCGAGGCGGGGCGGCGGCTACCTCGGCACGCACCCGCCGGAGCCGGCCCCGGCCCGGGGTGAGGACTTGGCGTCCGATGTCGCCCAACGCCGCTTCGAGTTCGACAGATGCTCCGGTCGGGAGACCGTCAGGAGCCAGCAAGGTACGCAGCCCGCGGCTGAACGCCGCCCGGGCCCGGGCGAGCCGGGGGCGGGCCGCCGGGGTGGCACCGGTGCCGCCGCCACTTCCGTACGGGTCGGACGGATCGGATACTGCCGGGTCGGTCGGAAAACCGTTCACGACATCGAGTCAGGTGATCTGGCCGAGGAGAGGCAAGTGGATGACCGCAGAACGTCGAAGGTCGCGCACGTCACGATCGGATGCGCTCGTTCATGGGATCGAACGGGGCCTTGAGGCCTACGGTGGCGGCACACACGCGGCCACCCACATTGACCTCGTAGCGGCCCTCGTCGAGGTGGTCGGCAGTGACCGGCGTCCGGTCCGGACGCCAGACGTAGGCCAGGCCCACGCAGGCACCGAGGGTGGCGGACCAGGCCACGGAAGTCACCTGGCCAGCGACCTCACCGTTACGCAGAACCAGTTCGCCGCCCCACATCATCACGTCGGAGTCCTCCAGCCAGAACGAGACCAGGCGTCGGCGGGGACCCTCGTCCACCGCCCGCTCCACCGCCGGACGACCCACGAAATCGATGTCGGTCGCCAGCTTGCAGGTGAACCGGAGGCCGGCTTCGACCGGATTGTGGTCAGGAGTCAGGTCGGCCCCGAACGCGCGGTACCCCTTGTCGAGCCGGAGTGAGTTGATGGCGTAGTACCCGGCCCCGGTCAGGGGGATGTCTGCACCGGCCTCGAACAGGTCTTCGTAGACACCCAACGCGAATTCCGTCGGCACATAGAGCTCCCAACCGAGTTCACCCACATAGGTGATCCGGGTAGCCCGGACCGTGGAATGGCCGAGGTCGATGGCGCGACTGGCGGCGAAGGGGAACGCCACGTCCGACAGGTCCGTCCTGGTGAGCCGCTGCAGCAGGTCACGCGAACCGGGGCCCATCACCCCGTAGACGGCGTACGACGAGGACACGTCCACCACAGCCACGTGCTCATCGGGACTCACATGACGCTCGATCCAGTCCATATCGCGCAGCACGGAAGCCGATCCGGTCACCAGGAGATAGCGGTCATCCGCCAGTCGGGTGACCGTCACGTCGGCCTCATACCCACCGCGACGGTTCAGCATTCCGGTATAGACGGACCGTCCGACCGGAACGGCCACGTCGGCTGTGCACAGGCGCTGCAGGATCGTCTCGGCGTCACGACCGACGATGTGGAGCTTGCCGAACGACGTCTCGTCGAACAACGTGACCGATGACCGGGTGCGCTGCTGCTCCTCGACCGACCAGGACAGCCATGACGGCTTGTCCCAGGTGTACTCCAGCACGGGTTCGCGTCCCAAGGGCGCGAACACATTGGCCCGTTCCCAGCCCATCTTCGATCCGAACAGTGCTCCGGACGCCTCGAGTGCGTGGTGGACGGGCGACCGTCGGAACGGACGGGCGGTGACCAACTCCCGGTTGGGCCAGGGGATCTCGTAGTGGAGGCCGAGGATCTCGCCAACCCGGTCGTGGAGCCACTGGTTGTTGCCGTTGAACGGAGCGAACCTCCGGATGTCCTGGGCCACGAGGTCGACGGTGGGCTCGCCTTCGACGATCCACTCGGCCAGAGCCCGTCCGGCTCCACCGGCTGAAGCGATGCCCACGGAGTTGAACCCGGCACCTACGAAGAAATTCCGCAGCTCCGGTGCCTCACCGATGATGAACTGGTTGTCCGGGGTGAAGCTCTCGGGGCCGTTGTAGAACTTACGGATGCCGGTGTGGTTGAGGACGGGAATGCGCAGCAGCGCGCTCTCCATGAGGACGGAGAAATGGTCCCAATCCTCGTCGAGGAGCTGGAACTCGAACGGGTACGGCAACTGGTCGGGGGCCACCCAGGGCTTGGCCTCCGGCTCGAAGCCCCCGATCACCAGGCCTCCGACCTCCTCCTTGAAGTACGTATAGCCGTCGGGGTCGCGCAGTATCGGAAGGTTCGATTGCACCCCCTCGATCTGTTCGGACACCACGTAGAAGTGCTCGGCCGAGTGCAACGGGACGTTCACGCCGGCCAGCACGCCTACCGCCTTGGCCCACTGTCCTGCACAGTTCACCACCACATCGGCCTCGATCCGACCCTGATCGGTCACCACCCCGGTCACCTGGCCCCGATCCTGGTCGAGGCCCAGCACGCGGGTGCGCTCGAAGACCCTGGCACCTCTGTCACGTGCACCGCGGGCCAGCGAGGCAGTCACGTCGACCGGATTTGCCGTCCCGTCACCTGGGAGCCAGATGGCCCCCACCAGGTCGTCGATGGCCAGCACCGGGTAGAGGTCCTTGGCCCGCTCCGGAGTGATGAGCTCACATTCGAGGTCGTAAGCCTCAGCGGTGGCGGCAGTGCGCCGCAGCTGCACCATCCGTTCTTCGGTCCGGGCCACCGTCACTCCGCCGCATCGCTTGAACCCGGTCGCCAATCCGGTCTCACCCTCGAGCTCGGAGTAGAGCTGGGCCGAGTACTGCACCAGTCGCGTCCCGCCTTCGGTGGCACGGAGTTGGCCGAGCAGGCCCGCCGCATGCCACGTGGTGCCCGAGGACAGTTGACCCTGCTCAATCAGGACCACGTCGGTCCATCCCATCCGGGTGAGGTGGTAGGCAACACTCGTCCCGACGATGCCCCCGCCGATGATGACCACTCGCGCCCGCTCCGGCAGACCGGTCTCCGTAGCCATGTCAGTTGCGTCCCTTGCTCGTCGTCATCTGTTCAGTCGTCCCGCTGTACGTCGGCAATGAGGTTGTCGAGCAGCGGTCCGCAGAAGGTGGCCACGGCCCGTTCGTACTTCTCCAGGCCCCAGGTCCAGAAGTCGAACTCGATGTCGCTGGTCCCCTGCTGGATCGAGGCCCACAGCGTCCACCCGTACTGGGAAATCAGGCCCCACAACCGGGCCCGCGCCAATTTATTGATCAATCGGGCTCCGTAGTAGGAGCTCACCAGAAGTTCGAGCTGATCATCATCGAGGTGGCACTCGCTCCAGATGTTGCCCAGCTCGAAGCAGGGATCGTTGTTTCCCGAATATTCGTAGTCGATGATCCGGATCCGACCGTCGCCGTCGATGAAATTTCCGGCGAGCAGGTCGTTGTTACAGGCCACAGTCGGACCACGCTTCACGGCCAGTGCCCCCCGGATCCGCGCCACGGCACCGTCGAACTCGAGATAGCCGTCGGGCAGCCGGAAGCCGTGCTGTCGGACGACGGTCAGATAGCCGTGCTGGATGTCGAACATGTCGAAGTCGTTGACGAACCGCCGGCCCCGGTGGAGTTGGCGACAAGAAGTCGCCACCCGTTCGATCACACCGGGGCGCCCGAAGTCGGCGTCGGACAAGGTCCGTCCCTCGAGGTAGCCGATGACCAACGCCGATTCCTCAGGAACGTAGGCGTGCACCGGTGCACCGACGCCGGATTCGGCGGCGATGATGGAGTTCCGGTACTCGTTGTCCCGATCAATCGCCAGCGCACCGGTGGCACCACCGGAGATCCGGACCACATAGGTGCCATCGCGGGTGGTCACCTTGTAATTGCGATTGGTGAGACCACCGGACAGCTCGGTCACCTCGAGTGGGTGACCCCGCAGGACATCGACCTTCTCGCAGAGCGACGGTGGGAGCAGTGCGCCGGTTTCCGGCGCTGGCGCATCGACTCCCGACCCGTCCATCTCCGCTCCCCTTCACACCGGGTCTTCGCTCGTGCCGGCGCCGGACTGCCGACTGTAGTGCCGGTCAACCGCACCCTCAAGGTCTAGACAGGACATAGGTGCTGGTAGCCCTGAGCAGGGATACCGGTAGCATCCGGACGGTGAGCCGTGCCGACCACCCACTCGACTGGCTGGCGGGCGTGCCCTCGTTCCCGACGCCGGATGGTACGCCGGCCCACGCCGGCATTGCGCGTTGGCTGACCGAGCTGATCGGTCGTGGCGAACTCGTCCCGGGTGATCGACTCCCGCGCGAGGACACTTTCGCCGCCTCGCTCGGGGTCAGTCGGATGACCCTCCGTCAGGCACTCGCCACGCTCGGGGGGAAGGGGACGCTGGAACGGAAGTCCGGCCGGAACGGCGGAACATTCGTCCGCGAACCTCGGATCGAGTGCGATCTGACCGGCATGGCCGGGTTCACCGAGCAGATGCGTCGGGCCAACCTCCGAGCCGGAGCCCGTCTGGTCTCCGCCGACTCCCTGCCTGCCAGCGCCAACGTGGCCGCCGCTCTCTCCGTGCAACGGGGAACTCCGGTCCATGAGATCGTCCGGGTACGTACCGTCCGCCGCGAACCGCTGGCCATCGAGCGTTCGTACTTCCCGGTCGGGCCGTTCCCCGACCTACTGGGCCGTGGACTATCGGGTTCGCTGTACGCCGTGCTGGCCCGTGACTTTGGCCAGCGGCCGACGTCAGCCAACGAATCCTTGGAGCCGGTCATCGCCAGCCAGGACGAGGCGGTCTTGTTGGGAGTTGAGGTTGGCGACCCCTTGATGCTCATCACCCGGACGGCCTACACGGTCGCCGGTCTGGCCGTCGAGTTCGCTCGGGACATCTTCCGACCCGATCGGATCAAGATCTCCCTTCAGACGGGCATCGGCTGAAGGGACCGTCCCTCCCGCAAGTCGACGAACAACGCCCCAGCCAGAGCTGGGGCGTTGTTTTACTCATCGAATTGCGGGGACCCAGGAGACCGGGACCCATCAACAAATTCAGACGCCCTTGATCAACTCCTCGTCGGACATGTCGACGGTCTGGCGGGGACCGGTGAACCACTTCTTCACCGACAGGTGCCAGTAGATCCACAGTGCAAGCATGGCCAGCGGCACGACGATGATCGTGTAGTTGACGTACTTCAGGGCGAATCCGTTGGTCCACGGCACACCCAGATTGGAGGTTGGCATGAAGGCCATGAACGTGACGAGTACCACGTCGATCAGTGCGATCACGCTCAGCCACTTGTACTTGGCCCCAAGATTCCAACCACCGGCGATGAAGGCGTCGCCGAGTCGCCAGCGGTGCCAGATCGGAATGGCGAAAGCCCAGTAGAGCCCGATGACACCGATGGAGACCACGGCGAAGAAGGCGATAGGCACGGCCACTCCGCCTACGTCAACCGGAATGAGGGCCGGCGCAGTGAGGATCATTCCGATCACCGCGGTCAGGATGACTCCGGCGACCGGCACCCGCCTTCCGCTGAGCCGTGACCAATGCTTGTGGCCCGGAACGGCGCCATCACGACTGAAGGCGAACAACATGCGTGAGCAACTCGTCATGCAGGCCATGGTGCAGAAGAACTGACCGAACGTGGAGATGAAGAGAACAGCCGCACCCCACTTCGAAGAAAGTGCCTGGGAGAAGATCGTGGCCACACCCCCACCCGCTGCCGTTACCTTGGATTCGTCCTGGACGGCGAAGAGGAACGCCAGGACGAGGATCCATCCACCGATGGCCGAGTAGAAGATCGACTTCCACATGCCTTTGGCCGCGGTGTCGGCCGCTGAGTGCGTCTCTTCGGACAGGTGGGCGGAGGCGTCGTATCCGGTGATCGTGTACTGAGTGAGCAGTGCGCCGATCGGTAGGACGACGATCAGGAATCCGAATCCACTGGTCTTACCGCCGAAGAATCCGGTGTTGTTGACCGTGTGGGTGAAGACCATCGACAAACTCGCATGGTGGGCCGGGATGATGATGAGGATCAACACGATGGCGGCGGCACCAAAGACGTGCCACCACACCGACACGTTGTTGACCATGGCAAGGAGGTGGCTGGAGAAGATGTTCACGATCGCCGCGATGACGAGGATGCCGACGAAGAACAGGAAGGTCGTATTCAGACTGCCTGTGTGCCAGCTGGTCGTGAAGAATCCCAGGCTGAGGTCCAGAAAGGTGGCGCACCCGTAGGCCACCGATGCCACGATGGCCAGCAGGCCGATCAGATTGAGCCAGCCGGTGTAATACCCGGCCTTCGGGCCACCCAGCTTGGAGGCCCACCAGTAGATCCCACCTGAGGTCGGGTAGGCCGACACCAACTCGGCCAGGCAAAGACCGATGCAGAGGATCAGCGCAGCGAGGATCGGCCAGCCCCACGCGATGGCGGCGGGACCGCCGCCATTCCAACCGCTGGCAAACGTCGTGAAGCAACCAGCGAGGATCGAGATGATCGAGAACGAGATGGCGAAGTTGGAGAAGCCCGACCAGGAGCGACTGAGTTCCTGCTTGTAGCCGAGCTCTGCGAGTAGCTCCTCGTCGGTGCGCACTCCGAGGTGCTCCGGTTGAATCTCAAGTGGCTCAATTCCCTCGGGCACTGGCGTCCTCTTTCTCGTCGTTGTACTCGACCGGTGAAGCAGAACTGCAGTCGCGAAGCCCCTCGTGATTAGGTGGAACGTAACACCGACTTGTCGATGTGTCTAGATTATTTGCACCGGTGCGGGGCCTTTTGAGCAACCTTCCGGTACCCCGGTCGGGGCCGGTTGGAGCGCGGTCCGTCGAGCCATCGTCCTCGCCCATCGGGACCACGTGATCGATCGCTGCCGTCTCGCTCGCCGCACCGGTATCGTCGACCCGCACCGCCGCATTGGCGGCGGACATCGGGAAGGGGGGGTCATGGCACTCGACATCGGTCACAGAACGTTCGAGCGCGAAGTCCGGCGAGCCCGGATCGAGGGTCGTCCGACTCCTTCCGTGGCGATCGTGGGAGGAGGCCTGTCAGGACTCGCCACCGCTATCCAACTGGTCCGCGCCGGTATCCGGAACTTCACGCTGATCGAACAGTCGGACGGCGTCGGTGGGACGTGGCGGGACAACAGCTACCCCGGCGCGGCCTGTGACGTCCCGTCCCACCTCTACTCCTTCTCCTTCGCACCGAAGACCGACTGGTCGCGACGATTTGCCGAACAACCAGAAATCCTCGACTACGCCGAAGATCTGGTGGACCGCTTCCACCTCCTCCCCCACCTGCGCCTGGAAACCACCGTGCGGTCAGCCGTCTTCGACGAGACGTCGGGTACGTGGCTGCTCGATCTCCACCATGCGTCCGGGGACGAGGTACTTCGCACGGACAACGTGGTGTTCGCCTGTGGTCAGCTGAACCGGCCCCACACTCCTGATGTCGATGGCCGCGAATCCTTTGCCGGCCCATCGTGGCACTCGGCCCGATGGGATCACACCGTCGACCTTGCCGGCAAGCAGGTGGCCGTGATCGGCACGGGAGCCAGCGCCATTCAATTCGTGCCCCCCGTGGCATCATCCGCAGCAGGTACGACCATATTCCAACGCAGTCCCAACTACATCGGCCCGAAGAAGGACCGACCGTACGGCCCCACCGTTCGGGGTGCCCTCCGGCGGATTTCGGTGCTTCGGTCCGTCTACCGGTGGTGGATCTACTGGACGCTCGAGGTCCGGTGGCTGTGGTTCCGGCGCGACAGCCTGGCGGGACGACAACTCCAGGCCCTCTTCCGCAAGGGGATCCGTGACGATGTCGTCAACGACCGGCTACCTGACCATGCCGTGGTTCCCGACTATCCGCTCGGCTGCAAGCGAGTCCTCATCTCGAACGACTGGTATCCCACCCTGCTCCGACCAGACGTGACGGTGGTCGAGTCACCGGTCGCCCGGATCGAGCGGGACGCATTGGTCACAGCCGACGGGACCAGACACCCGGCCGACGTCATCATCTACGGGACCGGATTCGTCACCACCGCCTTCTTGTCGCACATCCCGGTGACCGGAGTGGGCGGCCGGCGCCTCTCGGACGCCTGGGACGGCGGGGCCCACGCCTACCTGGGCTCCGCCGTGGCCGGCTTCCCCAATTGCTACGTGCTGTACGGACCGAACACCAACCTCGGACACAACTCGATCCTGTTCATGGTCGAACGCCAACTGAACCTGGTGTTCCAGGCCCTGGCCATCCAGACCCGGACGACCACCAGGACGGCCACGGCGGCCGTAGCTGTCCAGGCAACCGCCTACGAGCGCGACGACCAAGTCACTCAGCGCCAGATGGACAAGACGGCATGGTCGACCAACTGCACCAGCTGGTACAAGAACGCTGCGGGTCGGATCACCAACAATTGGCCGACCTGGACCGTCCGTTTCTGGTGGAACACCCTACGGATCCGGTCCGACGACTTCGAGGTCGTGCTAGCAAAGGATGAGGGACACCTCGTCTGAGCTGGTCAATTGACCACCTGACACCAAAAGAAGTGTCCCCCTGGGTATGGTGGGTGGCTATGACTTCCCGCAGTCCAGAAGGTCCTGGGCTCGATCCTCCACTGACCCGGCGGGATCGTGCGGGCGGCACCGGTAGCCCTTCCACTTTCGACGAATTCGGCCTTCGCTCCCTCGGTGACGAGGTGGCTCGAGCCAACAGTGGGCCGGGCCGGAACCGTCGGGGGCGGCATCGCAAATTGTGGTGGACGCTCGGTGTCATCGGTGCCGTATTCGTCGTGGTGATCGGTGGGACCGTCGGATATGCCTCCTATCTGACCAGCCGAATCCACCGGTTCAATGTGAAGGGACTGATCGACGTCCCGACCACCGGGGCCGACGCAGGCACAGCGAACATCCTGCTGGTCGGCTCCACCGACCGCTGCGCCCTCAAGGTCCAGAACGCCGCCTACGGCTTGTGCTCACAAGGCGTGAACGGGGTCAACTCCGACGTGGTGATGATCCTGCATCTCAATCCCAACAAGAAGACCTTGTCGATCCTGTCGGTACCCCGCGATCTTTTCGTTCCGAACGCCCGGGTCGAAGGGGCCAACAAGATCGACGCCGCGCTCTATCAGGGACCCAGCCAGTTGGTAGCGGCCATCAACGAGAACCTGGGTATCCCCATCCAGCACTATGTCGTGCTCAATTTCGACTCCTTCGCCAAGATCGTCGACGCCCTGGGCGGGGTCAAGATGTACTTTCCCGAGCCGGTGTTCGACGCCTATTCGGGTCTCCAGGTGTTCGCCCCCGGTTGTGTCAACCTCGACGGTGTCCACGCGCTCCAGGTGGTCCGGGCCCGACACCTCCAGTACAAACCGGCCGGATCGACGACCACCAACCCGGCGAACTGGCCCTTCGAAGGTCAGAGCGACCTGGCCCGGATCCGCCGGGACCACGAATTTCTGCGGGTACTGGCAACTGCGGTGTCGAAGAACGGACTCTCCGATCCGATCACCGACGGGCAACTGATCAGTTCGCTGGCCCCCCAATTGAACGTGGACAAGCAGTTCTCCACATCGGACATGGTCAACATGGTCCTCGACTTCCACGGGGTAAACGCCAACTCGGCCCCCCAACTCACCCTGCCGGTTCAGGTCGACCAGTCCGGCTCCTACCTCTACAAGGGCGGCTACTACGGAAATGTCGAGTTTCCGTCGAGCGTCCAGGACAACCAAGTGATCGAGCAGTTCCTGGGCATCAACGCCACCACCGACACCATGACCGGCCTCCCACTGCCGGCCCACTCGGCCATCACGGTCTCCGTTCTGAATGGGAGTGGGGTCACCAACCAGGCCACGAACACCAGCAACGCCCTGGCCGGCTTGGGATTCAAGATGATGGGGGTCGGCGACTCGCCTCCGGTGGCCACCCACGCCGAGACAGTCGTCTACTTCGCCCACAAGGCCCGCGCCGATCAAGCCGCGGCTCAGGCCGTGGCCAAGTCACTGTCCGGAGCGGTCATCACCGCCCTCGGCCCTACGGCTGCCGGCGCCCAAGTGACCGTGGTCACCGGCACACAATTCTCGGTCAATCCGCCTGCTGGCGCGACCACGGCCACCACATCGACGCCCGCCGCCACGGGGTCGCCGTCAGCTTCGGCCTCCACGGGAAGCACGGATTCCACGGGAACCTTCCAGGCCCCGACGCCTGCGGTCAGCCCGCTGCAACCTTGGGACCCGCGATCCTGCTCGCCTGCTGGTGGTCCCGGCAATTGACGGTCGGGGTATCTGCCCTGGTCAGCGACTAGTTTCCCGAAACCGTACGGACTGACGCGCCTTCTCCCTATTGTTTACTGAACGGAACCGTTCCGTTCTGAAACAGGAAGAGCCAGCGTGGTCGTAGCCAGCATCGACACCGAGGAACACACCGACCGGGCCAACCGGCCGACCGGGCCCCGGGCCGAGGCACGCGAACAGGCGATTCTCGACGCTGCCCTCGAGTTGATCAGCGAAGTCGGCTACGACCGCCTCAGCATGGACGCACTGGCCGAACGCGCCCACGCCGGCAAGGCCACCATCTACCGCCGATGGACGGGCAAGGCCCAGGTCGTGGCGGAAGCCATCCGCCGCCGCAAGAGCGCGCACGAGATCGATCCGGATACCGGCTCACTCCGCGGAGATCTGTTGAGCGCACTCGGTCAAACGTGCACATCGCTCTCGCTCGACGAGGCGATCGTCTCCGGTGTGATGTCAGCCATGCGCACCGACCCGGAGCTGGCCGCCCTGATGCGGGCCCAGGTCATCAACGCCGAAGGCAGATTCGACGGGATCATCCGACGCTCCATCGGACGGGGAGAACTCCCCGACGGCACTACAGCCGAAATGATCAACGAAGTGGGACCGGCCGTGGTGATGATGCGGCTCGTCTTCCGCGGCGAGGCCCTCGACGACGCGTTCCTCGACCATCTGGTCGACGACATCCTGATCCCGATCTTGGGACACACCCGCTCCTCCACCTAGCTCCACCGCAGTCCCGCAGTCCCCGTGCTTCTCACGGCACCCCGTTCCAACCGCAGCCATAACCGACCAACTCATCTCCCGAGGAGACCCCTCCCATGTCCGACACACCTGACACCCTGACCGTCGACCCGCCTACCGGCACCGAAGAGCCGGACCCGAAGCGCTGGCTGGCACTGGCCATCATCGCCGTGGCCCAACTGATGGTGATCCTCGACTCGTCAATCGTGAACATCGCCCTACCGTCCGCCCAGAAGGCGTTGCACATCACCAACGCCGACCGGCAGTGGATGGTCACGGCCTACACACTGTCGTTCGGCAGCCTCCTCCTCCTCGGCGGCCGGATCGCTGACTACACCGGGCGAAAGCGGGCCTTTGTCATCGGCCTCCTCGGTTTCGCCGCTTCTTCAGCACTTGGCGGCCTGGCCGTGAGCGCACCCATGCTGTTCGGCGCCCGGGCCCTGCAGGGGGCGTTCGCTGCCCTGTTGGCACCCGCTGCACTTTCACTCATCACCGTGACCTTCACCGAGATCAGAGAACGGTCCACGGCCTTCGGCGTCTACGGCGCCATCGCTGGCGGCGGGGCGGCTATCGGCCTCATCCTGGGTGGCGTCCTCACTCAGTACGCGTCCTGGCGTTGGTGTCTGTTCGTCAACGTGCCGATCGCCATCGTGACCGCGGCGGCGGCCATGCCGATCGTGCGGGAGAGTCGGGCGACCGGCAACACCAGCTACGACATTCCCGGTGCGGCGACCGTCACCGGCGGGCTGGTGGCACTGGTCTATGGATTCACCCTGGCCGCAAGGGACGGCTGGGCCTCCCCGAACACGCTGTCCTTCCTGGCCATCGCCGCAGTACTGCTTGTCGCCTTCGTAGTCGTCGAGTTCAAGTCGAACCATCCGTTGCTGCCCATGCGGATCTTGCTCGACCGCAATCGGGGGGGTTCCTATCTCGCCGCCTTCTTCGTCGGCTCCGGACTGCTCGGAATGTTCCTCTTCCTCACGTACTACTTCCAGGGCACGCTCGGCTACTCGGCACTCAAGGCCGGGTTCGCCTTCCTGCCCTTCTCCATGGGGATCATCCTGGCCGCCGGGGTCGCGTCGAAACTGCTTCCCCGGTTCGGGCCACGGCTGATGATGGCCGGCGGATTCACCGCTGCCGCCCTGGGCCTGGCCTGGCTGAGCAGAATCACCCCGCAGACCAGCTATCTGGCCCACGTGCTTCCTGCCGAACTGCTCATCAGCCTCGGCATGGGTACCGCGTTCGTGCCCATGAGCAGCACGGCGCTCTTCCGGGTCAATCCCCACGATGCCGGCGTGGCCAGCGCCACCCTCAACACGGCGCAACAGGTCGGGGGTTCGCTCGGTACAGCCCTACTGAACACCCTCGCCGCATCGGCGACCGTCACCTACCTGGTGACCCGGACCAGGACTCCGTCCCACGTGCAGGCGGCTCAAGTTCACGGATACTCGGTGGGATTCATGGTGGGCGCCATCTTCCTGGCCGGCGCCGCTGTGTCTTCGCTCTTCCTGGTGAACGCCACCCGGGACGATCTGGTCGACCACGATGGCGTCTCGGGTGAGGTCGTCCTGGTGTGAGCTCGGCCGCTCAGGCTCCCCGGATCAGAATCCGGAATAGTGGGCCGGTATCTGCCCCATTCTGCCCGCTTGGAAATCTTCGACGGCCTGGGCCACCTCGGCCCTGGTGTTCATGACGAACGGCCCGTACTGGTAGACCGGCTCGCCGATGGGTCGGCCTCCGAGGATCAGCACGTCGAGCTCGGGGGAGCGCTGCGACGGCGATGACGCCGCCGCCACAGTCAGCGAGTCACCAGGGCCGAACGTCGCAAGTTGCCCCGCATGTACCGGACGACGGTCCGGACCGACGGTGCCCTCACCGGAGAGCACGTAGACCAGAGCGTTGAACGCCGGATTCCACGGCAGCACCACGGCGGCGCCCGCGGCCAGTGTGGCGTGCACCAAGGTCATGGGTGAGTGGGTCGAACCCGGACCCGAGTAGCCGTTCACGCTCCCGGCGATCAGCCGGAGCAGCGCCCCTCCGTCGGGCGAGGTCAGCAGTTCCACTCGTTGCGGCCCGATGTCTTGATAGGCGGGATCGATCATCTTGGCCGACCGCGGCAGGTTCACCCACAGCTGAATGCCGTGGAATAGCCCTCCGGACTGCACCAGTTCACTGGGTGGCGCTTCGATGTGGAGAATTCCGGAGCCCGCCGTCATCCATTGGGTTCCGCCATTGGAGATGAGACCACCACCACCGATCGAATCCATGTGCCGGAACGTGCCGTCAATCATGTACGTCACCGTCTCGAAACCCCGGTGCGGATGCCACGAGGTTCCCTTCGCCTCACCCGGCGCGTATTCGACCTCGCCCATCTGGTCCATGTGGACGAACGGGTCGAGCACGGACGGGTCGACCCCGGCGAATGCCCTGCGCACCGGGAAGCCTTCTCCTTCCAAGCCACCAGGGGCGGTCGTCACCCCGAGCACCGGGCGATCGATAGTCGTAGCGGCGTCGGGTGGGGTCACACGGGGGAGGGACAGCACATCATCAACGGTCACGGCGGGCATGGTCATGCTCCTTTGCATCAGACCCTCAGCGTGCGCCAGAAGGTCACCTCATGCCCAATTGAACACTAGTTGTGCACACAACATTCCAACCGGGACCGCCGGGTGGCACACGTCAGCCTGCAACTGCGGCGAGGCAGGTAGCCTGGTTCGAGGAACATGTCAGGAAACTCCGGGTGATCCGGCCACGAGGCGGAACAACGCGCCGTGGCGGCGACGGGCAGGACCAGCAACTGGATGAATCGTCCGGTTCGGTCGGAACTCGGCTCCGCCAGGCCAGGGACGAACGCGGCCTCGACCTGCTGACCGTGCACGACCGCCTTGGGCGCCCCATCACCCAGATCGAGGCCCTCGAGCGCGATGACCACGCGGCGCTTCCCGACGAGGTCCTCGCCGCCTCGACCCTCCGCCGCTACGCCACCCTGCTCGGCCTGGATGCCGACGCCCTGCACCTGCAGTGGACGGCAGAGCGCGCAAGTACCGACGTGGACCTCTCGGTCACACGGGCGGTGCCGGCAGTGACCAGCGTGGTGGCCGCCGTCACCACCGGTCCCGACCACCTCCGGGCGTTTACCGAGACGGGTGAGGTGCCACAGGTCGGGGGACGGGTCACCTCGGCGTCGGGTGCATCGGGCAACTATGACTACAAAGTCGACACCGGGCCCCCTACCGGCACCTTTCCTGTGGTCCCCCGGGCGGATCTCCGCAAGAGCCGGCGCTCTGTGGCCAAGGCCCGCCGCCGGATGAAGGCCCCGACGTGGTTGAAGGTCCTCACGTGGACGTCGGCGGGGTTGGTGCTGGTGGTGGCCGCCGGCTGGGTGCTGTTGTCGGTCAAGCCGACCGTGCTGGCCAATGCACACATCCTGAGGGTCGTGCCACCCGGATCGACCTCGGGTACTGCGGGAGGCAGCACCCCGAGTGCCGTTCCACCGGCCGGGCATCAGGCGTTCCCTGTCGTTCCGGCCGGCACCTCTCCGTCGGGTGCCTCCTATACGGTGGCCTCAGCCAAGTACTCGGTGGTCGTTGCCACCTCCGGCCGCTGCTGGGTTCAAGTGACCAGTTCCACTTCGCCGGTTCCACTGATCAGCGGCGTCCAGGACGCCGGCAAAGTACTTACCTTTCCGGCAGTGGGGACGATGACCGTGGAAGTCGGATCGTCAGCCGTACTGGTCGGCATCACCATCAAGGGCAAGAGCGGCTTCACCGATATCCCCACCGTGGTCCCCTTCACCTACACCTTCGCGTCGGCCTGAACATTCCGATCGACCGGAACGTCGTCGTCAGCGTTGCCGCTGCCTACACCTGACCGGCCCGATCGACGAGTCAGTTTTCCACGGGACTCCGCATCACCTTCGGGGTGAGCATGGTGAGCGTGGTGCCGGAAGCGCCGTAGCTGGCGTCGAGCTCGGCATCGATACGGACGGTACGGCGTCCTTCAAAGCGCAGCCATTGGACGAACACCGGAATCAGGGCCAGGAACGTGAGCGTCTCGGCTCCGATCCAGAGGATGCCCGCTCCGGCATGGGTGCTCCCCACCGTATACATCGAAGCGACTGGACGGGTCGACGTCAGAAGGGCCAAGGCCAGGAACGACTCGATCGGCACCCCGATCAAGAGGGCCACCATCTTCGTCCCGTGACCCATCGGCCAGTGCGGAATGTGGTCGATTCCCACGATCGGCCACCAGAAGTGGAGCGACGCCACCAAGAAGGCGAGGTTGACCACGTCCATCATCCACATATGTCGCATGGCCACGTCGATACCTGACGTGAGGAAGAAGGCGAACATGGCGAAGTAGTAGATGGCCGCCGTCGGGATCGGGTGACTCCACCACTTGAACACCTGCGAGTTGAGCACCCGCAGCATCCGAACCTTGACTGTCCGACGAGAGGTCTGCAGTGCCAGGGTCATCGGTGCCCCAAGGGCCAGCAGGGGGGGAGCCGTAACCATGAGGAGCAGGTGCTGGACCATATGGGCTTCAAATGAACCCATGGCGAAGGTGGCCACCGGTGACTGGAGAGCGAGATCGATCATCACCAATCCGACCAAGAACGACACCGTCCGCATCCGACTCCAGATGCGGCCCTTGGCCGACAGGGCCGACACTGCTCGCAAATACCAGGTGCCGACGGCGATGCAGGTCACCAACGTGAGCAGGGCGAATGCACCGGTGTCCCAGGCGGTCAACACGTTGTGCATCGTGAACCCGAGGTGGTGCATCCCAGGCATCCCAGGCATCCCCGGCATCCCCGGCATCCCCGGCATCAGAGCGTCGCGATCCCGGTTTGCACGGCACCCAGCCTACCGACCGGTTCGGTCAGCTTCCATTCTCGGTGGGTGACGACCGGGAGGGGTGTGGACCTCGATGCTTGGCTACGTTCCGGTCCCACCGCGGCCAGTCGGTGGTCGTACGCAACGGGTTAGCGTGTCCGGAGGTACTCGGAGGAGGGTCGTGGCGACGGACAAAGAAGTAGGCCGATGATCGGGGATCGGCTGGTGGCGATCTGCGGCGGAGCCCACGTGGATACTGGTGATGCGCTGTCCGAAGATTGGTTCCACGATGAGGCCCTCGGACTCGAGCCGGTCCGCCCACTCGCCGTGGCCCACCCGGCGACGACCGATCAGGTCGCGGCCATCGTGCAGGCCGCCGCCCAGCTCGGTGTTCCGCTCACCGCCCGGGGGTCGGGTACCGGTCTGTCCGGCGCATCGGTGCCGGTCGACGGGGGCATCGTCGTGTCGTTCGATCGGATGGACGCCATCTGCGAGATCGACGAGGCCAACCAGGTGGCCGTGGTGGAGCCGGGGGTCACCCTGGTCCAACTCGACGCCGCTCTGGCCCCGCTCGGACTCGTCTATCCCGTGTTTCCGGGGGAACAGTCAGCCAGCATCGGGGGCAACGTGGCCACCAACGCCGGCGGAATGCGGGCGGTCAAGTACGGGGTGACCCGCCATCACGTCCTGGGACTCGAAGTCGTCCTCGGCACCGGCGAGGTCATCACCACCGGCGGCCGCTTCGTGAAGGCAACCAGTGGCTACGACCTGACCCAGCTCATCATCGGTTCCGAAGGCACGCTGGCCCTGGTCACCCGGGCCATCCTGCGCCTCCATCCCCGTCCCGGACACCAGACGACTCTGCTGGCGCCGTTCGCCACCCTCGAGCAGATCGCCGAAGCCGTTCCCCCGGTGGTGGCCAGCGGAGTGGGCCCGCTGCTGGTCGAGTACATCGACATGATCTCGATGGCCGGGATCACCGCCAACGCCGGCATCGACCTGGGTATCCCCGAACAGGTGCGCAACGATGCCCTGGCCTATCTGGTCATCGTGCTCGAGGGTCACCATGCCGACCGCGTGGCGGAGGACACCGAAGCTCTGGCGACCCAACTGGCTGACCTCGGGGCGCTCGACGTGTACGTCCTGCCCGAAGCGGCCGGGGTCGCCCTCGTCGGTGCGCGGGAACACGCATTCTGGGCCTCCAAAGCCGCCGGGGCGGACGACATCGTCGATGTGGTTGTGCCCCGGTCCACCATTCCGGTGTTCCTGACCGACGTGGGTGCGCTGGCCGCCGCTACCGGGTCACTGGTGGTGGGGTGTGGCCACGCGGGGGACGGCAACGTGCACCTCTCGGTGTTCCAGCCGGACAACGAGGTCCGCCACGGCCTGGTCCACGGCATCCTGTCCGCCGGCGTGGCGCTGGGCGGAGCCGTGTCGGGGGAGCACGGCATCGGCACGGCCAAGTTGGCGTCATTCGCCGACCTCGAGGATCCGGTAAAACTCGATCTCATGCGCCAGATCAAAGCGGCATTCGACCCTGCAGGGATACTCAATCCCGGCAAGGTCTTCAGCCCCACCCGATGACGCACCGCCATCAACCGACAGGAAGGAGCCCGTCCATGAACGGCGCTCAGTCACTCATCCGGACCCTCGTCGGCCACGGAGTCGACACGTGCTTCATGAATCCGGGTACCTCGGAGATGCATTTCGTGGCCGCCCTTGACGACGTACCCGAAATGCACGGCATCCTGGCCCTGTTCGAGGGAGTAGCCACCGGCGCGGCCGATGGCTACTCGAGAATTGCCGGGCGGGCGGCTGCCACCCTCCTCCATCTTGGACCCGGCCTGGGCAACGGGTTGGCCAACCTCCACAATGCCCGCCGGGCCCACAGTCCGGTGCTCAACATCGTCGGTGATCACGCCACCTCACACCGCCGCTACGACGCACAGCTGCAGTCCGACATCGAGACGGTGGCCCGCAACGTGTCGACCTTCGTGTGCACCACTCAGGCGACGCCCTCCCTCGGCCTCGATGCCCAAGACGCCCTGGCCGCCGCGTACGGCCCACCCGGCTCGGTGGCCACACTCATCCTGCCTGCCGACGTCTCGTGGTCCGAGGGCGGAGTTGTCGCCGACCCGGCCGGTGGGGCCGCCATGACTCCCGGACGGGGCACCGTACCCGCTCCGGAGGTGGTGGAATCGGCGGCGGCCGCACTCCGATCGGGCCAGCGG
>Ga0075021_10000445_pt1 | contig 22145 bp, 15 predicted proteins | sample ColStrG_CSR_2012_FD_72749 | JGI IMG/M metagenome (GOLD analysis project Ga0075021, IMG submission 72749) | Freshwater sediment microbial communities in response to fracking from Pennsylvania, USA - Cold Stream Run_MetaG_CSR_2012 | ecosystem: Environmental > Aquatic > Freshwater > Creek >...
GGAGTGTCCGCCCTACATTGGAGTGTGGATGAGGTAGGGGTCCTTCGACTGCGCCAAGCCTTCGCTTCGTGAAGGCTTGGCTCCGCTCAGGATGACAGGGTTGATGGGAGGGAGGCTGTTTAGTTCTGCGCGGCACTTCCCGAAGGACGGGAGTGGGATGTTCGGAACACCTTACCTCAGCGGCTGGCCGCCGATCTTGCAGCAGGCTTAATGCAGCAGTAAACTGCTGCTCCACCCAAAAGCTTTGAGCTGGTTTCATGCACGGCTCTCGAGGTCGTGAAAACCTTGCCTCAGGGGCTAAAGCCCGTGCGTTGCAGGGCGTTGACGCGGCGCTGAAGCGCCGCTCTTTCACCTGGGTTGGGCACGTTGGGTTGAGAGTCGCGCTCTCCCACGTTAGCGAAGTGCGCGAACGTGGGGCACCGTCGCGGGAGTGGGGATGTTCGGGACACCTTACCTCAGCGGCTGAAGCCGTCGCTCTTACAGCGGGCTTTGTGCAGCAGTAAACTGCTGCTCCACCCAAAATCTTTGAGGTGGTTTCATCCATGGCTCTCGAGGTCGTGGAAAACCTTGCCTCAGGGGCTAAAGCCCGTGCGTTGCAGGGCGTTGACGCGGCGCTGAAGCGCCGCTCTTTCACCTAGGTTGGGCACGTTGGGTTGAGAGTCGCGCTCTCCCACGTTAGCGAAGTGCGCGAACGTGGGCACCGTCGGGGGAGTGGGATGTTTGGAACATCTTACCTCGGCGGCTGAAGCCGTCGCTCTTACAGCAAGCTTTATGCAGCAGTGAACTGCTGCTCCGCCCAAAAGCTTTGAGCTGATTTCATCCATGGCTCTCGAGGCCGTGGAAAACCTTACCTCGGGGGCTAAAGCCCTGTCCCTCTTGCGCTGAACGCGGGCCTGAAGGCCCGCTCTACCGTGTCGGGAGAACGAAAGACAAAAGCGGCGGACAGGAGTGTCCGCCCTACATTGGGGTGTGGATGGGGTAGGGGTCCTTCGACTGCGCCAAGCCTTCACTTCGTGAAGGCTTGGCTCCGCTCAGGATGACAGGGTTGATGTGGCGTTCACGTTGGGTTGAGAGTCGCGCTCTCCCACGTTAGCGAAGTGCGCGAACGTGGGGCACCGTCCGGGGAGTGGGGATGTTTGGGACACTTTACCTCGGCGGCTGAAGTTGGCGCTCTTATAGCAGGCTTTATGCGGGAGTGAACTGCTGCTCTGCCCAAAAGCTTTGAGCTGGTCTCTGGAGGGCGGCTCTTTCACGGTTGGGCCGTCGGTGCATCCGCATCGGCGAATAGCAGATTCCTCACTGCGTTTCGGAATGACAAGCTTGGGGGACTGGGCTGAAGCCCATGCGTTGCAGGGCGTTCACGCGGCGCTGAAGCGCCGCTCTTTCACCTGGGTTGGGCACGTTGGGTTGAGAGTCGCGCTCTCCCACGTTAGCGAAGTGCGCGAACGTGGGGCACCGTCGGGGGAGTGGGGTGTTTGGGACACCTTACCTCGGCGGCTGAACTTGGCGCTCTTATAGCAGGCTTTATGCAGCAGTGAACTGCTGCTCCTCCCAAAAGCCTGAGTTCCGTCCAGAAAATTTGAGATGGTTTTTGGGGCGCGCTCTTTCACCGTTGTGCCATCGGTATGTCCGCATCGGCGAATAGCAGATTCCTCACTGCGTTTCGGAATGACAAGCTTGGGGGGAGTGTCGTTGGCCCAGGTTGGCGCCGCTGACGCGACGCGAACCTGGGGTGTCTTGCAAGCACCCGCTCTGTTCGCAGAAAACGCGAACAAGGACGGGGCACCCAACGAGCACAACATCTTCTTTCCCTTCACTTCTTGCTCATTCTTCTTACTCTTTCTGTTCTCAGGCTGCAACTTTGAGTCGTGCTTTTACTTGCGGGAGGACTTTGCGTAACTCGGTGCCGGCTTCGTGCGACAGACGTTCGGTCAGGGCACCGATTGCGGTGACGATGGCTACATCGTTGAGTTGCACGAGTTGTTCTGGAGGTGGATCGGGAAGCGTGAGTAGAATCTTGATCCAGTCCGCGAGGACAGCCCAAAGTGGTGAATTCTGATCGATTGGCATTGTGTTTTCTCCTTCACAGCGTTGTGTTGCAACTTGGGATGGGGGCCGTGGTCGGGAGTTCCAAGGCAAATCGGGGGGAGTGAGCGGTGGGACCGGCGACCGACGGTCGTCCGACTCTGTTACGTCATTAATCTAGAACGTGGCGTGACGGCGTGTCAACGGGGAGGTCTTCGATGATCTCGTTGTTTTTCGCTCGCCATTCTTCGCCGTAGTCTTCGCTTGTCATCCATGCGAACATTCTTGACGGCGCATTACGCTGTTCGGGAATGGACAGTGCTGGATGGAAGCGGACAGATGGGCGGTTGGCGTAGAATCGGGCGGAGTTGGGAACAGGCTTGTTTTCATAGAGTTGCATGGCTGCGAGCCTTGGCTGCGGAATTGCAAATTAAGGGTCGTGCCGATGCGGGCTATCCATTTTGCGCAGGCGATTTGATGGTGCGAGATGGGGACGCGCGGGCGCTCAGGCTTGGCCGGGAGACCTATTATGAACACGCTCATGCAGGACGCGCGATTCGCTCTCCGCGTCTTAGGTAAGTCTCCCGGCTTTGCCGTGGCGGCGGTGTTGACGCTGGCGTTGGCGATTGGCGCGAATGCGGTGGTGTTTGGCGTGTTGAACGGGCTGATTCTGCGGCCGCTCAGTGTTCCGCACGCGGAAACCCTCTACGGAAGCGAGTATGGAGACGAGGCGGGGTGGCAGTCGTATCCGAACTATGTGGATTTGCGGGACCGAAATCATAGCTTTGAGGAGTTGGCGGCGTTTGGATTCGTCTTCGCGGGACTGGACGCGGGCAAGGAGCCCGTCGACAGCGGGGGCTTTGCGACTTCGGCGAACTACTTTGATGTTCTCCAGATGAAACCGTATTTGGGGCGATTCTTTCACGGCCAGGATGATCATGGGCCAAATAGCGCGCCGTATATGGTGCTGACTTACGCTTATTGGCATAACCATTTTCAGGACGATCGCAACGTGGTGGGACGCGTGGTCCGGCTGAACAAGCAGCCGTTCACGATTATCGGTGTGGCGCCGGAGGGGTTTCGCGGGACGCTGCTGTTTATCTCGATCGACTACTTCATTCCGCTGGTCAACCTGGAGCAGCTCGGCGGGGAGAAATTCTTCGCCGACCGTGCGAACGACCATGTGTTGTTCGAAGTATTCGGACATCTGAAGCCAGGAGTGACGCACGCGCAGGCGGTCGCTGACATGAACGCGGTGCAGGCGGAGATTGCGAAGAGCTATCCGAAAGAGGCGGGCCACAAAAGTTCTACGTTGTCGCTGCAGGGACTGACATCGTTTCGACGTCCGGCGGAGGAGTTCGTTGCGGGATTGATGCTGCTGGCGGGGCTGATCCTGCTGGCGGCGTGCGCGAATTTGGGGAGCCTGTTCGCGGCGCACACGGCGGATCGGTCGCGAGAAGTTGCGCTGCGACTGGCGCTGGGATCGAGCCGCGCGCGGATTCTGCGGCAGCTGTTCACGGAAGCTGTGATGATTTCGCTGGTGGGTGGCGCGGCCGGACTTTGGGGGAGTGTCGCGCTGTTGCGTTGGTTGAGTACGTGGCAGCCGTTTGCGGACGCTCCGGTGCATCTGCCTGTGAGTCCCGACGTCAGGGTCTACTTTGTGGCTCTGGTGCTGGCATTGTTGAGCGGATTCTTGTTCGGCTTGGTTCCGGTGCGGCAGGTACTTAGGTCGAATCCGTATGAGGTCGTGAAAGGGGGCGCGAGCGCCAGGACTGGTCGACGAGTGACTTTGCGCGATGCGTTGCTGGTGGGGCAGATTGCGATCTGCGCCGTGCTGGTGACTTCTTCGCTGGTTGCGCTGCGTGGGCTGGAGCGGTCGCTGCACAGCAATTTTGGATTTGAACCACAAAACGCGATGCTGGTTGGGGCTGATTTAGCTATGGCTGGCTATAGCCTCGACAAAATCCCCGATATGCAAAGGCGCATGGTCGATGCTCTGGAGACGATTCCTGGCGTTGAGCACGCGGGGCTGGTGAACAACTATCCGCCGCTGGTGAACGCTGCGGGACGCACGGAAAGTATATTTAAGGATGAAACGGCGGATTTGCGGCCATCCAATGTTGCGGCCTCTCCTTATAGGTACGAGATATCACCTGGATACATCGAGGCAGCTGGTACGGGTTTGCTGGCGGGCAGGGGTTTCACCTGGCATGACGACAAGAATGCGCCTCCCGTTGCAGTAGTGAACCGGGAGTTCGCCGAGAAGATATTTGGTTCCATCCCCCACGCGGTTGGGAGCTATTACAAGTTGCACGATGGGACACGGGTGCAGGTGGTGGGCGTTCTGGAAAACGGAAAGTATATGAGCGTGACGGAAGATCAACAGCCAGCGATGTTTCTGGCTGCGCAACGATCGCCGTCGACTTCGACGAACATGGTGGTGCGGTCGCACCTCGACCCGCAACTACTCGCGGAGGCTGCGCGAACCAAACTGCATGGGTTGGATGAGGGCCTGCCCGTCGAAGCTCAGACGTGGATCAGCATGTTATCCGTCGTTCTGTTCCCTTCCCGCATCGCGACCATGGCGCTGGGAGTGATGGGCATGATGGGCGCGATGCTGTCAATTACCGGGATCTTCGGTATGGCGGCATATTCGGTGAGCAAGCGGATGCGGGAGTTAGGACTGCGCGTGGCTCTCGGCGCGCAGAGGCGAGAAGTGCTGCAGGCAGCGCTGGGGCGGCCTTTCAAGCTGCTGGCCTATGGCTCGGTAGCAGGATTGATTCTGGGAATTTTGGCGAGCCGAGTTTTGGCTTTCATCGTTTATCAGGCTACATCGCGCGATCCGCTAGTGCTGACAGGCGTTGTTCTGGCGATGGCGCTGCTGGGGCTGTTGGCTACGTGGATCCCGGCACGACGGGCGCTGTCGGTGGATCCTTCAATCTTGCTGCGCGAGGAATAAAAGAGAGCTCGGCTACTTACAGCGATGTTCGCCTCACGTACCTCGGGCGTCTGGCGTTCTGCTAGACTGCGGTGGGTTTCCTTATGCTCAATCGAAGACGGTTTCTGGCGCAATCTCTTACTGCCGGTGTGTGTGCATCCGTATTGCCCGCGAGCTTTGCTGCGACAGCGAAGTCTGCTCCAAGTGTGAAGTTCCCTACCCAGGCTCGGGAGCGGATCTCGATTGCCTCCTATCCGTTCCGACAGTTTATTGCTGGAGACGCGCGAATGGCGGGGCCAGCGGCCAAGGTTGAGCTGAAGGATTTTGCGGCGCACGTCAAAGCGAAATTCCATATCAACAAGATTGAGCCTTGGACTGGACACTTTCCGTCGACCGATCCGAAATACCTGGAGCAATTCCGCGCCTCTCTCGAGAAGGCCGGAGCGGCGATTGTGAATATTGCGGTGGATGGCGAGGCTAGTCCTTATGCGGCAGACCGGGCCGAGCGGGAGAAGGCTGTCGCTTACAGCAAGCGGTGGGCGGATGCGGCAGCGGCTTTGGGGTCGCCGAGCATTCGAACGAACATTCCCGAGGCAAAGGATTCAAAACCGGATTTGGAGCGGGCGGCGGAGAGTTTGACGCGCGTAGTGGAGTATGCGGCAACCAAGAATGTTGTTGTGCACCTGGAAAACGACAATCCGGTGACCGAGAATCCATTCTTTTTGGTGAAGCTGATTGAGAAAGTGAATAGTCCGTGGTTGCATGCACTGCCGGATTTTGCGAACAGTCTGGCGGGCGGGATTGAGCATGCGTATGAGGGAATTGACGGGATGTTTGGGAAGGCTTATGGCATCTGTCACGTGAAGGCTGGGGAACCTGATAGTGCGGGCAAGATGGTGTCGGTGGATATGGCGCGTACGTTTGGATATTTGAAATCGCACTCGTACGCCGGCTACTGCTCGATGGAGTTTGACAGCCCGGGGGATCCTTATAAGGGGACAGCGGAGTTGATTGAGACTACGTTGAAATATCTAGGATAAAACCCTTGAATCACAGAGAACACTGAGGGCACTGAGGGCACTGAGGTTGGAATGGTCATCGCGTCGCCGTCATTTCACTTCTTGTCCGGACACTTCTTGTATCTGCATTTCTTGTAGCTACACCCTCGTTCAATCTCACTATTCAGGATCAATTCTATGAATCGGAATGCGTTTTTGAGTTTCGCCGTGATGGCTGTGGCGTTGGCTGCTCCGGTTGCGTGGTCGACGGAGAAGCTTGAGATCACGATTGAGCGCGACGTTATCGCGAAGATGCGGGATGGAGTGACGCTTCGGGCGGATGTTTATCGTCCGAAGACCGAGGGGCGGTATCCGGTGCTCTTGATGCGGACTCCTTACGACAAGAACAATCACTGGGACGGCGAGTTCCCATCGCAAGCGGCGACGGCGGGGTACGTCGTGATTATTCAGGATGTTCGTGGGCGGTACGCATCGGAGGGGGAGTGGTATCCGTTTAAGAACGAGTCGGCCGATGGGTACGATACCGTCGAGTGGGCGGCGGGGTTGCCCTATTCGAACGGAAAGGTTGGCATGTGGGGCGGGTCGTATGTGGGGGCGACACAGATGTTGGCGGCGATGGCGCATCCTCCGCATTTGAGCGGGATATGTCCGGTGGTGACGGCTAGCAACTATCACGATGGTTGGACCTACCAGAGCGGTGCGTTTGAGCAATGGTTCAACGAATCGTGGACATCGGGGCTGGCGCAGGACACGTTGCGGCGGGCGGTGGAAGGCAAGACGAACGCGATGGTGGGAGCCGCGACTTTGCCGCTGGGGAAATATCCTCTATTCAACTTGCAGGGAGCTTCCGTCGATGCTTCGATGAAGACGCTGGCACCCTATTTCCTGGACTGGCTGGCGCATCCGACCTATGACGAGTATTGGAAGCAGTGGTCGATTGAAGGGCACTATGCGGACATAACCGTCCCCGCGCTGACGACGGCGGCTTGGTATGACATTTTTCAAGGCGGATCGCTGCGGAATTATGTTGGGTTGAAGACGCGCGGCGGGAGCGAAGCGGCGCGGAGGGGACAGAGGCTGCTGGTGGTGATTGGCGGACATGCCGGGGATGGACGCAAGATCGGCGATGTGGATTTCGGTCCGTCGGCGGACGATCCGGCGATTGGCGGAGGAGCTGTGATTCTCGCCTGGTATGACTATTTGTTGAAGGGCGAGCAAAATGGTCTGGCGAAATCGAAGCCGGTGAAGATTTTTGTTATGGGTGCGAACCGGTGGCGGGAGGAAGAGGACTGGCCGCTGGCACGGGCGAAATCGACGAAATACTTCTTGCATTCATCTGGCGGGGCGAATTCGGCGCATGGGGATGGATCGCTTTCGACGACTGTTCCTGGTACGGAAAAGGCGGATCATTACATTTATGATCCCGCGAAGCCCGTGCCGACGGTGGGTGGCCCGCTGTGTTGCGACGGCGGGCACTTGGAGCCGGGGCCTCGCGACCAGAGTGCGGTAGAGGCACGAGCCGACGTGCTGGTGTATTCGACTCCTCCGATGGCGCAGGATTTGGAGGTTACCGGGCCGGTGCGGCTGGAGTTCTTTGCGAAGTCTTCGACGGTGGACACGGATTTTACTGCGAAGCTGGTGGATGTTGGGCCGGATGGCTTTGCCCGCAATCTGACGGAAGGAATTCTTCGGGCGCGTTATCGGGATTCGCAGGAAAAGGCTTCGCTGCTGGAGCCAGACAAAGTGTATGCATTCTCTTTGGATCTGTGGTCGACCAGCAATGTTTTTCTGAAAGGGCATGTTTTGCGGCTGGAAATTAGTAGCAGTAATTTTCCGCGGTTCGACCGGAATCTGAATACGGCTGAAGGGGCGGAGGCTGGGGAGAAGTACGTCTCCGCGACGATTGCGATCTATCACGATGCAGAGCATCCATCTGCGTTGATTCTGCCGGTGGTTCCGTGATTCTTCCAGTTTTCTAACACGGAGAAACCCAGAGGTTCGCAGAGGAAAACCGCGTGTGGGAAAGAGTGGTGGCCCTGGGCAGAGTCGAACTGCCGACCTGCGGTTTAGGAAACCGTCGCTCTATCCATCTGAGCTACAGGGCCGTCGTATCGAACCTTATTTTCTCACGCCTGAAGTCCTGGTAAGGAAAGACTCCGCACGGGCATCTAGTTTGTCGCGGGGTTCGAAGCAGGCATCCCAAGCTCGCTGGTCGGTAATTGGATCTGAGTACCTCGGATCGCGAGGTGAGGTTAAGTCTTTTGTTATTAGAGTGATAGACGCTCCCCGTCGGCCTTGCGGAAGGAGCATGCCTCCGGCCACGTGTTGCTGGCGGGGCGCATCCAATAACTTAAAGGATGCGCGACCGCAACTTCCCCTCCCCATGGGTGTTCGAACCATTAGAGCGAGATTCCTATGCGGCGCCACGGCGTAGGACCCGGTTCAAGGAGAGAGCCATGAAGACGTTCAAGTGCACGCTTTGGACAAGCATTCTGCTGGTGGTGTGGTCGATGTCGCCGTCGTTGGCGGTGGCGCAGGACAGCCAGCGGATCGAGGAGATTCCGGCGCCGCAGGAGAGCGCTTCGCTGCCGTCGAATCCGAATGCGCCGCAACCAGCGGCGGGGTCGTTGGATAACCAGACCCAGGATAACGAATCTACGAGTAAAGACCCGTCGGGCCGCGTTGCGCGTTTGCAGTACATGACGGGATCGGTTTCCGTACAGCCGCGCGGGACGGAGGAGTGGGTCGAGGGATCGGTAAATCGTCCCCTGACGTCTTCGGACAATATTTGGGCGGACAAGGACTCTCGGGCGGAATTGAGTTTGGGGAGCGCGGTGCTGCGCATCGGTGCCGAGTCCAGTTTGACGCTCACAAGCGTTACGTATGAGACGGTGCAATTGCAGTTGCATCAGGGATCGTTGAATGTTCACGTGCGTAGGCTGTTTGACGGAGAGATTTACGAGATCGACACGCCGAATCAGGCGTTCACAATTCTGAAACCGGGAGACTACCGTTTCGATGTGGATACGGATGGCTCCGCGACCGTGGTTACGGTGCGAAAAGGTAAAGGCGAAGCGACCGGCAACGGGCCTGGAGTCGAGGTCAAGTCGGGCCAGCAGGTACGCTTCACGGGCGGGAACCTGGAGCATGCGGCCTATGAAGCGCCGCGTGGCGATGGGTTTGACGACTGGTGTTTGGCGCGCGACAAGCGTCTCGATAACTCGGAGTCGGCGCGCTATGTCGGTCCGGGAACCGTGGGTTCCGAAGATCTCGATGAGTACGGAACTTGGCGCGAGTATCCGGAATACGGTCACGTTTGGGTTCCGCGGCACGTCGTGGCGGGTTGGTCTCCGTATCACTACGGACACTGGGTCTATATCGAGCCTTGGGGCTGGACTTGGGTGGACGATGCGCCTTGGGGATTCGCTCCGTTCCACTATGGCCGTTGGGCTTACGTAGGCGGAGACTGGGGCTGGGTGCCGGGTCCGTACTATGCGCGTCCGTACTATGCGCCAGCGCTGGTCGCGTGGTTTGGCGGTCCGGGCTGGGGTGTAGGCTGGGGCGGCGGATGGGGTGGCTGGGGCGGCGGCGTAGGATTCGGCTGGTGCGCACTGGGCTGGAGAGAGCCGTATTATCCGTGGTATCGCGGGAGCCGGCACTACTTCCAGAACGTGAACATCACGAATACGCGCATCACGAACATTACTCATATAACAAACAACTATTACAACAACCACTACAAAGTGGAGCCGATACGGCACATCAACCGAGACAAGCCGAACGGATTTATGGCGGCGGGTAGAGACACGATCGTTAATTCCCGGCCGGTGGCGAACAATCTGGTGAAGGTGCCAGCCAATGCGCGGAACAGCGCGCCCGGGCTGCGGCAGGTCGGGTTGAATCCGACTCGCGAGAGCAGATTGGGTGTGAATGCGGGTCAGCGCGCGGCGGGTGCCCCACGAGCAGCTTTGTCACGGCCTACGGTGAACAAGCTGACGCCTCCAGCCATGCCGGGACGCGGTCAGATGCAGCCGGGACGTCCGGCGGTGGGTAACGCTGGAAATCGTGGGCAGACGCCTGTTGCACGAGGACCTGCGGGCAACGGGAATGTTGGGAATGGTGCCACGAGAATCGACCATCCCAATGGGTCTGGAGCTGGGACGAATGGGCGATTTGTTCCGCGTCCTCCGTCGAGCTTTGGGAATGGCGGAGCGAATCGGGGCAGCGAACCCGCTCGAGTTGCCGAGATGAGACAGCCGGGAACGCAGCGGGGGGCGAATAACAGCGTACCGCGTCCTCCGGCAGGAGCCAATGGGAGGCCAATGGTTACGTCGGCGCCTGCAGGCCAGAATCGCGGGCCCAACATTGACCATTCGAACGGGAGTGGAGGCCGAGGCAACGTTGATCGACCCACCATGAACCGTCCGACGATTGGCCGGCCGCAAGTGGATCGGTCGAACGGTGGACGACCGACGATTGATCACTCTTACGGTGGTCGGCCGAACATGGATTCCGCAAGTGGCAGGTCGAGCAATGTACCGCGTCCGACAGGTCCGGTACGCGCTGCACCGCGCGACTATTCGCAGCCGAGCTATCGTGGAAGTTCACGAGGAGAGTCGGCGAACGGTGGCGGCGGATATCGTAACCAAGGTGGCTATGGTGGTGGCTACGGTGGACCGCGTGGCGCGGCGGAAGGCCCCAGAGGCGGCGGAGGTGGAGGGTATCATCCTCCGGCGAGTTCGGGCGGCGGCGGACCGCGTGGGGGCGGTGGTGGTGGTAGACCGTCCGGCGGAGGTGGCGGCGGCCATCAAGGTGGTGGTGGTGGACGAGCTTCCAGCGGCGGCGGTGGTGGTGGTCATCAACGCGGACGCTGACCCTCAAAGTTAACCCTTAAAGTGATAGTTGAACGAAAACGCCGTCTTCGGACGGCGTTTTCTTTTGTCCAGGATACTTTGGGCGAACTGTGCTTGGGCAACCTAGCTTGGGCGAGCTAGGCTCGGATCATGGTCAGGACCATCTTGAAGCGGGCGGTTGCCTTCACTGCGTGCGGCTTGTTCGCCGGTAGCAACAAGATGTCCCCGGCCATCAGTACGATTGTGTTGCCAGCGACGGTGATCTCTGCTTCGCCCTCGACGGCTTGGACTAGAGCGTCGAACGGTGAGGTGTGCTCGCTGAGCCCTTGTCCCTGATCGAAGGCAAAAACGGTGACATTCCCCTTGTCGCGCTTCAGAATGACGCGGCTGACGACGGAGCCCTCCTGATAGTTGACGAGGTCCAGTAACGACAAGGCTTGCGCTTCTGCGATTTCAAGGCGTGGGGTTGTGGTCATGGTTCGATTCTATGCTTTGCGGGATGTTTGGGAGGACGGTTAGGTGGTACTGCGATCGTTCGCAAAGCAGATTCCTCACGATAGAGCTGTTCGGAATGACAAAGTGGTGAGGGTGTCTTCAGGCCTAGGCATACCTGCGTGGGTGAGCAGGAATGCTCGCCCTACACTAACGCCGCATGCGCTAGAATGGCGTTCATCCCATCCCACCGCCAACTTTTGGAGGTCTCCTTGATTGAAAAATCTAATTGTCCTGGTCGACGAGTCGTTTTATTTGTGCTGCTTCTTTCGTGTCTGACATTGCCTGCGCTGCAAGCTCAGACTGTTGCGTCGTCGTCGGAAGCTCGCCTGAAGAAGGCTTACCGCTTCCAGAAGGGTGGTTGGACCTACGTTCATTTGGAAGGGTCTCCGGCTGATATTGGGTTTCAGCACGGATTTCTGCTGGCTCCTGAGATTGCTGATGCCTACAACGCGGTGAAGTTGTTTGACACGCATCAGACGCAGCGCGACTGGAATTTTTTTTGGAAAACGGCACGGGAGATGCTTTGGCCGCACATTGATGCCGAGTATCAGCAGGAGTTGCAAGGGATCGCCGATGGCGTGAAAGCGCACGGTGGGAACCTCGACGTTTATGACATTGTCGCGCTGAATGCGTTTGAGGAAGTGCCGGACTACTACGTCCCATGGTTAAACAAGCAGTCGAAAGCGGCGAATGCTCCGAGGCTGGCTGCGCCGGGAAATTGCAGTGCATTCATTGCGACGGGAGCGTACACGAAGGATCACAAGATTGTCATCGCCCACAATAACTGGACGAGTTACCTGACGGGAGAACGCTGGGTAGCAATTTTCGACATTGTTCCGGAACACGGGAACCGCATTTTGATGGATGGCTTTCCGGGCGTGATCACGAGCGATGATGATTTTGCCGTGAGTTCGTCCGGGATGATGATTACCGAGACCACGATTACTCAGTTTGAGGGCTGGGACCCGAATGGGAAGCCGGAGTTTGTGCGGTCGCGCAAGGCGTTGCAATACGCGAACAGCATTGACGACTACGTGCGGATTATCAAGGAAGGCAACAACGGTGGCTACGCGAATGACTGGCTGATTGGCGACCGCAAGAGCGGCGAGATTGCTTACTTGGAGCTGGGACTGAAGAACACTCCGCTGTGGCGCACGAAGGATGGGTATTTTGTCAGCTCGAACTTTGCGCGGGACCCGAAATTGATTCAGGAAGAGACGAGCGGGTTCGATCCGAACGATGCTTCTTCGTCGATGAATGCGCGACATATTCGTTGGGAGGGGCTGATGAAGGAATCGAAAGGCAGGATTAATGTCGAGATGGCGGAGCAGTTTCTGGCCGACCATGTCGATAGTTTCGAGAAGTCCACGAAGAAAGACGAGCCCAATGAGCGCGGCCTTTGCGGACATGCCGATAACTCCTCGCGAGGAATTAAAGCATGGGAGTGGAGTCCCTACAATCCGGGAGGCGCCGTGCAGGGCAAGGCCACGGACAGTGACATGGCTGGAAAGATGAGCTTTGTTGCGAGAGCGGGGCATCCTTGCGGCGCGGATTTTGTCGCGGCTGATTTTCTCGAGCGGCATCCGGAGTATTCGTGGCAGAAGCCTTTGTTACGCGACATGAAGGCTGGGCCTTGGACGAAATTTGAGGCGGGACAGAAAGAGATGGAATAACGTCCAGCCGGATTGCTGGATGGTTAAGTCTCTCGTATATGAAAAGCAGGTCCCTCCACTGCGGTAAATCACCGGGTTCACGGCGATTCCGCTTCGGTCGGGATGACAAATTGAACTTGATCGGAAAGATCTAGACCTTAGGTCGGCAATCTTCGCGTCGACGGATCTCTTTTATCGTTTGCAGCTCCGATAGTTTTGCATCGGGTCGTGTAATCAATTCCCGCAACAGCATCTCGAAGTCGTCACGCATGCGGTCGATTGTCGATTGGTCAAATAGATCCGTGCAGTACTCGATGTAACTTCCCTCCCCCGTTTGCATTTCGAGTTCGAAGGACAGATCAAATTTGGATGTGCCGTTGTCGATGTAGACAGGGCGCGCGATCTCAAGGCCGCTGATTTGAAGCATAGGCAGCGGGGCTTTGGGTGCACGGAAGTTGACTTGGAACAACGGCGTGCGCGTGGGATCGCGCGGGGGTTGGACGGCATCGACTACTTTTTCCAGCGTCAGATCCGAATTTTGCAACGAAGCCCGGCAGGAGGCATGGACGCGAGCCAGGATCTCACGAAACGTGGGGTCGCCGGAAAGGTCGTTGCGGAAGACGACGGTGTTCACGAAGAAACCGATCATGCCATCGACGTTGATGCTGCGAGGGAGGACTGGAGATCCCATGGAGAAATCTTCCTGACCAGTCAAGGCGTGGAGGAAGACGTTGAAGGCCGCCATAGTGCTGCGGTAGAGCGTGGTCTGGGCCTGACTCGTGAGCGCCTGCAGGTCGAGTAATAGAGGATGCGGAAAGTCGATCGCCTGGCGCTTGCCCCGCTGGCTCCAGCGTGCTGGGCGAGGATGGTCGGTGGGGAGTTGTATCTGCGCGGCTCCGGACAAGTGCTGCTTCCAGAACGCTTCCAAGTTTGCGAGGCGTTCGCCTTGCAGAAAACGGCGTTGCCAGATCGCGAAATCGCTGTATTGAAATAGCGGATCGTCGAGCGTGGTCGGGACTCCGCTCGTGGCCGATTTGTAATAAGCCGCGATTTCATCGAAGGCTGTGCGAAGTCCGCCTGCTTCGAATGCAATGTGATGAGAGACCTGAAGGAAAAAGAACTCGTCGTCGCTTAGTCGCAGGAGCATCCCGCGAACCATCGGGTCGCGCGCGAGGTTGAAGGCGCGGGCGGCTTCTTCGTAAGCAAGGCGGCGGGCTTCGGGCTCGCGTTCGTTTTGCGGCAAATGGCGGAGATCGATTTCCGGAAGCTGGACTGTCCACTTTTTCAAGACAATGGGAACGGGCTTGCCCGCAGGAGCGAGGAAGATGGTGCGCAGAATCTCGTGGCGTCCAATGAAGGCACTGTAAGCCTGCCGCAGGGCATCGGCGTTGACTGGGCCGCGACCACGCATCAGGAACGGAATGTTGTATACGGGCGTACCGGGAGCCAACTGGTCGAGGTACCACAAGCGGAGTTGGGCGAATGAGGCGACGCAGGGTTCGCCGGGCTGACGGCGCTCGAGGACGGGAGCGGCGGTGGAATTCGCGGGGGCCGGATTGGTGGCGTCAGACATTCGAACGTGGGCGCTTAAGCCTTGGGTTTTCGAGCTCTTGCTTGTCGGGCTATGGACGTTAGAACTATGGACAACTATAGCAACCTGTGACAATCTTAAGTCGAATCCCCCCCCTGACCGACTCTCCCTTGCTATGACGTGGTTACTTTTGGTTACTTTGGGAATCGGCCATCCCTTCTGGTAAGCGTGTGTTTAAGAGGGGAGGTGCGCCACAATAGAAGAAGGTGTGCGCGGTTCGGCCAGCCATATTGAAGTTCGAAATTGCAGGGGATTTGGTAAGTCTGACGGAGGCTGAGGAGCTCGATGGCGGTTGAGAATACCACAGGATTTCAGCTTTCGCCCCAACAGCAGCGGTCGTGGAACCTGCAAACCGCGGGGTTGCCGACTTGCGCGTCGGTGATGATTTCTCTGCAAGGCGATATTGACGCGGCGCGGTTACGAGCCGCTCTCGAAACGGTGGTTGGGCAGTTTGAAATTCTGCGGACTAGCTTTCAGCGTAGTTCTGGGGTGAGGTTCCCGTTTCAGGTGGTGCATAGCGAGGCGACAGTTGCATGGGGGACGGCGACTCTTGGGTCGTCATCGGCAGAGCAGTCGGCTGAGGTTGCAAGGATGCTGAAGGCACAGGCAGAGAGAGTTGACTTCAGCGCGACCCCCACAGTGCAAGCGACCTTAGTTGCTACGGGTCGTGATCACCTTCTGTTGTTGAGTCTGCCGAGCCTTTGTGTGGACGCTCGGGGACTGGAATTGCTGGTGCAACATCTCGCGGCAGCATACGGCGGAAGTTCAAGGTCGGAAGACGTATTGCAGTACGCCGATTACGCGGCTTGGCAGAATGAGCTTCCGCAGGAGGAAGATGCCGCAAGAGCGGCGGAATTTTGGAAGGGGCATAATCCCGCGAATGCGCCACCTGTGGCTCTACCTTTTGTTAGGAAGCCGGGCGCTGCGGTTTCAACGTCTGCCCGTGAGCTTCAAAGTGTACCCATTGATCTGGATGACGACATTAAGCGCCGCATTGAGGAGAACGGGCTCGAGGCCTTTCTGCTCGCAAGTTGGCAGGTGTTTTTGTGGCGGATGAGCGGACAGGCTGAAGTCGTTACGTGCTTCCACAGCGAAGGGCGGCAATATGAGGAGGCAAAGAACGCGCTCGGGGCATTTAGCAGAATGCTGCCGCTGCGGACCAGCTTCGATGCCGAACTGGGGTTTGCGGCGCTTCTCGACCAAACCCGGCAGTTGATCGCGCAGGCGAAAGAATCGCAGGATTACCTGCCGGCTTCCTACTGCGATAGTGAACCTGCCGTGTATTTCTCGCTGAGAACCGCCGCGAGCTCTTTCACAGCTGCTGGAATCACATTCTCGATCTCAGAGATGCATGCGCCAGAGCACCACGCGTATCTAGGCCTGCAAGTGGAAACAACCGCAACCGCCCGCGATTGGAATGCAGGGCTTGCGTTCGATGTTGCCGCTTTATCTCGGACAACGGCGGAACATTTTGCTCATTGTTTTGAGGCGCTGGTCCGTGTGGCCGCAGCGCAATTTGGTTTGGCGAGCAGTCGTTTGCCGATCAGCCGGCTTCCCATCCTGAATGATGCGGAACGCGAGCGAGTGGTGGTGACGTTCAATCAGACGGAGACGGAATTTCCTGCTGGTGTTTGTCTGCATCATCTTTTCGAAGAGCAAACGAAAAAGAACCCAACACATCCGGCGTTGCGCTGTGGGGAGTCTTTGTTGACCTACGCGGAACTCAATGCCGAGGCCAACCGGATTGCACACGCGCTGCGGCGACTCGGCGTGAAGTCCAACGTTTGCGTTGGGCTGTGCGTGGAACGCTCGGCGGAAATGATTGTCGGGTTGCTGGGTATTTTGAAGGCTGGCGGATGTTACGTGCCTCTCGTCCCGGATAGCCCGAAGTTGCGATTGGCTCATCAGCTTACCGAAACTGGCGCGCCCGTATTGTTGACGCAGGAAAAGCTACTGAAGAACCTGCCGGATTTTGCAGGAACCGTTCTCTGTTTGGATCTCGATCGCCAGAAGCTGGCGGCGGAGTCATCAGCGGATCCGGAGCGTATTAACACCCCCAGAGATTTGGCTTATGTGATCTATACGTCAGGGTCGACCGGAGTGCCGAAGGGCGTCGCCGTTCGTCATGCGAGCCTGGTCAACTACACACGCTTCATGGAACGTCGACTCAACTTGGCGAGTCGACCTAATGGGCTACATTTTGCGACGGTTTCGACGATTGCAGCGGACTTGGGCAATACGGCCGTCTTCCCTTCTCTAGTGTCGGGTGGATGCCTGCATGTGATCGGGTTTGAGATGGCGATGGCGGCGAACCTGTTTGCGGAATATGCCGTGAAGTATCCGATTGACGTCTTGAAAATTACACCGTCCCATTTGAATACGCTGCTGAAGGCTCCGGGGGGCGATGGGGTGTTGCCGCAGAAGTTTCTGGTGCTCGGCGGAGAAGCCTCGTCGTGGGAGTTCGTTCGCCAAATCATGCAGGCTGGAAAATGTGCGGTGCTGAACCACTACGGCCCAACCGAGGCAACCATCGGGTGCTGCACGTTTGCCGTGTGGGAGAACGACGTCAGCGAATGGGAACCGGCGACAGTGCCTGTGGGACGGCCCATTGCGAATGATTCCGTTTACATTCTTGATCAACATATGAATCCCGTTCCGGTGGGAGTTGCGGGAGAGCTTTGCATTGGCGGCGCGGGTCTGGCACAAGGGTATTTGAACCAACCGGAGCAGACGGCGGAACGGTTTGTTGCCAATCCGTTTCGCAGCGCGACGTCCACGGAAGGCCGAGTTTATCGAACAGGCGACCTGGCGCGGTTTCTGCCGGACGGCAACATTGAATTCCTGGGGCGCATCGACGACCAGGTGAAGATTCGCGGCTTTCGTGTGGAGCCGGCTGAGATCCAGAACGCGTTGCGGAAGTGTCACGGGGTGCAGCAGACCGTCGTCACGCCGTATCAGGATAAGAACGGAGAGAAGCGTCTGGCGGCGTATGTTGTGGCTGCGAAATCGACCAAGGTGGATCAACTACGAGCATTTCTGCAAAACGAGCTGCCTGAGTACATGGTGCCGACCGCGATTGTGCTGCTGGAGAGGCTGCCGCTAACTCCCAACGGCAAGGTAGATCTGAGGGCGTTGCCTTCCCCGGAGGTGGTGGAGGCAACGGTCGAGCGGCTGTTTGTGGCTCCGAGCACGCCAGACGAAGAGAAGATGGCAGCGATTTGGCGAGAAGTGCTGCGCGTAGAGCGGGTTTCGATGCACGACAATTTCTTTGAAATGGGCGGGCATTCCCTGCTGGCGACGCAGATCATCTCGCGAATTCGCAACGGGTTTCAGGTACAGATGCCGCTGCACAGCTTTTTGGAGACTCCGACGGTGGCGCAATTGGCCGAGAAGGTACGCCACATCGCACCTGCCGAGAGCGAGGACGCAGAAATGGCGCGACTGCTGGCGGAGATTGAGGGACTGTCGGAGGAAGACGCCGAACGGCTGCTGGCGGAGCATACGGAGAAAGACATTGGGAAGGGTTAGGCAAACCTCCCACCCATAAGCGATCCAGCGCTGGGACGGTACTTATGGCGGTTCCGAAGCGGCGATCCTCTGGACAAAGAAGGTTGGTTGTGACAACGTAATAAAGTAGCATTTTGGCTTGCAAAGTATTGATTCGTTGGGAAGTTCCGACGCTTTAACGGTTTGAACCAGGACATTTCTCCCTCTGGTGTTTCGGTCGCGTATCCTCCACGCGGTCCGAAGAACTTGGTATCTGCGAAATTGCTATGTCTTCCTTCACTCTGACAATTCGGCCCAAGTCGGGATGGCAGCCGCTGGATTTGCGGGAAGCATTTCTGTATCGCGAGCTTCTGGGGTTCCTGATTTGGCGGGATGTCAAGATTCGGTACCGGCAAACGGCGCTTGGAGGAATTTGGGCGCTTCTGCAGCCGCTGATCGCCATGATGATTTTTACGTTTGTATTTCATCGCATGGCCGGAGTGCATAGCGACGGGCCGCCGTATCCTCTTTTCGCGTTTGCGGGATTGACCCCGTGGACATTTTTTGCGACCGCTGTTAACCAGTCCAGCAATAGTTTGATTTCGAACCAGCAACTGGTTTCGAAGGTGTATTTCCCGCGAATCTTTATTCCGCTGGGATGCGTAGGCGCGTTGCTGCTGGATATGGTGCTTAGTCTGATGCTGTTGCTGGGACTGATGATCTACTACAGCTGGGCCTTGACCTGGGCCGTACTTTGGCTGCCAGTGTTTGTGCTGGCAGCGATTCTGGCGGCCTCCGGAATTGGACTCATGCTGTCAGCGCTGAATGTAAATTTTCGCGACGTGAAATACGCCGTTCCATTCCTGATTCAGATGGGAATTTTTGTGACTCCAGTGATTTATCCGGCCAGCTACTTGTCGTCGAAGTGGAGGTATATTCTGGCCTTGAATCCGATGACGGGCGTGGTGGAAGGATTTCGCCATGCGCTCCTGGGTAGTCCGATCGCGTGGGGTTCGGCGGGGATCTCGCTGGGGATTTGCGTCTTGTTGTTCATAGCAGGATTGTTTGTTTTTCGACGGCTGGAGGCGCGGTTCGCAGACGTGATTTAGGCTAGGGCCCTGGTATCTGGCGATCTACTTTTTTATGGAACCGATTCTTGAAGTTAACGGCATCTCGAAGGAATACGTACTAGGTCGCCACGTTGGCGGGCCTGAGACGTTCCGCGAACTGTTCCAGCGGAAACTGGCCGCTCCCTTTCGCCGGAATGACGCGCCCAAGCTTGATATCCATCGCGAGCATTTCTGGGCGTTGCGGGATGTGAGTTTTTCAGTGCAGGAGGGTGAAGTCGTCGGAATCATTGGTCGCAACGGCGCGGGTAAGAGCACGCTGTTGAAGATTATTTCGCGCATCACCGATCCGACCCAAGGTTTTATCCATTTGCGTGGACGCTTGGCGAGCCTCCTGGAAGTGGGAACGGGATTCCATCCTGAACTTACGGGGCGGGAAAATATTTACATGAACGGCGCCATCTTAGGCATGAAGAAGGCAGAGATCAACCGGGAATTTGACGCGATCGTAGATTTTGCGGAGATCGAAAAATTCCTGGATACTCCGGTCAAACACTACTCGAGCGGCATGTACGTACGGCTGGCGTTTGCTGTGGCAGCGCACCTGCATCCTGAGATTCTCGTTGTGGACGAAGTTCTGGCGGTCGGTGATGTGACGTTCCAGAAGAAATGTCTGGGCAAGATGAGCGACGTGAGCAAGAGCGGACGGACAGTACTGTTCGTTTCGCACAACATGGCAGCCGTCGAGAATCTGTGTCAGCGAGGCGTCGTGCTGGAGCGCGGCAAAGTCGTGTTTGACGGAACGGCAAAAGACGGCGTGAAGCACTATCTGAGTGGCATTTCGACTGCGCCGGGCGGGACGGGGCATTCTGTCGATCTAAGTCTGGCGAAAGACCGACGTTCGCAACAGGCGGAGCTTCTGCGACGCATTGAGTTCACTACCGACGGGAATCGTGACCTGACGGAAGGACTGCCGATTGGAAGCGGTCTCAAGGTACATGTGCATTTCGACCTGCCAAGGCCGACGGCAAGCTTCAATGTTGGCCTGGGATTCGACAACATCTTTGGACAACGCGTATTCACCGCCCATAGTTTTTTTGAACCTAACCGTTCGCACGGGGAGGTGGTTGGGCCACAGGTCTTCGTATGCGATATTCCAAGCTTAACCCTGATGCCGGGCGACTACCTATTGAGGCTGTGGCTGGACCTCAACAACAGCGAGGCAGACCTGATCAATGACGCGGCGCGCATCACGGTTGTGGAGTCCGACTATTACGGCACGGGCAAAGCACCATGGAATGGAGCGTTTGTGTTGCCGCACAACTGGTATTTGGAATCTGGTTCGAAAGTGAATTCCAACGATGAAAAGCCGTCCGTCTTGACGGCGAAGTTGTAAGACACGGCGTTCCCCAAGGCCGAAGCTTCCGGATCACTTAAGTAACATGGAAAGAGACCTGTTGGCAGTGAAGAATAGCTAAATGAACCAATGTTGGGTGGGCCGATAACGGCCGGGAAGCGCACACAATAGCAATGCCGCCGGAAACTACAGCTGGATTTCGATTGTCACCGCAGCAAGAGCGTCTTTGGACGCAAGCTGGGGCGGAGGCCGCTGAATTCCGTTCGCAATGCGCTGTTCGGATTGAAGGGGCGTTGGATGCGGAGCGTCTGCGTGCCGCTTTGGCCTCGCTGGTCGCACGCTATGAGATTCTGCGCACGGTATTCCCACACCAGGCGGGGATGAAGGTTCCGTTTCAGGTCATTCTCGATCCGGACGCTCTGCAGGGCAACGCGTTGTTGTGGAGGTCGGTTAGCCTCTCCGGACAAGGAAACGGTGGAGGAACCTCTCCGTCTGTAGCGGAATTGCAGCGGAGTGAACTCGCCGCGCCGCTCGACTTGGAGCACGGCCCCGTGCTACATGCGGCATTGGAGCGAGTTACTGACACGCGACACATTCTTGTGCTTACCCTGCCTTCGGGATGTTCGGACTCGCGATCTCTCGCTAATTTTGTGGCGGAGTTGGAACGCGCTTATGCAGATGGAAAAAGGGAGTCCGAAGAAGTCTTGCAATACGCCGATGTTGTGGAATGGCAGTACGAGTTGCTGGAAGGCGAAGACACAAAGGCTGGACGGGATTTCTGGCGCGAGCATGTGCGTGGGATGGATCTCAATACGGCGGCTTCGATGGCGCTGCCATTGGAGGTCACAAATGCTGGCGACGGCTTCCGTTTAGGCATACACAAAGTTGAGATTGACGGAACGATTGCGGCCAAGGTCACAGCGTTGGGCAACACTTGTGGTGGTTCCGTATCGGATGTAGTCCTGGCGGCGTGGCAATGTTTCTTGCAACGCGCCACCGGCAGAACGGACATCACGTTGGCGTGTGTTGGCGACGGCCGCAAGCACGAAGAGTTGCACAGCGCGCTCGGGTTGTTTGCTCGGGGTTTTCCGCTAAATCTGTCGACGGCGGCGGAGATGACCTTTGCTTCCGAAGTCCGTCACGCGAACACTTCGTTTGCGGAAGCTCGGGAGTGGGAGGAGGCATTTTCCTGGCCGGGGATTGCGGGCTCAGCGGGAACTTCGGAGAATCTGGCGCTGCCGTTTGCCTACGAGTTTGTCTCTTTTCCCGAGACCGCTGCTTCCGGCGGGCTGCGATTGACGATGGAGTCGGTTCGGGCGGTTTGGGAGCGGTTTGCGCTGAAGCTGGTGGTTCAACAGCAGGGCCAGCGACTGCATGTCGAGTTTCAGTTTGATGCGAATCGTTTTTCTTCGAACGATATAGCCCGTTGGGCGGAGAACTTTGGCACGTTGCTAACGGCTGCCGTGACTTCCCCGGAGACGCGGGTGGGGCAGTTGCCGTTGTTGAGTGCGGGGCAACGGGAGCAGGTTCTGGCGGACTGGAATCAGACGTCTGCCGAGGTTCCTGCCGTTTGCTTTCATCAGCTTTTCGAGCAACAAGTGGCACGGACTCCTGCGCGAACTGCCTTGGTCTGCAATGGCGCTTCCCTGACCTATGCAGAAC
>Ga0075021_10000446_pt1 | contig 22107 bp, 17 predicted proteins | sample ColStrG_CSR_2012_FD_72749 | JGI IMG/M metagenome (GOLD analysis project Ga0075021, IMG submission 72749) | Freshwater sediment microbial communities in response to fracking from Pennsylvania, USA - Cold Stream Run_MetaG_CSR_2012 | ecosystem: Environmental > Aquatic > Freshwater > Creek >...
GGCTGGCAGCGTCAGGTTGATCGTCTATCTGGCTGGGTCTATCGGCATGGCACCGGACTCGCAATGGGTACGCGCTTTCTGGTTGGATTCCGGACGCTGCTCGCATTCTCGTTTGGCATGGCCCGGTATTCGCCACGCAAGTTCGCGGTGGCCGATTATCTTGGCGCGTTGCTGTGGGCCGCGCTCATGAGCGTACTCGGATTTGCGTTTGGGGACGGCGTGGAGACGGCGCTCAACAACATGAAAGGTTACGAGATGTTGCTGTTGATTGCGATAGCCGTCATATGTGCCGCGTTGTGGCTAAAGCGCACAGCGCGGTCGCATCAATTTGCGAAATAGGCCCGACGTAGATATTTCGTTATCACTCGGTGCACATTTTTATACCCCCGCGATGCGCCGGTAAGACTTTCTCCAAAGATACGGCTGCGCGGCCGTTGTGGCGCTGTTCATCTTCTGACTGCAAGTTGCGTCCCCGATCCGTCTACTGGAACCGGGGATCACGAGACACCCCAATCGCCTCACCGCCGAGCAAGTTCAGCGATCCATACAAGGGCGTACTGCCGCGACTAGGGGTCAAGCGCAAAAATAGGTGCCTGCCCAAGGCGCGCGCATAAACACGGCCGTGAAAACGCTTGTAAAACGCCGTGGATATTGTGCGAACCTTAATCGATTTGTCTATTAGTATGGCGAGCCTGTAGAAACAGACCGACCGCATCTTCGGCCAAGTTGACCGTATCAACTGGCATCAGCCGGTCGTTGGGCCATGTCCACGAGAATCTTTTCGAGTTCCACCTCAAAGTCAGCCCCAGCCTCTAGATGACCCAGCCCAGCCACTAGAGAGGTGGCTCTTTTGGTAGTTAAGTGCGATCACTGCCACCAGCTGTCGAGCATTGCAAATTGAACCCGAATCCATGATGTTCAAGAAAGATGACACGACACGAAAGTAATTTGATCAAACGATTGCGAAAACTTTAGCGGTCAAGGCGTCGGCCTCGAACTTCGGTGCCACGAAGGTCTTACCTCGATGGATGTATTTTGGCTCTGGGAGATAAAACATCCTCAAAGCCTGGCGAAATGTCACCAAAGTGCCTTGAAAGCTGCCTTTGTAGCTTGTAAGGCCATGTGCATACGTCGCAACATAACTATCGAGGGCTTGACTTAATGCCACTGCTCAAAGGACCACCTTTTGAGAGGCGAGATAGGACCGTGGGCCTTCTCGGCCGAGCGATTTTTGTAAATGCCCTGCGTCTTCTGGTAGCTCATGTCAAATTTGTCCAGCACAGCCCGATATGGCATGGGACTATCGAACACGACCCGAATTCGTTCTTCACGAGCCGCCGCACATCTGCCAGCATCCAAAACTGTCCATCCACACCGTTCCCAGCACCCTATTTCTTGGTGATCTCTAGGACTTGATGCACGGCATATCCGCTGCCACACAAACGCACGGAGCCTGCGTGTATTCCCATGCTGTCGTCACTCTCGGTTTATATAAGTGCTTGGCGGCTCTGTTTGCTGAGGGTGAATCCACGGGGAGGTCAGTCTTCATTCCCAATTTGATACGATCACTAACTGATTTGTCTATTAACGATACCTTGGTCAAACTGGTAGGTGCGGTTTCATCACCCCCAATCCCATATATGGCGTATCGATTGGGTGTTGAATGAGCGAATCAGAAATTGGCGAAGGTAGTGTATTAAATCTTCGCCAAATGGTGAGCGGGAAAAGATAAAAGCATGAACACGGCGAGCGTGCAAAGGTATACGTCCCAAGCATGTGGGGGATGAACCGGCGATACACACGAAGATGTGCGAGTGCACGCCGTGCTCGCTACCCACGTAGGGCTGGACCGTGCCGTGACAGGTGGTGACGACGACGATGGAGCTAAGTTCTATACCAACGACCGGTCACAACTGGCGATCAAGGCTCTCAACACCGGCATAGCGAAGCTGGAAGAGTGCCACGAACGTGCAACGGAGAGCTGTTTGACGCAAAGCAAAACCCCGCAGAGTCTGTTTACCCTGCGGGGTTCTTTCTGGCTGTCGCTAGGTATCGCTGGGCGATCTCAAAACTAACGTTCGCCAAGCACACACCAATTCTAGCCCTGATTCTCGACACCCACTGGTTGCTGCGTACCATCGGCGTTCCATGTGCTGTGGTCATTGGTGGGCAGTTGCTCGAGCGTCATGGGCGCGGTGCCGGACTGGAACACAAACACGTCGGTCAACGCCGTATAGGTGCCATCACCGTTGTCGCGGAACAGCCATGCCCCACCTGGGAGGCGCAGAATGCGGGCATTCGTCGGCTCAGCGATGAGTGGCTTGGTGACCTGCGCTTGGCCGGTGATGACCTGGATTGAATTCCCGGCATAGTTCGTGCCAGTGCCGTAGGATTGTTCCACATAAGTGGCAAATGGCATCTGCACGTTAGCCATGAAGGGATCTGAGGCGTTGGCTGGGTCAGTTGACATGTGAATTGCGACCAGACCATCCTTCCAGCGGGCATACATTGGGCCCATCGTGATGACTGAGCCGGCTGGGTGATACACATAGGTGCCCTGGAACTGGGCGTTGGTCACGCTGCCATCATCGGCGATGATGACGCTATCACCGTTCTTGACGCCCGCCAGTTGTGGCAACTGGGCAATGCGTTGGTTGAGTTGGGACATGGTCACAGCCACAGCACCGGAGGGTGGCACGTAGGCAGTTGCGCCGCTATCGGCATAGGCTGCGGGCAAGGAACCAAACACCAGCATAGCGCCAGTGGCGACTGCTGCTACGGGCAGCAACTTAGAGGACAATTTCGCGTTCATGATTTTTCTACTCCTGATTGACTTGCGTAGCCAACCCAGACAGATCAATGTGCGAGGATTCAGGCTACGCGTGATGAATTTGATGATGTTCATCTTAAGGATCGCGCTCGATTTCAACATTGCCGGCAGTCACTTGTCGGACATGCAATTGGCTATATTGCTTGGATGACTTGAGTCATTGACGCTTGGGTTGTTTTAACCTAGCGTCACGAGGGTAGGATATGACCAAGAATATGACCTGAGTCATGCCGACGTCTGAACACAAATAATTATGCCCAAGTGATTGATAGGCGGGATGGGGACCACTCGAGCTATTCGTGACTATCGTGGGCTATTGACATCACAATCAGGTGACCGCGATCAGGTCATCCAGTCAAACCTCAACTGCAACTTCTTTAAGCGCCTGTCGCCGAACTATGCACGGCCTGTCGTCGCGTGAGTAAAGACAGACTCTTCATTGCACCGGCGAGAGTGGCGAGAAGTTAGCCCCCCGCAGACAAAATGTTCTAGGGGTCAGTGGTCAACGCAAGCACCCAGAGGGTTGAGTTTTTGAGCAAGACCTATCTGGGAACGGTCAGCGACAAGATAATCGCTGAGCACGCGCAGATTCACTCGTTTTGAGGATCATCGGCATGGCTTGCCACGTCATCATACTTATCAGCTTTGTAGGCGCTGCTCAAGTGTGATTGGTATTTTTGTGCCTCGCCTTGTAGCCTGTGGGCCGCTCGTGCGTGGGGTGGTTTAGGCGAGCGGCCCGTAAGCCACCCTTGGCCCCTCGAAGGGCCACTTTCGAGGGGTGGTTTAGAGGCTGGACTGGGCCAAAGGCTGGGCCGTCTATGAGAGGAACTGGGTCATCCGGCTGCTGGATAGGACCGATCCGTCATCCAACACCACTAGCGCCGCTAACAACTGATTTGATTCGATCCAAGCCAGTCCATCGGCGCTACCAAGGATGAGCACGGCTTTTGCCGTGATCTCAGCCATGACTGCGCTGGGTGCGACGATCGTGGCGGTCAACACATCGGTCTTTGCCGACTGACCGGTGCGTGGATCGATGATGTGATGTTGCTCTGCACCGTTACGCTGCCAGCGGCGGTAATCGCGGCCGGAGGTTGCGACACCGCCGTGCAGCACTGAGAGCACGGCGAGCGGTTTGTTGCCACCACGGGGATCGTCGACCGCAATGCCCCAGGGTGCATTGCTAACCCGAGCCCGACTGATGGCGATATCGCCACCTGCATCGATCAGCGCTGGCGCGGTCGTATCCAAAGTCTGCGCAGCGTGCTGTGCAGCCCAGCCTTTGGCGATGCCGCCGAGGTCGAGCCGCATGCCCTCTGGTACGAAGACCTGACCTTGGCGTAGATCCAGTTTGATCTCGTGCCAATCGGTGTGGATAGGCAGGGGCGCAAGCGCCGCCGATGTTTCGTGCTGAGAGGTAACAAGGCGATCAAACGACTCGGTATAGCCAGCCTGTTCGAGCGCGCCTAACATCGTTGGTACGACTAGGCCCCCAGTCCATTCGGCCGCTTGCAAGGCTGTGTCAATGACGCGGCAAAGGTCAGTGCTGATGGATTGCCAGCCGCGTGCTTGCCCACGGTTGAGTTGTGACAACTCGCTGCCGGGCCTGAAACGGCTGAAGCACTGCTCCCAGCCCTCAAACCAAGTTGGGACGTGCTCAAGTATTGAATCAGCTGATGGTGTATCGGTATCAAGAATGGCCGACATGCTGCACCCCATAGCCCGAAAATCGATCTTGCGCATGGATTCCACCTGATCTACGTGATGGTTAATGTTACTTTGAAGAGCGCGTGCGTGCGACAAACACTGGCTGGGCCGTCGGAGCAACCGTGGGTACTACTGTCGGTGCGAGTGTTGGTTCAGCTGTTGGTTCGACGGTTGGCTCCGGTGTTGCAGTCGAGTCAACCGCTGGTGCAGACGATCCAGATGATTCAACCGAGGAGTTGCTCGTGATTGTGGCTGTGCTTGCTGATGCCGGTTGCTGTGTTTCCGCTGGTATAGCCGTGGCAGTTTTAGCATTGACAAGCGGGGTGGTAAATGTGACCGCGATGGTCGCTGGCGAAGTGTTCGCTGCGACTGCGCCAGATTCCAACGACCCGTTGCCCAAAAAGCTCAGCGTGCCACCAAGGGTGACCAACACCGAAGCGGCCGTGATCAACACCTTGGCTCGCGATGCATGATGATTTGGCTGAACTGCGGGTGTATGTTTTAACTGTGTCATGTTCGACCTCCGAACATACACAAGCATAGGGTAGGTATATTTGTTGCAAGCGAAAAACTTGTCTGGAAGCTGTAAAGATTTGCTGAGTCATGGATAAGTGACCCGTCGTCCAAAAATCAACCATGCAGTGCCTGTAGGGGGTGTGTAATAGGCCGTGCCGCCCAGAGTTGGCCCACGTTTCGTGAGATGCACCCGATTTGCAGCAGCGGCGACGAGCGCTTGCCGTTTAGTCCGCACATGGCTTTGTCAGCTTGATTAACCCCCGTGTCGTGACAGACGATCACTCAGCAAACACGCGCGTGTTTGGCGTCAGCGTGCCGTAGGTGACAGCAATCGTTTCACCAACGCCAAGTTTATAAACCCCCGCTGTTGCCCCTAGGGCCATGCCATTCACCGCAATTTGGGTGACGTCACCCCCCGTGATGATGATCGTCTTTGGTGAATGGCTGACGCGATACGTCACGCCACTGGCTGGCCCGGCAGTCCCCGCGCTCACGCTGTTCGTCAGGTTGTGATCCTTCGTCGGCCACGGGTTTAGGATGCTACCCACCGGGTTATAACCGAAGTTGTTGACCACGACTGCCCCCGTACCTGCCAGTGACACTACACTCCCCCCGCTTGCGTCGGTGAAATGGTTGCCCAAAATCCGCCAGTCATCCGACGTGCCTAGCATTGTGATCGCGTGATTTGAAGCACTGGCACTGATATTGATGTTGTTGCCACTGATGAGCGTGCGAGCTGCGTTCGTCAGTTGGATGGCGGCACCGGGCACGAGGGTATTCACGTTTTGGATGACGTTGCCAGTGATGACGATGTCATTATTCCCACCCCCGTTACCGATCGCAGATCCGTCACAGTTCTTGATGACGTTGCCTGAAACGGCGTGATTTGACGTCCCGGCCGAATCGAAGAAGATGCCGGTGCCAGCCTTGTTGCCGGTTAAGGCCTTCACATTCGCGATCATGTTGCCGCTGATAACTGACCCACTGGAGTTTGGACCAAAGATCATGACCCCCCGGCCTATGGCCTGTAGAACCGAGCAGCCAATGATTGAACAGTTGCGGCCCCGCATTTGAAAACCGATCGCGTTTGAGGCGTCGGGTGTAGTCGGAATCCCGCCATCGGCCACGCAGCCGATAAAGGTGACGTTTTCGGCTGGCTGATGGGTATCGAAGTGCCCGGTGTCCGATAGCATCGATGTGCAGTTGGCAATCACGATGTTGCGCTGGACACCATTTGAATTGGGCCCACTGCTGCCGCCAGTCGTGATGGCATGCCGGGTATGTGAGAAACGGCAGCCGCTGATGACGACATTCTGTGAGGCGCAGCCCACGGCAATGCCGTAGCGCGCGTTGGCCGGGTTGGGCGGGTTGACAGGCTGGATGTCGCTGATGTGATGGATATAGCAGCCGACGATGGCCGAGTTCCGCACGGACTGCAGATGGATGCCGGTGAAATAGGCGTGATGCACCTCGAGGCGTTCAATCTGCAGGTTTTCGACGAAGCGGAAATGGGTGAACCCGGTCCTAAGATTGGAGAAGGCTGCCTCGGTCGTGACGGACAAGTCGGACAATGTGATATTTTGGAGCACTGTCACGCGCACGACTTGGGCCGCATCCGACAGTCGGTAGGCATCAAAGATCTGGTCATCGGTGGTCAGCACACCGCTAGCGGCATCGATCGCGGTCAGTTGCTTAAGTTCGCCCGCGTGTTTGTCAGGCGACTCCGTATCCACCCCTTTATTCGAGCCCAGTAGGACGAAGTCGCCTACGTTGAACGAGGCGGCATCGGCGGGTGAAACGCGGATCGCGACGTCACCTCTGGCCGTATCGGCGACCAGCGGCCGAGGGGTGCCATCTGAGGCCGTGCCGAAGGCCTGTAGGGCCGGCGTGTTGCCGGTCATCGCGCTACTCCCGACGAAGACCGTGATGCCCATCCCTTCACCTTGGATATGAACGTTGCTGGTCGTGATCTTGATCGTGCTGGTGATCGCGTACACACCAGCTTTGACGAAGATTTTGCCGCCTGACGTGGGCAGGGCTGAGATCGCCGTGTTGAGATCGGTGAAATCCCCTTTTGATGGATCGGCGCTGACGACGAATGTGGCTTCGTAGCGATCACGGGTCGCTGATCGGGTGGCCACGTTTTGCCCAAGCGAAAGCGGTGACGGCAGATTAAACGGTGTAGGCATTGGATCCTTCCCTCGCTCGATCACTTTACCCTCCCGCTCCCGCCACCTGGCCCAAATAGGACCTCTTCGAGTGTGCCTTGAAAGCCTAGTTTGGACGTGGGTAGGCCGCCAATGTAAAAGGTGCCGCCGCTAAACCACAGCGGGACCCCGTCGCTGCCTACGAGAGAATCTGCAGCACCGGTTTGCTTGCCCAAGCGTGATATGTCGTTATTAGAACGCGTGATTGCGACCTGCCAGTAACACAACCACTGACATCGGAAGGTTTCAGGCGCTCGAGGGAAGGCATCCCGATGATATTCCGCCAGCCATACCTGGTCGGGCGGTGTGGCTGTATCAAAGCCAGCCGTATGACTGGCTGCCGGGTAGAAACGGCTGTTGATAAACCCTTCAACCGCCGCATGCTGTCGATCTAGCAGTGGGACGAACATGCCCGTGTCGTATTTGTCACTCGTGCCGACGCCTGTTGGGTGATAGTAGACAAGCGGACCATCGCCCTGAGCATAGTTGATGGCGGTCGTAGTGTTGTGTAGACTCAGACTGCCGAACCCAGCGATGGTGAAATCGTTGTCGGTATACACATTCGTGAATGTGATTCCCGCGAATGGATCTGGACCGTCACTTGCTTTCGAGCGCTCTGCTTCAAAGTGGGCAATGGCGCCGATCACATTCACGTTGTCACATTCGATATAGCTATTGAGACGATTCGAATGCTGGTTGAAGTGAGCCCGATCCTGCGCGAAGGTGATGTCTCCTTTCACTGTACATGGCTGGGTGATCCAAAACACAGGGGCCGGTTTGCCCGTCAGAGAAAAGAGCAGGCAGGCGATGGGGTGCAACCGTCCGGATCGATCCTTCTCGAGTTTCCTGAAATTCATGACAAAAGTCCACGACACCTTGAGCACGCTATTGGGGTTGGACTTGCGAATGATCACGGGTGTGTCGCACTCGACCGGGGGCGTTGTTGGTTGTGCAACGACACCGCCTACCGACTGAGTGGTCGCCTGGCTTAGGTTCGCTTGAATCGGGGGCGATTGTTGTCCGACGGCCAAAACCGTCCCGACGCCTGCTATACCGCTGGTCCAACTGACGGCCGCGACGACGGCCCACGCCATCGTTATGCTCACAATCCTGCGGGTGAGCCCCTTGACCCCTTCCATTGCCTTTGAATCCTTCATTTGCTCCTCCTGTTCCGCCTGCGGCAACGCTGCCAATCGCGCAAGTCGCACGTCACACGTTGCCTTCACGTTGAGAGTGATAATAGTAAAGCGCAGACGTGTCAGACTATCAATCTGAGTCGAGTTACTATCACGAGTGCACCAGCGACAGCCACGTCCGTGACGCTAGATGGCCGGGTGAGTTTGTCCAAAATGCCTGAAACGCCTCAAAAGCTCGATGGTTTTGCTGCTACGGTGCAACTTGCGCTCGAACATGTCGGTGACCCCGAATGGCTTGGCAGGAATTCGCCACTCGCTGCGCCCTATTTCCTGGGGCAGGCCTTGGACGGTCAAACGGGTGATCCGACACCTGCCGCTCGGGGCAAGATACTACAGCAGGTCTTGCATAACTCAGCAAGCCGACTGGATGCCGATCAGAAACGTCTGATCGATGCCGTCTATCTCAAACGCGACCCCCGGCTTAACAACCAGGGCGTTGCCCTGCACCTGAATCTCCCCATCGCGACCTTTTATCGACACCGGGATCGGGCCCTTGACGACTTCGCTCGGATTGTTAACAAAACGGTTGTGCCCCCGCTGCGCCCGGAATCGCCGCAAGCCAGGCCAATGGTTGGCCGAGCCAATATCCTGCGTGAGTGTCTGACTGCGCTCCGGTCGGCCCGCGCGGTAGCGATCACTGGGGCGGGTGGTCTGGGCAAGACGACGCTTGGCTTGTGCGTTGCAGATCAGTGGGATAGGTCACGGGTGCTTTGGTTTACGCTCCGTCCTGGGCTGAATGACCAGTTGTCAAGCATTGTGTTTACGCTTGGCTACTTTTTGCATGGACTTGGCGCATCTACGACGTGGATGCAACTGGTGGCAGATCAAGGTAAAGTCGATCTGGCGCGCACGCTCGGGCTCATCCGGCACGACCTGGCGACGCTGGCAAGCGCGCCCCCGCTCGTGTGTGTGGATGAAGTCGATTTGCTCCGACCTGAGCGGGATGAACATGCCCAGGTGATTCGCCTGTTGGAGGAGTTGCGTTCGCTGACACCTTTGCTTGTCATTGGCCAGGGAATGCCGCTTGAGGTTGACCAGACCCATGTGCTCATGCGGCTCTCGCCAGATGAGGTACGTCAGCTACTCTCTCAAGCCGCCATTGACCCGCTGTCGACAGACATGCAGAAACAGTTGAATGAGGCCACCCGGGGCAATCCAGCTTTCTTGAACCTGTTTATCGCGTTACACAAGATGGGTGGCGGAGTAGGGGATGCGATCCGCCAGCTTGGGAGCGCCCCCTCGGCAGATGCGTTGCTCAACCGTGTTTGGCGCAGAGTCGATGACGACGAGCGGCGGATGCTGATGGCCCTGTCAGTATTCCGTAGCGCCGCACCAAAAGACGCTTGGCATGCCCAGGCCGATGTCCTAGATCGTGTGCTGACGCGCGGCCTGACACGAACGGATGGTCAAGGTGGGGTCGAATTGTTACCGGTCGTGCGCGAGTTTGTACATAACCGCCTGACGGCCGATCTGAAGATTGCCCTGCATCTGGCTGCTGGCGATATCCGTGAGGCCCGTGGCGAATACACTGCGGCCGCCTATCACTATGTCGCGGGTCGCCAAGCGGAGAAGGCCATCTGGGTGTGGCTGAATCACATGACCGAGGAGATAGAACGGGGTCAAGCCTTAGTGGCACATGAGCTGTTCAAAGGCATCCTGCTCAATGATTTGCGCGACGACGAGGATCGACGCGCCCTGGTTCTGGTTCGGAGTGAAATTTCGCGCCTGCTGGGCACTGCGGCGGACACTGAGGCAGCGTTACAGTCCGTGGCCTGGCCATCCGATCACCCAGCTACACCCTATGTCGGACTATTACGGGGTGATGCTCTTGAGAGACAGGGCCAACTCGAGCAAGCGTTACAAGCCTATCGCAGCGGACTGCAAGCGGTGATCGGAACGCCCGAGAGCGTGCAAGTGCGCCTTCATCTATCAGCCAGTAATCTGCATGCATCACGCTTTCACAATATATCTCGAGCGCGCACCGAAGCGCTCCTCGCCCGGTTGCAAGCAGAGGCCTTTTATGGGAATGTCGAGGAGGAAGCGGGCAATTTCATCGTAGCGTTCAACCACTATCATGCAGCTCTCGATATCGCTGAAAAAGTGGACGGCAATCTTGAATACAAGATGCGTGTGTATTCGCATCTAGGCCGATTGCTATGGAAGCAAGGGGATACCACCCAATCGATCGTGTATCTGCAGAAGGCTATGGGCTGCAGCCGCACTATTGGCGATCAGTTCTATATCGCGAACGATGAGATTAACCTGTCGGCAGTGTATATCGTCGCCGGCCAATATGATGAAGCCCTGTCGCATGCGCACGCTGGGCTAGAAATGGCTGAGTCCATGCGCGACCCCTATCTCATCGCCGGCCTATGTGCCAACGGCGGTGAAGCCTGCTTCTATCTCAAGCGCTACGACGAGGCCGAGCAACTGGCGACACGCGCGCTCCAGACCGAGGAGCAGGGGTGGCGACCATATGCTCTCACTGTGCTGGGCCTTGTACACCGGGCGCGGCAGCAAACGACCGAGGCCGAAAGTGCGCTCAAGCAAGCCGTTCAAGCCGCGCAAGAGACGCAGGACAAGTTTGCGGAAGCACCTGCCTGGCGCGCGCTGGGTCATGTCTACCGCGATCAGGAGCAAACTGATGCGGCCAGGAATGCCCTATCCCAGGCCCAGCAACTATTTGAAGGCCTGGGGCTGTCGGCCTCGGCTGGCGAGGTACGCGCGGTGCTGGCGGAGTTATAACCAACCCGGCACCGCAGTCATCGATATCGCGCCTATCGCGCACGCTCAGGCGCAACTATCTGCTCAGCGCCCGTTGTCAGCCACCCTCAGGAGCTTCTGGCTGTCTGTCTGCCAAGCAGCAAGCTACTCTCCTTCCTCCTCGTTATGTGGTCCTCGTGATGAAAACGGGTCGCTTGGCCTGCTTGATAGTAACTCGCCCCAGTTTGATATGCCCGGAGCGTGTCAGGGCTTTATCCTCCTAACACGTGCACACAAAAATGTGCGCACAAAACCATAAAGTTCATTCAGTTAGGAGGAAAAACCCATGTCTCAGTTTAACTTCGCTTTAATCACTCGGTCCTTCGCAACCGCGCTTGTGCTGGTAACAGCGATGGTCACGCAAGCACAGGCCCAGGCGCCCGCACCTGGGGGGAATCAAGCGTATCTGCAACCGGATGCTCAAACCGATGCGCAAACGGGTGCACAAGCATTGGCCGCCGCGAGTGGCCCTAACATCGCACGCTTCCATCTGACACCAAACCCAGCGTTCATCAATTGCTTGGCGCAATACCCAGGTGACCCAAAGCGACCCCCCACAGCCCAGGTCGAAGTGAGGCGAGGCACGCGCAACGATCAGCTCACGATAGAGTTGCACAACATCAAGCCCCGGCTAGCGTTTGACCTGTTCACGGTCGAGCGCAGCAACCTGGATGCCAAGGGTAAGCCCGTTTCAGGCTTCACCAACTTCGGTATGGCTTGGTATCAGACTGACCTCCAGGCAAATAAAGAAGGTGAAGAGGAAGTCTCGATCCGCACCATCCTGCTCGACCAGATCTTTGGCTTCGACCCGGACGTGAACTTGAAGCCAACCAACACCTTCCAGGTCGGATTCTGGTTCAACAACCCGAACGACGCCGCGGCGTGTGGGTTCAATGTGGCTAAGCCAACGCCATTCAACGGCGAGCACAAGGCAGGACCACTAGCGATGATCAGCCTGTCGAATGAGAAGACCGGGCTTGGTCCGCTATGCCTGAAGCCGAACGAGACAACCTCACCAGCCACATGCAATCCGTAACCATAGTCAGACAAGGTGGCCCCTTTAGGGGCCACTTTGGCCCCTAAAAGGGCCACTTTGGCCCGCTGGGCATCGGCCATGCCGGGCCACGGCGCGGTCGTGGCGCGTCTCGATAACGGCGCACAGGTAAGCCGCTTACGTGAGACGAGAGGGGGAATGGACTTACGCACCAAGCCAACGGTGACCCACTACAAATCAAGGGACCGTGGCCGGGTGCGTAAGTCCACGACAGGTGAGATGAACACGACAACGATCAGACAGACCGCAAACCAGCGCATGGCCCTCATGCCGACGATCAAGCTACCACTGAAAGGCATCGCACCCAAGCCGAACGATTACGAGAACGGCGTGTTCGATTCGGTGCCACACGATCATTAAACGGTGCAAAATTGTCTGGAGATCACCGTTGGCAGCGATGACACGCTAACTGCCTCAATTACGACCGGTAAATCCTTCTTCAAGGTGCTTGAGGTTGTTGTCTACAACCTGGTCTTGCAACCCGTAGACCCAGTCCTTCCACCAAGTCACTTTCAATGGATCTGGGACGAGATCGAAGCGCAGCGATCCGATGGTGCTAGGCCCGTGATCGTCACTGCCGGGCAACGGGTGCATGTCGGTATCGCGGTCTGGGTGCCGATACACACAGCTCCGCCTGGCGCCTTCACCGGAACATTCGTTTTGCAAGGCATGTCACTGGCAAAGACGTTGCTGCTCCAAGCTACCTGTTCGGCGATAGACGGCCACGCTTAACCTAGTGTTAATAGCAGCAGGTGAGAGAACGACCTGATTGGCGCTCGGCGATGCCTCAGGGCATAAATAAGCATGAAACCGATCTTAAGCGTTGTGACAGGTGTTAGGTGCCTGGGACGAATGGGATCATATGACTAAGAACCTATCCCTAAACCTACTGGAAGGGCACCAAATCCCGTGTAAAACCGGGACATGCCCGAGTTTTGGGATAGGCTCTAAGGCAAGGTCACCCATCGGCGGGCTTATGGACATGTCTGCGGAAACCTTGCGAACTAGCCCCAATTTGTAGCGCCAAGAGAAATCCAGTTGCTATCAACCGTCCGTTTACTATTTGAAAAGGGGTGTCATGCGAGTTTTGCTTATTGAAGATGATGAACGACTGGCACGATTGGTCAAGACAGACTTCGAACACAAGCACTACCGGGTGGACATGGCCCATGATGGCGACATCGGCCTGGAAATGGCGCTGTCGGGCGCATACGCCGTTGCGGTAGTCGATTGGATGCTGCCCGGCCGCGATGGCCTCGCAATCTGTCGCGCCGTGCGTAACGCCCGATTGCAACTTGCGATATTGATTCTGACTGCGCGGGTGCACACCGTAGACCGCATCCTGGGGTTGGACAGCGGCGCAGACGACTGCCTCGTCAAGCCCTTCGACCTAGATGAGTTATCTGCCCGGGTGCGCGCCGTCAGCCGGCGCTTTATACCCATCGAAGGAAGCGCTTCAGATCCGATGGAGTTGCGTTGCGGGGATATCACGATGGATATGCAAGGGCATACAGTGCGCCGTGGGATGACGGGACTCGATCTCACGACGACCGAGTGGCATGTGCTCGAGTGTCTGATGCGTCACCCCAATCAGGCGCTCAGCCGCGAACAAATCTTCACCCAGGTCTGGGCTCACGACAGCCGTGCCTGCGAGAGGCTGATTGTCGATCAATACATCTCCTATGTTCGTCGCAAGCTGCGAACCTCATCTGACGTGTCTGACCCAATCGAGACGGTGCGCGGCATTGGTTACCGCCTCAACACGCACTAAGCTCACGATGAGGCATGCCCACAGCCGATGACGCAATTTGACGATCGGCTTGATCTGGTGCGTGCTGGTCCACGATATCGAGGCGCAAGATCGGCGCGTTCTTGAGCAGTGCCCGGGCCTTGGCAATGCGTTGGAATTGCCCGCCTGAAAGCAACGCGCGTGCTGTCGCCTATATCCAGTTGGACCATGAAACCGTCGGCAAAGTCGACGTGTGCCGCTGCGACCACCTCAGCCTGCGGCGTGCTGGGCTGGCCAGCACGAGCGTTATCTTGCACAGTCAGCGTGTCAGCGCCACGCGCCTTCCCAACCCTCACTCGTCCATCATCCCTATACCCGCACGTGTCCGAGAGAATGCCTGCAAGGCTGCTCGGACGATGGAATTCACAGTCGGCCGGATAGCCCGAGCACCGGACACCGACGCAAAGCCGCCCCGGTTTACCTGTCCGGCGCTAGCGTATTGTTGGCCGTGGCCTTGAAGAAGGTGTAACAAAACACGCCGTCTGCCTCGGCGGTGCGATATAAATCGGCGATGCCCCGGTCGAAATCACGCACACTCATCAGCCCTGCATCGAGTGCAGGCGCCCGGACGCCTTCGATCATTGCGGTGAAGGTCTTTTTGGTAAAGCCGTCAACCCAGTTGGGTTTGCTTGAATCGACATACACTATGCGGGGTGTCACAAAAGGTGTGCGAAACCCTGCTTCGACGAGGAGTGGATACAGCGCTCGCCCGATCAACGCATTGCCATCAGCCATCTTTTGCAACTCGACCTGACACTGCACCGCTCGTCGGGCGTAATCGCTGTCGGGGTGAAAGTAGGTCGAGCCGTGATCACCTTCGATGACCGTGATGGTCCCATTTGGCTTTAGGGCCGCTTTGAGCGCCTGGAGCGCCTGAACCGGATGTGGCAGATGTTCCAGCACGAAGCATACAAAAACATGATCGAAGGACTGGGGCGCAAATGGCAAGTCAAAGATATCAGCCTGCCGGAAGGTAACGTTGTGGATACCTGCCTTTTGAGCCGCGATGCTTGCTTGGTGGATTGATGCTTCGGACACATCGATGGACACAATCTGGGCCTGCGGACTATTCAACGCCAGGGTGATCGTCTGTGCACCGATGCCGCAGCCAGCCTCGAGCACGAGGCTGCCGGTTGGATATTGTGTGTCCGAATGCAATAGCTCGACCAGCGTGCCGGCTTGATCCTGAAGCCGCTGGCTCTCCCGCACATCATAGCCATGAACGTAGCGCTTAACCATATCGTTGTCTCGTTACTCCAATTTACCCAGTATCACATACCACTTGTGCCGCGTCGGATTATGAGTAATGCCACTCAGGTTATTTGTGCGAGTCTCATGTGCTTGCCCGGCGCAGTACTGGCAAGGCGATCTGCCATGGATATCGCGCCCCACGTAGTAAGACCAGCGCGCTAAACGGCGCGAGCGCGACGGCCGAGCCAGGCGCATACAGCCGGTCGTCGAGGCCTCGATAGGCGTAGGTGTCGAGCGTGACCGTCAGTGGTTGCGACGATGGGTTGCTCTCGAATCGAACACTCGTGGTGATCGGCGCCAGCGGCGCGTCGACCTTTTGCAATTGCACGTTGTCAATGCCCACACTCGTGGTGGGCACGCTCATTTGAAAGATAAGCAAGGTGCTTGTCTGGGGCGCAGTCACATCTAGAAAGACCTCATATGACCGGCGGGTGCCATCGACGATCAGGGGAAACTCCTGGCCGGCCGGAGCATACGGCCCATCCGCCTGGCGCAAATACACACTCAGTCCCGGCGCGCCGCTAATCGCGATCGCATCCAAGCGCAGGCGGTAGGTCTCGCCGCTTTTGACCGCATCAATCCAATTGTCAAAGTGCGGTGCTGGAGCGCGCCCGTTGAAGCCGAAATACAGACTCCCGCCGTCGAGCCGGCCGCTTTCCCAATGCGCATCGAGTGTGGTATCCGGCCAGCCGAACCAGGTATTCAAGTCTGCGTCAAAGCTGCCGTTTGTGATCCTATTCGGCCCGGGCGGGCCATTGACCACGCGCGTGGGGTAGTGGGCCATACATACATTCGAGCTGGCATCGAGCGCACCCATTTGGCGCCACTGCGCCAGTGACTCGATGCGCCAGCCTTTGGTTGGCAATTCCACCCGGAAGGTGGGTTCGGCGCTTGGATCGCAGAAGGTGTTGTCGTCGATGACGCCAAAGCCGCTGATGATAGTGTCGGTGACGCTGCCAAGCACTGAGATCATCGGCACGCCACGTTCGACAATCTGATTGTGCTGGAGGGTGGCGCCTTCGAGCGCGAATGGGCTGAGCGCATCATCCGTCATCTGTATGCCCTCTTCACCCGCGTTGTAGATCAGATTGCCCGTGACCGTCACGTCGCGGTTGTTGTGCAGGTAGACCCCTGCGCCGCTGACATTTGCCACGGTGTTACCCTGCACCAACACCTGCTGAGTATCGTCGTCGAGATAGATGCCGTGGGTTTGGGTCGAGAAGGTGCTCGGCGTCCCAGCCGTGCCACCGACTGCATCGTGCACGATATTGTTGAGGATGGCGACATCACGCTGCTGATACGCATAGATGCCGCCGCCGTCAACCTTGACCCGGTTGAAACCACTCACCACGTTGTTACGCACCGTGGCTGGGCCATACACGGCGATGCCGATATAGCCGCTGTCGCGCACGACGCTGTTTTCGAGCATAAAGCCTTGGCCGCCCACATCGACCTCGAAATACTGGTTGTCACCGCTGGCACCCATGCCCGCGAATAGCCCCGTGCGCTCGACCGTGATCCCATCAATGTGGCAGTTATCACAACCGGTCATGCGCACCCCGACGTTCATCGAATCTTGCAGCGTCGAGCCTTTCAGGCTGATGTTCTTGCAACTCCCACTGGTCAGCATCTGGTCACCGGCATACCGCAGATGCAATTTGTCAAAGACGATGTTGGCGCAGCCGTCGGCGTCAATCAGGTTGCCTTGCGCGCCGCGCATGTCTAGATTTGCGAATGACAGATAGGCGCTGCCCCTCAACGTCAGCAGCGCCGCTTGGCCGGGCACCTCCACGGTTTGGGTGTTTGGGTCGCTCGCGAGTTGCAACAAGATGGCCGTGTTTGCCGCGTCATACACCCATTCGCCGTCCTGATCCATCGCGCTGACGCTATTTTGGATAAAGTAGCCATACCCCGCCTGAATGTCATACGACGCCGGGCGGCCAAAGTTAAGGGTCTGACCAGTTTGTGAGGCGATCGGCAAACGGTCGATCACCCAGTCGATTGACCGTAAGGCCACTTCGGCGCCTGTCCAGTCGATGTCGGCCGGCAAACCGCTGTCGGTGATACTCGTCCGCCCGCTAAAGCCGGTAAAGTAGCGGTAGCCATGATCGCCTTCGTTCAAATTGGGCCAGCGCGCAATTTGCTGGGGGACGCCGGAGATTAATAAGAAGGCTGGGATGCCGCTGCAAAATGTGCAGGCTGCGCGCCAGCGGTGGTTGCCAAGCGATTGCCAGTTGGCAAGTGTTCTGAGCCCGCTCAACACCGGGCTGGCGCCGGAGCCATAGGCATCAAATTGGATCGGCGAAGGTTGTGTGCCTTGGGTCAGGTAATCGATGCTCAGCGTGCCAGTAAAGATGGAACCACGTTCAAACAACACCTGATCGCCGGCGTGGATCGTGCCAGAAGAGAGCGCTGTCTGCAGCCGTGCCAGGGTCCGCCAGGGCTGGGCGATGGATTGACCAGAGGCGCTGTCGTCGCCGCTCCTTGAAAGATAGTAGGTTGTTGCACCTGCCGAGGCTTGTAAGTGTGGTGAAACCGGAGCGATGGACGGCGACATGCCCACGAGCAGTGCGGCCGATATCTGAATTATTCGGAATCTGGCTCGCATGGTGATGTAATGGTAATCCCACTTGCCCGAGCCATGACGGATAGGCTATCGGCACGACTTGAGCTGGGGCCAGGGTTTTTGCGAGGACCTGGATGATCGGCTGTCTGTTATCTCCTATCCATCGTGCACAGCCTAGCGCGGCCGTGCACGATCTTGATGAACGCACGACCGTTTAAGTTGCGGCACGCCACACGGATTGGTTTCGGGCTAAGCTCGGTGAGCCCTTCTCAATTTCTATGCGCAAAATACGTATTGCAAAGCAATTGTTGCAACCTCGCTTCGGCCCGCCTCAGGTCTGATGCAACTTTAGGTGGATTCTGCCTGCTTTGTCATGAAGATTTCTGAGTCTCGTGCGACAGTCTGATTGACACATGTACTAAGTCGCAGGTTTGATTTCAGCGTCGATCTGTCTATGTCTAAGCCCTCAGTGTGAGCTGTAAGTGTGCGATCGCCCGTATCGCCATTTATGTGATCCATTGAAGCAGAAGCATCCCTCAACTCTACACCATTCCACACCATGAAGACCTTCCTTACCCGCCCTGCTATGCATGCGATTCGATCCGTTGTATTCGCCGCGGCGATCCTCGGCCTCATGACAGGCTGGTTGATCCGGTCTGTGTCACCCTCTGCCCCGAACGTTGATTGGACGGCACGTGTCCAGCAGGATGCGCGGCAGCTGGCCGAATCGACCGAGCAACAGCACCCCGGCGCAGTACTCGCGATCATCGTGCTAGATGACGCCGGACAGGGTTCTGCGGGTGAGGCTGAAACACTGGTTTCGAAGCTAGGTGGGCATGTCGTGCGGGATCTCGGCCCCAAAGGCGGCTTTGCCGCGGTGCTGCCTGCCCACGCTTTGTCAACACTTGCATCTTCGCCAGCGGTGCGTTGGGTAACGCTGGATGCCACGATAGCCAGTCTCACGGGCGAAGAGGCGGCTAATTGGGGTAGTGGTCCGGCATGGAGTCACATGAGCTGATCAAGCGTTTTTGGAAATAGCCCTGAAGCTGCCCGGCGCCCTAGGTCGTTTATTTGTGCATCGGACAGTCTATAGTCCACACACCTGCCATGTCGCGCATCGCTTGGATTTACGTCCTTGGCATCATTAGCCTGGGCTTGGCCACGTCCGGATATGCTGCTCTGCAAGCTGCGCCAGCGAGTGCCGAATGGCTGGTTAGCCTCACGCTGACGATTTGCGCCATCGCTAGCTTGACCTTCCGGGTAGTAGCCAAGCGCAGCGCGACCGATGACAAGGGCACGATCTTATACAGCCCGCACCTGGTGTTCTTGTTTGCGGGTGTGATGTTGCTTTCGCCACTGATGTATGTGATGCTCGTGCTGATCTCTCACCTCATCGAGTGGCTGATCGAACGGGTGCGGCGGACGCTATTCCTAAAAGTTTGGTATATCCAACCGTTCAACATGGCAGGTCATGTTGTATGTGGTTTTGTGGCCCAGGGCTTAGTCCGTTGGGTTGTCTATGTGCCGGGTGATGCACACGTGTCGATGCTCATTGGCGCGATGCTCGGTGTCGTCGCCTATGTTTTGCTAAACCACAGCCTGGTGGGCGTGGCCCTATGGCTAGCCCGGGGTATTTCACCCAAAGAGTCGCAGTTGTTTGCGATGGACCGCCTCTTGCCAGACTTCATCATGCTGCTTCACGGTTTTGTCGTTGCGGTACTATGGCGGATCAGCCCGCTGCTGATTGCGCCAGGACTGGCACCGCTGGTGCTGATCCAGCACGCGGTTATGTTGCCACAGCTGCGCAAACAAGCCCAAACGGACGACAAAACTGGCCTGGTTAACGCCGGGCATTTCAAACAGTTGCTTAGCGCCGAATTCGTGCGGGCCACCCGGTTTGATAGACCCTTGGCAGTCGTGCTGGGTGACCTCGATCTTTTTCGCGACCTGAACAATGAGCATGGTCATTTGGCTGGCGATAAAGCCCTCAAGTATGTTGGTGAAGTCATTCGCACGCATGTGCGTGAGTACGACATCGCCAGCCGGTTCGGTGGCGAGGAGTTTGTGATCGCGCTGCCAGAAACCTCGTCTGCCACAGCTATGCATGTGGCGGAAGCCATCCGGGGCGCGCTTGAGGCGGCACGCATCGATGTCGGTCAAGGACATACAGCAGGGCTAACCATCAGTCTTGGCGTTGCTCAACGTCTTAGCAGCATGCCAAATGCTGAGGCCTTGATCGACGCCGCTGACAAAGCGATGTATTTTGCCAAGCACGCCGGCCGAAACCAGGTTGTGCTTGCCTCGCAAGCTGGCTCGGCCATACCTATGTGCACGCTCGAAGACGCTCAATTGACACGAGACATTCACCCGGCACATATCTCCTCAGTACACCCTCTTCAGGCATGAATTGCACGTTTTATGCGTGTCCAACGGGACCGCGCGTTTTTCGATGTTTATCCCGACCCACCTTGAACTACCTCTCTTGGAGCGTGCACAGCATGAAGTGGCAAAAGAGCATGGCTCGGCCGATGAGTTAATCAGCGTGCTCGTCCAACTGCTAGAGACGCACGATGCGTCTGCAACCAGCCACGCATTCAGCGTCGCCATCCAAGCAGATGTCCTTGCGCTCGGACTTGGGCTAGCGCCAGAGCGCAGGCAGTTGCTATGGCGATCGGCGCTTTTGCATGATATTGGCAAGCTGGCCGTGCCAAGGGACATCTTGCACTATCCTGGCCGGCTGGGCCCTGAAGCGCTCGCGGTCATCCGTCAGCATCCGGTGATTGGCGCTGATTTGCTCGATAGGTCGCAAGTGCTAAAAGATGTGGCCATCCACGTCCGTCATCATCATGAGCGCTGGGACGGCGGGGGGTATCCGTATGGCCTGCGTGGCGAGGCCATCCCGATCGAAGCGCGCATCATCGGATTGTGTGACGCCATGCATGCGATGAGTATGAACCGGCCATATCAGGCGTCACGCAACATTGCCGCCATTCTGGCCGAGATTGAGCGGTGCGCCGGGTCGCAATTTGACCCGGCGCTTACTGGGCTCTTGCTCATGTCCATGCACCGCTATGTTCTTGGGCTTGGCTGATGGGCGCCCGTGACGCGACACCCGTACAGAATCCAGCGCTTTGCTACGCCAGAGCAATAGGGCTTGTCGCAGGCAGACGCGCCGGCACGATACCCAGCCACGTTGCTGGAAACCCATTTGCCGTAAAGCCAACCACACACGCCGCGGCGGGCTCGTTCGGACTTCGCTGGTAGCGTGATGGCGAAGATGACATCGATGTGTGCCTGAACGCAGCAACACGTGGCGGTTGGTTGCTCGATCCACGATGCGCTCACGCACATGCTCACGAGTTGAATGCCATTATGTTCAAAGCTGCGTCTCAAATGGCCCGTAGGCGCCGGGCTGGGGGTAATATGTGGCTGAGACAAGGCTGCGTGCAGTCGCCGAGTTGCCTGGATGCATTCGCTTTGAGCCCCAGTCAGGTGTGTGAGCGCGAAGCCAGGTCGATTGTGTCGCTCGCTCGCCCACTTCAGTGACGCTCGCCCAGTGCTACAGCGCCTCCTGATCGCGTCTGTCATCTGGCACTTGGACAATCGGCCGTTACACTTAGCCAATGGCTACAGTGCTTGAATCACCAATCCCCGTCCCGCCGGGACTGCCTTCTTTGCCAGCTCGCGTCAAACAGGTCACAGACGTAAATGCCAGCTTCGATGAACAGATGACGGGTCTGGAACGCGTGGCCGTGTACATCACTGATCGCGTTGGCACGATGGGATTTTTCATCCTCATCCTCGTGTGGACTACGGTGTGGCTGGGTTGGAATTTTCTTGCACCGCGGAGCTTGCAGTTCGATCCACCGATGGCATTCGTGTTTTGGCTGTTCCTCTCGAACCTGATCCAGATTCACCTGATGCCGCTCATTCTAGTCGCTCAAAATCTGCAAAGCCGACACGCCGAACTTCGTGCAGACAACGATTACCACGTCAATTTGCACAATGAACAGCAGATTGAAGTCCTGCTCAAGCATCTCCAATTTCAGAATGCGATGCTGCTGGCGTTGTCACGAAAAACTGGACTCACCGATGAAGAACTGACCCAGGCTTGGCACGATCAATTGGCCGATGATGGCGCCGGTGAGTAGACGCGTTGTGACGGGCTGCATGTGCATCCATTTGACTCGGTCACCGTCGATCGTCTGGGCAGCACCTGAGTCCAGGC